>ENA-OREM01000047-OREM01000047.1-marine-metagenome-genome-assembly--contig:-NODE-47-length-108778-cov-5.221902_pt1 | contig 108778 bp, 104 predicted proteins | sample MGYA00248623_ERZ508561 | MGnify/ENA primary metagenome ERZ508561 (study PRJEB26227, sample SAMN06264494) | marine metagenome | isolation source: Columbia River Estuary | place: USA:Columbia River...
ACCAACTTAAAAGATTCTGTCGTTATTGAAACAGCGACTTATCAAGGCCCCACTGAATTTAGCAGAGACAGTAGCTCCTTTATACGGTTGACTTCATTTGACAATGACACCCTAACCTATGAAGCAAATTGTACCCAAGACCAATTTGCCGTTTTCAGCGAAATCTACTACCCCAAGGGTTGGAATGCTTATGTTGACGGTCAACAAACAAATTATTTGAATGTCAACTATGTTCTAAGAGGATTACCCTTACAAAAAGGGAAACATCAAATTCGTTTTATTTTTGAACCTACGTCCTATAAGAATGGAACAAAAATTATGTACGCTAGTTCATTTCTGATTGCGCTTGTCATTTTGGGTGGAATTGGGATGTTCCTTAAAAAGAAAGCTGAGGAGTTGTCGACATGAAAAAAATTCTGATCATTGTCCCCTACCGATTTTTACCAGCCAGCTCTGGTGGTCATCGGTATATTGAAGGCTGGATCAATGCCTTAGCGAGTGTTGCGAAAGTAACGGTTATTGGAACAGAGGATAATCAGATTGACTCTAATGCACTTTATCGGCTATTGCCAGCACTATCCCCCTCAATCTTTAGATATACCGATTACACGTTGAAAGGAACAATCAAAGAATTAATTGCACGGAACCAGTATGATTTTTTAATCTGGGAACACCCCTACTTTGCCTGGCTGGCTCATTTAATAAAAAAAGAAACAGGCATTCCCTTTTTATTACACACCCACAATATTGAATACCAGCGTTTCCGCTCACTGGGAAAATGGTGGTGGCCGCTTTTGAGCGAATACGAAAAATGGGCCTTTAGAGGCGCAGATAAAATTAGTTTTATTACTCCCCAGGATAAAGATTTTGCCTTAGAAAAATGGGCCATTCCTCCATCTCACTGCCTAGAAATTCCATATGGCATAACCCAGGAGGAAAACCCAAAAGACCGAGAAGAAGCTAAAGCAATAATTCCAAAGAAAGAAGCGAAAGCAACAGCTCCAAAGAAAGAAGCTAAAGCAGCAGCGCCAAAGAAAGAAGCTAAAGCAGCAGCGCCAAAGAAAGAAGCTAAAGCAGTAAAAAAAGAATCTTAAAGGAATTATTATATGCCAGCAATTAAAGTAAGAGAGAACGAACCATTTGATATTGCACTTCGTCGTTTTAGACGTCTATGTGACAGAGCGGGCGTTATAACAGATGTAAGAAAGAAAGAGTTTTTCGAAAAGCCTACGTGGGTTAACAAGCGCAAAAAAGCCGCTGCAGTTAAAAGAACTCACAAGGAAATGTCAAAGAATAGAATTCATCGTAAACGCATGTACTAAAACTTGTTTTTACGACTAAAGCAAGCAAAACAATATGTCTAAGCTCAAACAACTCATTACTGATGACATGAAGTTGGCTATGAAGGCCCAAGACAAACCTGCTCTCAAAGCGATTCGAATGATCCTAGGGGCAATCAAACAAAAAGAGATAGACGAACGTATTGAATTGGATGACAATCAAGTCATGGCAGTAATTCAGAAAATGGTTAAGCAGCGCAAAGATTCAATCTCTCAATTCTCAGATGCAGGCAGAACCGACTTAGTAGAAGTTGAAGAAGCAGAGTTATTAATCATTAATAATTATATGCCTAAGCAGCTAAGCCAAGATGAAATTGAGGCAGCAGTGGTCAAGGCAATTTCTGACACAGGAGCTGACTCTATGAAAGATATGGGAAAACTCATGGGCATTCTAAAAGGTCAGCTAGATGGAAAGGCTGATATGGGTCAAGTCTCTCAACTCATTAAGTCAAAACTCTCTTAATTAAGCGTATCGACTGGTAACGACCTCCTCCATCACAACAAAAGTAGAACTGTTTTGAACGTGGGGAAGTGCTGAAATTTTCTCACCAAGCACTTGTCTATAGCTCTCCATATTTTCAGTTCGCACCTTTAATAAATAATCAAAATTTGAGGCAATCATATGACATTGCTCAACTTCAGGAACTTCTTTAATGGCTTTATTGAAAGCATTGAGTGCCATTGTCTTCGTATCATTAAGTTTAATTTGAACAAAGGCAATATGATTATTATCGATCAAGTCATGGTTAATGATTGCTTGATATCCCTTAATATATCCAGCAGTCTCTAACTTTTGAACACGTTTCAAGCAGGGCGTTTTGGATAGTCCAATTTGATCAGATAGATCAGTAATAGTCATTCGTCCATCGCTCTGTAAAAGCTCAAGTATTCTATGATCAAAATTATCTAAAGTAGTCATAAGTCCTATTATTTATAATATATTAGTTAATATATAAATTATATTACATAAATTATATAATAAATAACTTTAAATAATTTATTTTATAGTCATTATAACTATTACTTATAAATTAAAATTTTAAAATATTAAGAAATTTTTTGGGCAATGAAATCTCTAGCAGACTTCAAATTTGAAGTAGACAGCTCTAATATAAGGAGCAAACTCCGCGAAGCAAGAGTTATGAGTGAAGAGGATTCATTAGATCATCTCCATTTGTTTGATTACACCAATACAGATCAACGGATTGAATTCCAAAAAAATACATCCCACTTAATTCAGCAACTGCGCTCCTCAAGCCAGCCTGACCTCTTGTCATTATTTGTATCTGAGTATAATTTGACAAGTGACGAAGGCCTCTCTTTAATGACTCTTGTTGAAGCTTTTTTAAGAGTTCCCGATAATAAGACAAGAGATAAATTATTTATTGATAAAGTTGCAATGAAGGGTTGGTCTCAGCATATTGGAACTAGTAAATCTTCTATGGTTAATATTGCAACCCTGGCATTAAATATTGCTGACAAAATGATTGCACATGGAAGCAATAAAGAAATAAAAAACAGAATCAGAAAAGCTTTGGAGATTCTCTCAAGGCCTGGTATTAGATTCAGTGCAAATAATGTCATGCAGTTTTTTGCTAAGCAATTTGTATTTGCAGAGTCTATTCATAGTGCTGTTAAAAGTCGTAATGTAAAAAATACTTTGTATTCATTTGATATGCTTGGTGAAGCTGCTTGGACAATGAAGGATGCTGATAAGTACTTCCAAGCCTACAGAAATGCATTGATTGAAATTGGGAAGCGCAACACATCAAAAACAGTGACTGATGCAAATGGTATTTCAGTCAAACTCTCTGCACTCCACCCAAAGTATGACTTTATGCACCAACAGCGAGTCATATCAGAATTACTACCCAAGGTCCTTGAGTTGGTTGAAATTGCTAAACATTACAATATAGGAATCAATATTGATGCAGAAGAGGCTGATCGTCTAGATATTTCATTAGATGTGATTGAGAGCATCATGAAAATAATTGCAAATTCCTCTTGGGAAGGGTTTGGAGTTGTTGTTCAGTCATACCAAAAAAGGGCTTCATTCGTAATTGATTGGCTTAATGACAATTGTGATAAGCATAACTTAAAAATAATGGTAAGGCTGGTGAAAGGGGCATACTGGGATAGTGAAATTAAGAAGTCTCAAATTCTGGGCGAGGTTGACTTTCCTGTATTCACTAAAAAAACAAATACTGATTATTCTTTCTTGGTCTGCTCTCAAAAACTACTAGCAATGAGAGCGAATATTTTCCCTCAATTTGCCAGTCATAATGCACACTCACTGGTCAGTGTATGCGAAATGGCAGGTAATAATGAAGGCTTTGAGGTTCAGAGGCTTCATGGAATGGGTGAGTCTTTGCATCATTCCATTTCAAATAAATATGGAGTTCCTTCAAGAGTATATGCTCCTATAGGGAGTCATAAAGAGTTGCTGGCTTATTTAATGAGACGCTTGCTGGAAAATGGAGCTAATAGTTCGTTCATTAATCACTTGTTTGATGAGAGTATTAGTCCTGAGACTTTAGCCAGTGATGTCTTTACAATTGTAGAAGAGGATTCCGAGAAATCTCATTCCAAGATTCAACTCCCAAAGGACATCTTTAAAAATAATCGTCAAAATTCACGTAGCGTTATTCTAACTGAACAGGATGAAGTTAATCAGCTGTACCAAAATCAAAGCCCTTGGCTTGGCAAACAATGGCAAGCCAAATCAATCATTGCTGGAATGAAGATTAATGATGGTTTGAATCAAGAGGTAACAAATCCAGCTGATAAGGACGACGTTGTTGGACATGTTCTTTTTGCGAATGAGGGCCAACTAACTCAATCACTCGAATCTGCAAGAAATGCATTCGAGTCAAATATGATCGAGCATGAAATGATCCTTCAGGGCTTAGAGAGAGCAGCTAACCTCTATGAGGAAAATCAATACGAATTAATGACCCTTGCAATGCGAGAAGCTGGAAAAACTTATCAAGATGCAACAGATGAAGTGAGAGAAGCAGTTGATTTTTTACGTTACTATGCAAATTTATCAAGAATAGTGATGCCTAGCCAAAGACAAGCCAGGGGAGTTTTTGTTTGCATTAGCCCATGGAATTTTCCATTAGCAATTTTTACTGGACAAATAGCTGCAGCACTCTCTGCAGGAAACTCTGTCATTGCTAAGCCAGCAGAGAGTACGTCCCTTATTGCCTATAGGGCAAGTGAGTTATTGATTGAGGCTGGCATTCCGATTGGACGATTTCAGCTATGTTTAGGTAAAGGTTCTCAGACTGGCGCTTATCTATCAAGCAGCAATTTAATTGATGGAGTTGCTTTCACAGGCTCAACCGAAGTAGCGAAAGAAATCAAAATTAGCTTAATTGATAATGGAAACTCAGAGGCAAGAGTCATTGCTGAAACGGGAGGTTTAAATGCCATGGTCGTTGACTCTACTGCATTATGTGAACAGGTCACAAGAGACGTTATTGATGGTGCATTCAAGAGCGCTGGTCAGCGCTGCTCAGCGCTGAGAATTCTACTGCTTCAAGATGACTGCTATGAAAATACTATCAATATGATCGTAGGAGCGATGAAGGAGCTTAGTATTGGAAACCCTAAAAACCTTGATGTAGACTGCGGACCAATCATCAATTCAGCTGCTCAAATTAAACTCAAAAAATACATCACAAAAGCAAGACAAAACAATCAGGTTATTGAAGAGCTTGTTTTTGAACCTCAAAACGGCCATTTTGTTGCACCTACCTTGATTCGCCTTAATTCAATTGAGGATATTCATGAAGAGCTCTTTGGTCCAATTCTGCACGTGATTTCTTATAAGAATGATGACTTAGAAACAATCATTGACCAACTCAATGCTAAAGGATATGGGCTAACTTTTGGCATTCACTCAAGAATAGATAAGAAGGTCAAAGAGATTTCATCCAGAGTAAATGTAGGTAATGTCTACATCAATCGAAATCAAATTGGAGCTGTAGTTGGCTCTCAACCCTTTGGAGGCGAAGGTTTATCTGGGACCGGTCCAAAAGCAGGAGGGCCAAACTCTTTGCATGGTTATAGCAGCAACATGTTGCGTAGTGAACAATCTAAACATAAAATGACTTTTACTCGAGAACACTTTGAGATTCAGAATCTTATCAATCCGACTCTTCAGTTAAGTAAAGATATTCTTTCACTGTTAAGAGCTAAGTTCCCAAGTCTAACGGCTGAATTCCTTGAATTTTTAGATCAAGAGGTTTCTAGATATAGCCATGACATAAAACTACCAGGACCTACAGGAGAATCAAACCAACTCATCTATAAACCAAAAGGAACCGTTTTATGTATAGGCCCTAAACACAAGGACGCATTAATGCAGACACTTTTATCACTTTTCCTAGGCAACTGTGTCATAAGCCAAATTAGTAAGCAGGAATATGAGTCCCTAGTCGAAATAGGCTTCAAAACAGAAAATATATCCCAACTGAATGATTCTCCCAGCTTAAGTCTAATAGAAAGTAATGCTTATAACGCGGTGCTTTACTTTGGTGATGACAATTCAGTTAATAAGCTGATTGTTACTTCTCGAAATGAACTCATTCCAGTGGTAAGTTCGATCTATGAGGCATGGGAGTTAATCAAGGAGAAGGTTATTACAATAGACACTACTGCTTCTGGCGGTAATGCAAATCTGCTAGCACTTTAACCTTAAATAACAACTTATAAGCAGATGGAGTTAAATCCGTTTGACCAATAAACCATCTGACAAACGATGAAGGATCAGCATATCCTAGCTGATATGAAATCACTTTTACAGAGAGCCCTCCATTTAATAGATTTTTTGATTTACTAAGCTTAAAGTTATTAAGCACCTTACGAAAAGTTGTATTTTCCTTTAGTAATTGATTGCGAAGAGAATTTGTACTTAATCCAAGATGGATTGATACATCCTGAATATTGATTAAGTTGAAATGATTTTCATAATTATTCATGAGCCTCTCAACCTTCTCAGTTAGACTAATCTTTGAAGTCATGTTATTTGCTTTTGCCTCCAGAATAGTACTCAGATAATTAACCAGATTAGGATTAGAGAGGCTATTTTTTTTAAGATAATTTTTTTTACTAATTAAAAGTGATGTTTCTTCACAGGATGTAAAAACCGGACAGTTAAATACAGATTTTTCTTTAATATCGTCTATCTGAGTGACTGTTTTAGTATTAATTTGTTTGATCTGAAATCGTTTTGACCTTATAAATGATGCAAGAATAGATAGTCCAAGGTTTTCATAAATTGACGGATTTTTTATTTTTGGGTCAACAACAGATTGAATTTTAATGTGGTTTTTCTCTTCAATGATTAGAAAGTTTAGACCCTCTAATTCTGTATTAATGAAGGATTGCAAAAGCTTTAAACCTTGTTGGAGATTTTTTGAGTACACAAATACTAACCCAAATGCTTCTCCATAGTTAGGCCTTACTTGCGCCATCCGTCCAAAATTAATTGACACTAGCTCATCTTTAAAAACGGTCTGGGCATCAATGACAAAGTTTAGGAGTATTTCGACAGGTATTGAGACATTTTGATTGGTTAATAAACTCTTTGCTATTCCAACCCTTTGGAATATTGTCTCCACCTCATAAGGGTGAATTTGATGAAGTCTTTGGATACACCTCCAGACTCCGCTGAAAGTATTCATTATTGTAGATAATACATAAAGTTACAGTAATACGCATCAATTATAATAAAGTGTTAATATTATATAATAATATGATAACTATAATTTGATATTTATATCTATACTAATAAACTCACTAAATGCTTAGTAGCGTTGTTAGTTAATCCATGCTGACCAGGAATTTTTATGCTTGAAACAATATTTGAATACTCACTACTCTCTTTTCTTTTATCCATAGTCTTAATGCTGTTGGTTCTTGTTAAGACAAATATAAAGATGTGGCAGCTATGGCTTCTGGCCTTAGGATTGACCTACCCAGGCGCTGTCATTGCAAATCACTTTGGAGCACAATTCCTCCTCCTTATTCTTTTTGTCATTGGTCTACTTATCGTACCAAACATTAGGATGATATTATTTACCAAGCCCCTCTTCAAAGTAATGCGTAAATCTTTACCGCCAATCGGTGTCACAGAAAGTATTGCCCTCGAGGCTGGCAGCGTTTGGTGGGATGCAGAACTCTTTCAAGGTGATCCAAATTGGAAAGAATTAACTGATCTAGAGGCTACGCAGTTGACAGATGAGGAGCAAAGCTTTGTTGATAATGAGGTTGAGACATTGTGCGCGATGGTCGACTCTCATGAAATTCAATCAACACACGATCTCCCTAAGGAAGTCTGGAAGTTCATTTTTGACAAAGGATTTTTAGGTTTAATTATTCCTCAAGAGTTTAATGGAAAAGGCTTCTCTCACTTTGCCCATGCTATTATTGTTGGTAAGCTCTCTTCGGCCTCACAATTTTTAGGAATTGCAGCCATGGTTCCAAATTCTCTTGGACCGGGTGAACTGCTTTTAAAATATGGTACTGAGGAGCAAAAACAACACTACTTGCCCCGCCTTGCAAAAGGCAAAGAGATCCCATGCTTTGGATTAACATCAACAGTGGCAGGTTCTGATGCTGGATCTTTAGTTGATAATGGAATCGTTTGCTATGGCCAGTTTGATGGAAAAAAAGTACTAGGATTAAGGCTGAATTGGGAAAAACGCTACATCACTCTTGCCCCAATTGCTACTGTCATTGGTTTGGCCTTTAAGGCCTATGACCCTGATAACTTGCTTGCAGAGGACCACCCTCTTTACAAAAAAAATGACTTAGGGATTACTTGCGCATTGATCCCACGAAATACGGACGGTCTAAGTATAGGAACCCGACATAAACCAATAGGAGAGCCATTTCAAAATGGCCCCATCTTCGGTAAGGATGTCTTTATTCCAATGGACTGGGTCATTGGTGGTGACAAGATGATTGGCCATGGTTGGAGAATGCTCATGGAGTGTCTCAGCGTTGGCAGAGGAATTTCTCTTCCAGTAACAGGTGCATCTGCTACGCAAGCAATGCTTTTGACAACAAGCACATATTCACAAACGCGCGAGCAATTTGGAATACCGATTGCAAAAATGGAGGGAATCCAGGAGAAGCTTTCAAATCTTGCAACAAATGCATTTAGGGCAACCGCAAATATAAACCTCTCTACTTGGGCTCTTGATGCAGGCCACAGACCTTCCATTATTTCTGCGATTGTTAAATATAGAAATACACAGCTACTTCAAAGCTCTTCAATCGATGCAATGGATGTCCATGGCGGAAGAGCGGTCATGGAGGGCAAGAGAAATTATGTATCGAATGTTTATTCAGGTGCACCCGTTGCCATTACAGTTGAGGGGGCCAACATTCTAACAAGAAGCTTGATGATTTTTGGCCAAGGCCTAATTAGATGTCATAAAACAATGCTTGATGAGTTGAGAGCACTTCATGATGAAAGCAAAGACTCTATCAAAAGGTTTGACAAAGCACTAGTCATTCATGTCGGCAGTTTTATTAATAATATTGCCAGAGCAATTTTGTTTTCATGGTCTCGTGGACGACTAGCTAAACCATATGGGGACCACACTACCAAAGTCTATTATCGTAATCTTTCTGTATTGTCAGCCAAGTTTGCCTGTTTAACTGATATCGCCTCTCTGCTCTTAGGTGGCTCACTTAAAAGAAAAGAAATGATATCGGGAAGGTTTGCAGATTCGATTTCAGCAATGTACGAAATTAGTTCTTGCTTAAAACTTTATGAAGAGAAGTTTCTGAATGATGATCACGCAAAGACCATACTTAAGCTTTCAATTCTTAGACTCATTCAAGAGGCAGACACTTCAATGCTTCTAAATATTGAAAGCATGCCAATCAACAGAGTGGCTAAATGGTTGTTGAGGCTTTTGTTTTTTCCATTTTCAGTTACCGCTTCTAAAATTGACGACAAGCTGATTATCAATACTTCAAGAGCTGTTCTTGATACTGAGTGGATAGAAAAAAACCTATCAACATGCATTTGCGCTAACCTTAAAGACAAGCCTGATCACCCTTTTAACATTCTTTTCAAAGGCTTTGAGGCTGGAAAAGAATTAAAAGTTTTAAGAGATAAGGCAAAAAAAGCAGGGTACAAATACCAGCCCAGCATTACATTGGAGTTTTGGCTTCAAGGACTTGTTGATAATAAAACCCTAACAATAGAAGATCGAGAGAATTGGTTAAGGTTAAATGATTTAGTTCTCGAGGCATTAAAAGTTGATGACTATGAGAGTTTGGATAAATAAAGATTTGGGGTAACTATGAAAGAATTTTTTGATAAAGCCTTTACTAAGATTGCTGTATTAGGCTCTGGAACAATGGGCGGACAAATTGCTGCCCACTTTGCCAATTTAGGTTTTGAAACTCTGATGTTTGATACCAGTGAGGAAGCTCTATCAAAATCTATAGCAATGATGAAGAAATTAAAGCCTACGCCATTTGCAAGTCCCTCAGTTCCAGGCTTACTTAAGACATCAACCTATGAAAATTTAGATGCATTATCAAGTTGTGACTTCATCATAGAGTCTATTGTAGAAAATCTAGATATCAAAAAAAAGCTTTTTAAACAAATTTCACCACATGTTAATGAGAATGCCATTCTAGTAACGAATACATCTGGTTTGTCAATTCAAAAAATAGCTGAGTCAGCACCCGATAGTTTAAGGAGTCGAATTTTTGGCGTGCATTTCTTTAATCCTCCTAGATATTTGCCGCTGGTTGAACTCATTAGAACCTCATATAGCGACGAGAGTCTTTTAATAAAGGCTGAGGGTTTTATTACTTCAGCACTTGGTAAGGAGGTTGTTTATGCAAAAGATAGTCCTGCGTTTGTTGCCAATAGGATTGGTGTTTTCTCATTTATGGCAGTTCTGAGGCACGCAGAAAACTTTAACCTTTCTGCTGACACAGTAGATGCGTTGACTGGAAAGAGAATTGGAAGGCCTGCTAGTGCTACCTTTAGGACCCTGGATGTTGTTGGCCTTGATGTCATGGCTAACGTAGTTAAAAATATATATGAAAATGCGAAAGATGATCCCTGGATTGAGTTATTTCAACTTCCAGATTGGATCGAGGCTTTAATTGAGAAGGGCTCGTTAGGAAGTAAAACCCGAAAGGGAATCTATGAAAAAGTTGGTAAAGATATATTTGTCTTTGACCCTAAAGACGGAGAATATAGGCTCTCTGACAAAACGATTAGTCCCAAAGTTAAGAAAATAATAAAAGATAGTAGAACCATAGAAAATGCTCTTCTGGAGCTCTCTAAATGTGATGATCCACAAGCTCAATTCTTGTGGTCAGTTCATCGAGATGTATTTCATTACACTGCCTATCATCTTGAGCATGTTGCTGAAACTGCAAGATGTGTTGATTTAGCATTGAAGTCAGGATTTGCCTGGCAAAAAGGAATCTTTGAACAAGTTCAGGTGACTGGTTGGTCTGAGGTAAGAGAGTTACTGAATCAAGACATTCAGGATGGAAAAACGCTTTCAAATCAAACCTTGCCAGCATGGGTCATGGATCAAGCTTTTGTCTATTCTGACGAGGGTGCATTTAATCCAAATAAGAATAAGTTTATTCCGAGGTCTTCTCATCCGGTCTATGAAAGGCAATTAAATAAGGCACTCCTTAATGGAGAAAAGAAAGGCCATCTAGATATCTTGATAGATGGTGAATCGACTAAATTAATTGACATAGGAGACGGTGTTGCTAGCGTTTCTTTTAAGACAAAAATGAATGTTTTAAGTTCCAGTGTATTAACTGAATTACCTGAATGCCTTGATTATCTGGAAAACAATGGCTTTCACGCCCTTATTTTTAAACAGGAACAAGAACATTTTTGTGCTGGCGCTAACCTCTATGAGGTTATTTCGGCAATTAAGCTTGGTCTGCTTGAAAAGGACCCTGGACTGTCATCTAAGGCAAAAAAGAAGGCTTTTGAGGTCATGCATCCTGAGCTCCCAAAACTTGGAAAACTATACTCAATTAAAAAAACGGTCCGCATGTTGCAAGATTTGTTGATGCGTCTTAAACATGGCAAAATATTAACCATAGCTGCGGTAGATGGGTTAGCTCTCGGAGGGGGCTGTGAGCTTTTACTTCACTGCAATAGAGTAGTTGCCTCAATGAACTCTTATATCGGTCTAGTGGAAGTTGGTATTGGAGGAATTCCTGCTGGTTGTGGTAGCAAGGAGATGGCGCTAAGGGCATATTTAAATAAAGAGTCTGATGATATATTTCCTCTGTTATCTAAACATTTTGAGCAGATTGCAATGGCAAAAGTCTCTGCTAGTGCTCTGGAAGCAAAGGAAATGGGATACCTGAAGACTGAAGATGTCATTATTGCTAATCCAAATGAATTACTTTACGTTGCAAAAAATCAAGCTTTAGCAATGCTAGAGTCAGGCTTCAGATCTCCATTGGATGACACATTCAAAGTAGTTGGTAAGGCTGGTTATGCAAACATCATGGCTCAAGTTGCCAACCTCTTTGAGGGAAACTTTATGTCCGAACATGATAAATATTGCATTTCTTCATTAGCCAAAGTGATGACAGGCTCGCTAGTTGAGGAGAACACTGTAGTGAATTCAAAAATGCTATTAGATCTTGAAAGAAAATACTTTGTTGAGCTTTTGGGCACGCAGAAAACTCAAGACAGAATTGAGTTTATGCTTCGAAATAGTAAACCCCTTCGCAATTAACTGGAGAATATGATGAGAAAAGCTTATATTATTGATGCAAAAAGAACTCCAGTAGGAAAAGCCAGAGGATTACTATCCAAAACTAGAGCAGATGACTTATTGGTTCATGCCATACAAAGTGTGCTTAAAGCATCAGATTCAAGTGAAGAAATCAACAAAAGTATTGACGATATTATTGTTGGCTGTGCCATGCCAGAGGGACCCCAAGGATTAAATATTGCTCGAATTGCTACACTACTTGCTGGTCTGCCAGATTCGACTCCTGCTTATACATTAAATAGATTTTGCTCGTCCGGGCTTCAATCCGTATCTAATGCTGCTGACCTAGTAAAATCTGGATCATCTGATCTGGTCATTGCTGCTGGCGTCGAAAGCATGAGTAGTGTTCCGATGACAGGCTTTAAGCCTTCAATGAACCCTAAAATTTTGTCTGATGAGAATATTTCTATTGCTTATGGTATGGGGCTGACAGCTGAGAAGGTAGTTCAGAAATATGGTATCACTAGAGAAGCCCAAGACCAATTTGCTTATGAGAGTCACCAAAAAGCTATTCATGCAAATAATAACGGCTTATTTGAGAATGAAATTGCTCCAATATCAACTGTCGAGGATAGCTATTCAGTTAAATCTAATGAGTATATAAAAAATACCAATCTTGTTTCTAAAGATGAAGGGCCCAGAAAAGATACAAGTCTAGAAATTCTAGCAAAACTTAGAACCGTATTTGCACAAGATGGTTCAGTTACGGCAGGAAACAGTTCGCAAATGTCAGATGCAGCCGCAGCTGTTCTTGTTGCCAGTGAAGAAGCTGTTGAAAAGTATAATCTAACGCCTAAGGCTGAATTTATGGGCTTTTCTGTAGCAGGTGTTCCGGCAGAAATTATGGGTATTGGTCCAGTCAAGGCAGTTCCAAAGGTTCTTAATTCTTTGAATCTTAGTCTTGATGACATTGGTTGGATAGAGCTTAATGAGGCTTTTGCTGCCCAATCCTTGGCTGTCATTAAGGAATTGAACCTTGACCCTGAAAAAGTGAATCCGCTTGGTGGAGCAATAGCACTTGGGCACCCTCTTGGAGCAACGGGCGCAATCAGAGTTGCGACGCTGATCTCAGCTATGCAAAGAGAAAAGATTGATTATGGTATGGTGACCATGTGTATTGGAACCGGAATGGGTGCAGCAGGGATTATTAAAAGATGCTAAATAGTTTATGACAAATCAAAACTACATTGACCGACTTAGACTGCCAATTATTCAGTCACCCATGTTTATTGTCTCAAACGCAAGGCTTGTAATCGCCTCATCAAAGGCAGGCATTGTTGGCTCTTTTCCGACCGCAAATTGCCGAACTTTAGAAGCTTTAGATCAAGAATTTACTAATATAAATCAAGCTCTAGGCTCCGGCAAGGATGCACTACCATGGGCAGTAAATATCATTGTCAGTAAAATGTATGCCAGGAGTAATGATGACATTGACTTAATTCTTAAGCATAAGCCGCCTATCGTCATTACCTCACTTGGAAACCCTAAAGATGTTGTCCAAAAAGTTCATGAATATGGCGGCCTAGTATATTCAGATGTTATTAATTTGTACCACTCAAAAAAGGCAATTAGCGCAGGAGTAGACGGCCTTATTCTGGTTTGCAATGGTGCAGGCGGTCATACTGGAGACTTGTCTCCATTTGCTTTTGTATCCGAGGTAAGAAATATATTTGATGGAACCATTATAGTTGGTGGAAGTATAAGCTCTGGCGAATCAATTCTAGCGATTCAGGCATTAGGTGCAGATTTAGCTTACATGGGAACGCGCTTTATTGCTACCGAAGAGAGTGATGCGACAGAAGACTACAAGCAAATGATTTTAAATGCCTCAGCGAGTGATATTATCAAGTCTAACAAAATTACAGGCGTTAACGGAAACTGGCTTGAGGAATCCCTTCAAAATGCTGGAATCTCTCCAAATGCTGGTGGAATTAAATCAACCATTGCCGATTTTAAGAAAATGCTTATGCCTCTTATAAAGCAGAAACTAAAGGTGGACTTTGATGTCAGCAAAGCCACTGCCAAGAGATGGAAGGACATTTTTTCTGCTGGCCAAGGCGTTGGATCTATTTCCAATGTACCAAGTGTTGAGGATTTAGTGATAGAATTAGAACAGCAGTATACTAAATCAAAAAGTCGAATCATATAGGGATAAATAGATGCTATCTAAGCCGGCCAAGAGAGATCTAAAACATAATAGAACAATTAAAGGCAAAGGCTATAAAAGAGAGGATGGGTTGTGGGATATAGAGGTCTTTCTGATTGACAGTAAAACCTACTCTTTTGAAAATATGCATCGAGGCTATATCAGTTCAGGAGAGCCTCTTCATGATATGGCGGTTAGATTGACTCTCAATGATGAAAGAAAAATTATTGATATTGAGGCAGTAATTAATGCCTCTCCTTATAATATTTGTCCACAAGCGGTTGAAAACTGTCAAAAATTGAAAGGGGAGTACTTAATTGCTGGATTCAATCGAAAAGTTATAAAAACGATGGGTGGAGAGAAGGGCTGTAGACACATTACCGATCTTTTAGCATATGCAGGAACAATTGCTTACCAAACGCTTTGGAAAGAAAAAACTGGCGGTGAAGCTAAGACTATTACTGAAGAAGAAGCTAAATCAATTGAAAAGAAGTTTGCAAACTCATGTTTTGCATTCAAAAAGGATGGAGAGGTTTATAATCAATACAAGGAAATATTAATAGGCAAACTTGAAAACAGTTAATACTGATTAAGGAGAAAAAATGGAGACAAAGATACCAAATAAACTTGAAGAAACAGAGTTTTTTAAAGAGCATGGAAATTTAGTAGAGTTCTTTGATAACTGTTGTAGAGAGCACAAAGGTAAAACAGCTTTTGAGAGTTTCGGTGTTGAATTGACCTATGAAGACCTGTCAGAAAAGGTTGACGCTTTTGCCTCATGGCTTAGCGGTAACTTTCAAGTGGGTGATAGAGTTGCAGTCATGATGCCTAATATGCTGGTTTATCCTCTTATAGTTTATGGTGCCTTAAAGGCAGGTATTGTTGTTGTCAATATTAATCCTCTTTATACCCAAAGGGAACTTGAACACGTACTAAGAGATAGTGAGGCTAAATTACTGTTGGTATGGGAGGGCGTTGCCAACGTAGCAGCAAAATCAGATCTCGCTAATGTAGAAAAAGTATTGGTAACAACTGTTGGAGATCTTCTTGGTTTCAAGGGCAAGATTATTAATTTAGTCACTAGAAAAGTAAAAAAGTTAGTCCCCAAATATCACATTGATGGAGCAACAATGTTTCTTGATGTTTTGAATAGCAATGAAGGCTCTAGTCCTGAATCATTAGATATTTCAATTGAAAGTACAGCTTTTCTTCAATATACTGGAGGAACAACAGGTGTTTCGAAAGGCGCTGTTCTGACGCACAGAAATATTCTTGCAAATATCATTCAAGCCTTCTTTACAATTGATCCTAAAATGTATGATGATTCAAGAAACGAGCAAAGAATCGCTATTTGCCCACTCCCTTTGTATCATATTTTTGCATTAACTGTGCATAACTTCATGTTGTTCCATATTGGTGGAAGAAGTGTCCTGATTACTAATCCTAGGGATCTAAAAACTTTCGTCTCAATAATGAAAAAACATAAATTTCACATGATTTCAGGTGTGAACACTCTTTATGAGGCGCTATTAAATTACGATGCCTTTAAGGAGCTAGATTTTAGTAATTTGCTCATGTCTTTGAGTGGTGGTATGGCTGCATTAGATACAACCGCAAAGAGATGGGCTGAGGTCACAAAATCTGTAATCTGGCAGGCGTATGGATTAACTGAAACATCTCCTTTAGTAAGTGTTAATGACTACAAGCAGACTGAATTTACAGGCTCTGTGGGTTTGCCTGCTGCCTATACTGAAATTGAGATTAGGGATGAGAGTGGTAATGCTCTTTCAGAAACGAATGCTGTTGGAGAGCTCTGCGTCAGAGGCCCACAGGTTATGAGCGGATATTGGAAGTCCAAAGTCTCAGGTCTTGACGAGAATAACTGGTTTATGACCGGTGATATTGCTCGAATTGATGAAACTGGTAATATTTTTATTGTCGATAGAAAGAAAGACATGATTATTGTCTCAGGCTTTAACGTCTTTCCAAATGAAGTTGAGGCAGTAGTTAATGAACACCCTGCTGTTCTTGAATGCGGTTGTGTTGGAGTAGAAGGCGAGAATTCTCAAGAACTCGTGAAAGTTTTTATTGTTCTTCATGATGGACAAACTGCAACTGAGGATGAAATTATCAGTTTTTGTAGGGAAAAGTTAACTGCTTATAAAGTTCCAAAGCATATAGAATTTATCAAAGAGATTCCAAAAACAAATGTTGGTAAAGTTCTAAGAAGAGAGCTGAAAGAAAATTAATATACCCGGCTATTGATTTGGCCTTATATATGCTCCCATTTCAGAAAGCTCGTCTTCAAATTTTTTGATTCGAGCCAGCATGTTTTTACCACCTTTGGTTACTATTTGGGATACGAGGATCTCTGAAAATGCAGCATAAGGCAAAATACTAGGAAGGAAATTAAGAGTTTCATTACCAAGTGCAACAATGATATCTGCATTTGATGCTGCTTGAGAGGTATACATATCGGTTGCCACAATGATGAAGGCCTCTCTTTTCTTGATTTTGTCTAGTGCTTTAGTTGTTTCAAGTGACAAAGGTGATGCTCCAAATACAATCACAACATCATTTGAATTTATTTGAGAAATTTCACTAAGAAGCATTCCTTCTTGACCACGAATCAATTTTGTTTTTGGAAGAATAAAATGCAAAAGATAGTGCAAATAAAATGCCATTGAGAAGCTGCTTCTCATTCCTAGAATATATACAGTTTCTGCTTCCATTAATTTTTCAACAGATGAATCAATGGCTTTGTAAGTTTTTTCATTGAAGGCACCAGAAAGAGACTTATATACATTTGCTTCTGCGTCAGTAAATGGATTATTATGATTTTCATTCAGTAGATCTTTGGCGTGAGATGTAAAGTTGGAGACTGGCATTTGGGATGCGGCTTTTTTGTATATCGTCTTGAATTCATCATAACGTTTGAACCCTAGTATGTTAATAAGACGTACCATTGTTGAGGGGTTTACTCCTGCATTTGAAGCAACAGTTCGTATTGAATGCAAAGGAATCTCTGCGGGATTATCCATTACATATTTAGCTGCTTTTTTTACCTCTTTTGAAAAACCAACGTATCCATTAGACAGTTTTTGATTGATTTCAGTGGTCGAAAAGTTATTTGAATTCATACAAGAATATTCTACTATAAATATGACTATATAAACTTGAACAAGATAAAAACACTTGTATTTTATTAAAATTAATATTGAAACAATTGTACTAAATATGGTATAACTATTTTGGACTTAAATTTTTGTCTAATAAAACAAAGGAGATAAAATGAAAAAAATTAATTTTTTGAGTGGTGCAATTGCCGCAGCTGTATTTAGCAGTTTGATGGTTTCAGCGCCGGTAATTGCTGCAGATCAATATGTTACTATTGGAACTGGAGGAGTGACAGGTGTTTACTACCCAACTGGCGGATCTATTTGTCGCCTAGTTAATAAAGATAGAGCAAGTCATGGTGTTCGTTGTACGGTTGAATCAACTGGTGGCTCGGTATACAACATCAATACAATTCGTGCTGGTGAGTTAGATTTAGGTGTTGCACAGTCAGATTGGCAGTACCATGCTTATAACGGAACTAGTAAGTTTGCTGATGCCGGAGCATTTACAGACTTAAGGGCTGTATTTTCTGTTCATCCTGAACCTTTTACTGTCGTTGCTAGGGCTGATTCAGGAATCCGTGACCTTATGGATTTAAAAGGTAAGCGAGTAAACATTGGTAATCCAGGATCTGGACAAAGAGGAACTATGGAAGTACTTATGGAAGCTCTTGGTTGGGATAAATCAACATTTGCTCTTGCTTCTGAACTGAAGTCTTCAGAGCAATCAAAAGCACTTTGCGATAATAAAATTGATGCAATGGTCTTTACTGTTGGCCACCCTTCAGGTTCAATTAAAGAGGCCACAACATCATGTGATAGTGTCTTAGTAAATGTCACTGGATCTGCAGTAGATGGATTAGTTGCTAATAATGACTTCTATCGAACTGCTACTATTCCAGGTGGAATGTACAATGGAAATCCTGACGACACAGTAACATTTGGTGTAGGAGCTACTGTTGTATCTTCAACTGCTGTATCTGACCATGTGATTCATAGTATTGTTAAAGGTGTTTTTGAAAATTTTGATGCTTTCAAAAAGCTTCACCCTGCATTTGCTAATTTAAAGAAAGCGGAAATGATTTCTGATGGTTTATCTGCGCCACTCCATGATGGAGCAGCTAGATATTATAAAGAAGCCGGATTGATGAACTGGTAAGATAAAAGTAATAATAAAAAGGATGGCAAAGCCATCCTTTTTTTTTATAGAATATTACTTATGGAAGTTAGCCTAGAAACTGGAATTAGAAGTCCAGAAAATAAATTAATTAGAGACGTATTAATATACGTCGCTATGGCATGGTCAATATTCCAGCTATACGTTTCTTCGCCTCTAGTTTTGGAATTTACCCCTTGGATGAATGCCGATGTTGTTAAAAGGGTCCATGTATCATTTGCAGGCTTTTTGGCATTTGTAAGTTATCCTGCATTTAAAGGATCGTCAAGAGCAAGAATTCCATGGTCCGACTGGTTAATGGGACTTCTCATAGCGTTGTCTTGTTTTTATTTGATTTATAATCAGGTATGGGATTCAAGGGCTTTTGAGATGCGTCTAGGGGTTCCAAACTCATCTGACTTATTTTTGAGTATTATAGGACTTCTGCTTCTTTTAGAGGCTACAAGAAGATCCCTAGGGCCTCCACTAATGATTGTAGCAATAATCGCATTGACTTATGCGTTTATTGGAGCAGGTGGTTATGGGGGAGCTTCTCTAAATAAAATTGTTTCCCATATGTGGATTACGACAGAAGGAGCATTTGGCATAGCTGTTGGAGTCTCAGCAAGTATGGTTTTCTTGTTTGTTCTTTTTGGTGCATTATTGGAAAGAGCAGGTGCTGGTAATTACTTCATAAGGGTGGCATATGCCCTAACTGGACATTATCGAGGAGGTCCTGCAAAGGCTGCAGTAGTCTCGTCAGCAATGACGGGCATGATTTCTGGATCCTCTATTGCTAATGTTGTAACCACTGGAACCTTTACAATCCCATTAATGAAAAGGGTTGGTTTTTCCTCTGAAAAAGCTGGGGCAATTGAAGTTGCATCTTCAACGAATGGTCAACTAACTCCTCCAATTATGGGAACTGCCGCATTTCTAATGGTTGAGTATGTGGGAGTTTCTTACATTGAGGTCATCAAGCATGCTTTCTTGCCAGCAGTCATTTCATATATTGCACTTATATATATAGTTCATCTGGAAGCACTAAAATCTGGAATGGAGGGCCTTACTAGAACGAATAAACTCAATAAAGTTGATAGATTAATTGGTATATGCAGTGTTCTAATTGTTTTAGGTGTGCTTGTATGGGTGCTTCCTCCCTTCTTTGAATTCATCAAAGTAATAGGTGGAGAAGCAAGCACATTAATTATTGCATTAATTATGATAACTAGTTATCTTGCACTCTTATATTCAGTTTCAAAAATGCCAAATTTACCCTCTGGAGAAATTATTGAAATTCCTGAAGTTGGTAAGACGGTCAAAGCAGGGTTACATTTTTTGTTGCCAGTTATTTTATTAATCTGGTTATTAACTGTCGAACGATTTTCGCCTGAAACTTCAGTCTACTGGGCGACCATGTTTATGATGTTTATAGTACTTACTCAAAAGTTTTTTTTAGGAATTTTTAGAGGAGAATCTGATATTACTCAACACTTATTTTCTAGTTTAACTGATCTAAAATTAGGTTTTGTGAATGGCGCAAGAAACATGATTGGTGTTGGTGTTGCGACTACTGCTGCAGGCATTATTGTTGGAACGGTTACATTGACTGGTGTTGGTCAGTTGATTATAGGCTGGGTTGAATTCATTGCTGCAGGCAACTTATTTTTAATACTTCTTTTTACAGCTATGATAAGCCTTATTTTAGGAATGGGTTTGCCGACAACGGCTAATTACATAGTAGTCTCAAGTTTAATGGCTCCCGTTATTATGAGTTTAGGGGCAGCTAATAATGTTGCTATTCCTCTTATAGCGGCTCATATGTTTGTATTTTATTTTGGTATTCTTGCAGATGATACTCCCCCAGTAGGGTTAGCCGCCTATGCAGCAGCAGCAATTTCTAAAGGAGATCCAATAAGAACTGGTATTCAGGGCTTTATTTATGATATGAGAACAGCTGTCCTTCCTTTCATTTTTATATTTAATACTCAGCTACTTATGATTGGAATAGACAGCGCAATTAGCTTTATATCAGTTGTTGTCTCATCTGTTATTGCAATCTTGCTTTTTGCTGCAGCAACCCAGGGTTACTGGATTGTTAAAAATCGATTATGGGAAACCGTTTTAATGTTAATTGTGGCATTTATGTTCTTTAGGCCAGGTTATTTTTGGGATAAGGTAGACCCTCCTTTTGAGAATATGCCAGGCAAGGACTTATTTACAGTGGCTGATAATATGACGGAGGGAGAGTCAATACGTTTTGTAGTTGAGGGTGAGACACTTGAAGGAGTTGAGAGAAGTTATACATTTTTATTGCCTTTAGCTGAAGGTGAATCAGGTAGAGAAAGAATAAATAATACAGGGCTGCAAATAGATGATTTGTTTGGAGACATGGAGGTTGCAATGGTTCTTCCAGGAATTTCAGGAAATCGAGCAATTAATAAACAGGTTGAGTCAATAAAAGTTGCTGGTGTTGATAGTGGATGGGTCATCACATCTGTTCTTCAAGAGAGGGAGACTATGCCAAAACAGATTGTATATATTCCAGCAGTATTATTGATAGGATTTGTCGGAATTGTGCAATTAAGAAGAAGGCGAAAAATTGTTAACTAACGTGTGATAGATTAATATGAAAATACATAATAATATTGAAAGTTTAAAAACTTCAGCCACTTTGGCTATCAATGAGTTATCTAAAGAGCTTATTGAAGAGGGCAAAGAGGTTTTTAAGTTTGGGCTTGGTCAATCACCATTCCCTGTACCCAAAGTAATTGTTGATGAGTTAAAAAAAAATTCTCACCAAAAAGATTATCTTAACGTGTCTGGCTTATTAGGCCTTAGAGAAGAAGTTGCTAGATATCATTCAAACAAAAATCAATACAATTATGATTCTGAAAATGTCATTATTGGGCCTGGATCAAAAGAATTAATTTTTCAAATTCAAATGGCTTTAGATTGTGATTTGTTACTTCCAAGTCCAAGTTGGGTTTCGTATGAGCCTCAAGCACAAATAATCAACAAAAAAATTCATTGGATTAATGCAACAGCAGAGAGCAATTGGCATCTTAATCCTGAGGATCTTGACAAGGTATGCGAGAATCTCAAGTCAGTTAATAAACTTTTAATTTTAAATTCTCCAAATAACCCTTCTGGGACAATACATGGAAATCTTGAAGATTTTGCAAGGATTGCAAGGAAACATAATATCATCATTATTGCGGATGAAATATATGCCGAACTAGATTTTACTGGGGAGTATAAATCACTCACTCATTTCTATCCTGAGAATACAATTATTAGTAGTGGGCTAAGCAAGTGGTGCGGTGCAGGAGGCTGGAGACTAGGAACGCTAACTTTTCCAAAAGAGTTAAGCTATATCAAAGACAGCATAAGAACTATTGCGAGTGAAACTTTTACCTCAGTTAGTGCGCCTATTCAGTATGCCGCAATTAAAGCCTACTCAGAGGATCATTCAGAGTTTCTAGAGCACTCTAGATTAATCCTAAAAACGATTGCAGAATATATTCATAAAGAGTTATCTTCTGTTGGAATAAAATGTCAAAAACCTCAAGGTGGTTTTTACATGATCTGCGATTTTTCGAATATTTCAAATATTGCTTCTAAAATTAATGATGACAAAATTTTGTGTCAAAAAATACTCAATGAGGTTGGCTTTGCAATGCTACCTGGTTCAGATTTTGGCTTGAAAGCTGACAAATTTTTAACACGCATCGCCTTTGTTGATTTTGATGGCTTAGCAGCACTCAAAATTATTAAAGACGATGATTTTTCTTCGAATAATTTATTAGATATAATTTGTCCACAAATTGTTAAAGGTGTTTTGGTTCTTAAAGAGTGGGTTCAAAATCAATAAAAATTATCAATATTTAATTAATAGTTATTTCAATCTATGAAATACAGAATTGAATCAGATTTCTTGGGTGAAATGAAAATACCTAGTGATGCTTATTACGGTATTCATACCATGCGAGCAGTAGATAATTTTCCAATAGCTGACGTTGCAATTTCAGTTTATCCAAATATTGTAATAGCTTATGCCATGGTTAAACTGGCTTGTGCTCGTGCCAATAACCAGCTAGGATTATTAGATAATGATATCTACCATCCAATAGTTGCTGCTTGTGAGAGGATTATCAATGGTGAGTTCCATGATCAGTTTATTGTTGAAATAATCCAGGGTGGTGCGGGAACCTCAACCAATATGAATGCTAATGAAGTTATTGCTAATGTTGCACTCGAATTAATTGGTAAAGAAAAGGGTGACTATGAAACAATATCACCGCTTAATCATGTCAATATGTCACAGTCAACGAATGACACCTATCCGACAGCTTTATTGGTTGGATTTTTGAAAGAGTATGACCCTCTATTGGAGGCAATCAAATCTCTCTCTGAGTCTTTTCATGCAAAAGGCGTCGAATTTGCCGACGTCATTAAAATGGGACGAACACAACTCCAAGATGCTGTTCCAATGAGTCTTGGACAGGAATTTACTGCTTTCGGTAATACATTGCTAGATGATATTAAAAGGCTTAATGAGATGTCTCAACTATTTTTGGAGGTCAATTTAGGTGCCACAGCTATTGGAACAGGTATTAATAGTCATCTAGATTATCCAAAAATAGCGGTAGAAGCCTTGGCAGATTTATCTGGACTCCCTTTGGTTCTTGCTCCAAATCCAATTGCTGCAACATCTGATACCAGTGCTTTTGTGTCATTCTCTTCTGTTCTTAAGCGAGTGGCCATAAAGCTTTCAAAAATCTCTAATGATTTAAGATTACTCTCTTCCGGTCCAATTGCTGGTTTTAATGAGATCAATCTTCCAGCAGTTCAAGCAGGATCTTCAATTATGCCTGGAAAAGTTAATCCGGTAATTCCAGAGGCAGTCAATCAAACCGCTTTTCAGGTTATTGGAAATGATTTGGTCATTACATTAGCAGCAGAAGCTGGCCAAATGCAGCTCAATGCATTTGAACCTGTCTTAGCTGTTAATATTCTTCGTTCATTGCGCTACATGACTAATGCAATGGTCATGCTAAGAACAAAATGTGTCAATGGAATTACTGCGAATGTTGAAGTCTGCGCAAAATATGTTGAACAGAGTCCAGGTATAGCGACTTTCTTTACACCGCATTTAGGTTACAAAGAGTCAGCACGTATCGCTAAGAAATCACTTGCAGATGGAGTTACTGTGAGAGAAATCATCATTAAAGAAGGCTTGATGACTGAAGAACAGGTGAATGAAGTTTTGCATGTTGACAACCTCACAAAACCCAATATTCAATAATTTCGGTATCGTATAACGAGTATTATAATTTCAAATGTATTTATTCTTAGTTTGGAATAAGTACAGTAAGAGTTATTTTCAATAATTAGAGGCAATATTTTGGCTAAGCTATACTTTTATTATTCTGCAATGAATGCTGGTAAATCAACTTCCCTTCTTCAGTCAGCATACAACTATAAAGAGAGGGGCATGACTCCTCTTATTCTTTCTGCAGCAATTGACAATCGTTATAGTGTAGGAAAAGTTACTTCAAGAATTGGTCTTGAAGCAGAGGCGCATCTCTTTCATAAAGATGATGACTTGTTCAAAATTCTTTCTGAACAAAATCTTAAAGAGCCTATTGATTGTGTTTTGATTGATGAGAGTCAATTCCTTAGTAGAGAGCAAGTCATGCAATTGGCAAAAGCTGTTGATAGCTTTGATGTTCCAGTTTTGTGTTATGGAATTCGCACAGACTTTCGTGGAGAGCTTTTTCCTGGCAGTCAACATCTCCTTGCATGGGCCGATAATCTCATTGAATTGAAGACCATTTGTCACTGTGGAAGTAAAGCAACGATGGTGGTTCGTATTGATGAAAATGGAAACGTTATTGAGGATGGAGATCAGGTGGTTATTGGTGGTAATGATCGATACCAGTCGATGTGCAGAAAGCACTTTGCCGAACATATTTGGAAAAGCTGATCGCTAGTAAACAGACTATATGCTATGAGTGAGCTAACTATCCTCTTTTTATTGCTAGGCTCTTTTTCAGGTTTTGTAGCAGGTCTGCTTGGTATTGGTGGTGGTCTAATAATTGTGCCAATACTCCTTTATTTATTAGCACCATCAATTGATCAATCAATCTTAATGCATACTTCAATTGGTACTGCACTAGCGGTCATTGTCTTTACATCTATCTCAAGTCTTTATGCGCACCATCGTCATGGGGCTATTCTTTGGAGAAACTTTGTTAAGCTTACTCCAACAATTTTAGTGGGCTCTTATAGTGGTGCTATTTTGGCTAAATATTTAAGCTTTGATTTTCTAAGGGTGTTCTTTGCCTTATTTGAAATTTGTGTTGCTTTAATTATGTGGTTCGGCATTAGCGCATCAGGCCATGCTGATAAGTTGTCAAGGTGGGTTTGGTCATTCGCGGGGTACGTTATAGGTTTGATTTCAGCCATGGTTGGGATTGGTGGAGGAACAATGACCACCCCATTCTTGGTGTATAACAATATTCAAATAAAAAATGCAATTGCTACTTCTGCAGCGGTAGGAATGCCTATTGCTATTGCTGGAAGCATTGGCTTTATGGTAGCTGGTTCATCTCAAGTTCTTCAAACTGGCGGCATTGGTTTTGTAAACTTTGAAGCGTTAATTACAATCGCTGCTTCAAGTGTTTTTTTTGCTCCATTAGGAGCAAAAGTGACGCACCTCATAGATAGCAATAAACTCAAAAAAGGGTTCTCAATTTTCTTGGCCTTTCTTGCAGCAATGGTTATTTTATTTTAAATAAAGATTTTCTTTTGAAATGAGTTATGACTCATCACCAGCAAAATTTAAAGCAACTGAGTTTATACAGTAACGCTTTCCAGTGGGCTGAGGTCCATCGGGAAAAACATGGCCTAAATGAGCATCACATGAGGAGCATCTTACTTCAATTCTCATATGACCTAGTGAATCATCTTCTAGCTGCTTTACACATTCACTATTGGCGAGTTCATAAAAGCTTGGCCAGCCACTTCCTGAGTCAAATTTAGTGCTAGATTCGAATAAAAGTGCGTCGCAACAGATGCAGTGATAGTGACCAGTTTCACTATGGTTATAGTACTCACCAGAGAACGGTGGCTCTGTTCCACATTCTTGAGTGATATGATAGGCTTCGGGTGATAAATTATTCTTTTTGTCCATTCGTGTATTATAAGAGAAATTTAAGATCAACATCAATATCTAAAGTTAATATTTATGAAAGAATTTTTAGTCGGTGGTGCAATACGGGATAGAATTCTTGGTATCGCTAACGAGTCAACAGAAAAAGACTTTGTTGTAGTTGGGTCGTCTCCAGAAGAGATGAGTTCATTAGGATTTCGTCAGGTTGGGAAAGAGTTTCCAGTATTCCTTCATCCTGAAACGAAGGATGAGTATGCTCTGGCTCGTATAGAACGAAAGATTGGTAGGGGTTATAAGGGTTTTGCTTTTGATACAGCAAACTCTGTGACTTTGGAGCAGGATCTCTCTAGAAGAGATCTTACCATTAACGCCATAGCTCAAAATAAGGATGGAACTGGAGAATATATCGATCCCTTTGATGGAATCGAGGATTTAAAGCAGAAGAAACTTCGCCATGTATCTGATGCATTTACTGAGGATCCAGTGAGGGTTCTTAGGACGGCAAGATTTGCATCACGATTTGATTATCTTGGTTTTACAGTAGATCCTAAAACTCTTGACTTAATGAGAAAGATGGTCACTTCAGGTGAGGTAGATGCGCTTACTCCAGAGCGAGTTTTTAAGGAGATATCTCTTTCGATGGAGTCAAAGTCACCTTCAGTTTTCTTTGAACTTTTAATGGAGTCAGGCGCCTACCAAAGATTGTTTCCAATGCTGGAGGTTGTTCAAAATCAAAATTTTCAGATGCTAGATGTGCCAGATTTGGACCCTGAAGTAAAGTTCGCTCTCTGGCTATCTAATCAAAGCAGTACTAATATTGATTTGCTCTGCGAGCACCTTAAGTGCCCAAAAGATTTTCAGCAAATTGCTGAGCTTGTATCGACATGGCATCAATTTGCATCTGAATTCCTAAAGCATAGTCCTCAAGACGTATTAAATTTCTTTCTTAAAAGTGATGGGTTAAGGCGAAAAAAGAGGTTTGAAATTATTCTTACCGTTTTTGATAATCTTGGGTTAAATACAGCCCAAATTGTTCAATTACAAGTTCTACTTAACTCGATAAAGATTTCAGATTTAAAAAATTTGAATATTGCTCAAGAGCTATTAGAAGAAAGGTTGTCAGTTATTACTAGATTTCTCAAATCTGCAAAGTAGATCATAATCACAGTAATCACAGGCATTGGATGTGGGTAAAACTTCTGCGACTCCTTCCTGAAATTTTTGACTTGCTGAATTGAGTTCTAGCTCCCACTCAGAAACCTGTTCATTCCATACCGGCATTCTTTTAATCGCTTGTTGACTTAATGGTAAATCAAATTTATTTTTTGTTATTGCCTTAAATTGACAATCTTTGGAGTTAACAGTTGCAAAGGCGATCCCAGCTACTGGATTAGTAATGGCGTAGATTGGAAGTTGAGCCTGATCTAAAGGATCGCCAGTTAGCTGACTTAAACTGACGTTCTGACCTGTTTTATAATCAATGATGAGATTTGTACCATCTTTCATTTGATCCATTCGATCTATTCGAGTAGAAAATTGAAGACCATTAACATCAACTTTGGACTCTGACTCTGTCTTGATGACTTGAAAGTATTCTCGATTTTTCTCAAGCTTAATATATTCATTGATAATTTTTATAAGCCTTTCCTTTTCAATTGATTTAAAGTTTGATTGAGAAATTAATTGAATGGCTGAATTAATATGTTTGTTGATTTCTTCCTGAAGTTTATCTTCAGGTAATTTTTTTAAATCTGAACTTGATGGTATTGCATTGAAAAAATTTTCTAATATTTTATGAACAAGGCTGCCCTGCTCAAGTCGACTGAGACCAATCTGAGGTTCATTAAATTCTTGAATATTTAGTCTACTAACAAACCCTTTGAAGCTACAACTTATTTGATCTTGGAGGGTTGCTACACCTCTCTTAATTTCAAAATTATCTAGCTCTGGAGCAATAAAATCATCCAATAATTCCATTTCTTTTGGAAGTGTTTCATGTCCAATGAAATTAGGATAATCCTCAAAATCTAAATAGGGTGAAGGGAGCTCATCGCGACTATTAGAGGTTTTGGAATAGCTAATTATTAGACTGCTACTAAGGTTTAATAGGTTATTAAGAGTTACCTCGCTTTCTTTACTGATGAGTGTGAAACTTGTCTTTGGCAAACAATATTCAATAGAAGTTTTAGGAGGAATAAATAGGGGCATTTGTATTTTTCCTGGAAGGAAGTCGCTAGTCATACTGGAGACCCAGGCATAATCAAAGAATAATCCTTCAGCTTCCAATGAACCTAATATGTAAATATTAGCGGGGCCACTTTGAGGCTGGAATATAACTGCATTCATATGGGCAGTTAAAATTTCTATCACATCTTTAAGAGAGGATTTTTTGTAAAATGTTGACATCTTATTAAGGATCAAGCTTTCCACTTGATACTTTTCAAAAATTTGATACTCACTACTTGAAAGAGTTCGATCTGAAGTAAAGCCCCAGATAAGTAGCATTGAGTTGATTGCCTCTAATGAATCCTCTAAAGCTAATTTATTCGCAAATTCAAGAGTACTGATTGAAATCAAAATCTCTTTGAGCAATGAAGAGTCACTACACAATTCAATAACTTTTTTTGATTTACTCTTTTTAGAGTTAATTTTTAGAATTTTATTCACAAGCAGTGCGCGATTATTTTGCTCACTTCTTGCGCCTTTGATATATGGTGATGTAATTACCTGTATTAACAATTCATGTTCGACAAGACCATTAATAAGTTGAGAAGATAACTTCGTCATGGAAAAAAGATTTTTAATTAGAGGGTAATTGCTGAGCGGAACTCCCAAAGATATGTTGTAGGGCTTTTGATGAGTTTCAATGAGGTGGGACGAGAACTCAAGATCAAAGGATGATCTCACTATGTGTTGCAAGTCATTTAAATTTGGGATGACAATACCAATTTTTTTTTCTGGATTATTGAGATTGATTTCTTTGGCCCATTTTGCTATTGTGTTTAATTCAGACTCTTGATCAGTGAATGAATAATTCTTTGAATGACTCATTAATTTACGACTTGAGAGTGGTAGGCATTTAAGGGTTTTGAAGAGCATTCTTTGCTCAGGCGTTGGTTCATTGAAACCATATTGGTAATATTGTTCTTCACTGTCTAGTACGTTCTTAAAATTGCCCAAAGACAAGCTAAAAATATCAGTTTGATCTATGCAAAGATTGTTATCTTTAAATTTTTCATATCTATCGATTAATTCAACGTAAAGCCTAGATGTAATGGATGGAAGAGTTTTTATTTCAGCAACTGAAATGCCATAGCTCTTAGAGAGTCTGTAGCATTTAATTAGCTCATCAATAAAAGTGTCAGGATTTTTAACAGAACTATCTTTACAAAACTTTTTTAACATGAACCTTAACTCAAGTTGGCTTAGTAGGCGATATTCTTTTGTTGGATGATTAGATCTCCAGAACTTTTCAATCCAAGATTGATAAGAGAATATTTTTGGCATTTTGGAAGTGCCACTTTTAAGCCGCATTGATTGCTTAATAGCAAGAGCTTGACGATTATTCGCAGCAATAATCGTATCTTTTGACTGAATATCTGAGAGATCTATATTAACTCTCATTATTCATTTCAAATACCTCGTCTAAATACATACAGAGTTCAGGAACACCTTCCTTTTTTAAAGATGAGAAAAGCTGGACATTGACTGAAGGAAAATCTTTGACCGCTTTCATAACTGAGAGTCTAGCGGAACTTGCAGCACCCTTTTTTAATTTATCAGATTTAGTTAATAAGATGTTTACTGAGACTTTACTGTTGACACACCACTCCAACATCATTTGGTCGAAAGGTTTAAGAGGATGGCGGCAATCCATTACCAGTATAGCGGCCTTGATACATTTACGATTATCAAAGTATTGACTCATATTCTGATGCCAATCCCGCTTAACTGAATCTGGAACTTTGGCGTAGCCATAACCTGGCAGGTCAACAAGTCTTCGTTCATTATCAAGCTCAAAGAAAACAAGGTGCTGAGTTCTGCCCGGTGTCCTGCTGACTTTAGCCAATTTCTTTTGTTCAGTGAGTGTGTTGATTGCACTGGATTTTCCTGCATTAGAGCGGCCTGCAAAAATCACCTCATAGCCACTATCATTAGGACAGCCTTTAAGAGAAGGACACGATAAGAGAAATTTAGCTTGACGGTAGGAATTATGCATAATTCAAGTATTGCGAGGCTTTTAATCCATTATATAATCTTTATTTATTGAGTTCTCATTACATTCTAATCTTATAAGTAATTTTGACGACATATGGATAACGAAATATATCTAAAAAGAAAATATAAGCATTTTTCTGAAGACGATAATTTAAATGAACCTTTAGCTATATACAATGCTAAAGTGCATCGAGACTGGATTGATTACAATGGTCATATGAGTGAATCCTTTTACCTCTATGCATTTGGTGATGCGTCTGATGCTTTATTTCAATATATAGGGATTGATAATAACTATAGGCTGGCTGGACAATCCTTCTATACAGTTGAAACTCACATTAATTACTATTTGGAGGCTTCTGAGGAAGAACCCTTAACCTTTGCAACACAAATATTAGGACTAGATTCGAAAAGGCTTCACATTTTTCATCAGATGTTCCATGAAGTCACTGGAAGCCTATTAGCTACCACAGAACAAATGTTAATCCATGTAGATATGAAGAAAGCAAAAGCAAGCGAGATTAGCCCTTCTGTGTTTGCAATTCTTGAAAAAATATGGGAATCTCACCAAAAATTAACGTTACCCAAGCAAAAGGGGCGTGTAATGAGCGTTAATAAATAAATTAATTTAATCTAAGGATAAAAAATGGATTTTGGACTGTCAAATGAGCAACAAATGATTATTGATTCTGTCAAAAGTTTTGTTGAAAAGGAGCTCTATCCCCATGAAGATGAAGTTGAAAAGAGCAATAAGATCGAAGATTCAGTTGTAGAGAAAATAAAGCAAAAAGCTATTGAAAGTGGTATTTATGCATGCAATATGCCTGAAATTCATGGTGGAGGTGGACTTGATACATTAACATTATGTCTTTTAGAGAAAGAATTGGGAAAAGCTAATTTTGGACTTCAGTACATTGTCGCGAGGCCAAGTAATATTTTATTGGCTTGTAAAGGGTCTCAAGTAGATAATTACCTTCTACCCACTATTCGAGGAGAAAAGGTTGACTGTCTTGCAATGACAGAGCCTAATGCTGGTTCAGATGTCCGTTCTATGAAGTGTAAAGCTGAGCGAGATGGTGAGGATTTTGTAATTAATGGGTCTAAGCATTTTATAAGTCATGCTGATATGGCTGACTTCGTAATTTTATTTGCAGCTTCAGGGGTTGAACAAACTTCTAGGGGTGAGAAAAAAAAGATTACTAGTTTTTTAGTTGATATGGGTACTCCTGGTTTTTCTGTTGAGCCTGGATATAACAGTGTCTCTCATAGAGGCTATCATAATTTTATATTGAATTTTGATAACTGCCGCGTCCACGAATCTCAAGTCCTGGGAGATGTTGATCATGGTTTTGATGTAGCTAATGAGTGGTTAGGTGCTACTCGGTTATCTGTTGCTGCTATGTGTCTTGGTAGGGCTGAAAGAGCTTTACAGATTGCCACAGAGTGGGCTGCGACACGAGAACAATTTGGTCAACGTATTGGGAAATTTCAAGGTGTCTCTTTTAAGCTTGCCGATATGTCAATGGAACTTCAGGCTGCTGAACTCTTAACGCTTAAGGCTGCTTGGAAAGATACTCAAGGAGAAATGACTAATAGTGATGCTGCTATGGCAAAACTGAAGGCTACTGAAACACTCGCAATGATTTCAGATGAGGCCATTCAAATATTAGGTGGGATGGGCTTGATGGATGAACTACCTTTGGAGAGGATATGGCGCGATCATCGAGTTGAAAGAATCTGGGATGGTACTAGCGAAATTCAAAGACACATTATTTCTAGATCACTTCTAAGGCCATTTGAGTAGTTTGTTATGAGCAGAAGTGACTTGCATCGATTAATATCTCCAAAATCAATTGCTGTAGTTGGAAATCGAGGTGCTGATTTTGCTATTAAAGAGTCTAAGAAGTTAGGTTTTAATCATCAAATATGGTCTGTGCATCCAACATTGGATAGTCTTGAAGGTATTCAATGTTATCGTGACATTAAAGATTTGCCAGAGGCTCCTGATGCAACGTTTATCGCTGTTAATGCAGAGTCAGCTATCGAAATCGTTTCTGATCTCAAGTCAATGGGCGGCGGCGGAGCGGTTTTATATGCCTCCGGATTTGCAGAGGTTGGTGATGAGGGCGTTAAACGAAATCAGAGATTAGTCGAGGCGGCAGATGGAATGCCGCTCATTGGCCCAAACTGTTACGGATTCATTAATAGCTTGGATAGATTTGCACTTTGGCCTGATGTTCATGGATGTGAACCTGTCAAAGAGGGTGTTGCAATTATTACTCAAAGCGGCAATATTGGCCTAAATATGACTATGCAGTCTTCTGGACTTCCAATCGCCTACATGTTTACGCTAGGTAATCAATCAAACACAAATATTGCAGATATTATTCATGCAATGTTAGATGACTCAAGAGTTAATGCCATTGGGCTTCATATTGAGGGCATTAATGATATAGCATCATTTGATAATGCTGCCAGAAGAGCAATTAAAATGAAGGTGCCAATCATTGCAATTAAATCAGGAAAAACTTTAGCTTCTGCAAAGATTGCGCTCAGTCATACAAGCTCATTGACAGGGTCAGATGAATTGTTTAGTTTCTTTTTTGAAAGACTCGGTATCGCCCGAGTCAATTCAGTTCCTGAGTTTCTTGAAACTCTTAAGCTGCTCAGTGTTTTAGGAGTGATTGACCATCATGGTGTTGCCTCTATGAGCTGCTCAGGGGGTGAGGCGGGGATGATGGCCGATCTAATTGATGGCATGGAGATTACATTTCCAAGCCTCACTGATTCTCACAAAAATAAAGTCAAACAAACACTGAATGAATATGTTGAGGTAGATAATCCACTGGATTATCATACATTTGTTTGGGGTGATCGAAAAAAAACATCAGAGTGTTTTAAACAAATGATTAATGGAAGTTTTGCTGCCACTATGTTGCTTTTAGATTGGCCAAAAACGCCAGAATCTGAACAGAAAGATTGGGACACAACGCTTTTGGCCCTTTCTGATGCAATCACTGGAACAAGTGAAAAAGCAATCGTGCTTGCATCGATGGCAGACTGCATGCCGAAACGAATTATAGATGAATGCCTAAACTTTGGAATTACACCAATGGTTGGCTTAGATACTTGCCTTAAGGCGCTCAATCATTCTTACAAAATTGGCTGCGCTTTTAAGAAAAATGAAGTCCCAGAAATAAACATACTTCAAACTCAAATAGAAAATAAAAACACTAAGCAACTAACTGAATATGAGGGTAAGCAACTGATTCAGGATTATGGCGTTTCAATTCCTAAGGGAGGGATCATAACTAATGTATCTGAGGCTTTAAAGGCTGCTGAAGAAATCACTTATCCAGTTACACTTAAAATTTCTGATACTGACGTGTCCCATAAGACTGAGCTTGGAGCTGTCAGGCTAAATATTCAAGACTCTGGAATGCTGGAGAAAGCTTGCCATGATTTGTTCAAAATGGGCCCTTCTTTATTAATTGAAAGAATGATTAATGATTCTGTGTGCGAACTAATCATTGGAGTTGACTATGATCCTACATTTGGAAAGTACGTCATTATTGGCGGCGGCGGTATTTTTGTTGAAATACTAAAAGATAGCTCAGTATTGCTATTACCTGCATCAAGGAGTGATGTTCTATTGGCACTCTCAAAACTCAAAGTGTATGCCTTGCTTGAGGGTTACAGAGGGAGTCCAAAGGGGGATATAGAATCGGTTGTCGATGCGGTTATCTCAATCATTGCGTTAATTCAAAAAAATGATGTTTTAGAGTTGGACATCAATCCACTGATTGTTTTGGAAGAAAAAAAAGGTGCTGTTGCAGCTGACGTACTTATCAGGTTAAATTCAGACTAGGAACTTTATATTGAGAGAATTATGAATAATGCTGTAAATTTTGAGTTGTATGATGAAGTGATGCTCATCACTTTGGACCGTCCAAAAGCGAATGCGATTGACGCCAAAACGAGCCATATGCTTGGGGAGGTTTTCATTCGTTTTAGGGATGATGACAGCCTACGAGTTGCTATCATTACTGGCGCTGAAGATCGTTTTTTTTGTGGAGGTTGGGACTTAAAAGCGGCATCAGAGGGAGAGGCTGTTGATGCAGATTTTGGGCCTGGAGGCTTTGCAGGACTTACTGAACTATGGGATTTAGATAAGCCAGTCATTGCCGCTGTCAATGGACTAGCGGTTGGCGGCGGCTTTGAGTTGGCGCTTGCAGCAGACCTGATTATTGCATCCAGTCATGCAGAGTTTTTTGTTCCTGAGGCTACCCTGGGGATCATTCCAGATAGTGGCGGCGTCTTAAGGCTCCCTCGCAGACTTCCAAGGGCGGTGGCTATGGACATGTTAATGACTGGGCGAAGAATGAATGTTGATGAAGCCAAACATTTTGGTCTTGTTAATCGAAGTTGCGACCCGGAGCATTTAATAAATGAGGCACTTGATTGGGCTCATCAGATTGCTCAGTCTGCCCCACTCTCATTGGCTGCAATAAAGTCAGTTATTCGAAAGACAGAGACTATGGATTTAGAAAGTGCATATGAGTGTATGCGATCTGGAGAGATTGAAGCTTACCAGAAGATGCTTCGTTCAGAAGATGCCAAAGAGGGGACTCTCGCTTTTTCAGAAAAACGCTCCCCAAAATGGAAAGGAAAATAACAAATTAGAAATTGGTATAATCAATTGGTCTGTTTTTGATAGGGTGTTTATTAAATGAAGAAGATTTTATATATATTAATCACTTTTATTTTTGCTACTTTCTCTGTGAGCTCACTCGCTAATAGTGAAGGAGAGGCAATGTATAGTGCATTGGGTTGTGCCAGTTGCCATGGTGCAAATGGCCGCTCTAGTGACGACTCTATCCCTTCTCTAGCAGGCAAAGATGTTGATTGGATTGTTCAACAGCTTGAGTATTTTCAATCTGGCGAAAGACAAAATGCGTACATGAATGCGATGGCTCCAATGGCTGAAGGCTTTGAGAGATCGATAGCAGAATATCTCTCAATTCAAGACCCTCAAAAATAAATCTTTTCTTTTAAATTTTGCATCATTAGAGGGTTTCTTATCCTCAATTTATAACGTATAATTTCACTGAATTTTTTGGAGATTGAGAATGAAAAAAATCATTATTATTTTAGCTTCTTTACTTATCACCTCTTTGAGTAATCCGATCATAGCGGCAGGAGATGCTGAAGCAGGCCAAGCAAAAACTGCTACTTGTATGGGTTGTCATGGTCTTGCAGGAAACAGTACGATTCCAAACTTTCCTAAATTAGCTGGCCAGGGTGAAACTTACATTTTAAAGCAGCTACAATATTTCAAGTCAGGTGAAAGAGAGAATGCAATGATGGCGGGTGTCGCTTCAATGCTTTCTGATCAAGACATGGAAGATATTGCAGCCTACTACTCAATCCAAACGATTAGCGAAAATTCTGCTAAGGGCTCAGAGGAAATGATTGAGCTTGGTAGAAAAATTTATGTGGGTGGCAAGATGGACACTCAAACGACAGCATGTATCGCTTGCCATGGAGCCAAAGGAAAAGGAATTCCAACAGCTGGTTTCCCGGCTGTAGCGGCTCAGCATGCAGACTATACAGCCTCTCAACTAAAGGCTTTCCGTCAGTATTCTATTAACGTACAGACCGGTTCTGAGGGCGTTGAAAGAGTCAATGCGATGATGAACAATGTTGCGATGGGCTTAACAAACGAAGAGATTGACGCATTGTCTCAGTATATCGCGGGACTCCATTAACACTTGAGAGTTGTTGGGCTAAATTTTATTTAGTCCATCCTCTCTGTATTTCCATCCACCGTCATTATTTGACCTGAAACTCTCTTGGCTTCTTCGGACAGAAGAAAGACAACCATATTGGCAATATCCTCTTTGTCAACAAATGTTTTAAGTGAGACCATACTCTCAAAATCCTCTCTGAGCTCCTTTTCATCAACGCTGAGAGATTCTGACTTTGCTTTTATGACTCGGTCAATTCGATCCCCTGAAACTGATCCAGGGCAAATCGCATTGACTCGAATATTGAAATCGCCAAGCTCCATGGCCAAGGATTTTGTCACTCCAATAATGGCCCACTTAGAGGCCGCATAAGGGGTCCTTAAAGGGAATCCAAAAATTCCTGCTGTTGAAGACAGGTTGACGATTGAACCACCACTCCTCTTTAGGAGTGGGATTGCATCTTTTGTAAAATAAAAATGACTATTTAAATTGGTATCGATTGTGTTTTTCCAGTCATCAACTGAGACATCTTCCATCATTCCAGTTGGCCCAGCAATACCAACATTATTAATCAAAGCACTAATACTTGATACTTTATTGGAAAGAGATTCAAAGTATTGGGCAACTGATTCAGGGTCACTCGCATTGATATTTTCTATATATAATCTTTTATTGATGAGTGGGTGCTTGTTGAGCTCATCAATTTTTTTTTGATTGATGTCAGAGGCATAGACCGTGTATCCATTCTCTAGCAATGTGTTCGCAATGCACCAGCCAATCCCATCTGCCGCTGCTGATATAACTACATTTTTGCTCACAGCGCCACAGTCTAATGTGTTTTTGTGAGTGCTACAGAGAGCTCATCTGAGGTGATATAGCCTTTCGTTGTTCCTTTTTTATCAACGACCTCGATTGTTGACCTGTCCTTTAATACCTTAGGGACTAGATCTTCAATAAAAGTATCCTCATCATATTTGTAAGTTGAAGATGGTTTTGTTGAGGATTTGTCAAATTTATCAAGCTTTGTCATGATTGTTTTAGCTCTGAGAACTTTTGAGCGATTGACATCTTTGACGAATGCTTTCACATAGTCGTCTGCAGGATTTAAGATAATGTCCTCTGGCCTGCCCACCTGAACTAGCCTTCCACCGTTCAGTATTCCAATGTGATCACCCAGTTTCAGGGATTCGTCCAGATCATGAGTGATGAATACAATTGTTTTTTTGAGTTTAGCTTGAAGGTCAACCAATTGGTTTTGCATTTCGCTTCTGATGAGAGGGTCTAATGCACTAAAAGCCTCATCCATTAAAAGAATTTCTGGGTCAGTTGCAAGGGCTCTTGCAAGTCCCACCCTCTGCTGCATGCCTCCGGAGAGTTGCGCAGGGTATTGATGTTCAAATCCATCAAGTCCAACTGCACTGATTTGACCTTGAGCAATTTCGCGTCTCTGGTCCTCTGGCACCTCTTGAATCTCGAGGCCATAGGCCACATTCTCAATAATGGTTTTGTGAGGGAAAAGCCCAAAGCGCTGAAAAACCATACTCATGGTTTTTTTTCTGAACTCTAGGATTTCTTTTTCATCCAAAGTGCATACATCAACGTTATTGACTAAAACTTCACCCGCGGTAGGATCAATAAGCCTATTAATGTGCCTAATGAGGGTTGATTTTCCTGAGCCAGAAAGCCCCATGCATACAAATATTTCACCCTCCTCAATAGACAGAGAGACATTATCAAGGCCAACAGTATGACCCGTATCCTCCATCACTTGCTCTTTAGAGGCGCCATCTTTAACCATTGGCATTACTTGCTGAGGGTTAGGACCAAATATTTTATAAATATTATTTATTTCGATTTTTGACATAATAGGGGTCTATTTTGGTGGTTGGTTTCTGTCTTGAATTTTTTTGCCATAAGCTTGGGTAATTCTATCTAGCACGATCGCTAGGAGAACAATTGCAAGTCCGGCTTCAGTTGCTTTACCAACGTTTAACTGTTGGAGTCCAAGTAGAACTTCGTCACCAAGTCCCCTCGTTCCAATCATGGATGCAATTACAACCATGGCTAATGCCATCATCGTGCACTGATTAATGCCCTGCATAATATTTGGAAGGGCAAGTGGTAGTTGGACGCCAAGTAGTTTCTGTCTTTTGCTTGCACCAAAGGCTTCAGCAGCCTCAATGACTTCAGTGTCAACTAAGGTAATTCCTAGGTCAGTTAAGCGAACTAGAGGCGGTACAGCATAAATAACGGTTGCAATAATTGCTGGAACTGCGCCTAATCCAAAAAGCATAATGCCAGGAATGAGGTAACAAAAGCTAGGAATGGTTTGCATTAAATCTAGAACGGGTAGTATTGCATTACGAAGTTTGTTGTTTCTTGCCATTGCAATACCTAGAGGAATACCAATAACAATACATATGAGAATTCCAATAATCATGATTGAGGTTGTTTCTATGGCTTTATCCCAAAACTTGGGATGAAGGAAGCCTATAAAAAATGTACAGATTCCTACGAAAACGGTTGTTCCAACTTTTCTTCCACTAGAAAAGAACACAATTGCAACAACGAGTGCGATGACCACAGGCCAAGGCAAAACAATTAAGAATTTTTTGAGTGATAGAATCGCACCAAGAAGAAAGTCATTGATTACTTCAAAGTAAATTCCATACTTTTCGTTGAAGACCTTGAAGCCATCATTAATCCATTTCATTAATGGAATATCTAGCCATTTTGGCCAATCATAAAGCCAACTGGGATCAGTTAAGAGCTCCATTACGCTATCGGGCTTCCTTTTAGATGAGTTGTAGCTTACAACTAAAAGCCAAACAAAGATTATGGGGAAAGTAAAGTACGTGAGAAATTTTCTTATCATGATGCTTATTCTATTTAAAAAAAGAGCCCACAAGTGGGCTCTTTTTTAGATTTTATCTAACTTATAGAGCTGCAGATACTTTAGCAGCTACGTCTGCTGGTACCCAAGCTTTCCATGTGTCATCGTTCGCTAAGTACTCCATTGCAGTTAGCTCCATATCACCATCTGACTCATCTTCATAGAATGCAAGCAGTCTATTAACTTGTGCAGTTGGTATGCTATATGCTTCGATGAATGCAGTCTCATCAGGATGAGAATCAGCCCATGCAGCAAGAACTGACTTGTCTAATGACATGTCTCTGTACTCCACTCCACAAGTTGGCTTCCATGCATCTGTTCCATTAGCCTTGATGTCTTCAACAACAACTTGCATTGATGCCCAGCACTCGGCGTTAAATGGTGGCTCAGCTAGTCTTACTAAATCAACTTTGCCCATCAGACCTGTTGGCGCCCAATAGTAAGTAAAGATTGGCTGCTTTTTAGCAAACGCACCTGCGATTGCTGCATCAAGTGCACCACCTGAACCTGGATCAAAGTTAGTGTAGTATTTATCTAATCCGTAAGCTTTTTGTTTAACAAGGTTAATCGTGTAGCAAGTCCAGCCACCAATACAACTTGTCATTCTTCCCATTGAAGGGTTTTCTGGATCACTGAATAACGCAGCAACTTCAGGGTTATTCATATCTAAAACATTAGTAAGGTTGTACTTGTCAGCAGTCGCTCTATCAACATAGAATGCTTGCTGAGAGTCAGGCGTATTAATTCCTAGGTTTCTTACTGTTCCTGCTGCTTCGTGACTATCATAAGTATCTTTAATGTTGTCATACCAAAGCTCAGTCACAACATCAAGCTGTCCATCATAGTGTGCAGCCATAATAGGTGTTGTACTTCCTTTTGTTACAGAAACATCGCAACCATAGCCGTGCTCTAAGATAAAGCCAGCAATTGCCGTATGAATGTTGGCACTACTCCAGTCAAAATCAGCTAGTCTTGCTTTTCCGCAGTCAGCGCTCACAACTCCTGGCACTAGAGCAACAGAAATAGCTGTTACAGCTAATAATTTATTTATTAGTTTCATTTTCTCTCCTTAATTTTAAAAATAAATCCACTGAAAAAAAGTGGATTAAATCAAGTTTAACTTAATTCATGTGTGATTGAAATACTATTTTTAAGAAAATAGTGTCTTTTATATACTTTATGTAGCTAATTGTAGTGATTTGATTGATTAAAATAATAATACCAACCCTGCCAGAAAAATAAGTCCCAGAATAACTTGTCTGAAAAGGGCCTCATTTATGAGTGCATAAATCTTGATGCCAATCCAAGAGCCAAGCATCAGCGCAGGAAATGCTTTCAGAAAGTTATAAAAAATATCTAAAGTCAAAAATCCAGCAAAATAAAAACTGATAACAGCGGCAATGCTGGTTATAAATATGAATGGTTCGTATGTGCCGCGCTGAGTGTTTTTTGGAAGCCTTTGAAGATTAACCCAGATTGTTGGGAGTATTCCGCCCAGTGCTGCAAAACCTCCCAGTATTCCACTGATAAAACCGATGAGCTTGTCAAGAGCGGGATTGCTTTTAAAGTTGATTAAAATATCTTTGCTTTTGAATTTCCAGATTGAGAAAATCACTAATATAAATCCAACAGTAGTTTTAAAGATACTCGGATCTGTCATCGTTAATATGAGGAGCCCAGTCGGTATTCCAATGACACCAAAAAAAACAAATGACTTGAGTTTAGAGAAGTCTAGAGTTTTACGTAGCTTGTAGATTGGAAGAGCGGAGACAAACAAACAGGAGACAATGTTTAATGAAATTGCAGCTGAAGGCTCAAGAATATGAAGCCAAAAAGCATTGAGTACAATCCCACTTCCAAAACCCGTTGCGCCTTGGACAAGACCAGCAAAGAAGGCGCCAAAAAGTAATAATGACTGAAAAATGACTGGATCTGAAATGAGCATTGAAAATTAGTTTAATGGATGACCTCAAGTTTATAGATTATTTTGGTATTATTTTTTTGAATTCTACAAATTAATACATAAAAGCTTTAATATTCATCAAATGAAATACGACTATATTATTGTGGGTGCAGGTTCTGCTGGTTGCGTTATTGCAAACCGCCTCAGTGAGGACCCCTCAACTCAGGTATTGCTAATTGAGGCTGGCGGTTCAGATCGCCGCTTCTTCATTCAAATGCCAATAGGATATGGAGTCACTTATCACCAGAAAGCGGTTAACTGGATGTATATGACTGAGCCAAGTCCAGATGCAGACAATAAGCCGAGTTATTGGCCAAGAGGGAAAGTCATGGGCGGTTCTAGCTCTATCAATGCGATGGTATATGTGAGAGGAAACTCTAGAGACTTTGATCAGTGGTCTGAGGCAGGAAACCCAGGCTGGTCTTACAGTGATGTTTTGCCTTATTTTAAAAAAATGGAGTCATGGCAGAACGGTCCTGATGATTATCGAGGCGGCGATGGACCTTTGAATGTCTCAGAGGTATCAAGGCAGCTTCACCCACTCTGTCAGAACTTTTTGTCTGCAGCCCAGGAGATTGGAATTGTTCTTAATAAGGATATGAATGGTGCAACACAGGAAGGGGTTGGTAACTATCAAATAACCACTCATAAAGGGCAGCGAATGTCTTCTTCGAGGGCTTACTTGTGGCCCATAAAAGGCCGCACTAATCTGACTATCATTAAGAATGCTCAGGCGACAAAGATCCTTACTCAAGACAAAAAGGCGTTCGGCATTGAGTATAAAAAGTCAGGCAAGATTCATCAGGCCATCGCTAAGTGTGAGGTTATTTTAAGTGCAGGGTCGATCAACTCTCCTCACCTTCTTCAGCTTTCAGGGATTGGTCCAAAAGCTGCCTTGAGAAAGGCCTCAGTCCCCTTAGTGCATGACAGTCCTGGTGTAGGAGAAAATCTTCAGGACCATGTCGGAGTGAGCTATTTTTATAAAAGCAAAGTGCCCACCTTGAATGATCAGTTGAGGCCTGTCCTTGGAAAAATCTACCAGGGACTTCGATATATTTTTACAAGGAGAGGTCCGCTCAGCTTAAGTGTTAACCAGTCAGGCGGATTTATAAGGACACGCGATGAGCTAGAGAAGCCAAACATTCAGCTTTATTTTTCACCCGTTAGTTACTCATTGGAGTCACCCGACAAAAGAGCGATGATGAGTCCAGACCCATTTTCAGCGATGCTCCTAGGGATTTCGAATTGCAGTCCCCGCTCAAGAGGGCGCGTTCAATTAAAGAGTAGTGATCCTTCAGAGCCGCCCATCATTGAGCCTAATTACCTCTCTCACAAGGACGATGTTAGAGACTTATTGGAGGGCGTTAAGGTGCTCAGAAAGATAGCACAAACAGATAGCTTTAGCGGTGTGATTGGGGAAGAATGTAGGCCCGGTCCAGATTGCCAGAGTGATAAACAAATGATTCAGCATATCAAAGAAACTGTGTGGACAGTTTTTCATCCCTCTAGTACCTGTAGAATGGGCCCAGATCCCAACAAAGATGTTGTTGATAGTCATCTTAAGGTTTATGGAATAGAGTCTCTCAGGGTGGCTGATGCCTCGATATTTCCTAAGCTAGTCTGTGGTAATATTAACGCCGCCACTATTATGGTGGGTGAAAAGGCGTCCGATCTTATTTTGCAGGATCAAGTTCATGTTTAAATCTCTCATACTATGAAAATAATTAGCGTTGAAACTTTTACAAATGAGTATGTCGGACTGGTCCGCTTGAGAACGGATGAGGGTGATGAGGGCTGGGGTCAAACCTCGACCTACAACAGTGAAATCACTGCACAAGTTGTCCACCTTCAGGTCGCTCCTCATGTCCTTGGTATGAGTGCTTTAGATATCAGTGAAGTCAACAGAGAGGTGCTAGAAAGGGAACACAAGTTTCCTGGTACCTATCTTTACAGAGCTTTGTGCGGGGTAGATACAGCGCTCTGGGATATTAAGGCTAAAAGGGCAAATAAAAGTGTCTGCCAATTGCTCGGTGGGAGCCCAAGCTCAGTTCCTGTTTATGCCTCAAGTATGCAAAGAGAGATCTCGCCTGAGGCCGAAGCAGAGAGGCTTTTGAAACTCAAGGAGACGGATGGCTACTTTGCCTTTAAGTTTAGAATCGGAAGGGAATGTGGACACGACATCGATCAGTGGCCTGGGCGAACTGAATCCATCATTAAAGAAGTGAGAAAGACTTTGGGTGACGAGGTGTCACTTCTCGTTGATGCCAATAGCGCCTACAGTCCTAAAAAAGCGATCGAGGTTGGTCATATGCTTGAGGATTATGGCGTCAGTCATTTCGAAGAGCCCTGCCCTTACTGGGAGCCAGATTGGACTCGACAGGTTTCAGAGGCGCTTGATATCGATGTGAGTGGTGGAGAGCAGGATAACGATATGAGAGTTTGGAGGCACATGATCGATACCAGAGTCGTTGATATTGTGCAGCCCGATATTTGTTACATGGGAGGCATTACTCGGACACTTGAGGTTGCTAAATTGGCTGAAAAAAAAGGCATTCCGGTCACTCTTCATGCTGCGAATTTATCCCTAGTAACGCTTTTTTCAGCCCACTTAATGGGCTCAATCAAAAACCCGGGAAAATACTTGGAGTTTTCAATCGAAGGGCTTGATTACTACCCTTGGCAAGATAATATTTTTAGCCCTGACTTTAAAATTGTGGATGGACATCTAGAGTTACCTCATAAACCTGGTTGGGGTGTTGAGATAAATCAAGAGTGGTTGTCGTTGGCCAATTATCAAGTAAGCTATACTGGGTCTCGCTTTTAAATCTATTTTGTATGACCTAAGCGCCCTTTTTTTTACGTTAAAAAATACTGTATAATTTGCCTTTTTTTAATAAGTTACGGATTTAGAATTAGATGAAGACTTCACTCACCACTCTTGAGGGACTTAAAAGGTCGCTTACGGTTGAATTACCGGTAGACATTTTCAATGAAAGAACAGAAAAAATTATCAAAGGCCTTGCAGGTAAAGTACGTGTTGATGGCTTTAGAAAGGGAAAGATTCCGCCTGCCGTATTAAAACAAAGATTCGGTGGAAGCGCTAAATCTGACGCTGCAACTGAGATTGTCGGTGAAACCTTGGCTGATGCATTAACGGATGCAGATGTCTCTCCAGCGACTCAGCCTTCCCTAACAAATATTGATACAGAGAACGCTGACAGCTTAATTTATACGCTTGAGTTTGAAGTCTACCCTGAAATTAAAGTCAATGCTCTGTCTAAACTAACGATTGATCAGGTCAGCTCACAGGTGACTGAGGAAGATGAAGAGAGAGCTCTGCAAGACCTTCAAGACCGCTCGACTGAGTATAAGACGGTCAAGCGCAAATCGAAGGATGGTGACCGCTTAATTATTGACTTTGAGGGGCTTCTCGATGGTGAGTCATTTGAAGGCGGTGCTGCTGAAGGCTTTGAAATTGTTCTTGGAAAAGGAACAATGATTGAGGGATTCGAGAAAGGGCTTATTGACGTTGCATCTGGAAAAACTGTCGAGGTGAACGCAACATTCCCAGAGGATTATCATGTGGAGAACTTGGCCGGAAGAGAGGCCGTATTCAAGGTTAAAGTTAATGAAATTGGATCACCAATTGAGCTGAAAAGAGATGATGAATTCGCAAAGAAGTATGGTGAAAAAGATTTTGAAACGATGAAGTCAAGAATGACTAACCAAATGAAGCTTGAGCTTGATTCAAGGCTCGTTCAGCAGAACAAAGATACTGCGTTTTCAGCGCTTCTAGAAGCTAATGATTTCGAAGTTCCTGAGGGGAGCATTTCCTCTGAGGCAGAAAAACTTCAACAAGACATGGAGTCTCGCATGGAGCAGCAAGGTATGCCATCAAAAGGTAAGCTGCCTGCTGAGATGTTCAATGAAGAGGCTGCAAGAAGAGTCAAATTAGGCTTGTTAATTAATAAAATTGCAACGGATTCCGAAATAACAGCTGAAAAAGATTTGGTTGATGCTAAACTTAATGAAATGTCGCTACAATATGGTGAGAGCGCACAGCAAATGATTGATTGGTATAACACAGACCCTTCAAGGCTTGCTAATATCGAGTCAATTGTTGTTGAGGATTTGGTTGCCAAACATGTTGCTGAAAAAGCAAAGGTAACGACTACAGACAAAACATTTTTAGAAATAATGAATACCCAAAACTGATATGACAATTCAAAATTTAAATCAAATCCCAATGGTTATAGAGAGCTCAGGTCGTGGTGAGAGGGCTTATGATATCTATTCAAGACTTTTAAAAGAGCGTGTTGTTTTTATGGTTGGTCCTGTTGAGGATTACACCGCTAATGTTGTGGTTGCACAGCTCCTTTTTTTGGAGTCTGAAAACCCTGATAAAGATATTCATTTATACATTAATTCACCGGGTGGTTCGGTCACTGCAGGCCTAGCAATTTACGATACAATGCAATTTATTAAGCCTGATATTTCAACGCTTTGTATCGGACAAGCTGCAAGTATGGGTGCGCTTCTTTTGACTGCTGGAGCTAAGGGCAAAAGGTTTGCTCTTCCTCATGCTAGATGTATGATTCATCAGCCATTAGGAGGGTTCTCTGGTCAAGCAAGTGATATAGATATTCATGCTCAAGAGATTCTGAAGGTGAGAGATAATTTAAATTCAATCCTTAAAGAGCATACCGGTCAAAGTATGAAAAATATTCAAAAAGATACTGATCGCGATAATTTCATGTCTGCAAGTGAGTCTGCTAAATATGGACTTATTGATAAAGTCATTAATAAACGCTAAATTGAAGTTTGCCAATGGATCAAAATACTGAAGATCTAAGTTGTTCATTTTGTTCAAAAAATAAAGATGAGGTTACTCGTCTAATCGCCGGTCCGGGCGTGTATATATGTGACGAGTGCATAGACTCTTGTTACAACTTGATACAAGAACAAACTATCAAGGATAAAAAAGATCAATACCAGGATTGGAATTACACTCCTAAAGATTTATTTAGCTCGCTAAATGAATATGTCATTGGTCAATCCCATGCAAAAAAAGTTCTCTCTGTGGCCGTTTATAATCATTATAAGCGCCTCAAAGCTGACTATATTTCCAATGATGTTGAGCTTGATAAGTCAAATATACTTTTGATTGGACCTACTGGGAGTGGAAAAACGCTTTTGGCTCAATCAATGGCTCGTTTCTTGGATGTTCCATTTGCAGTGGCAGATGCCACAACATTAACTGAGGCTGGATATGTTGGCGACGATGTAGAAAATGTCATCAAGAGCCTTCTTGCAAAATGTGATTTTGATCCAAAAAGAGCTGAGCAAGGAATCATATTTATAGATGAAATAGATAAAATTTCACGCCGCTCAGACTCTCCTTCGATCACCAGAGATGTTTCTGGGGAGGGTGTTCAGCAAGCAATGTTGAAGCTAATTGAGGGCACTATTGCCTCAGTTCCACCTCAAGGAGGAAGGAAACATCCTAATCAAGAAACGATTGATGTTGATACCTCAAAAATATTATTTATATGTGGAGGCGCTTTTGATGGGCTTGGGAAGGTTATAGATAGACGAATTGAGAAAGCAGCTGGAATTGGTTTTGCGGCCAATGTCAAAGAAAAAAGTCATAAAAAAACCTTGACTGAGCTTTACAAGTTTTTAGAGCCAGATGATCTAATTAAATTTGGACTAATTCCTGAGTTAGTAGGACGCTTAGCAGTTCATACATCCTTGGATGAGCTTGATGAGGATGCTTTAATCGAAATTCTCACGAAGCCAAAAAATTCAGTAGTGAAACAGTTCCAACAATTTTTTGCTATTGAAGGAGTGAAGCTAACAATCAGGAAGAATGCTCTTGTAGCTATTGCCAAATTAGCGCTTAAGAGAAAAACAGGAGCAAGAGGTTTGAGGGCAATCTTAGAGGACTTGTTGTTAGATACAATGTATGAAATTCCATCTAACCCAAGTGTGAAAGAGGTTGTGATAGATAAAGCAGTTGTAGAAGGTTTGAAACAACCAGTAATAGTTCATCAATCTGATAATAAGAAAAGAACTATTCGCAAGGCAAGCTAATGAAATTAAATTCTGTATGCTAAAAACTCAATAATGTCTATGGAGTTGTTTGATCGTCAAAAGGATGCGGTTGGTCAAGGCGAAAGAACTATCCTAGTCCATATTGAGCTCACTTCTATTAGTCAATCACCAGATAGTGTCAATGAATTTAAACAGCTTGCTGTCTCTTCTGGACTGAATATTATTGAAACAGTTTTAGTAAAAAGAAGTTTTACTAAGGCGCAGTTTTTTATTGGAACTGGTAAAGTTGATGAACTTGCATTAAGTGTAAGTGACAATGAAATTGAACTAGTTATATTTTCGCACCAGTTATCACCATCTCAAGAACGTAACTTAGAAAAAGCATTGAAGTGCCAAGTTATGGATCGAACAGGCTTAATATTGGATATTTTTGCATTAAGAGCGAGCTCTTTTGAAGGAAAGCTGCAAGTAGAACTTGCTCAATTAAAACATCTTTCAACCAGATTAGTAAGAGGTTGGACTCACCTAGAGAGGCAAAAAGGAGGTATAGGTTTAAGAGGTCCTGGTGAAACTCAGTTAGAAACAGATAAAAGACTTATTTCAATTCGAATTAAAAATATTAATAAGCGACTTGCAAAAGTTCATAAACAACATGATCTAGGCAGAAAATCTCGCGTAAAAAATCAGCTTCCAATGATATCTCTTGCCGGTTACACAAATGCTGGCAAGTCGACACTCTTCAATCTATTAACAAATGCTGAAGTGTATGCAGATGATAAGTTATTTGCAACTCTTGATTCTACTATTAGAAGAGTTATGTTGCCAGCATCTGGTGAGGCAGTCATCGCGGATACAGTTGGTTTTATTCAGGACTTGCCGCATGAACTTGTTGAGGCATTTAAATCAACATTAGAGGAAACTCGTCAGGCAAATGTACTTCTTCACATTGTTGATGCATCTGATCCAAATAACAGAGATAAAATTGACCAGGTCGAAGATATTATTGAGCAAATAGATGCTCAAAAAATACCAAGAATTCTAGTAATGAATAAGATTGATGGCCTAGTCAACTTCAAACCAAGAATCGATAAAGACTCAGAAGGAAATATTTCTCGTGTTTGGCTTTCTGCTGAAACTGGAGAAGGGGTTGATCTTCTTTATGAGGCCTTATCTGAAAGTCTTAGTGGAATGATGACTTCTGCACGTATCAAGTTAGATGTTCAGTCGGCATATATAAGAAGTGAAATACATAAAGTTGGATTTATTAAAAAAGAAATAATGAACGAATTTGGTCAATGGCTACTTGAAATTAATGTAACTAGTCACTATCTAGAAAGATTACTAGATAAGCAAGGTGTTTCATTATTATGGAAGCAGAAATCACAACAGAGTCAAACAGCTTAGAGAAGCAGTCAACCCCCCTTCTACCATTAAGAGATGTAGTTGTTTTTCCTCATACCGTTATTCCACTATTTATTGGAAGGAAATCCTCTGTTAAAGCAATCACCCAAGCTATGGAAGCAGATAAAAATGTTTTTTTAGCTACGCAAAAAGATGAAGCAATTGAGGAGCCAAATAATGACGATCTTCACAAGGTTGGAACTTTGGCAACAATTCTTCAGCTTTTAAAATTGCCCGATGGGACTATTAAAGTTCTAGTTGAAGGAGTTAAACGCGCAAAAATTGAAGAGTTTGTAGATTTAGGTGAGCACACTGAAGTCGTATTAAGTGATTGTAGTTTAAGTTTTGATAACGATACAGAAATTAAAGCAATGATGCGTCTTGCATTAGAAAATTTTGAAAAATATATTAAGCTTAGTAAAAAAATCCCTGAAGAGGTTTATAAGGTTCTTAAAGAAATTACCGATGTTGAAAGATTTAGTGATGTAATTATTGCAAACTTAAGTCTCAAAGTGAGTGAAAAACAGAGTCTTCTTGAAAGTGGCCAAGCACAAGATAGACTAGAGGCAATTTTGTCCATCCTTGAAGGTGAGTTAGATGTTCTTGGTGCAGAGCAAAAAATTCAGAATAGAGTCCGTAAGCAAATGGAGTCTAATCAAAGAGACTATTACTTGAATGAACAAATGAAGTCCATTCAAAAAGAGCTCGGCACCCTTGATGATGAAAATGAAATTGAGGATTTACAAAATAGTATCAACAAAGCCAAAATGCCTAAGGAGGCTAAGAAGAAAGCTCAAAGTGAACTTAATAAACTTCAAAGAATGTCATCCCAGTCTTCTGACGCATCCATCATTAGAACCTATATAGAAAATTTGTGTTCAGTGCCTTGGAGTAAAAAAACTAAAACTAATAAAGATTTAGTCAAGGCGCAAAAGATTCTTGACTCTGATCATTATGGGCTGGATAAAGTAAAAGAAAGAATTATGGAGCACCTTGCTGTGCAAAGTCGTGTTACGCATAATAAGGCCAATATACTTTGTTTAGTTGGACCTCCTGGAGTAGGAAAGACCTCACTGGGTGAATCAATTGCAAAATCTGTGAATCGAAAGTATGTTCGCATGGCTCTTGGCGGTGTAAGAGATGAGGCAGAAATTCGTGGACATAGAAGAACTTATATAGGTGCTATGCCTGGATCTATCGTTCAGAAAATGCAAAAAGTTAATGTCAAAAATCCATTATTTCTCCTAGATGAAATAGACAAAATGGCCTCTGATTTTAGAGGCGACCCAAGCTCTGCTATGCTCGAGGTTTTGGATCCTGAGCAAAATCATACTTTCAATGATCACTACCTAGAGGTTGACTATGATCTCTCTCAAGTTATGTTTGTTGCCACTGCAAATTCCTTAAACCTCCCAGAAGCATTAGTTGACAGAATGGAAATCATCCATTTGTCTGGTTATACAGAAGATGAAAAACTTGAAATTGCTAAGAGACACTTAATAGCGAAGCAAATGAAAAACAATGGTGTTAATAGTTCGGAAATAGTCTTTAAAGATTCTGCAATTATGGATATTATTCGTTACTACACTAGAGAAGCAGGTGTTCGAAATCTTGATCGTGAAATTGGCAGCATATGTAGAAAAGTCATTAAGGACGTAACGCTAAAAAAACGAAAAGCTAGAGCAATTATTAACTCTAAAAGTTTGCCAAAATTTTTAGGAATGAAGAAGTATCGATTTGGTTTAGCTGAAGAACATAATCAAATCGGCGAGGTAACAGGATTAGCATGGACTTCAGTTGGTGGTGACTTACTTACAATTGAAGCATCCTCATACAAAGGTAAGGGAAAATTAAACTATACGGGCCAACTTGGTGACGTTATGAAAGAATCAATACAAGCGGCAATGTCAGTAACTCGTTTACGTGCCGATTCTTTAGGAATTTCAGATGATTTCCATGAAAAACTGGACATTCATATCCATGTTCCAGATGGCTCAACACCGAAAGATGGGCCGAGCGCTGGAGCAGCAATGTGTACAGCTCTTGTTTCAGTTTTAACTGGTCGAAAAGTTAAAGCTGCAGTTGCAATGACTGGTGAAATTACTCTGAGGGGTGAAATAACCCCAATCGGTGGTTTGAAAGAAAAACTTCTTGCCGCAATGAGAGGAGGTATTAAAACTGTCATTATTCCCGAAGATAATGAGCGTGAGTTATCTGAGGTGCCTGAAAAAATAAAAAGTAAGCTAGAAATTGTTAAAGTTAAATGGATTGACCAGGTTTTAGATATTGCATTAGAGAAATAGTCTTATTTGGACTTACTTTTTTTTCTTAGCTGAGCATAATAGAATCCATCGAATATATCATTAGGTAATTGTTGCTTTCCTATAGGGCCTTTGCCCCAAGGAACTCTGATTTCCTCAATACTACTATCCATATTGAGGTTAATAAATTTACTTATTTGATTTTCATTTTCATCTTTTAAAATCGAGCATGTAGCATATACAAGTATGCGTCCAGGTTTTAGCATTAACCATAAGTTCTTAAGAATAGAAGCTTGAACCTCGACGATATGGGAAAGGTCCCTAGGTTTTCTTATAAGTTTAATATCTGGATGCCTTCTTATCACCCCTGTTCCAGTGCATGGAGCATCTACTAAAATCTTATCAAAAAGTCTTTGATTCCACCAGTCGCCCTTTGTTGCGTCTCCTAAAATGACTTTAACATTTTTATTCTTAAGTCTTTTAATATTATCATTGACTTTGATAAGCCTTTTCTCGTCAGCATCTAATGCCAAGATCTCTGAATTAGGACAAAGCTCAGCAAGATGAGTTGTTTTACCCCCAGGTGCGCAACAGGCATCTAATATTAATTCACCATTTTTTGGAGCAATGAGCTGACCTGCTAGTTGCGCAGAAGTATCTTGAACATAGCAAGAGCCATCTCTAAAATCTGGTAATTTTTCTACATTTACTGCTTTATTAAGGGTCAAAGACTGAGGTGCAATTTTTGAGGTCTTAGATTCTATACCCCCCTCTAAAAGTTTATCTTGATATGACTTGATATTAATTGATGGATGGACTCGAAGAGACATTGGGGCTTGTTTATTATTTTCAGTAAATATCTTATGAAAATTATCAGGATATTCCTTCATAATTTTTTTTACAAGCCAACTTGGATGAGAATAGTGAGGAGTATTAAGAATATCATCTCGGTCCCTATCAATCCCTCTAAGTATTGCATTGATAAGGCCTTTAGCCCATTGCTTTTTAATTTTTTCTGCCACCTCGACTGTTTCATTGATGGCAGCATGAGTTGACACATCAGTATAAATTAGTTGATATGCCCCCATAATTATAAGAATGTGAATATCAAGATTTTTTTTGTCTAAGGTTTTTTTTAGCCGAGGAGTTATAACGTCATTAAGATGATGATAGAACCTGAGTGAGCCGTAAGTGAGTGACTTTGCAAATGAAGATTCTGAGGTTTCACTAGGAAATAACGATTCAGAAAGCGTATATTTTTCAAGTGCTACAAGACAAATAGCATTATGAGCAATGACTCTTGAATTATTGTTATTGAGCAAGGGTATTCAAAAATCTATTTAAAAGCTCTTCGGGCTCTAAATAGCCAGGAATATTTAATCCATTTTCAAAAAAAATTGATGGCGTTCCATTGACGCCCAATTGTTTGGAAATTGCTAGCTGCTCTGCAACTGGATTAATACAATCTGGGCTATTTGGCAAGAATCGCTTAGTTTTATAATTGTGAATGGCAATCGCCTTATCTTCAGCACACCATATTTTTTCCATAGCGCTTTGAGCATTTGGATGAAGTTGCTCCAGAGGTGAGGCCAAATATTTCACAGTAATTCCAAGAGCATTCATTTCATTCATATTTGCATGAAGTTTAGCGCAATAGGGGCAATCAACATCTGTAAAAACATGAACAACATATTTCTCATTTTCGGATTTAAAGATTATCTTTTCATTATCGCTAATGCTGTCAAGCATATTTTGTTTGATAGCGTTAACACGATTAGTGGAAATATTTGTCATTAATTCTAGATCAGTGACTGCGCCTTGAAGCACATATCTTCCATCCATAGAAATGTAAAGTACATCAATGCTAGGGTTTGTAAGAACTACTTCATAGTATCCATCCAGCTGAGAAGTGCTAATATTTTCAGCCTTAATTTCTGGAAAATAAGGCTTTAATTTATTTACAATCATGCCAACATCTGCAAAAACAATATTAGTGATAAAGATTAACGCGATAGTAAGAAACTTTTTCATGTGAAAACTAATGATTAAAGAGGTAAATTTTACAGTTTTTTGGTAGAATACCGAGATTATAATTTCCGGAAATTGATATGGAGTTTTTTGTTACTCACCAAGCGGTTGACCATTATAGTGGAGACTGCTCAGTTGCCTTTGTTCTCAAGGGCAAATCAAATGAAAATAGAATTATTCAAAATTATCTAGATCTACATCGATTTGAGCCAAAATTAGCAAGCACCTTGATGCTTGGAAAAGTCGAGGGCTATAAGTCAAAAAGGGTTCTAGTTGTTGGTTTAGGTGAGTCGCCACTCAGTCAAAAAAATTATATAAAGGCGCTGAAATCACTTTCTTCAGCAATGAGTGTATCAAAGGTTAAAAATGTTGTCATTCCAAGTATTGAAGTTGAGGATGCCGATGAGGCTTGGCTTCAAATTACAACAGCCAGAGTTCTAAAAAATGAAAGTTATAAGGTAAAGAAAGTAGGTGTCAAGGAAGAGATTAGTGACATTGTGCTTGAGGCAGTCAATATATATTCTCAAAACAATGGGGCATCAGAAATTCAAAAAGGCGTTGCTATTGCAAATGGTATGGCGCTTACAAGAGAGCTAGGTGACTTGCCTCCAAATATCTGCACCCCAACTTACATCGCTGAGACAGCCAAGTCTCTTGCGGAAACTTATAATCTTGAATGCGAAATCCTTGAAGAGTCAGATATGGAGTCTCTAGGAATGAATTCTTTGCTCTCTGTTTCGAAAGGTTCTATAGAGCCTGGAAAGCTTATCAGTCTAAGTTATTCTAATGCCGGCAATGAAGCTCCAATCGTTTTGGTCGGTAAAGGTGTGACTTTTGATAGTGGCGGTATTTCTTTAAAGCCTGGTCAAGGCATGGATGAGATGAAATACGATATGTGTGGCGCTGCTTCTGTGCTTGGAGCAATGAGCGCTATTGCTGAAATGAATCTTAAAGTAAATTTGACTGTTGTTGTGCCAACGGTAGAAAATATGCCGGCACATAATGCCTCAAAACCAGGCGATGTTGTTAAAAGTATGTCTGGTCAAACTATTGAAATTTTAAATACAGATGCTGAAGGTCGTTTAATTTTGTGTGACGCTTTGACTTATTGTGAGAAGTTTAAGCCTAAGGCAGTTATTGATATTGCTACTCTTACAGGTGCAGTTATTATAGCTCTGGGTAAGCATCATTCTGGTGTCATGTCTAATGATCAAAAGCTTGCAGATGCCCTTAAGTCATCAGGACTGTCATCACTTGATACCGTTTGGCAGTTGCCTCTTGATGAGGAGTATGATGATTTGCTGAAATCAAATTTTGCAGATATGGCAAACATTGGAGGAAGAGAAGCAGGGACAGTAACCGCAGCATGTTTTCTAGCTCGCTATGCAAAAAATTATTCTTGGGCTCATATTGATATTGCAGGAACTGCATGGCTGGGAGGTTCTAAGAAAGGCGCAACTGGAAGACCCGTTCCTCTATTAACTCAGTATATTATGGATCAAGTATAGGAACAGATTATGCCAACATTTGAAGACGTTGAAATTATTAAAGAGGCAAATATTTACTTTGATGGTAAAGTCACAAGTCGTGTTGTAAACTTCAATGATGGAACCACAAAAACGCTTGGAATAATGATGCCTGGGTCATTTGAATTCTCGACTGAAAAACATGAATTAATGGAGATTATGGCTGGAGAGCTTAATGTTTTGCTCCCTGGAAATAATGCTTGGCAAACTATCAAATCGGGAGAGTCTTTTGAAGTGCCTTCACAAAGTGTGTTCAAGTTAGAAGTTAAAACTGTCGTTGATTATTGCTGTTCATACTCATAATTAACTATTATTGACTGATCAATTAAAATTGCTATAGATTAAAAAATACGACATGGAACCTTTAGTAATCATAAATGGCGAGGTGAAGTCCAATGTTAGTATCTTTAATCGTAATATGCAGTATGGTGACGGCTTATTTGAAACCTGTGTTGCAAAAGACAATAAAGTTTTATTTTGGGATAACCACTTTTCGCGACTAAATAATGGGTGTGATAGGTTAAATATCAAAAAAATAGCGAATTCAGTTTGGCTAGAAGATATAAAAAAAGCACTCAGTCTATCTTCAGAAAAAAATTGCATTGTTAAATTAATATTGTCACGTGGTAATTCACTCAGAGGCTATAGCTATAGTAAGGATATTGAGCCAGTTAGAGTTGTAATTGTATCTCAAATGAATGAGTATAAAACTAAAGAAACTTACTCACTAGAATTTGCAATTAGTGGGTTTCACTCAAACCCAAATTTAGCAGGCATTAAGCATTGTAATAGGCTCGAACAAATTTTGGCTCGAACAAACATGTTGGCTGATGAAGCTATTATGCTTGATGAGAATCAATCGGTAGTTTCAGTAACTCAAGGCAACATCTATTTAATATTTGGTAATAAGTTGATTACCCCTAAATTAGAGAGGTGCGGTGTGATTGGCAGCAGAAGATCGATAATTTTAGAACTTTCAAGATTAACCAACTTAGAGGTGAGAGAGGATGATATTTCAATTAAGCAGCTAGAGAAAGCTAATGAAGTATTCGTTTCAAATAGCCTGATTGGCATTCAGCCAGTCACTTCAATTGGCGATTATTACCTAACTAATAACCCAATAACTGAGAAAATTAGTGCTGCATATTCGTCTATTACTCAAGATATTAAATCTTGGACATGCTTGTAAATAATAAGAATAAATTCTTTTCAAGACTTGTTGCATCTATTTTTTTGCTTCTATTTATGGCTTGGATTCTTGTATCTAAGGATATAACTTCTGTCCAAACACAAATTATTCAAGTTAAATCTGGCGCTTCTATGGGAGTCGTTGCTCAAGATTTAAGCGAAAAAAAACTAATTAAGTCAAAATTATTTTTTACAACACTAAGCAGGCTACTTAGTGCTAATAAAAAATTAAAGTCTGGCTACTATGAATTAAAGCCTAACACCTCTGTATTTGAATTTATAGAGAAAATTTCAAGAGGAGATGTACTCAAAACTAAAATTACTTTAGTTGAAGGAAAGACAATTAAATACTATTTTAATCAGTTAAAAAATGATCCATCGCTCACAAAAATAGGCTCATTTGATCAAGTTATGAACTCAATTGGAGTCAAGGAGCCATATGACGGCTGGTTTTATCCTGAAACATATATCTTTAATTATGGTGAGAGTGTTGAAAATGTTTTGAAAAGATCGCATTTGGCAATGAAAATAAAGATATCAGAGATGTGGGAAAAAAGAGATAGAAGTATTCCTCTTACTTCGCCATATCAGGCCATAATCCTTGCCTCTTTAATAGAAAATGAAACTGCCTTAGATTATGAAAAACCATTAATTTCAAGTGTTTTTATAGCAAGACTGAATTTAAATATGCGACTTCAGACAGACCCAACAGTGATATACGCATTGGGAGATGCCTACTCATCTCCATTAACTCGAAGCGATTTAAAGATTGATCATCCATATAATACATACCGTAATAAAGGTTTGCCTCCAGGAGCTATCTCTTCAGCTGGGCAAGCTTCATTGTATGCAGCTCTTCACCCTGCAAAGGAAAATGACTTGTATTTTGTTTCAAAGAAGGATGGAAGCCATGCATTTGCTCCAAATTATGAAAAACATAAAGAGAATATCAAGAAGTACTTAAATAATAACTAGTTTAAAATTGCATGCTATGAATAAAGGAAGGTTTATCACAATTGATGGTGTTGAGGGTGCTGGTAAAAGTACACAAATAGATCTTATTTGTAGCTATTTGCAGCGAAAAGGTATTAAAGTTGTGAGAACTCGTGAACCAGGCGGTACTGATGTTGGAGAAAAAATTCGCTCCGTATTGCTTGACGTTGACAACCAAGAAATGCACAGTGATACAGAGTTATTATTAATGTTTAGTTCTAGAAACGAGCTCATACAAAATAAAATTATCCCAGCTCTGAATAACGGTTCTTGGGTTGTCAGTGATCGTTTTACTGATGCTTCTTTTGCTTATCAAGGTGGTGGGAGGATGCTTAATTTAGATCGAATTGCTAAATTAGAAGAATGGGTCTTAGGTGACTTTCAGCCTGATCTAACTCTATTACTTGATATCAGCGTTGAGATAGGCATGACCAGAATTGAGGCTCGTGCTGCAAAAGACAGAATTGAGCTTGAGGAGAGAGCTTTTTTTGAACGTGTAAGATCTGTCTTCATTAGTAGGTCTGAGGCCTTTCCTAAAAGAATTAAGTTAATTGATGCAAGTGGAACAATTAATGATATTCATGAAAAAATTAGATTACTCGTAGACTCAATATGATTCCTCCTTGGCAAAAGAGTGCCAGTGACAAGCTCGATAAAATGGTTCAGCAGAATCATTTACCTCATGCATTGCTTATTACTGGAGTTGATAAAATTGGTAAACTCAATTTGACTCAAAACTTTATTCAAAAACTTCTTTGTCCTAGCTCTTCCTGTGGCACATGCGAGTTTTGTCAATCTCTTCAAAAAGATCAGCCAGAGGAAGAGCTGGGTCACAGTGTTTTAATTCGGCGCTCTCATTACCCAAATTTAATCTACTGTAGAACTGAGCTTAATGATTCAGGCTCAATGTCAAAAGAAATTCGGGTTGATCAAATTCGTGCTTTTTGTGAGGTATTGAGTAAAACGGCTGACTCTCTTCAGATTGGCGTCATTTTTTATGCAGATCAAATGAACAATAATGCAGCTAATAGCCTATTAAAAACGTTAGAAGAGCCTAGAAAAAATACACTTATTATTTTGTTAGCACATAATATAAACCTTCTCCCAAAGACTATACTGTCTCGATGTCAAACTATTCATATTAATCCCACTTATGATCAGGAGAGCGCGGATTGGCTTTCAAATCAAATTACTGAAAACACAAGAGATGATTTTGATTCTATGCAACTTCTAGAGAGTTCCCACGGGGTTCCTCAAAAAGCACTCGATGATCTTAAAGGTGATTATTTTCTTAAATATCAGAGTTGGCAGAATTTATTGCTTGAGATTGTGCTAAGTCCAACCAAAATATCAAATACTGATATATTTGTTGATCATGAACTTGAAGTTCTTAAATGTTTACAGCATCTTTTGAATGAAGCTATTAAAATTAAAGTGTTAGATCATGAAGGAGCAAATCTAGAGCTTAATCAAGTTGTTGAAAAAACATCATTCAATAATCTATTCAAACTGCTTGATGATACAAATCGTGCTATATCAATGGCACAAACAACTATAAATATTAAATTATTATTGGATAATGTGTTGGTTGTCTGGTCACACATAACCAATTTAAAAAAGTACCCAGCGATTACTAATATTCAGGAGTATTAATGAACCAATCTTCAATTTTATTTAAAGAGGCTAAAGAATATATACCCGGAGGAGTGAACTCTCCAGTTAGGGCCTTTAATGGTGTGGGGGGAGATCCAGTTTTTTTTGATAGAGGTGAGGGTGCTTATCTTTTTGACGTAGATGGAAATTCTTATATTGATTATGTAGGCTCTTGGGGGCCCATGATCTTAGGCCATTCTAATCCAGTTATCATTGATGCAGTTAAGTCAGTTTTAGATAAAGGTTTGGGCTTTGGGGCGCCAACTCAGATTGAGACTTCACTTGCAAAAAAAGTTTGTCAGATCATGCCATCCATTGAGCTAGTTCGAATGGTCAGTTCTGGAACTGAGGCAACTATGAGTGCAATTCGATTAGCAAGGGGCTATACAAACCGAGATAAAATTTTGAAATTTGAGGGCTGCTATCACGGTCATTCTGATTCTTTGTTAGTTAAGGCAGGGTCAGGTGCTCTAACGCTAGGGGTTCCAACATCCCCCGGCGTTCCTGGTGATCTTGCAAAACATACTCTGACTCTTGAGTTCAATAATCTGGAGCTTGTTGAGGATTTATTTTCTAAGATGGGTGAGGAGATTGGATGCATAATTGTTGAACCCATTGCAGGCAATATGAATTGTATACCTCCTAAAGAAGGTTTTTTGCAGGGCTTACGCAAGATTTGTGATGAGTATGGCGCTGTTCTGATTTTTGATGAGGTGATGACAGGATTTAGAGTAGCTTTAGGGGGTGCGCAAGAAGTTTATGATGTTGTACCTGACCTTACGGCATTAGGAAAGGTAATTGGAGGTGGGCTTCCAGTTGCTGCCTTTGGGGGGAAGAGAGAAATCATGAGTCAAATAGCCCCTCTAGGCCCTGTTTATCAAGCAGGTACACTTTCAGGTAATCCACTTTCTATGGCATCAGGTATCGCTATGCTTAGCGCTCTGGAATCTGATAAATCTTTTTATCAAAACCTGGGTCGAAGAGCCTCTAATTTAGTTGATGGTATTGTATCGGCAGCTAAATCTCATAATATCCCTATGACATCTAATTATGTTGGTGGTATGTTTGGTTTATTTTTTAGTTCAGAAGAAAAAGTAAGTAATTTCTCTCAGGCATCTAGTTGTGATATTGAACTATTTAAAAAATTCTATAATGCCATGCTGAAAAAAGGTATCTATCTTGCACCTTCAGCCTATGAGGCTGGTTTTCTATCAATAGCACACTCAGATGAAGACATTACTAAAACAATAGAGACAGCCTCTTCTGTCTTTTCTTCACTATGAGCTTAGTTACAGTTGGTGCTGAATTATTGTCAGCAAAGGAACGACTTCAAAACTTCAAAAATAATGTGACCATTTTTGGGTCGGCTCGAATTCAGGAATCTGATCCGATCTATACAGATGCCTATCGGCTAGGAAAAGAATTATCAAATGCTGGATATAATGTTTTTACAGGCGGCGGTCCTGGGATTATGAGTGCTTCCAATAAGGGCGCTTATGAAGGAAAATCTAAGAGTATAGGTCTTAATATTGAGTTACCAAATGAACAATCTAGTAATCCCTATTTAGATGAAAATATTACTTTTAACTATTTCTTTTCTAGAAAAGTCATGCTTGTTAAGTACTCAAGTGCCTGTATTTATTTTCCTGGTGGGTACGGCACTGCTGATGAGTTAATGGAAGTTTTAACATTGATGCAGACTCGTAAAATGAACAAAGTTCCAATCATATTGTATGATTCTAAATTTTGGAGTTCGCTCCTATCCTGGATCGAGCAAACTGTTGATAAATCATATGTCAATCGGGAGCATTTTGAATTAATTAAGGTTGTTGATTCTATTGAAGAAATAATGACTATCGTGGAGTCAGAAGTATGTCTTTAGCAATGTTTGACCTTGATAATACGCTTATTGGTGGAGACAGTGATTATCTGTGGGGTGAGTTTTTATGCGAAAAAGGAATAATTGAAGACACGGCCTCTTTTCAAAAGATGAATGAATATTTTTATCAGCAATATGAAGTTGGTAAGTTAGATATTTATGCCTGGGCAGAATTTAGTTTTAAAGTTCTAACTGAATATTCTATAGATGAGCTTAATGATCTTCGTCAGAATTTTATTCACCAAAAAATTGAGCCTATTTTTCTTGATAAAGCTCAAAGCTGCATTAATCAGCATAAAGAAAATGGCGATACTGTTCTTGTGATTACTGCATCCAATACATTTATAACTGCTCCAATAGCTGAGATGTATGGAATAAATCATCTACTTGCAACAGAGCCTGAATTTAAAGATGGACGTTTTACGGGTAAAGTTTCAGGAGTTCCATGTTTTCAGTCAGGGAAAATTGATAATTTGATGCCTTGGATTGAAAAACATAATAAGAATTTGAAGGGCTCTTATTTCTACTCTGACTCTCACAATGACCTCCCACTTCTTGAGCTTGTGGATAATCCTGTAGCTATTAATGGCGATCCAAGATTGACTAGTACGGCAAATAAGAATGGTTGGCCAAATCTTGACTGGCGATAAACTAAATAAATAAATCTTGACTAGATTTTTGAGCGACATCCAGATAAGTTGCAGCACCAGCAAACTCTATTCCTTCAATAAATTCATCTCTTGAGAAGCCAAACATCCCCATAGTCATCTCACAGGCTATAAATTTAACACCCATTTCAACACAAATACTTCTGAGCTCCTCGATAGTTGCCATGCCATTGTTTTGAAATGTTTTTTTCATCATTTTTGTGGCGAAAAGCTCAAAGCCAGGGATATTCCAAATAATATTGGGAATTTTTGGACCAAAATCTATTGACTGAAACCACTTTGGCCCAAAAGGCATTTTCATTGGCATATCAGGATTACCCTGGGGCGAAATTCTCAGATGCGACAAGTCTTTGAGTAGAAGGTTTAACCCATAGAAAGTACAAAAAACAGTTACCTCCTTACCCATAGCAATGCCAGTTGAAGCCAAAATAAAGGGAGGATAAGCCCAGTCGAGTGTTCCTTTTGAGGCAATGAGCGTCATTTCGTTAGGGTCAGAAGTCATAGCGTCTAATTCTTTTCAATATTAAAGATGATTTTATTGCCATCATCTTTTTGAGAGATTAACTTGTGACCAAGCTGGTTACAAAAGGCAACAAAATCCTTTTTTGATCCTTGATCAGTACAAATGACCTCAATAATCTCTTTTGATTCCATTGAAGCTAGTGCTTGCTTAGTTTTTAAAATTGGCATTGGACATGCAAATCCACACATGTCTAGAGTATGATCAGCCATAGAAATCACCTCAAAAGTTAAGTAAGAATATTTTAGTAGGTTATGACTGTTATTTGATTATATTTTTTTTAACTAAAACCCCTGCAGCCATTGAAAGCAGGAACACTATGATTATTGGGTCAAAAGTTGCTATTGCAGCGATAGCTGGACCAGGGCAAAGGCCAACAAGCCCCCAACCTACTCCAAAAAGCGATGCACCAATAATAATCTTTTTATCAAGCTTTTGTTTCTTCGGTAAATCAATTTGATTACCCAGGGAAGATGTTTGTCTATTTCTCATAAGATAAAAGAATGGTCCAGCAGTAATAATACCGCCACCCATGACAAAAATAAGAGAGGCATCCCAGTTATGAGTGATGCTCAAAAACCCAATTACTTTTTCAGGATTAGTCATTCCTGAAATAACTAGACCGATTCCAAAGATAATACCTGAGACAAGGGAGATAATTTTGTCACTCATAGATAGATCCCAAACTGCTGAAGGGTGAATACTGTTAAGACTCCTATTGCAACAAATGTTGCAGTTGCAACCATAGAGTTGACTGATAATCTACCAATACCACATATTCCATGACCAGAGGTACAGCCACCTCCTAACCTAGTCCCAAAACCAACCAAAAATCCACCAGGAATAATTAAAAGGTATGAATGGGTTATTTCAAAAGCGATTGGATTATTTGGTAAGACTATATTGTAGATAATTAATGGGCCTACTACCAGCCCAATTAAAAACAAAGTATTTGAAACTCTTTGAGACGTTTGCGTAATAGCATTTTCAAAGATTCCACTAATTCCTGCTAGTCGCCCTGTGGCATAAAAATATAAAACGACAGAAAGGCCAATAATGATGCCTCCAATTAAAGCGCTAATGGGCGTAAAGTTATGCATTTCTAATTAAATCGAAATTATTCAATTCAATAATAACAGAATTCGAAGTTTTAAAGAGGTAAAGTCTATATAGTTAATCGGAGAACTTAGAATAATAATATCTTCTCAATTTAGGCCTTGAGACAATATGTGAAACGATAGCCATAAGCAAAAAAAGAAGTAATACAATGTATTCACTTTTTGCAACATCAAATCTTATTCCAATAACTAAAGCACTAAAGAAATAAGTCTTTAAAATTGTATCTAAAAATTGAATAGGATATAACTGCCTAGATTCAGATATCAAGTATTTTAATGAGTAAAAAGCAAAGGTAAGTAAAATGGTCACTCTTAAAGCGACCATTCTATGATAAGGCATCTCTACTCCCTCAGAAATATAAAAGGGAAAATAGAGTGAAACGTCATAAATAGCTAGAATAGATGCGACCACGCACCATAGTCCAAGAAATGCAATGAGAGTTTTTGCAAAAAATTTTAAGAATTTATTCATAGTCAGTCAATTAAGCTCATTAAAAAATCCATTTAATATTAATAAATGGAATTATTTTCTAATGGCCTTTTTTGAATAGGGCTAGTGACCGACCTATAATTTTTTTCTATTGTAACTATTAAGGCTCAATAATGTCAACCCCTTCTTGAGAGGCGAGTAGAAGTATGTCGGCACTCCGACATGCAAACAGTCCATTTGTCACCACTCCCACAATATTATTAAGTTGACTCTCAAGGGCTTTTGGGCTATCAATATTAAGGTCATGAATATCAAGTATTAGATTTCCATTGTCCGTAGTAAATTCTTCTCTCAATATTGGATTGCCGCCAATTGATTTGACAACTTCACGCTTTACATAGTTTGAGGCCATAGGAATCACTTCAATTGGTAAAGGAAATTTACCCAAAACATCAACAAGCTTTGAATCATCAGCTATACAAACAAATTGTTTAGAGGTTGCGGCTACAATTTTTTCACGGGTCAATGCACCTCCTCCACCCTTTATAAGGTTAAGGTCATGGTTTGACTCATCAGTACCATCGATATAAACTGAAATTTCGCTGACCTCATTTAGGTCAAAAACATCAATACCATGACTTTTAAGTCGATTTGCTGTTTCAATTGAGCTTGCAACAGCACCCCTTATGGAATCCTTAATTGTCGCTAGTTGATCAATAAAAAAATTTGCTGTTGAGCCTGTGCCAACGCCTATAATAGTTTCAGGAACAACATACTTAAGTGCAGCCTTAGCAACCTCATTTTTCAATTCATCTTGGGTCATGTTGCCTCCATCTTTTAGTTCAAAATTATTATACACGATGAAAAAAATTATCCTTGCAACAGGAAATCCTGGAAAGGTAAGAGAATTAAACGCCATGCTAAATGGGCATTATAGTGTTGTCTCTCAAAAAGATTTACAGGTTAAGGAAATCCCCGAGACTGGCAGTTCTTTTATTGAGAATGCATTATTAAAAGCAAGAAATGCATCGCTTCAAACTAAACTACCCGCTTTGGCTGATGATTCAGGCCTTGAGGTCGAAGTGCTGGATGGTGAGCCAGGTATTTACTCAGCTAGATATGCTAGAGAAGGCGCAACAGATGAGGAAAATGTAAAAAAGCTTTTGTTGAATATGGAGGGCCATAATAATCGTAAAGCCCATTTTTGTTGCGCAATGGTCTATATAAATGATGAAAAAGATACAAAACCTATTATTATCGAGAGACGATGGGAGGGAGAAATTCTTAGAGAGCCCATTGGAACAAATGGTTTTGGCTATGACCCGATCTTTTATTTGAAGGACTATAGTTGCAGCTCTGCTCAACTTGAGCCAGATATTAAAAATAAAATATCGCATCGTGGACAAGCTTTAGATGATTTATTAAGTCAACTACTTAGAGCTGAATAACTTGCTTAAAATTCCACCCCTCTCCCTATACATTCATTATCCATGGTGTTTAAAAAAATGTCCATATTGTGACTTTAACTCTCATGAGGGAGAAATTCAATCTGACTACATTAGCGCTTTGATTAAAGATTTAGATGGTGATTTACAGTATGTTCAAAACAGAGCAATAGAATCAATTTTTATTGGTGGTGGAACGCCAAGCTTAATGAGTACTGAGGATGTTAGCTATCTATTAAATGGACTGAAAGAGAGGTTGAATTTTTCAGATAATGTTGAGATTACTATGGAGGTAAATCCAGGCACATTTGAAGCAGAAAAGTTTACTGAATTTCGAAGTATGGGTATTAATCGTCTATCTGTTGGCGTTCAATCATTCGAAGATAGCCAGCTCAAATTTCTAGGAAGAGTTCACAGTAGTAATGAGGCAGTCAATGCTATTATAGAAGCGCAAAGAGCCGGCTTCACAAATATAAATATTGATCTCATGTATGGCCTTAATGGCCAGAGTGTAGAGATGTGTATTGAGGACTTAAATAAAGCAATTGAGCTAAGTCCTACTCATATATCTTTTTATCAGTTAACTCTTGAGCCCAATACGTTATTTTCCAAATTCCCTCCCCGCCTTCCATCTGATGAGATTATCTGGGAAATGGGTGAAAAGGGCGCAAAACTGTTGAATAAAAAAGGCTTTAGACAGTATGAAGTTTCTGCTTATAGCTCTAATCCATCCCTACACAACCTAAATTACTGGACATTTGGAGATTACATTGGAATTGGTGCTGGTGCTCATGGAAAAATAACAGATATGAGTTCGCATCAAATATTTAGAACTTTAAAGTCAAAGTCACCTAATGAATATTTGTTATCTATTCAACAAAATAAAATGATCTCAAGGAAAAAAGTAGTAGATGGCTTATCTTTTGAGTTTATGTTGAATAGCCTAAGATTAATTGATGGTTTTGATTCTGGATTGTTTGAATCTAGAACAGGATTGTCAATTGAATCAGTTCGCTCTCAAATTAAAGAAGCTGAAAAGCTCAATTTGTTAGATTTAAGAGATAATTGGATCAAACCAACAAAGAATGGATATAGTTTCTTGAATGAGCTTCAGGAAATATTTTTGTAGGTAAAGCCTGTCATTAGAGCCTGTGACTGGTAAAATCCTTTCTAGTTTTTTAAAAGTTTAAGTGATATGACCTCTCATAAAATAGCAGATGTTCTTACTGAGTCTTTGCCTTATATTCAAAGGTTTAAAGGAAAGACAATAGTCATCAAATATGGCGGAAATGCTATGGTTGATGAAAATCTAAAATCAAGTTTTGCTAGAGACATAGTCCTCATGAAGTCTGTAGGAATGAACCCTATTGTTGTTCATGGTGGCGGACCACAGATTGGAAGCACTCTCGAAAGGCTAGGAAAAAATAGTGAGTTTGTTGATGGTATGCGAGTAACAGACAGTGAGACCATGGATGTGGTTGAAATGGTCCTTGGAGGGTTGGTCAACAAGGAGATAGTTAATCTTATTCATCAGCATGGCGGAAATTCAATTGGCCTGACTGGTAAGGATGGAAGACTCATCACTGCAAAAAAACTTAAAACAGAGATGGAGCCAACGTCTGAAATTATTGATTTAGGACATGTTGGACAGGTTGATCAGATTGACGTGTCGGTAATCAACTTGCTGCTGCAAGGTGATTTTATTCCTGTTATAGCTCCAATAGGTGTTGGAAAAGATGGCTTCTCCTACAATATCAATGCTGACCTGGTTGCTGGTGCAATTGCTGAATCCCTCAATGCTGAAAAATTAATTCTTCTCACTAACACAGTCGGTCTTTTGGATTCAAATGGAGAGCTTATGACTGGAATGAGCTCATCAACAGTCAAAGAACTAATTGATAATGGGACTATTCATGGCGGCATGCTTCCTAAAATAAGTTGTGCCCTGTCAGCCGTTGAAAACGGCGTTAAAACGAGTCATATTATTGATGGTAGAGTTTCTCATGCAGTTCTTCTAGAGGTCTTTACTGATTCAGGAGTTGGTACACTAATCACAACAAATGGTTAAAACGCACAGAGACACCATTAGTGTTAATGACTGTCAAGTATTGGCACATTATCAATTTGAGGCTGATCAATATATTATTACTTTAGAGTCAAAAGAAATTGCTGACTCAACCCGTCCTGGGCAATTTGTTCATTTATCGGTTTCTGGAATGTTGGCCATGAGAAGGCCAATTTCAGTCATGTCTGTTGACGCTGATAATGGAACTTTTGATTTGCTTTATAAGATTGTAGGTGAGGGTACTAAACAACTTGCAGATAGAAAAATTGGTGATGTACTATCAGTTATTGGACCCATTGGAAATGGCTTTGAGCTCACAGATCGTAAAATCCCCCTCCTCATTGGAGGTGGCGTTGGAATGCCTCCAATGATAGCAATCGCCCAAAAAATCAAAGATAATGCCTATTATAATCCCTATGTCATATTGGGCTCTGAAGTGCCTTTTCCCTTTGAAGCAAGTCAAAGTAGTTTGAACGGATTTAACTCATCCAAATTCTATACTATGCCTCTTTTAGAGGAATGGCGGGTGCCTTGTGGTTTGGCAAGTCTTCAAGATTATGAGGGAGTTTATAAGGGTTATGTTACTGATCTTGCTAGGGAGTATTTGGATAGCCTTTCTTCGAGTGACCTTAAAGAAGTAGAGGTCTTTACATGTGGCCCTAACCCTATGCTTGAAGCCGTTTCTAAGCTCTCTAATGAATATAACCTGCCCTGTCAGGCTTCCTTAGAAGAGTACATGGCGTGCGCAGTTGGAGGCTGTGCTGGGTGTGTTGTTGAAGTTGCAACCGAGAATGGACCAGCTATGAAAAGGGTCTGTGTTGATGGGCCTGTTTTTGATGCAAAAACAGTTTTTAATGATTTCAGATAACCTAAAGCTAGTCAATTCTAGAATAGAGTCTATTCAATCTGATCAAGATGTACAGCTTATTGCTGTCAGTAAAACAAGATCAGTTTTAGAGATTAAAGAGGCTTTTGATGCAGGCCAAATCCATTTTGGAGAAAACTACCTCCAAGAATCCTTAGAAAAAGTCAACTACTTTAAAGACTCTGGGTTGGTGTGGCATTTCATAGGCCCAATTCAATCCAATAAAACTGCATTAATATCAGAAAACTTTGATTGGGTTCATAGTGTTGATCGATTCAAAATTGCCAAAAGGCTGAGTGATCAAAGAAATCCAAATTTAGGCAAATTGAATATTCTTGTCCAAGTAAATATAGATAAAGAGAAAACAAAATCAGGAGTATTTATTGAGCAAGTTGATGAGATAGTTTCAGAGATTATTTCATTGCCTTATATTTGTTTAAGAGGCTTCATGTGTATACCTAAAGCTGAAAACTCAAGCGATAGTTTTTCAAAAATGAAAGATTTAATATCCAATTACCCTTCACTTGATACTCTATCAATGGGTATGTCTGCCGACCTTGAGGTTGCAATAAAGAATGGGGCAAATCTGGTTAGAGTTGGGACAGATATTTTTGGGCAAAGAAGCTATAATTAAACATACTTATTCATTTTTTTAAAGGTGTATACATGCAAGTCAGATTAATGATTACGGGTGGGACGATTGATAAAGTTTACAATCAATCAAATGGTGAGCTTGAGTTTGATAAGACTCATTTCCCTGAAATGATAAAAAGGTCCAGAATAGAGGTCAATATCATTCCTCAGGAGCTGACCCTGATTGACAGTTTAGATATGGTTGATTCCGATCGAAATTTAATTTTAGAGAGCTGTGAGAAATGCGATGAGCAATTTATATTAATTACCCATGGCACTGATACGATGTGTGACACTGCAAAGCTATTGGGAGAGCGGGACATGAAGAAGACTATTGTCCTATTTGGCTCTATGGTGCCTTATGCAGTTAATAATTCTGACGCACTATTCAATTTTGGCTGTGCATTAGGATCTGTTCAGCTTTTAGGTTCCGGTGTCTATATTGCTATGAATGGAAGAGTTTTACCGTGGAGCGATGTTGAAAAAAATAGAAGCTTAGGAGTCTTTCAGAATCTAAAGTAATTATTTTCTTTATTCAAGGCTGTCGAGCATATACTGAACTGTTATCTTTATGTCGTTATCAGTACAATCCATACAAGTTCCTTTAGCTGGCATTCCGCCCTTTCCAGCTATTGCTGATAAGGTGAGTTTTTCTAGCCCAAGGTCTATTCTTGGTGCCCAGTCTTCTAATGAGGCAAACTTAGGTGAACCCATTACTCCGGATGTATGACAGCCAGCACATTTGCTGTTATAAATTTCTTCTCCAGAGCGCACTGCAGTTTCAACGATTTCTGCTGATGCAACTTGAGTGCTAGTATCGATGCGAACTTCACCTACTGGTTTGATTCTCTCTAAAACGCTATTTTCCACCATAGTTTCACTATTGGATGAATCACCACTCGTCGAGTTAAGTGCTTTAAAGCCAATAAAAATCATGGCAATTGCCCAAACGATTAGCATTAGTTTTGTCGAACCCGAAGTACCTTGACTCATTGCGTCTTCCCTTAGATTAGATTAAATTCCGCGATATTATACATTTGGTTATAATATCTTGCAGTTGAATGCAACAAAAATATGCTAAAAAAAACCCTCCTAAGAAGCCTTAATATTCTAAAGATTAGTACTTGGGTGACAGCATTCATGGCCCTAGCTGTATTGGCAGTCGTTGCTTTTCTGATTATGTTTCCTCAGACCATCAAGGGTCAGATTGAAAGTCGTCTTTCTGAAATTAGTGGTCTGGATGTTCGTATTGAAAAAATTTCTCTTGAATTTCAGGAAAATGAACTTTTTTTAGCAGTCAAAGAGCTACAAATTAGTTCAGATAGCTTGAAGCCAATTGCTAAGGTTGATGTTTTACGATGGAATGTTGATCTTATGGCCCTCTATAAAGGCATCGAGATACCTGGTCATATTGATGTTAATGAGTTGTTAATTGACACTTCAAATATCGATGATTATGTTGGAATAATGAATGCAGAGTCAGTGTTATCTAACATTGGCGTATCTGGTTTATTAGCTCTTCAATCTCTTTCTATTAATAGAACTCAGCTCATAGGTCAGCAGTCACTTGACCTTGCACCAATTGAATTAAAGAGAAATAAACAAAAGATTAGCCTTTCTATGAGAGATCAGTCGATTTTTAGTACTTCGCAAGTTCCAAAGCTTGGCAGCATGGTCAACATTAATACAAGTATTGATGTTGCAAAAGCAAGAGAAGAGCGTGTTGCTGTGATTCCTTTTTCCCTTCAAAATGAAGATTTTAATCTTTCAGCACAAGTTAAAATTTTTAATCAACAAGATCAAGTTTATCTTGAATTTGAGAGTTATATTGATCAGATAGAGGTATCAAAAATTAATCAGAATATCCCAGAGTCGCTCTCTTCTTCAGAGGGAGCTCGATGGATAGACGAAGTTTTAAAAGATGGATTTTTGACAGACATTATGTTGACAACTCGATTTAACATGTCGGGAGAGATAGAGGCTCCAAATACTAAATTTTCTGCCAATCTTTCGAAGGCAACTATAAATGCAAATCCCAATTGGCCATCTATTGAAGATATAAATGCAAAAGTGACTTTTTCAAATGATTATTTAAAGATTGTAGGAAATCAAGCTAGAGTTGAGGGCATCGATTTAAGTTACCTAAGCATAACTACTAGAGATTTTAATCAGCCAGATGCAAAATTATCTCTCAATGCGCGATTTGATTCAAACAGTCAAAAAGTTGAACAGTTTATTAGAGAAACTTCAGTATCAGATAAGATTAAAGCTTATCTCAATGAGTTTGAGCTGATTGGAAAGCTTTGGGGAAATATTAACTTAGTTGCTCCACTTCAAAAAAATACTGATCAAAAGCCAGAGTTAACTTTTGATATGTTTGCATCTGAGAATTCACTCAGTCTTTTTGATGGAGAAATTAATGTTGATGGATTTAATTCTCAAATCTCTTTTAAAGACGGTCTCATTAGAACAAAAGGTAAAGGGTTAATTGGAGGCGAGCTTTTTCAAATGTCATTAAATCCTAAAGATTGGATTAATGAGGACAATTCGGCTTTAAAAGTTAAGTTGACTCATTTGAGTAGTTCGATTGATGCTTTTATTAGCAAGCGCTCGTCTGTTGAATGGAGCAGTATTATGAAATCAGAAGATTTATATGCTGATCTGACTTTATTGATAGATAATGATGGCAAATATATTCTTAACCTAAAGGATCTCAATATTTCAAGCCTTGATAATATAAATGATTGGAAACTATCACCTAAAATTTTTCCAAGCTTACATCTGTCTCTTAAAGACTCCAAGGTTAATAATAAAAGAGTTCCAAATTTTGAGGCTGATCTCATCAATCATGATTATGTGATGGAAATCAAAAACCTGGTTTTTGAAAATATTGGCCTCAGTGAAGAAGATTTAGTTTTTAATGGAAGCTGGTTAAACGGAAAAACAGCTTTAAGAGCTAAAGCTTCAAGTCAAAATTTGTCAAGTTTTTTGAATAAATTTGGGGTTAATGAGCCTGTTATTGGTGGTGGTTTTAGTGTCGATTTACGGTTATATTGTGATTGTGAGCCATGGCAAGTTGCTCCAAAGAATGTAACTGGCTATATGCAAGCAGAGGTTGCAGAGGGGGTTTTTACGAACCAAGATCCCAATCTTTTTAAATTGATTTCATTTATTAATTTAGAGACCATTGCAAATCGTTTTAGGTTAACTAGAAGTGAATTAAGAGAGGCGGGCTATGTTTATGACCAGATCAATGCTAAATTATTATTTAATGACGGAGTTGCAAAAGTGGACTACTTCCTTGTAGAGAGTGAAGAGAGTGATATTGAGTTAACTGGTTCAGTTGATTTAATTAAAAGAGACTATAATTTAGCAGCAAACGTTCAGCCAGCAATTGCTAACACGATCCCTTTAGCCACTTATTTAGCTGGAGGGGGTCTTGCTGGTTTTGGGGTTTGGGCTGCAGATAAGATGCTTTTTGGTGGTGAAGTAATGAGTGGACTTCTAGATAACACTGTTGAGATAACTTTTGTTATTTCAGGTCCATGGTCTGAGCCAATTATTGAAAAATTAGATGGAGTTAAAGTTTTATGATTAATCAACTATTAAATGATCACAAAATTAATGAGGTTGAAATATACAATCTACTGAGTTCTCTGTCAGGCACTGGTTCAGATTACTCTGATTTATATTTTCAGCATTCTGTTGCAGAATCCTGGGTTCTTGACGAAGGGATAGTCAAGGATGGCTCCTATAATATTAGTCATGGTGTTGGAGCAAGATGTGTATCAGGTGATAAAACGGGATTTTCTTATTCAGATGATCTAAACTTGAAGGCCATTCAAGGTGCAGTAGATTTTGCAAAAGGCATATCCAGTAGTAAGCCTCATTCATCACCTAAACTTCTAAAGAGCACTAATTATCCCTCTAAATATTCTGCCATTAGTCCCCTTGATAGTTTGACTTCTGAGCAAAAAGTTGACCTATTGAGACAAATCAATACTATGGCAAGAAAAGAACCTAAAGTGGTCCAGGTTAGTGCTTCACTTTCTGGAGCCTATACTGAAGTTTTAATAGCCTCCACTGATGGTGTTTACGAGATTGACTGCAGACCAATGGTAAGAGTAAGCGTTTCAGTTATTGTAGAGCATAATGGAAGGGTTGAGCAGTCTTCAAGTGGCGGTGGTGGACGATATGATTACAGCTATTTTGCTGAAAACTCATTGGCCGAAGTTTATACGAAAGAGGCAATCCGTTTGGCTCTTGTAGCATTAGATTCTAATGATGCTCCAGCAGGAAAGATGCCTGTCATCCTGGGATCTGGTTGGCCTGGAGTTTTGTTACATGAGGCAATTGGACATGGCTTAGAAGGCGACTTTAATCGTAAGGGCAGTTCTGTGTTTAGTGGAAAAATTGGTGAAAAAGTAGCTAGTGAAAAATGCACTATTGTTGATAACGGAACCATTCAAAATAGAAGAGGCAGCTTAACGATTGATGACGAGGGTACGCCAACTCAAGAGACTACTCTAATTGAAAAAGGGGTTCTTAAAGGCTACATGATGGACAAAATGAATGGCCGCTTGATGAATAAGCCAAGCACAGGAAATGGAAGGCGTGAATCCTATGCACACATCCCAATGCCTAGAATGACGAATACTTATATGCTAAATGGCGAAGACAAGTTTGACGATATGGTGATGTCAGTAGAAGATGGAATTTATGCTAAGAACTTTGATGGTGGTCAAGTTGATATTACTTCAGGAAAATTTGTTTTTTCTGCAAACGAAGCTTACCTAATCAAAAATGGAAAAATTACAACACCCATCAAGGGTGCTACCCTAATTGGTGCCGGTGATGAAGTGCTCCACCAAATCTCCATGGTGGGAGATGATCTTCAATTAGATCCTGGCATTGGTGTATGCGGGAAAGACGGGCAAAGTGTTCCAGTTGGAGTTGGGCAGCCTAGCCTCAAAGTTGACATGCTCACTGTGGGTGGTACGCAGCTTTAATTTAATATCTTATCCGGTTAATTAAACGCTTTTTAACTGGCTGTTTTACGATTAATTTGATATAATATTTCGCTGTTTAGTTGAGGATAAACAATGCTCGAAAATTATTTACCAATTATCGTATTTATTTTCCTAGGAATTGCCTTTGGAGTAGGCCTCACAGTCGTGGGCTATCTTTTAGGTCCAAGTAATCCTAGCGAAGAAAAAAACTCACAGTTTGAGTGTGGATTTCCAGCTTTTGATGACTCACGCATGCACTTCAATATTCGATACTATCTGGTAGCTATTTTGTTTGTGCTTTTTGATCTCGAGGTGGCTTTTTTCATCCCCTGGGCTGTGGTTCAGGCTAAGTTAGGCTGGTTTGGTTTTGTTGCAATGTCTATATTTTTATTGCTTCTGGTAGTTGGCTTTATCTTTGAGTGGAAAAAAGGGGCTCTAGAGTGGGAATAATGAGGATTAAATATGGCTATTGAAGGCTTAATGAAAGAAGGATTTGTTACCACTTCACTTGACAAAGTTATTAACTGGGCAAGGACTGGATCGCTATGGCCAATGACATTTGGCCTTGCTTGTTGTGCTGTCGAGATGATGGAGGCAGGTTCATCGCGTTACGACTTGGATCGTTTTGGAATCGTTTTTAGGCCAACCCCTCGCCAGTCAGATTTAATGATCGTGGCTGGAACACTCACAAATAAGATGGCTCCTGCATTAAGGAAGGTTTATGATCAAATGCCAGAACCCAAATATGTTTTATCAATGGGCTCATGTGCAAATGGAGGTGGTTACTATCATTACTCTTATGCTGTAGTTAGAGGATGTGATCGAATTGTTCCTGTTGATGTCTATGTTCCCGGATGCCCTCCAACAGCAGAAGCACTTTTATATGGAATTCTTCAGTTACAAGACAAAATCCGAAGAACCAACACGATTGCTCGAACCTAAGTTATGAAAGAATTAAAGCAAAAATTATCCAAAGCCTTTGGTAAAAAAAATGTGACTGAAGCCTATGATGAACTTACCCTCGTTATTAATAGTGACAACGTTGTTGAGGTATGTCATAAGCTTAAAGATGAATTTAAATTTGAAATTTTGATAGATCTTTGTGGAGTTGACTACTTAACCTATGGTGAATCTGACTGGAATGGAAATGCAAGTTCATCTGGATTTGGCAGGGCTCGACAAGCGCAAAAATCAACCAATCAAAAAGACCAGCGCTTTGGTGTTATTTACCATCTTTTATCAGTGTCAAGTAATCAGAGACTTAGAGTCAAGGCTCTTCTTTCTACTGATAATTTAATGATTCAATCTGTGACTAAAATCTGGAACTGTGCAGACTGGTTCGAAAGGGAGGCTTTTGATTTGTTTGGAATTTTATTTGAGAATCATAATGACCTCAGAAGGATTCTGACTGATTACGGTTTTGTGGGCCACCCTCTTAGAAAAGATTTCCCAATGATTGGTGAAGTTGAAATGAGATACGATGACCAGCTTGGAAGAGTGGTTTATGAGCCTGTGAGTATTGAGCCTAATGTTAATGTTCCAAGAGTGATAAGGAAGTAAGTATGTCAGAAATGAAAAATTACACGCTTAACTTTGGTCCTCAGCACCCCGCTGCGCATGGAGTCCTTAGGCTTATTCTAGAGCTGGATGGTGAGGTTGTAGAGAGGGCAGATCCGCACATTGGACTTTTGCATCGCGGCACTGAAAAATTAGCTGAATCTAAGCCATATAACCAATCCATTGGTTATATGGATCGCCTCGATTATGTATCGATGATGTGTAATGAGCATGCATACGTGATGAGTATAGAAAAAATGCTTGGACTCAAGGTGCCAGAGCGTGCTGAATACATTAGAGTGATGTTTGATGAAATTACTCGAATAATGAATCACCTGATGTGGATTGGAACTCATGCTTTAGATGTTGGCGCGATGAGCGTATTTTTATATGCCTTTCGTGAGCGTGAAACATTGATTGATTGCTATGAAGCTGTCAGTGGATCAAGGATGCATGCGACTTATTATAGGCCAGGTGGAGTTTACAGAGACTTGCCTGATACCATGCCTCAATATCTAGACTCAAAATTAAGGTCTGAAGAAAAACTCAAAGAGATTAACGAAAACCGTCAAGGCTCACTGCTTGACTTTATTGAGGACTTTGCAAAGAATTTTCCAAAAAGTATTCAGCAATATTCTGATCTTTTAACTGATAACAGGATTTGGAAACAAAGACTCGTCAATATAGCAATAGTCTCCCCAGAGAGAGCAATGCAGCTTGGTTTTACTGGTGCTATGTTGAGAGGCTCAGGAGTTGAATGGGACATTCGTAAAAACGAACCTTATTCAGTTTATGATAAATTAGATTTTGAAGTTCCTGTTGGTGTGACAGGTGATTGCTATGATCGATATCTAGTCAGAATGGAAGAGATGCGCCAATCAACGAACATTATTAATCAGTGTGTTGCTTGGCTTAAAGCTAATCCTGGACCGGTGATGTCTGATGATCACAAAGTAACGCCGCCAAACAGAGAAGACATGAAGGATGATATGGAGTCACTGATTCATCACTTCAAATTATTTACTGAAGGTTACTGCTTACCTGAGGGAGAAGCCTATACAGCAGTAGAAGCGCCAAAAGGTGAATTTGGTGTTTATATGGTTTCAGATGGAGCAAATAAGCCTTACAGAGTTAAAATTAGAGCGCCGGGGTTTGCACATTTAGCAGCAATGGACGAGATGTCTAGAGGTCATATGCTATCTGATGTTGTTACTATAATTGGCTCTCAAGATATTGTTTTTGGTGAGGTAGATCGATGATTTCTGAGCAAGCAAAAAAAGAGATTGATCTTTGGGTTTCTAAATATCCAGAAGGTCGCGGTAGTTCCGCAGTCATGCAAGCTTTAACAATTGTTCAAAAAGAGAATGGTGGCAGCTTAAATGGTGACTTGATGCAAGCGGTTGCTGACTACTTAGACATGCCAGCAATTAGTGTCCAAGAAGTTGCAACATTTTATGAAAACTATAACCATAAGCCAGTTGGAAAACATGTTATTCGATTCTGTCACAACATTTCTTGCATGCTCAATGGATCAGATGAGCTGATTTCCTACTTAGAAGATAAGCTCGAAGTTAAAACAGGACAGGTCAGCAAAGATGGTTTAGTTAGTGTCAAGAAGGTTGAATGTCTGGGCGCTTGTGTCGGCGGCCCAATGTGCCAGATTGGTGACCAATACCATGAGCATCTAACAACTAATAAACTAGATAAAATTTTGGAAGATTTAAAATGAATGAAGTTTGCTTTAAGAATATAGATAAAGAGAATCCAGCAAGTCTTGCAACTTATGAAGCACATGGTGGCTACAAAGTTTGGCGCAAAATTCTTAATGGTGAAATGACACCAGATGAAATTATTGCAGAATTAAAAACCTCAGGACTCAGAGGGCGAGGTGGCGCTGGCTTCCCAACCGGTTTGAAGTGGAGTTTTATGCCTCGAAACCAAGAGGGTCAGAAATATGTCGTTTGTAACTCAGATGAGGGTGAGCCAGGCACTTGTCATGACCGAGATATTCTTAGATACAATCCTCACTCTGTGATTGAGGGTATGGCGATTGCTGGATTTGTAATGAATGCATCAGTTGGCTACAACTATATTCGAGGTGAATTTATGGAGCCTTATTATCGCTTTGAAGAGGGCTTAAAAGATGCCTATGAGGCTGGCTTACTTGGAAAGAACCTTAAAGGCGGATCTGTGTCTTTTGATTTATATACTCATCTTGGGGCTGGCGCATACATTTGTGGAGAGGAGACAGCTTTACTTGAGTCCCTCGAGGGCAAAAAAGGGCAGCCAAGATTTAAACCTCCTTTTCCAGCCAACGTTGGACTTTATGGAAAACCAACTACCATTAACAATACTGAAACTTTTGCTTCAGTGCCTGAAATCCTTTCAAGAGGTGGACAGTGGTTTGCTGACTTAGGTGTGGAAAATTCTGGAGGAACGAAATGTTTCTCCGTGACTGGCAATGTTAAAAAGCCAGCTAACTTTGAAGTACCAATGGGTACACCATTTTCTAAATTACTAGAATTGGCTGGTGGACTAAAAGAAGGTAGAAAACTTAAAGCGGTTATTCCAGGGGGCTCATCAACACCGATTTTAACAGCAGATACTGCTATGCAAATGACCATGGATTACGATAGCATCGCAAATGCTGGATCAATGCTTGGCGCGGGTTCAGTCATTGTTATGGACGACACAACATGCATGGTTAAAACTTTGACACGTTTAGCACACTTTTACTATGACGAGTCATGTGGTCAGTGCACCCCTTGCAGAGAAGGGACAGGCTGGCTATATAGAATGCTTCAAAGAATTCTTGACGGAAATGGCAAAAAAGAAGATCTTGATTTACTGTTGTCAGTTGGAGAAAAAATTATGGGAAATACAATCTGCGCTCTTGGAGACGCAGCTGCAACTCCTGTTGAAAGCTTCATTAAACACTTTAGAGAAGAATTTGAGTACTATATTGAACATGGCAGAAGCATGGTTGAAGTGGAACATAATTTAATTGAGGAAGTGGCAAGTGTCTGAAATTGAAATTGAAATTGATGGCCAGCTATTGAGCGCTAATCAAGGCGACTCCATTATTACTATTGCGGATAGAGAAGGAATAGAAGTTCCTCGCTTTTGTTATCACAAAAAGTTGTCAGTTGCGGCAAATTGTAGGATGTGTCTAGTCGATATTGAGGGAGTGCCCAAGGCTCAACCAGCTTGCTCAACTCCTGCTGCGAGTGGTATGAAAATTCATACAAAAAATGATAAAGCCAAGTTTGCTCAAAAAGCGGTCATGGAGTTTTTATTGATTAACCACCCTTTAGATTGTCCTATCTGTGATCAGGGCGGAGAATGCGAACTTCAAGATGTTGCAATGGAATATGGCTCGGATGTTTCGAAATTTAATGAAGGAAAAAGAATCGTTCCAGATAAAGGCATTGGCGCTCTCATTCAAACAGATATGACAAGATGCATACACTGCACCCGCTGCGTAAGATTTGGTGCTGAAGTCGCTGGTATTGTGGAGATGGGTGGAACCGGCAGAGGCGAAGGTGTAAAAATTGAACCTTTTTTGACGGAAGGTATTCAGTCAGAGCTTTCAGGTAATATGATTGACGTTTGTCCAGTGGGCGCTCTCACTTCAAAGCCTTTCAGGTATGAAGCAAGAACTTGGCAAATGAACGCAGTTCAGAGTGTTGCTCGACATGATTTGGTTGGCTCTAATATCTTTACGCAATCATACAGAGGCAAAGTGAAGAGAGTCGTTGCTAGAGACAATGACTCGGTAAATGAAACATGGATTTCTGATAGAGACCGCTTCTCATATGAGGGTTTAAATCATGAGAGTCGCTCACTTAAACCTAAAGTCAAAAAAAATGGTGAATGGCTGGAAGTTGACTGGCAAGAAGCACTTGCCTTTGCAATTGAAGGGATCAAAAATAATGCAGAGAGACCAGAGCAGTTAGGTGTCTTGGCCTCAAAAAATGCTTCGCTCGAAGAATACTATTTGATGCAAAAATTAGCTCGCAGCTTTGGAACAGAAAATATTGATTTTCGATTAGATCATGCTAATTTGAGTCCTGGAAGTTCGATGGATTCAAGTATTACTCTATCTGAAATTGAGTCAGTAGATCATGCATTAATTTTGAGTTCATATACACGTTTAGAGCAGCCTATGATTAACCATCGTATTAGGAAGGCAGTTATTAATGGCGCAACGGTCAACACAATTAATAGCAAGAAATTTGATTTTAACTTTAAGACAAAAATAGACCTTTTGACCGCTCCGCAAGCATTATTACCAGCTCTTCAGTCTATTCTTAAGTCTCTCTATTTAAAGACAAAGGCTGATTTACCTGAACAGCTATCAAAGGTTAACTCCAGTGATGAGCATGACAAGATTGCCAATGATTTAATTGCTTCTGAAAATGGAGTAATTGTTTTAGGAGAACATCTAAAGAGTAATCCTAGTAACTCAGTAATTATTAGTACTGTCTCTCAAATTGCACAAATTTCAAATTCAAAAATTGCTAATTTGACGCTTTCAGGTAATGCCCATTCTGCTGAAAAAGTTGGCTTTATTCCAACTAATCAGGGAATGAATGCCGCCTCTATGCTCACTGAAAGTTGCAAAGCATTCTTATTAATGGATGTAGACAGTCAGTATGACTTTTTTAATCCAAAGCTAGCAATGGATTTATTTAACAAGGATGACGTCTTTGTTGTTTCACTAACAAGTTTTGAAGATCAATCAACCCTTTTAAGTGCTGATGTTATTCTCCCTATGGCTTCTTTTTATGAAACATCTGGAACTCATATCAACTTTGATGGAATAGCTCAGTCATTTAGTGCCTCTGTTAAAAGTCCTGGAGACTCTAAGCCTGGATGGAAAATTATCAAAGTAATGGCAGATTTGCTTGAGCTAGAAGGCTTCAGCTTTGTAGATTCATCACAGGTAGCAGAAGAAGCGCTATTATCCTCAAAGGTGCAGACCCAAATTAATGGCTCCATTGCAGAGAGTTTTGAAGACTCAGATATTACAACGCTATGGCAGTATGCTCCTTACGCAATTGATAATGTGACTCGAAGAGCAAAAGCTCTTCAGGAGTCAAACATAGGAAAGATTAATAGTGCATATATTGCAAAGTCAACAGCAAAGAAATTAAGTCTTAGCCAAGATGATCTTTACCTAGGAGTGCCAGTCTCAATCTCAGATGATGTCGCAGAAGATTGTGTTTTTGTTCACACTAGTCAGGCCAGAAGGGTTTAGGGGGAATCGGTTATGTGGCAATCATTCGTCGAGCTTATTCACCACTTAATACCTTGGTTTAATGGCGGCTTAGCAGACGTAATAATTATTGTAATTAAAGGTTTAGCATTGATCTTTCCTTTAATTATTGCGATGGCGTATATGACCTATGCAGAAAGAAAAGTGATTGGTTTTATGCAGCTAAGAATTGGGCCTAATCGTGTTGGCCCATTTGGCCTTCTGCAGCCATTTGCAGATGTCTTTAAGATGCTATTTAAAGAAATTATTTTTCCCTCAAAGTCAAACATTTACCTATTTTTATTGGCACCTGTTTTAGCATTTGTGCCAGCAGTCGCAGTTTGGGCAGTAGTTCCTTTTGGTGAGGATTTTTATATTGCCAACCTAGATATAAGTCTGCTTTATGTGATGGCAATTGGATCAGTGGGTGTATACGGTATTGTTCTCGCAGGCTGGGCCTCTAATTCAAAATATCCTCTTTTAGGAGCGCTAAGAAGTACAGCGCTTCTTATCTCTTATGAGCTTGTTATAGGTTTTGTTTTAGTAACGGTAGTCATGATTGCGAGTTCAGTCAACCTGAATACTGTGGTTGAAAGTCAATCTGGCGGTATATTGAATTGGTATTGGATTCCATTATTTCCAATGATGATCGTATTCTGGATTGGTGCATTAGTTGAGACCAATAGAGCACCTTTTGATGTTGTAGAGGGTGAGTCCGAAATTGTTGGAGGAACGCATGTAGAGTATTCTGGAATGCCTTTTGCATTATTTTTTATGGCCGAATACTTCAACATGATATTCATGGCTATGCTTGCGGTTTTGTTATTCTTTGGTGGTTGGCATTCCCCATTTGATGGCATTCCATATCTTGAGAGTTGGTTTGCATTTGTTCCGGATTTAATTTGGCTTTTGGCTAAGATGAGTTTCTTTTTATTCTTGTATTTTTGGATACGTGCCTCATTCCCTAGATTTAGGTATGACCAAATTATGCGATTATGTTGGAAGGTTTTCTTGCCATTGACAATTGTTTGGATATTTGTCGTGGCATTGATGACTCAATTAAATATTGGACCTTGGTTTTAAGGAGAATGAGAAATGATCAATAAAGTTAAAAAATTAGTGAATGACTTTAGCCTTGGTGAGCTACGAACTGGCCTCAAGGTCACAAGTAAAGAGCTTGTTAATAAAAAAATCACTGTCCAATTCCCTGAGGAGCGAACACCGATTTCTCCTAGATTTAGGGGCCTTCATGCCTTGCGTCGTTATCCAAATGGTGAAGAGAGATGTATAGCATGCAAACTGTGTGAAGCAGTCTGCCCAGCAAATGCAATCACTATTGACTCAGAAATGAGAGAAGATGGAACGAGAAGAACAACCCAATATGATATTGATTTATTTAAGTGTATTTTTTGTGGTTTTTGTGAAGAAGCATGCCCAGTTGATGCAATTGTTGAGACGCATATCTTTGATTATGCATTCGAGTCAAGAGAGGGAAGTATTATTGATAAAAAAAGCCTATTAGCTATTGGCGATGAAAATGAAGAGGCCATTAATAAGGCTAGATTAGAAGACTCCAAATATAGGTAAGGGCTGTTATGGAATTTACATCAATCTTATTTTATGTGTTCTCGTTTTTCTTTGTCGTGAGCTCATTTGTGATGATTACCTCTAGAAATACTGCAAAAGCAGCACTCTGGCTCATCCTGACTTTTTTCAGTGCAGCAAGTCTCTGGCTACTTCTTGAAGCAGAGTTTTTGGCTATCACACTCATATTGATTTATGTGGGTGCTGTTATGGTTCTTTTCATGTTTGTAATCAAGATGCTGGACACAGAGCAGTCAACACTTAGAGCTCAGTTTACGCGTTATCTTCCTCTGGGTATTTTTGTATCCATTGTAGTCATTGTTCAAATGGCCCTAGTTTTGAACGCTGGTCCTTTCGATCTTGAGGTAGTAGGAATGCCAGAAAAACATGGTTCATCTTATAGCAATATTACTGCTATTGCTGAGCAGCTTTATACAATCTATGTCTATCCATTTGAACTCGCAGCGATACTTCTATTGATTGCAATTATTGCAGCAATAACCCTAGTTCACAGGAATCAGATTAATAGTAAGAAACAAATTATTTCAGAGCAAATCAACGTTCAAGCAAAAGATAGGATGAAGTTTGCTACTATCAATAAAGATAAAGTTAAGGAGTCAAAATGATAGCACTTTCTGACTACCTGATTCTCAGCTCAATTGTTTTTTGTATTGGTCTTGCTGGAATATTTATCAATAGAACAAACATCATCATGATATTGATGTGTGTTGAGTTAATTTTGGCGGCAGTTAATACAAACTTTATTGCCTTTTCTTTTTATGGCTCAGATCTGTCTGGGCAAATATTTGTATTCTTTATTTTGACAGTGGCTGCAGCAGAGGTTGCTATTGGCCTTGCGATTTTGACATTGATGTACAGAAATCGTGGCTCGATAGATATTGATGTCACTAATACTTTGAAGGGGTAGTGATGCTTAATATTTACTTGACCATTGTTCTAGCACCCTTGATTGGCTCTCTGATTGTAGGACTTGCAGGCAATCAATTAGGCAGAAAGTTATCTCATTCTATTACCATTCTGGGCGTTGCTATTTCTACTGTTCTGTCTCTATATGTATTCAATCACCACGTTTTAAATGATGCTGATATTTTTAACCAAAATATATACACATGGATGCAAATTGGAAGCCTCAATATTAGTGTAGGGTTTCTAGTCGATAATCTTACCGCGGTGATGCTGGTCGTTGTTTCATTTGTTTCTCTAATGGTCCATATATACACCATTGGCTACATGCATGATGATAAGGGCTACACTAAATTTTTTAGTTACATATCCCTTTTTACTTTTGCAATGTTTACCCTTGTAATCTCAAACAATTTCATGCAGCTCTTCTTTGGATGGGAGGCTGTTGGATTGGTGTCTTATCTTTTGATTGGATTTTGGCATCACAAAGAATCAGCGATTGAAGCAAATCTTAAAGCTTTCCTTGTGAACCGTGTTGGAGACTTTGGCTTCCTTTTAGGAATTGCCTTCGTTCTAATGTTTTTTGGAACGCTTGACTATGCTGAAACATTCAGTCAAAAAGAGCTCATTGTAGGGCAAACATTATTTGGTGATTTTTCTGCTATAACGGTTGTATGTCTTCTACTCTTTGTTGGAGCAATGGGCAAGTCGGCCCAGGTCCCACTCCACGTTTGGCTGCCAGGATCAATGGAAGGCCCAACGCCAATCTCAGCGTTGATTCACGCTGCAACGATGGTTACTGCAGGTATATTCATGGTGTCTCGTATGTCACCTCTATTTGAATTAAGTGATGTAGCATTGACAGTTGTTATGGTTATCGGTGCAATCACTGCATTATTTATGGGATTGCTTGGAATTGTTCAAAATGACATTAAAAAAGTCGTTGCTTATTCAACCCTCTCTCAGCTTGGCTATATGACTGTTGCACTTGGAGTCAGCGCCTACTCTGTTGCGATATTTCACCTCATGACGCATGCCTTTTTTAAAGCGTTACTTTTTTTGGCAGCTGGTTCTGTCATTGTCGCTCTGCACCACGAACAAGATATCAGAAAAATGGGTGGCCTCAGAAAGAAAATGCCTATCACTTATATGACCTCGCTTCTAGGTACGTTGGCTTTAATCGGATTCCCTGGATTTGCAGGCTTCTATTCAAAAGATATGATTATTGAAGCCGTACATTATTCTGATTTGCCTTTTGCAGGATGGGCCTACTTCGCTGTTGTGCTGGGCGTATTTATAACTGCCTTTTATAGTTTGAGATTATTGTTCTTAGTTTTTCATGGTGAATCTAGAGTTGATAGCCATACTGAGGAGCACCTTCATGAGACTGCTCCATCAATAACGGTACCCCTAGTTCTCCTTGCAATACCCTCAGTTGTAATAGGTTACTTTACTATTGAGCCCATGTTATTTGGCGGATGGCTAGAAAATGCAATTACTATCGATTCATCGCACCATGCTTTAGACAAACTTAAAAGTCATTTCCACTCTGCATTCGCACTCATAACTCATTCTGTAGTTACACTTCCATTCTGGATGATGATTGGCGGCGGTATTACAGCGTGGGTGTTTTGTTTGTATCGAACTGATTGGGCAGAGATGATTCAGTCTAAACTCAAGAGAACCAACTATGTGCTGAACTCTCTTTATGGCTTTGATAAGTTAAATGAAATTATCTTTGTGAAGGGTGCACTTAAGATTGGTAATCTCCTTTGGAAGGTCTCAGATATGGCTTTAATTGACAAGCTACTTGTCAATGGGAGTGCGAAATTTACACGTTATTTGGGCGCCTTCATAAGACCTGTTCAGACTGGCTATGTCTACCACTATGCATTCTTTATGATAGTAAGTTTGATGCTTGTTTTGGGTTGGGTGTTAATCGCTTCAGATTATTCATTTTTAAGTTAAGGTAGAAGTATGGATTCATTGCTAAGTATTTTGATTTGGTTGCCTATTTTTGGAGCTGGCGCAGTACTGTTGATTGGAAATAATAGAAGCCAACTTGCAAGATGGGTCAGCGCTGGCATATCAATACTCGTCTTTCTTTTATCTATAAATTTGTTTTTAGACTTTGATACAAATACATCATCGATGCAGTTTGTTGAAAAAATGAGCTGGATTTCTCAGTTTAATATTTTTTATCATCTGGGAATAGATGGAATTTCAATGCCTTTGATTATCTTGACTACTTTTTCTACAATATTGGTCATCATTGCTGGGTGGGAGGTTATTAAAAATAGGGTGGCTGATTACATGGCTGCATTTTTAATGATGGAGGGGATCATTATTGGTGTCTTCTCAGCAATGGACTCAATGCTTTACTATGTTTTTTGGGAAGCTTCATTAATACCAATGCTTCTAATCATCGGAGTTTGGGGTGGTCAAAATCGTGTTTATGCCTCAATTAAGTTCTTTTTGTACACATTCCTAGGTTCGGTATTTATGCTTGTTTCACTCATTTATATGTACAACCTTGGTGGTTCATTTGCTATTTCTGATATGCATTCTTTGCCATTAACATTGAGTCAGCAGAGCTGGATTTTTTGGGCATTTTTCCTTGCATTTGCGGTCAAAGTTCCAATGTTTCCAGTTCATACATGGCTTCCTGATGCCCACGTTCAGGCGCCAACAGGGGGCTCAGTAATTCTAGCTGCTATTATGTTGAAAATGGGTGGTTATGGATTCTTTAGATTCTCACTACCTATAACGCCAGATGCATCATCCTATTTTTCTTTTGTTGTCATCGTGCTCTCATTAATTGCCATTGTCTATATTGGCTTCGTTGCTTTAGTTCAAAAAGACATGAAGAAATTAATTGCTTACTCCTCAATCTCTCATATGGGGTTCGTTACTTTAGGTGTCTTCGCTTTATTCTCAATTATGAAAATGGACTCAAATGGTGAACTTATATCGATTGCTGGAGCAAGTATTGAAAGTGCATACCTTGGGCTAGAGGGAGCAATGATTCAAATGGTTTCTCATGGCTTCATATCTGCCGCTATGTTCTTGGTAGTTGGCGTGCTATATGATCGTCTTCATTCCAGGGAAATTTCTACTTACGGCGGTGTTGTCAATTCAATGCCAAAATTTACAGGTTTTGCTGTTTTGTTTGCAATGGCAAATGCTGGACTCCCAGGTACCTCCGGTTTTGTTGGAGAATTTATGGTCATCCTAGGTGCGCTTCAAGCAAATTTTTGGTACGCATTTTTAGCTGCTATGACTTTGATCGTTGGTGCGGCATATACACTATGGATGGTTAAACGGGTATTTTGGGGACCAATTGTCAATCCAGATGTAAAAACGCTGAGTGATGTTAACGCCAGAGAATTTGGTGTCCTTTCAATTCTTGCGGTGGCGGTATTGTGGATGGGTATTTATCCTCAGCCCGTAATTGAGGTAATGCATATTTCTATCGCAAACCTTTTAGAGCAGTCCCTTACGACTAAAATACCAGCTATATTATGATGAATTTTAACTTTAATGTTTCAGAACTAATCTTTATTTTGCCGGAGCTTTTTCTCCTAAGCGCAATTTCTTTTATTTTATTATTTGATTTATTTGTTAGTGAGAAATACAAAAAATATTCTTATCATTTGTCTCAATTGGCGCTAATAATTACAGGTTTTCTTGCGTTTAATCTAATTGGTGAGAGCGCAACTATTTTCTCTGGGACATTCGTGCTGGATAATTTAGGCTCAACCTTTAAAGTATTTGTTCTTGGGTTTTCAGTGATTGCGCTTGTTTACTCTCGTCAATACCTTATAGTCCATGAGCTATTAAGGAACGAATATTTCATTCTTGCGCTAATGTCCATCCTTGGAATGATGGTTATGATATCTGGACATAGCCTCCTTACTTTGTATTTGGGATTGGAAATAATGTCACTCTCACTTTATGCACTTATAGCAACTGCAAGGGATAGAGCCTTTGCGATTGAGGCAGCATTAAAGTATTTTGTTTTAGGTGCTATTGCTTCAGGCTTGCTGCTGTATGGAATGTCGATGATCTATGGCATAACTGGTGGCTTAGATATTGCCCAGATATCAAATTTTGCAAGTTCATCCACACTAGAATCTCAAGAAACATTGATTCTTAATTTTGGTCTAGTTTTTCTTGTAATCGGTGTTGCTTTCAAACTTGGTGCAGTTCCTTTTCATATGTGGGTGCCAGATGTCTATCAAGGCTCACCTACTTCAGTCACAATGTTTCTATCAACGGTTCCAAAGATTGCGGCAGTTGCCTTATTAGTTCGACTGCTTATTGATGGTTTGGGTAATTTTCAGCAGTATTGGGCTGATTTATTTATGATCCTAGCTGTCCTTTCCATTGCTGTCGGATCGCTAGTTGCATTGACTCAAGTGAATATTAAAAGAATGCTCGCTTATTCAACTATATCGCATGTAGGGTTTGTACTCCTGGGCTTTATGACAGGAGTTTTAGAGGGTTATGGTTCAGCTGTATTTTATGTATTGGCTTATATTCTAATGAGTCTAGCAGCTTTTGGGTCCATCATAGCGCTGAATAGAAATGGTTTTGAAGCTGACCAAGTTTCAGACTTCAAAGGCCTTAGTAAGCACTCTCCATGGTTTGCTCTAATTATGCTTGTGGTAATGCTGTCAATGGCAGGAGTTCCTCCTTTTATTGGGTTTTATTCTAAGCTATTTATCCTTCAACAGGTGATATCTGAGGGTTACGTCATTCTGGCAGTCGTAGCAGTTATTTTTGCAGTCATCAGTGCTTATTATTATTTACAAGTCATTAAAACCATGTACTTTGACGAGTCAGATAAAGAAATTATTGTCTCCGCTCCAATTGATCTAAAGGTTGTTCTGTCCTTAAATGGTATCCTGATATTAATCATTGGCTTAATGCCGAGTTTTTGGATGAATCTATCTGTTTCACTCTTCTAACTGACCCAAGTTTTTATTAGATTTTCTGTAGAATGGCTTTATGATTATTGCGCATCGTGGAGTCTCATTTACATTCCCTGAAAACTCTCTGCCAGCCTTTGAGGCATCTTGGGAGCTCGGTGTTGATGGAATCGAAGGCGACTTCCATTTAACTAAAGATGGTGAAATTATTTGTATCCATGATGATGACACTGAGAGAGTCTGCAACACTAAGGCAGTGATCCACAACTCAACTCTTAAAGATTTAAAAGAATTAGAACTAAGTTCTAAAGGAGACTCTAATCTCAATCTAAAAATTCCGACATTGTCTGAGGTAATCCAGAGCGCTCCAAAAGGAAAGAAAATTTTCATTGAAATCAAGTGTGGCCCTGAAATTCTCTCTCCGCTTTTGAATCAGCTTTCCAATTCTGAAATGAGTCCAGATGATATAGTGGTTATTTCATTTCATTCTGATGTGATAAAAGAGTTAAAGGCATTAAATCCAGTTTACAAAGGATTTTTTCTTTATTCTTGTGAGGATGGCCGAGATTTTGATAGATTAATTGATGAGGCTTTAGAGATAAATGCGAATGGAATCTCAACTGACAATGAATCTTCAAAATTATTTGTGGATAAAGTGATTGATGCTGGCTTAGAGTATCACTCTTGGACGATAGATGATGCAGATATCGCATTAAAGTTAATCGAGTGGGGAGCAAGTTCAATTACCACCAACGATCCTGAATCAATAATGAAAAGGATTAAGGGCTAAATTAAATTTATTCCTTGACGTTCTATCTTCAAGAGACTTAAAATGCAGGCTCTTATCATTTGTGATTCTTAACTTACTGTGTCCAATAATCTATCGGCAAGCGTTATCACGGCAATATTAGCGGCATTCTTTTTCTCTCTTGCTGCTACAGTAGTCCCGTATTTTTATGGAGTCGGAGGAACTGTATTCCTTCTTCTCTCGGTACGCTATGTCAGCACCTTTATATTTGCAAGCATTCTAAATAAGTCACCTAAGAAAGCTAAAAGTAGATCAGCTCATACTAGACTCATCTTAATAAGTCTGTTCCAGGCCCTCTTTATTTCTTCTTACATGTATTCAATCAAGTTAATTCCGCTGAGCCTTGCTGTAGTCGTGATTTACACGTTCCCTATCATTACCTTTTTTGTAAATTCTCTTATCAAAAGTAGATCCATTGATCTTTTATCAGTTGCCGCTCTATTAGTTTCGCTATTTGGTATTTGGGTTTTGGTTCAGGGCGACTCAAGTGATTGGAATTTGTGGGGCATATTTTGGGGCTTGGTTGCCTCCTGCGCTCAAGTCACAGTCAACATTCTATCCAGGCACGATAGCGTTGAGTCTGGTTGGGGACTCGTTAAATACATAACAGTCTTGCCTTCATTAATATTTGTATCCATATACTTTATCCTGAATTCGGATCCAATTGCATCGGTCTCATCTGAAATGCTCATGTGGAGTATTCTCTCCGCAATGGGAATGAGTGGAGGCTTCTATTTTTTCTTTAAATCAATCTCTCTCATTGGGCCTGTTAGGACATCTAACGTAATGTATCTAGAGCCAGTATTTACAATACTTTTAGGTGTGATGCTTTTGCAAGATGCCCTTGGGATGAGTCAGTGGGTCGGTATGTTTATCATTTTTATTGCAACCATTTCTCTAGAACGATGGGGTAAAAAGTATAATTAAAACAATTATCGGTATTGTTTGAGGAGGAATCAGTGGATTCACCGATCTGGAAACCAAATGAGTCTCAAATTCGTAACGCGAATATCACAAAGCTCTTAAGTCATGCGAACCAGAAAGCAGGTCTAGACTTTTCAAATTATTGGGATTTGCATCAGTATTCTATTGATCACTCTGATAAGTTTTGGCGATTGGTTGCGGATTATTGCGGTGCGATAGGTGATTTTTCAGGCCCTGTGCGAGTGGGCGAGTCGATGATTGATACCAAATGGTTTCCTGAAGCGTCCTTAAATTTTTCTGAAACTATGCTGGCACGTCGCGACAAAGCAGACGCGATCGTTTTTCGAGGTGAGAACAAGGTCGAATTACGCCTTTCTTTTAATGATCTCTATGAGCAAGTTGCCAAAGTTCAAGCACATATGAAGGCTTGTGGTGTTGGCCCAGGAGATCGAGTTGCAGCCTTTCTCCCAAATCATCCTGCGGCTATTATTGGTATGCTCGCTACAAGTTCAATTGGCGCGATTTGGTCTAGCTGCTCGCCCGATTTTGGTAAGCAAGGTGTTTTGGATCGTTTTGGGCAGATTGAGCCCAAGTTGATTTTTGTTGTTGATGGCTATTATTACAATGGAAAAGCGCATGACACAATTGAGAGAGTTAAGGGATTTTTAGATAATTTACCTTCAATCGAAAATATCATAATGGTTGAATATATTCAAACATATCAGGGCGATATAGAGAGCTGTTCAACTCTTTTGGAGGTGTTATCAAACCAACCAGAGAATGAAGTCGTGTTTACGCATGTCCCTTTTGATCATCCACTTTGTATACTCTATTCTTCAGGCACGACGGGCGCGCCTAAGTGCATAGTCCATGGCCACGGAGGCACACTTTTACAGCATCTTAAAGAGCTTCAGCTACATGCCGATGTTCGCGAAGATGATCGAGTATTTTATTTCACAACTTGTTCTTGGATGATGTGGAACTGGTTGGTTTCAGCTTTAGCTAGTAAGGCAACGGTAATGCTATATGATGGCTCACCATTTTATCCAGGACCGAGAACACTTTGGGATTTTGCAGAGGCTGAAAAATTTACGTTATTTGGCACTTCAGCTAAGTATGTTGAGGCGTTACAAAAAGTGGGTTTCTCTCCGAAATCTGAACACAATCTTGAGGCGCTTCGTGGCATGGCTTCAACCGGATCACCGCTTTCTGCAGAAGGTTATGATTTTGTGTATTCTGAGATTAAAGATGATCTGCATCTCGCATCGATCTCTGGAGGTACAGATATTGTCTCATGCTTTGTTTTGGGCGTGCCGATCCTGCCGGTTTATCGGGGTGAAATACAAGCGCCTGGGCTTGGCATGGATGTGCAAGTTTGGACTGATGAAGGTGAATCTGTTCATCAAGAGCGTGGTGAGCTTATTTGTGCACAATCATTCCCATCTCGCCCGGTGTTCTTTTGGAGTGATGAGGGAGATAAGAAATATCATTCTGCCTACTATGAACATTTTGAAAATGTTTGGGCCCATGGTGATTTTGCGGAAATCACAGAGCATGGCGGCGTTGTGATTTATGGGCGTTCGGATGCGGTCCTTAATCCTGGAGGTGTTCGCATTGGTACTGCAGAGATTTACCGTCAAGTAGATAAAGTTGAGGCGGTACTTGAGAGCATCGTGATTGGGCAGGAATGGAAAAATGATGTACGTGTTGTGCTTTTTGTGAAGATGCGCGAAGGGCAGGAGCTTACAGATGTTCTCATTAAGGGGATTAAGTCAACTATCCGCACAGAGTGCACACCGAGACATGTTCCAGCAAAGATATTAGAAGTTGGTGATATTCCTAGAACAAAATCCGGAAAAATCGTAGAGATTTCGGTTCGTGATATAGTGCACGGGCGTGAGATTAAAAACAAGGAGTCGCTTGCAAACCCTGAGGCTTTAGAGTTTTTTAAAAACCGTGTAGAGCTCCTATCAATTTGAGCTATCTAAACTAATTACATATTATGAAAATAGTCATAGCTCCTGATTCTTTTAAAGAAACACTCTCAGCATTTGAGGTTGCCAGTGCTATTGAGTCAAGCTTTCAAAATGTTTTTCCAGAGGCTGAAATCATTAAGATTCCAATCGCTGATGGTGGTGAAGGCACAGTCGAGGCAATGGTAAGAGCAACTGATGGAAGTTTTGAGTTCTCAGAGGTCGAAGGGCCAATGGGTAATATCACAAGTGCTAAGTGGGGGATGCTTGGAAACTCAAAAACAGCTGTGATTGAGATTGCAGAAGCATGTGGCTTGCATTTAGTTCAAGCAAACAAAAGAAACCCAATGACTGCTTCCAGTTTTGGAGTCGGACAGCTTGTAGTCGCCGCGCTAGATAAAGGAGCAAAAAAAATCATTATTGGTCTTGGAGGAAGCGCTACTAATGATGGAGGATATGGATTTTTAAGGGCAATCGGTGTTCAGTTTTTGGACTCTGAAGGCAATGAATTGAATGGTCATTTTGAAACTCTAAGCTTGTTATCTGATATTAATTTCAATCATATAGATACACGAATAAAGAACACATCTATCGAGATAGCCTGTGATGTAGATAACCCGCTTTTAGGAGAAAAAGGCGCCTCTAAAGTTTTTGCAGCGCAAAAGGGCGCGAGCAATAAAATGATTGAAGAGCTAGAGTCAATCATGACTAACTATTATGAGATCATCTCAAGTCAGTTAGGCAGTCAGTTAAATGATCGGCCTGGGTTCGGTGCTGCTGGCGGGCTAGGTTTTGGCATTTCAGCTTTCATAAATTCAGAACTTAAGAGCGGAATTAACATTGTCCTCGAGGCGCTCAACTTTAATCAATATTTATTGGATGCAGATTTAGTGATTACTGGGGAGGGCCGGATTGATAGTCAAAGCGAAAGAGGCAAGGCTCCAATTGGCGTTATTAAATATGCAAATCAGTTGAACTGCAAAGTTATTGTCATTGCAGGCTCAGTTGATGATCCAAAAACTTTTAATCAAAAGTTCAATGTAACTAACTCGTACGGCATTGTTAATGCAAAGTTTTCAATTGAAAAGGCTTTTGAGGACCCTTATGGGTGCCTTAAAAGTGTCTCTCAAAAAGCTGCAGAGGATTTCAAAGTTTTAGTAACCTAATTCAGGGTTAACGAGATTATTAAGGCCCTCATGTGCAATATATCTGCGCATATTCATCATCACCAAATCGAGCGTCAGTGGGATATAGGTGTCACCATCATCGGCTGAGATGTGAGGCATAACCATAAGGTTAGGTGTAGTCCACAGCTTAGAATCTGATGGAAGAGGTTCAGGGTCAAACACGTCAATGATTGCTGCCTTAATGTGGCCAGAGTTTAAGTTATCAACAAGCGCGTCATAGTCCATTGTTGCCGCTCTACCAACATTAATGATTCCTACGCCAGGCTTCATTAACGATTGACGTCTTTTATCCAAAAGGTTATAAGTCTCCTTTGTGTTTGGCGTTGACATAAATATATAGTCAGCAAGGGGAAGTACTTCATCGAGCTCATCTTGAGTGACCATTTGGTCAATATCATCAAGATCTTTTCCGTGACGACTCACACCAATCACATTCATTCCAAGAAGCTTACACTTTTGAGCAGCCGCATAACCAATGTTTCCAACTCCAATAACAAGTAAAGTTTTTCCGACGATGGGAGAAGAGTATAGAGACTCCCAATGATTACTCTGTTGATTTCTGACTATTTCAGGAATATGAGTGTGCAGCATTAGAACGCTCATCAGTCCAAACTCTCCAGCCTTAGCAGAATGAACACCTCTATTATTTACAACAGAGACATTTTCAGGAACCCAATCCATCGGACATAAATGCTCAACCCCAGCACCAATGATATGTATCCACTTTAAATTAGGAGCAATTTCCGATAGATTTTCAGTCGGAAAATCCCAGCAAACGAGGACTTCAGCTGTCTTCATGGACTCATAAAAGTTATCAAGATCCCAGTCAAAAATAGGTTCAATCTTATCGATGAGGTCAGGGTAATTTGTAATTGCTTTATCGAACCGCTCTTTAGTCATTGCAAAAACATTCTCTCCCTCTATAGTTGGAGGGAATGAATCAGGATTGGCATGATTACTCTTAAAATGAACTCTTATTTTTTTATCACTCTTCATAGCTTGTTTTGCATGAGTTTAAGGATTTTCTCTTGACTGAATTTCTTTTAATTTATTTGTGACGATTTCAACTCTCTCTTTTTCAGATTTTCCATCTACTTCAAACTGAATTTTAATGAATTCATGAGCAAGTTTGCTGAAGAAGTCATTTTCATCTTGAACACTGCTTGGAATATTAATTACTGAATCTCCCCCATAAGTTGGTATAGGCGAGTCTTTTAATTCGGTTACTTTTAATGGCTCTTTGCCTGCATCTAGGCTTCTGATTTGTTCCCTAATTTTTTGGCGCATCATTGCAACGCCCTGATCACTAGCCAGTAAGTTTTCATTTTTATGAATATTGATTGGACCCATGCCCTCGCATGCCTCTCTATCTGCTGGAAATCTTTGGCGCTGCTCATAAGGACGATCGAATATCTCACCTTGCTCAATAAGTTCTGGACCCTCTGGAGTATTGTATTCTTGAGGGTCACCCCGTTCACCAAAATTTGCCCATGCATAGCAAATGGTAGTTTCATCATCAACTGGGACAACCCATCTTGTGAATGAGCTGCGCCCATAAAGTATTTGCCTGGTTCCATCAGCCGCAAATGCTGCGCCGGCTTGCGTAAAGTTTGGCAGAACAACCTCATTAACTCTAAACCAGACATTGTCCCCCACCCTTCTTGTATTGCATCCAAGAATCCAATTATCACGTTCAAAAAAATCAATTTGGCCTACTTCACCAAAACCTTCAGAGAACTGTTGACGACTCATATTAGAGTGAAGAAATGATGTATGTATTGGGTCAACTATTGCATCAAGTACTTGAAGCCAATTGCAATCAAATGGAGCCTTGTATGGAACCATTTCCATACCATCAAAATCTAGACTGTCGTAGTTAGGAAACTCAGGCTTTTTTTCTATTGGCCCTAGATAGGCAAAAATAAGACCTTTGAATTCATGAGTTGGATAAGCACCAAGTCTTACCTTTTGCTTTATAAAGTCTTGAGTATGCTCTGGCTGTCCTGGCACCTCTAAAATGGAACCATCAACATCAAAATGCCACCCATGATAGCAGCAGCTAATACCTGTTTTTTGACAAATTCCAAATTCAAGTGACGCTTGTCGATGTGGGCAATGCTTGTGAACTAAGCCTAACTGTAAACTCTGGTCTCGGAATAAAACTAACTCCTCACCTAGGATTTTTATTGCTACAGGAAGGTCTCCAAGTTCTGATGAAATAAAAATTGGATGCCAGTATCTTCTGAAGTATTCACCTGCTTTAGTTCCTGGACCAATCCGTGCGATTTCATCATCTATCTCTTTAGAATGTTTTAATTCATAGCCTGAAAAACCTTTTAGATTAATATCTGTGCTATTTTTTTTGATGCTCAAACCTCTATTCCCCAATAATTTATCTGACTTCATTCATTCAAATAATACCAAACATATTTACATATTAATCAATTTTTAATTAAATAATGACCATATTGCCAACTAATTATCAAGTAATTACTTAATATGCAATAATTGGGTTTATAATCTTGATACTTAATAATCAAATTCTAAATATGGATTCATCATTCATTACAGATAACCTGTCTTCTTTTAATAAAGAAGGTGCCCTAAAGCATGGTTTACCAAGCATGGCTTATACCAGTGAAGAATTTTATAAAACTGAATGTCAAACTGTCTTCTCTAATAACTGGGTATTTGTTGGCTTTGCTCATGAATTTAATGAACCTGGCGATGCAGTTCCAGTAAATGTTGCTGGTCAGCCAGTGCTTCTGATTAAGAACGTTAATGGAAGTATCAATGCATTTCATAATTCCTGTTCACATCGTTGCCTTAAAATTGTTGATGAGGCATGCAATGTTGGTTCAATGCTATCTTGCCCATATCATTCATGGACCTATAATCTAGACGGTGATCTTTGCGCCACTCCTTTTTTTGGAGGGAGAGAGCACCAACCTGAAGGATTTAATATGACAGAGCATGGACTTCATTCTGTCAAAATTGCAATCTGGCATGATTGGATATTTGTTAATTTGAATAGTGAATCTCAAGATTTTGAGGAATACGCTAAGCCATTAATTAATAACTTTCAAGACATAGACTTTAAAAAAATGAATCCTGTTGCAACTCTTGATTTTGGTGAGATAGAGACAAACTGGAAATTTTTAATGGAAAATTTCATAGAGCCTTACCATGTTCAGTTTGTTCATAGAACCACAACGAATCAGCCACTTGAAGATCACTACACAATTGTCGATGGTGTCTGTGTTGGAAGTGCAATTGATCTGGATGAAAATGATAAAGTTGAGGGAAGTTTGTCTGTCAGCTCAAGATACCTCACCCTATTTCCAAATTTTATAATTGGGCGATATTTTCCTGATCAGATTGGGGTTTATTTAAATGTACCAACTGATTCTGGACACACTCTTCAAAAAAGAGTTATCTACACAACAGATGGGAAAGCTATTTCGGATAAAAGTGTAGAGGAGATTAAGAAGTTGTGGTGGGATGTTCATAAAGAAGATCATGCGATTTGTGAAAAAATGCAGCTCGGAAGATTGTCCCCAGCTTCAAAGAATGGCGGTTTACTTTCTCCCTTCTGGGAGGATAGTGTCAGAGCCTTTCAGCAAATGATTGCTGATGCTGTAACCAAATAAATATTATTAATGAGGAGTAATGATGGCAGATGAAAATTTTAATAGTGACTATAGATTAGCACACACGATGATGCGGGTACTGGATTTAGATAAATCAATCCACTTTTATTGCGACATACTGGGAATGAATGTTCTCAGAAAAACGGACTACCCGGGAGGGCGATACACTAATGCGTTTGTAGGGTACGGGCCAGAGATAGAATTTCCAGCACTGGAGCTCACTCATAACTGGGATCAAGAGGCTCACTATGACAAAGGAAATGGATGGGGTCATATCTGCATTGAAACGCCAGACGTTTATAAGGCTGTTGAGGATTTAGAAGCCAGTGGAGCCAAAATACTGAGTCCAGCAAAGCCGATGAATGCTGGCACTCGAATACTCGCATTCATTGAGGATCCAGATGGATACGTTGTCGAATTAAATGAAAAACTTGAACTAACTGAATAAGGAAAAATAATGAAAGAGAATAAACCACAATTATACAAATTTAGTGAAATTGAGCACCGCCTGCACACCTTAGAGCCAGGTAAAAGTTATATCAAACCATTTGTTACAAGCGCTGTGAGCGATACAATGTGCGGTGGTCTAAATTTTTTAAACGAAGTATCTGTTCCTTGGGAGCTAACGTGTGATGAGATTATTTACTGCATGGAAGGTACATTTAGGTTGACTTGTGATGGCGTAGCTTATGAATGCAGTCCTGGTGATGTGCTATATGTACCAAAAGATAATTCGATTGCCTATGAGTGTGATGAGAAGTGCGTCATTTTTTATGCGGCCTATCCTCATGATTGGAAGCAGCAAGCTGGCATAACGTTTGTTCCTGGAATAGATCCAGAAGATATGCCACAAAATTAGGCTATTAAGATGAGTAACTCGAGTAGTCGTTTAATTAATTTAAATCAAGTTAATGATAAAGCAAGTGATTTAAGTTCACAGCTGCCGACAAGAGACACCCTTAAGGATAAATTAAATCAACAAATTATTGATTTACTTGAATTAGATGGGCGATTACCTTTTAAAGAGATCGCTAATAGTCTGAATATTTCTGAAGGCACGGTTAGAAATCGAGTTAACCGAATGAAGGATGCCGGCGTTTTGCAAATCAAAGCTCTTGTCGACCGCTCGGCTATCAATTATTCAACTGATTCCATGTTAGGGATCAAAGTTGCATCTAGCTCAAGTCCAAGCCTCGTAGCTAAAAGACTTGAAAATTGTAATGAAATTGTTTTTATTATGTGGGTTACTGGGCGATATGACTTACTAGTGGAGATTGCATCAGAAAGTGACGACACGCTAAGTAAATTTCTAGAAGAACATTGCTTTAACAACGACGATATAAAAGATGTTGAGGTTATGAAGGGATTATCAACATTTAAAAATCAGTTCTTGTTAAAGTCTCAAGAGAAGCTTTGATAATGAATACAAAAAATAGAAGGAGAAAAATATGACTAAAATTTACCACACAAAGATGGCGGATGCGCTGCCCTCAAAAAAGCGAGTTGCTGAAGAAAAAGCGCGACTTGAAAAAGCCGGCATTAAGTATATCCTGTCATGTTGGATTGATATGCTTGGGCTACCTAAAACTAAGCCAATACCTTTTGCAGAATTTGAAGCATTGTGTGCAGGAAAAGGGCCACAATTTGCTGTACATTCAGTCTCATTTGTTCCAGAATTGGGGCCTAATGATTCGGATCAAATTCCAGTTCCAGATCTAGATAGTCTCGTTATTTGCCCATGGGATAAAACCTGCGTATGGGTTTTTTCTGACTTGTGGTGGGAGGATGAACCTTATAACTTATGCCCTCGACAGACACTCAAAAGAGCTGTTCAAAATGCTGATGATGCTGGTTATAAAGCTTTCTGTGGCATTGAGCCAGAATTTATTGCAATGCGTTATGAAGATGGTCAGCCAGTCAAGGCGATTGATGATGACCCACTTCCAGGTGAAGGCCTGAGACCAAGAAGGCAGGCCTTTGGATATGATGTTGAGTACTCAATTGACTCGATGGAGTTTCTGAAAGAATTAATCGATATTGTTAATGATCTGGGCTGGGAGATGAAGGACGTGGTCTGCGAAGGTGCCTACTCTCAATTTGAGTTAGACTTTACTTATACAAATATTCTACAGATGGCAGACCGATTAGTCTTCTTGAGAGTGCTTCTTAAAGAAGTTGCCAAAAAGTATGGAATGTTTATCACCTTTATGCCGAAGCCAACGATTGGTGACTGGAGATCTGGCGCCCATATTAACTTTAGCATGACAAGCAAAACAGACAATAAGAATATCTTTGAAGGAAAAGATGGTAAGTTTTCTGATGTGGCTTATCACGCTGTTGGTGGCTTAATTAAGCATGGTACTTCAATTACTGCGATAGCCTGTTCTACTGTCAATTCATACAATGGGCTAGTTCCAATTGTAGGCGGTTTTGAGGGCGGCGTTTATACTTGGGCTCCTACGACAATGGCATATGGCGACAATAATCGCTCTTGTATGATTAGACTTCCTCAGAATCGTTTCTGTATTGAAAATCGTGCAGCGGATATGTGCATGAACCCATACCTTTCTCTAGCCATGACAACAGCTTCTGCTTTAGACGGTATTAAAAATAAAATTGATCCAGGTAAGCCATTGAATCTGAATCTGTATACCTTGACTCCTGAAGAAATGGAGGCATCTAACATCAAATCATTGCCTCGCAATCTTCTTGAGGCTATTGAGTCCTTAAATGAAGATGACTTTGCTAGAGAAGTGCTAGGAGATTCGATGCTTCTTCAATTTTTCTCTTATAAGAAAGACGAATGGGATCGATATCATCAGGCAGTAACTGATTGGGAAGTTCAGGAGTTTTTAAGACTCTACTAGATATTAAATCATTACTAAAAAATTAGTACGTTTTTAATTTAAACTATCTTTTTTTGAGTTAATTTTAATTCAAAGATTGTGTTGATTATTGGGAGTAAATATGTGTGGAATTGTTGGACTTTTTATTAAAAATCCTGCCCTTGAGTCTGAACTAGGGGCACTAGTTGCGCCTATGTTAAGTGAGATGACAGAACGAGGTCCTGATAGCGCTGGTATGGCTGTCTATCGAGATCCAAATGACAAAGGGTGTAAGGTGACTGTGCTTTCTCAAAAATTAGATTTTGACTGGGCTTCATTTGAAAAAGCAGTTAACTCTCATTTTTCTCTCAACAAATTCACTGTGACTCAAAATCATGCAGTTCTCTCTCTGGATAATTCGTTGAGTGAAGTCGAGCATTGGCTTGCTTCAAATTGGACCGACCTTAGTGTCACAAGCGCAGGAACTAATATCGAAATTTTCAAGGGCAAGGGCAACCCTGCAGATTTTATCAAACAGTTTGACATTAAAAATATGACCGGAACGCACGCACTTGGGCATACAAGAATGGCGACTGAAAGTGCTATTACGACTGAGCACTCTCACCCCTTTTCTACGGGGCAAGATTTATGCCTGGTACACAACGGCTCATTGTCAAATCATAACCGTCTTCGTGAAACGTTAAAGCGAGCAGGTGTTCAATTCAAAACCGACAATGACAGTGAGGTTGCTGCAGGATATTTGAGTTGGCGCTTGAGTGAGGGTGATGATCTTGATGAGGCGCTTAATCATGCCATTGAGGACCTCGATGGCTTTTATACTTTTGCCATTGGAACTAAGGATGGATTTGCTGTGATGAGAGATCCAATTGGATGTAAACCAGCCATCATGGCTGAGACAGATGATTGGGCTGCTATGTCTTCAGAATATAGGGCAATTGCAACCCTTCCGGGTGCTGAAAATGCACGCATATGGGAGCCTGAACCAACACAAATTTACAGTTGGAAAAGGAGTTAAATATGACGGCAATTAATTTAAATGAAAGCAGTGTCAGAGAGCTCAATGAAAAATTGCAGAGCGGCTCTTCAGGAGATCAGTTCTCTGTCAATAATACGGTTGGTAAGCACGCACTTTCTGTGGGACTGACCTCAGAGATTAATGTCGAGATTAATGGCCATGTCGGCTATTATTGCGCGGGTATGAACCAACAGGCAAATATTGTAATCAATGGTAATGCTGGACCTGGTCTTGCTGAAAACATGATGTCTGGTGAGGTGCGCGTCACAGGAAATGCATCCCAATATGCAGCTGCAACTGCCCATGGTGGTTTACTTGTTATTGAGGGCGATGCGAGTTCGCGTTGCGGCATTTCAATGAAGGGAGTCAATATTGTAGTGGGCGGTAATATCGGACACATGAGCGCATTCATGGCACAGTCGGGTTGTCTTGTAGTTTGTGGTGATGCTGGAGATGCTTTAGGGGACTCTGTTTACGAGGCCAAAATTTATGTTCGCGGTGAAGTCAAAAGTTTGGGTACAGATTGTATTGAAAAAGAAATGCGTGATGAGCACAAAAAAGAGCTTAAAGAATTACTAAAACAATCAAATATGAACCATAAGGTCGAAGATTTTAGACGCTACGGTTCTGCACGAAAATTATATAATTTTGACATTGACCAAGTTGATGAATACTAAGGAGACTAGATTATGAGTAAAGATAATCCAACATTAATAGAATCGTCCACTTTTCCGAGGCATGTTATTGCTGAAATTCAGCGAGCAGCTAAAACAGGTATTTATGATATCCGTGGCTTTGGTGCAAAGAGAGATATCCCTACTTTTGATGACTTAGTTTTTCTTGGGGCGTCAACTTCCCGCTACCCTTTAGAGGGCTACAGGGAAAAATGTACCACTGAAGTTGTCTTGGGAAATCGATTTGCAAAAAATCCAATCCATTTAAAAACACCAGTCACTATTGCTGGTATGAGCTTTGGATCTCTTTCAGCGCAGGCAAAAGAGTCTTTGGGAAGGGGCGCTACACTTGCTGGTACAAGCACTACAACAGGTGATGGCGGTATGACGCCTGAAGAGAGAGGGCACTCTAAAACACTCGTATACCAGTACTTGCCATCAAGATATGGTATGAATCCTGATGACTTAAGGCGTGCTGATGCCATTGAAATTGTTCTTGGTCAGGGCGCTAAGCCAGGCGGAGGTGGCATGCTTTTGGGTCAAAAAATTTCACCACGAGTTGCAGAAATGAGAAATCTTCCCGAGGGAATAGATCAACGTTCAGCGTGTCGTCACCCAGATTGGACAGGACCAGATGATCTTGAAATTAAGATTCAAGAGCTTCGTGAAATCACTAATTGGGAGAAGCCTATTTATGTAAAGGTTGGCGCCACCCGTGTTTTTTATGACGTTACTCTAGCAGTTAAAGCTGGGGCAGATGTTGTCGTTGTTGATGGCATGCAAGGCGGAACAGCAGCAACTCAAGATGTCTTTATTGAGCATGTAGGAATCCCAACACTGCCAGCAGTAAGAATGGCTGTTGAAGCTTTGCAGGAGATGGATATGCATCGCAAGGTGCAGTTAATAGTTTCTGGCGGCATCAGGAGTGGTGCTGACGTTGCAAAAGCCTTAGCACTCGGCGCTGATGCAGTCTCTATAGGTACTGCTGCGCTCATCGCTTTGGGTGACCAAAGTCCAGAGTTTGATGATGAGTATAAGGCGATTGGTTCAGCTGCTGGCTTTTGGGATGATTATCAGGCGGGAAATGATCCAGCCGGAATTACGACTCAAGATCCCGAACTTGCAAAAAGATTGGACCCAATATTAGGGGGTCGAAGATTGGCAAACTATATCAATGTTTTGACACTCGAGTTACAAACTTTGGCTCGCGCCTGTGGCAAAAGCCATGTCCATAATTTGGAGCCAGAGGATATGGTAGCATTAACAATGGAAGCTGCAGCTATGGCTGGAGTCCCGTTAGCGGGCACAAGTTGGATTCCTGGAAAAAATGGGATGTAAACTACTTAAATTATTTATAAAACATGACAGATAGGAGAATTTATGGCTATTAAACTTAGTAAGGTCGCTAAAGAGAGAGGGATTGAATACTTTTTGATTAGCTTTGTGGATTTATTTGGCAGTCTTCGCTCTAAATTAGTTCCTGCACGGGCTATTGATGATATGCAAAAAGATGGCGCTGGTTTCGCAGGATTTGCTGCCTGGCTTGACATGACACCTGCCCATCCTGACATGTTTGCTATCCCTGATCCAGATAGTTTAATTCAATTACCATGGAAGCCAGAAGTGGCATGGCTTGCCTCAGATCTATGGATGGATGGAAAACCAGTAGAGGCATCTCCCCGCGTTGCTTTAAAGCGACAGTTAGCCGAGGCTGAGAAGCAAGGCTTTAGAATGAAAACGGGTGTTGAGTGTGAGTACCATTTAATTAATGATGATGGAACTGATATTGCCGATGAGAAAGATACCCAAAGTAAGCCTTGCTATGATCAGCAAGCACTAATGCGCCAATATCCAGCTATAAAGCAAATTTGTGACAGTATGATTGAGCTTGGATGGGGTCCCTATCAGAATGATCACGAAGATGCCAATGGCCAATTTGAGATGAACTGGGACTTTGATGATGCATTAACTACAGCAGATCGTCAGGTATTTTTTAAGTTTATGGTCAAATCAATTGCTGAAATTCATGGGATGCGGGCAACATTTATGCCTAAGCCCTTTACTCACCTGACTGGAAACGGCTGTCATTCCCACTTGTCTATCTGGAGCCTTGATGGAACTAAAAACCTTTTTAATGGGGACAATGATAAAAGAGGCTTGGGGTTATCTTCTTTAGCCTATCAATTTTTAGGTGGCATTATGCATAGCGCAGATCGTTTAACAGCAATATTCAATCCAACTGTCAATAGCTATAAGCGAATTAATGCTCCAAGGACTTTGTCTGGGGCAACATGGTCTCCAAGTTCAATTACGTATGGAGGCAATAACCGAACTCACATGATTAGAGTGCCAGACTCTGGGAGATTTGAATTAAGATTGATGGATGGCGCTGCCAATGCTTATCTGATGCAAGCTGCTATTCTTGCTTGTGGTTTAGATGGTATTGCTGCTAACAGAGATCCGGGTGATCCGCTTGATATAAATATGTATGAACTTGGAAAAGATATTGAGGGATATAAACAGCTTCCTAAAAACTTACTCGATGCCCTAAGACTTCTTGAGGGCAGTGATGTTTTAAGAGAGAGACTTGGCGATAACTTGATTGATGCTTATATCAAGCTAAAGCATAGTCAATGGAATGATTATTCAGCCCACTTAAGCCAGTGGGAGAGAGATAATACTCTAGACTGTTAATTATACAAAAAGCGTTTAAACAAGTAAGATGCTGAAATGGACTACGATAAATTTGAATTAGGTGATGTTACTCTTCTATCTGGAGAGGCATTAAGATCAGCATTCTTAGCTTATAAAACCTATGGTACATTGGATGCCAACAAAAGTAATGTTGTCGTTTTGCCTACTTTTTATACTGGCTCTCACCAAAGAAATGAGGGATTCTTTGGTCCAGGAAGAGCGATAGATCCAGATAAGCACTTCGTAGTTTCAATTGACATGTTTGGTAACGGATTCTCTTCCTCACCAAGCAACACAGAGTCACCTCAGGATGGTCCAAGGTTCCCTCATGTCTCTCTCTGGGATAATGTTGCATGCCAGTATCGGCTTATCACTGAGGCATTAGGAGTTAAGAGGATTGCACTTGTTACAGGATGGTCAATGGCTGGTTGCCAGGCCTATCAGTGGGCTGCGCAGTACCCTGACTTTGTTGATGCCATCTTACCATTTTGCGCTTCAGCTAAAACTTCACCACACAACTATGTTTTTCTTGAAGGGATTAGGGCTGCACTTTGTGCAGATCAAAATTGGAATAATGGTGAATACACCTCTCCTCCTATTGATGGACTCAAAGCATTTGCGAGGGTCTATGCGGGATGGGCATTCTCACAAACTTTTTATCGAGACTCACTCTATAAAACAATTGGCTACGAATCAATTGAGGATTTATTGGTGGACTGGGAGGAAGATCATGCTGAAAATTGGGATGCTAACAATCTTCTCTGTAAGCTAAGAACTTGGCAGACTAGCGATATAAGTCTTGGCCCAACTTATCAAGGCAATTTTATGATGGCACTGAAATCAATTAAGGCCAAATCTATCTTAATGCCCTGCACACAGGATTTGTACTTTCCTCCTGAGGATAACGCTATTGAGGCAAGTCATATGACTAATGTTGAATTTCGACCCTTTGATTCTCCATTTGGCCATTGCGCTGCTAATCCGGGAAATGATAAAGGCTTTACTTCGGCACTAGAGGATGGGTTAAGACAACTACTTGGAGAGAAATAATGGGTAGTGATATGACAATTACATGGCAAGATTTTGAAAAAGTAGATATCAGAGTTGGGACTATTACTAAGGTTGAAGATTTTCCTGAGGCCAGAAAGCCAGCCTACATTCTGCATGTTGATTTTGGATCTGAAATAGGAATCAAAAAATCTAGCTCACAAATTACAGATCTTTATAACATTCAACAACTTCAAGATAAGCAAGTTATGGCAGTTGTTAACTTTGCTCCCAAGCAAGTTGGACCAATTATGAGTGAGTGTTTGGTTTTAGGGTTTTACCGTAAAGACAATTCAGTGGTGTTAGCCACTAATGATTTACCTATAAATAATGGCTCTCGTCTACTATAGATTTTAGTCTTTAGTAATTGCTCATCCAATAACTGAATGATTAAGAGCCTGTATTGTAAAATTAAGATTTGATATTTCAACATAAGTTTTAAAACTTTAAATGATCATTTGTGCGGGCGAATCTTTAATAGATATGGTCTCTTTTCGTGGGGAGGCTGAATATACACCTCATGTTGGAGGAAGTAATTTCAACTCATCGATTGCGCTTGGACGTTTGGGGGCTGATAGCTATTATTTTGGCGCCATATCCAATGATAGTTATGGAGAGCTCATTGAGAATACTTTGCGACATTCTAAAGTTAAAGAGGACTTTGTCATTAAGACAAACCGTCCAACAACACTTGCCTATGCTGATGTCATCGAAGGCATTGCAGAGTACACCTTTGTTGACGAACATTCAGCTGGAAGATTATTAGATCAATCGAGCCTCAAACCTTTTCTAGTTGGATTGAAAAAGGCAAAGGCATTATTGGTTGGAGGGATAAGTCTTCAAGCAGAGCCTTGTGGGTCAAGTTGGCAGTGGCTTATAGGCGAGGTTTCGGGTCATCTGCCAATTTATTTTGATGCTAATATTCGTCCTGATTTTATTGAAGATAAACAAAGTTTTTTTGATCGCTTTATTGAGCTAACTTCTAAAGTTGATATTATTAAAATATCAGATGAAGACTATCGCTATCTTTATGGAGCTCAAGACTTCAGTGAGACCAGTAAAGGTTGGCTTAATAATGGGGTTAAGTTGGTTATCCTGACATTGGGATCAGATGGGGCAAAAGTTTTATATAGTGACCATGAAGTTTCTGTACAGAGTAATAAGGTTGATGTTTTAGATACTATTGCAGCCGGGGATACTTTTAATGCAGGATTTTTATTGAGTCTTGATAAACAGGGTTTGCTCGATAGGGAAAGCCTTAATTCTATAGGTAAGACCCAGCTTAAAACTGCACTTACTTTTGCTAATAAAGTAGCTAGCATTACAGTTACAAAAAAAGGCGCAAATCCGCCATGGCTCGAAGAGCTCTAAATACAAAAAACTATTTTGTTTGAGGGCACTTTAAAAGAAAACTTTTAAACCCTATATAGTCATTCACAGAAGAAGATAGTAAGTAAAATCTACCCTTTCTTCGTATCATACAAATTAGCAAGATAATGGATTCAATTATTTCAATTAAAGACTTATCCAAAACCTATAATTCGGGTTTTGAAGCTCTTAAAGCTGTCAATTTAGAAATTAAAAGAGGTGAGATACTTGCTCTTTTAGGTCCGAATGGAGCAGGTAAAACAACTTTAATTTCAACTATTTGTGGCATTATTTCTCCTTCATCAGGATCAGTCACTGTTGATGGTTTTGATATTATTAGTGATTTTCGGAAAACGAGATCAATGATAGGGCTTGTTCCACAAGAATTGACTTTGGGCTCATTTGATACGGTTTGGAGTACAGTCAGATTTAGTAGAGGTTTGTTTGGCTCTAAAAGAGATGACGCTTACCTTGAGCAGCTTCTTAAGGATTTGTCACTTTTTGATAAGAAAGACTCTGAAATTAGGGCTTTATCAGGAGGCATGAAAAGAAGGGTGCTCATCGCTAAAGCGCTCTCTCATCAACCTGAGGTGTTATTCTTAGATGAGCCTACTGCTGGCGTTGATGTTGAGCTCAGAAAGGAAATGTGGAAGATTGTTCATAAACTCAGTAAACAAGGCGTCACTATTATCTTAACAACACACTATATTGAGGAAGCTGAAGAAATTGCCGAGAGGGTTGGTGTAATTAGTAATGGTGAACTTTTACTGGTTGAGAAAAAAGATGAGCTAATGGAGAGTCTTGGTAAAAAACAACTCATTATTGATCTAAAAGAGCCTGTTAAAAAGATTCCAAGTTCGCTCAAGAATTACAATATTGAATTGAGTGCGGATGGTATGCAGATTTCATATACCTACGTTGTCAAAGACGAGGAGGTTGATGTATCTGAGGTCCTTCATGAGATTACAAATTCGGGATTACTTCTAAAAGATCTTAAGGTTGAGCAGAGCTCGTTAGAGGATATTTTTGTTGACTTAGTTAAGGAGGAGTCATGAACTTTACTGCCATTAAGGTCATTTATTTCAATGAAATGATGCGCTTTTGGAACACTCTTTTTCAGAGTGTTGCCTCGCCAGTGATTTCTACTGCTCTATATTTTGTAGTCTTTGGCTCAGCAATTGGATCAAGGATGGAGAATATTGAAGGTGTTTCGTATGGCTTATTTATTGTTCCTGGGTTGACTATGTTATCGGTACTTACCCAGAGTATCTCCAATGCATCATTTGGAATATTCTTTCCTAAATTTACGGGAACTATATATGAATTACTTTCAGCTCCAGTATCCTTTTATGAGACCCTCATTGGTTATGTTGGTGCTGCGGCAACAAAGTCACTGATTTTGGCCACAATCATTCTAGTAACCGCTAACCTTTTTGTTGACTTGAATATCGCGCACCCTTTTTGGATGCTCAGCTTCTTAGTGCTAACGTGCGTAGCCTTTAGCCTTTTTGGATTTATTATTGGGCTTTGGGCCGATAACTTTGAGAAGCTTCAAATTATTCCTTTGCTCATTATTACGCCTTTGGTTTTTCTTGGAGGCAGCTTTTATTCGATTAGTATGCTTCCTGAGCTATGGCAAAAGGTAACTCTATTCAATCCAGTTCTTTACCTTGTGAGTGGTTTTAGGTGGAGCTTTTTTGAAGTCTCTGATGTGAGTGTAGGGATCAGTTTGACTATGGTCTTTTTATTTTTAGCTATTTGTATTGCTATAGTTGCCTGGATGTTCAGAACAGGTTACAAGCTTAAGCAGTAATATTGAGGAGGGGTATGGCTCAAATTACTGATCTGTATATATACCCTGTAAAGTCACTTAAAGGGATTGCTCTTAAAGAGGTCCATACTGGTTTGAGGGGCTTTCAATATGATCGAGAGTGGATGATTACGGACAGTAAGTATCACTTCATTTCTCAGCGTGAAATTGAGTCAATGGCTACATTCAAGACAGAGATTGATTCTGCTTCATTGATACTTTGCTCAAATGCCAATCAGTTTAGCGTCTCTCTTCATTCAGAAAAATTAAATAAAGTTAGGGCAACTGTTTGGGATGATACCTGTGATGCTTATGATGAGGGTGATGAGGTATCGAACTGGCTGACTGAGGAGCTAGGAGAATATAAAGGGAGCTCGCTTCGACTTGTGAGGTTCTCTGCTGATGGCGAGAGGTCTGTTCCAGAAGAGTATTTAAATGGCATGAGAGCGCAAAGTGCTTTCTCTGATCAGTTCCCTTATTTGATTACCTCTTGGGAGTCTCTTGGAAGGCTGAATCAGGGGCTTCATGATAATCATTCTAAAGAGGTGTCAATGAACCGCTTCAGGCCTAATATTGTCGTTCAAGGCCTGGATGATTTGGAGAAAATGACCGATAGTGATTTATCCTGTGATGAGGGTGACTACAGATTCGGTCTAAGAAAGCCATGCAAGCGCTGCAAGATTGTTACTATTAACCAAGAAAATGGTGAGATTATGGAGCCTAAAGAGCCTTTAGCGACACTTGTAAAATTAAAATTTAGTGATGCTATAAAGGGAGCATTTTTTGGTCAAAATGCAATTTTACTCTCTGAAGATTGTGTAATCAGGGTAGGTGATGAACTCAAACTCATTTCTTAAATATTAGAAAAGACTGGCAATCAATTTTCTAGAGAGATGGCCCCAAGCTTGATCTCATTTTTCCAAGCATGCCCATAAATGACTTCATAGGTTGCAGGAATCTTGCCATTGTCACGATAACTTTCATACATCTCTAGCATCTTTTTAAACTTTGTTTTGCCAGTGAGCGACTTGGATCTATTCTCAACTGTCTGGGCACCAATTCCCTTAAGGTCATGCATTAAATCCAAAACCTTTTCATAGGTTAAGGTTAATTTTTCCATTTCCATGATAGGGCTCTGAAATCCAGATTGAATCATCTGATCGCCAATATCGTGCATATCTATAAAATCGTTAACGTGCGCCTCATTGTCAACCACTGACCAGCTCCGTTTCAGCTCCTGAAGTGTCTCAGGGCCAAAGGTCGTAAACAAGATCAATCCGTGTGGCTTAAGAACCCTAAAGCACTCATTAAAAAGTGTTTTGAGGTCAGGGCACCACTGAATCATTAAATTTGATACAACAAAATCAACACTATTGGAGGCAAATGGGAGTTCATAGGCATCCGCACAAACTTTTAGATTTTGCGAATTATTTTTTAAGGACTGTTGAGCGAAATCGACACAAAATAAACTCGCATTCGGAAATATATCAGCTGTCTTGTCACTCAGGAATCCCGTACCAGAACCTAAATCGATAATATTTTCAGGATTAATTGAAATAACCTTTAACTTTTCAGACAGTCTTTTAGCTATTTCATTTTGAAGAAAGGCATTATCGTTATATTTATCAGAGGCACTGTTAAATGTTCTTCTTACTCTAGACATGATCTGATTTGGCTTGAAATTTGATTCATTATATTGAAGTATAGATCTGGACCAGGAGAAAATTCACTTCCCAAAATATCAATTTTTGATGCCTTTAAAGCTAAACCCTCAGACAGAGCTTTGACTTGGCTAGGGTTATTATCAATACCATAAACCAAACAAGATATCTTCAAATTTTTAATCATTCTTTTTGACTCTAGTGTTCTTTTGACACTTAAACGAGCTCCGTGGTAAGGAGTCACAATGACGGGCCTCTGTAACATTTGATCTTTCTCAAAATATTGGAGCGTGTCATCAATGACAGCAATTCTTTTTGACTTAATTGACTTGAGTTGGGAAACTAAATCAAGATTAAGCATATCCATTTTTAAATTAAATTTTTTCAAATTCGTAACGTAAGTCTGTTCATTAGATGGGTCTAATGCTTTAAGGCGACTTGTTATTGTATTTGCAATCAACTGAACGTTTTCTGTGCTCAGCCATAAATGATAATCGAGGATGCTATGATCTTGCTCTTCTTGTTTTTCATCTTTTTCGAAAATAGAGTCTCTAGCACTATAAATTTTTAA
>ENA-OREM01000048-OREM01000048.1-marine-metagenome-genome-assembly--contig:-NODE-48-length-107876-cov-9.861307_pt1 | contig 107876 bp, 106 predicted proteins | sample MGYA00248623_ERZ508561 | MGnify/ENA primary metagenome ERZ508561 (study PRJEB26227, sample SAMN06264494) | marine metagenome | isolation source: Columbia River Estuary | place: USA:Columbia River...
CCAATGAGATTAGCAGCCTAAATGAAACCCTGATACATCTTAACAAGGCTGCAAACTGGTCTAAAATCTAGGACCACTTCTACATACCGATCTGAGACTTGTCTTAGTCTTATAGGTTTTTTATTCTTGAGCTAAATTATCCAGAAAAGGCGAAGAGACGTGGCAAGCAAGTTCGAAGAACTTATGGCGAACTACGGCAAGATCAACCAGTTCCCATTGTCGGGTCCACTCCCACCACTGGCGAACAAGTCAGGCAGTCAGTCCAAGATGGGTCAGGCGGAGGCATCCTCTCAGGATTCAATCCGCCAAACAATCCCACTGCAAGCTGTAATTAAAAAGCACTTGAAACCCGAAGACTAGATAAAGTGCTTCTTTCAAGTTCGATGGCACCTGACCGCTGTCTCTTTTTGGTACACTCTTGCTGCGTGTCTCCTGTTTTACACGGTATTAAGTTTTCACGTTAATGGACGGACGGTTTGCGGGGTCTAACCCCCTTATCCCAGCCAATGCCCAAAAGCAGCGATACCCAAGGCTTTTCCAAGGGACAAGGAACGACTTGTTAGATTGGTCTGATGGCGTACTGTTGGCTTGAAATTCCAGATAGGTGAGTAAGGCTAATGCATATTAAACTTCGCTTTATCAAAGCCCGCTTTAAGAAGTTCCGCAAGTTCTGGGGCGACGTATGGTCTTACCTGCAGTACTATCGGCACGATCCAAGCAAACCTTCAAAAGCAGCATTCCTGAAGCTTACCCATGATGAGCAAGAGGCTTGGATCGAAGCCAATATTCCTGATGATGAAGTCGATCTCTACGGGAACAACTATCTTGGCTGCTCTTACGATTTAGATGAAGACACCCTCGAAGAGTATATTGAATGTCGTGAAGATTATGGGGTGTCAGGGATAATTTCGTCTCAGTTACCTAATCTGACTGAGGAACGGTTGGAAGAAATTGATGATGGTGCCGACCTAACTTCAGAAGAAGTTGAGGCGTTAAAGTCGGGTATCGCTGAAGATGATTATCATGGCTGGCAGATACATAGCGGCCAGTACATCAAAGTTAGGTTTGGTGCCGTTTATGCCCTGTATGTTGGTGAAGACATCGGACAGGGTGGAGCCAGTTTCGAACTTGAGGCTGTGTTTAGGAGTAAGTCCAAAGCTATGCTGGCATTAAATAATAAGCCGATGATAGCTTTAGAATAGGCACTTTGACGTACTGCGCATGGGAGACGTGCGTGACAGGTCATCACCTTGTTGTGGTGTGAGGCCACAATGCATTCGCTAGCAGCCCCACTATTCGTTCTTACTTAGCAGCTTTCTTTGCTTCGTAAGCCGCCTTCTTCTCAACGTAATGTTCTTCAGTCAGATCATGCCAACCTACACATTTACCTGTTGGGCATCCGCATCGGCCGGCGTGATCCGCTTTAATCCGTTGGCAGCCGCAATCAAGTGGGGGAAATAAAGGGGGAAGTTATTTTCACAATCCCGTTAAAATCAATTACTTAATTTGAGCTAATGGCGGAGGCTCAGGGATTCGAACCCTGGGAGGACTTTCACCCTCGTCGGTTTTCAAGACCGGTGCATTCGACCACTCTGCCAAGCCTCCGTTGCGGGCTTCTTAGCGGCACATTTCTGATTCGGAAAGGCCGATCCTTCATTGGGGAAATCCGCCGACAAAATGTGTCCAACTCTTCCAAAATGCTAGCGTCCGCGCTAGTGTCTGTGCAACAGCAATGCAGGCGGGGCAAAACACGTGTTTTGTCCAACCGAAAAGTTAGGCCATTTGACCTGTGAAACGTCCGCAAACGGACCGCTCTCAAAAAGAGAGCACAGGGAAATGATAGGGGCAAGAGATGACAGGTCACCAGAATATTCTTACGAAACAATTGCGTATGTCGATTGTACTGCTCGCCGCAATGGGGCTTGCCGCTTGCGATGAGAATGGGAACTTTGGCCTTCCGGCCCCAACCGCCACGGATGGCGCAACTGCCGCCGTGTCTGGAGGATCACAAACCACACAATTGGTAGAGCGCGATGTCGAAGCCCCTGATGTGTTTCAGGTGACTGGAGCGGGCCTTTGGGATGGTCGTCCGTCATTGGGCGGTGTTTGGGTTGCCCACCCGACCGTGAGTGATCCTGAGCGCGTGATTATTCGCAATGAGGCAAACGGCAAATTTGTTATTGGTGCCCTCTTCCGCCGTGAGCGTGAAAATCCAGGTCCATCGCTTCAGGTGTCGTCTGATGCCGCTGAGGCGCTTGGCCTGTTGGCGGGCGCGCCTACGACTTTAAACGTCACCGCATTGCGCCGCGAAGAGGCCGCTGCCCCCCAGACGCCAGATGCGACGACGGATTTCGGCGAGCCTGACGAGATTGCAGCGACACCGCTTGACCCGATTGATGGTGCCGCGGCCGCGATTGATGCCGCAGAAGCCACAGCCACGCCAACGCCAGTTGCCGCGACGCCAATCGCAGCCCCTGCGCCAGCCCCTGCCCCTGCACCAAAGCCCGCGCCAGCCGCGTCCAACTTGGCCAAACCGTTCATCCAGATCGGTATCTTTAGTATCGAGGCAAATGCCACGGGAACGGCCGACAAGCTGCGCGGTGACGGCATGTCTGCAAAAGTGATTGCACAAGAAAGCCAAGGTCGTAATTTCTGGCGCGTTATTGTGGGTCCGACACCAAACGAGGCAGACCGCGCGGCGATCTTATCTAAGGTCAAAGCCCTTGGATTTACTGACGCTTATTTCGTCACCAACTAACGTTAAGCTGGAGAGAACCTATGGCCATGACATTGCGACGCATTGCTACGCTCACGTCTGTATTGGTGCTGATGCCTTTGATGGTCGCGGCACAGGCTTTTGATACCAAAGCGAGAGCCGCATATGTCATCGACCAATCGACAGGCACGATTTTGTTGTCCAAAAACGCGGATTTGCCATTGCCGCCTGCGTCGATGTCAAAGCTGATGACGATCTACATGACGTTTGAAGCGATTGCTGATGGTCGCTTGAACATTGATGATCGCTTGCCTGTGTCGAGCCATTCGTCGGCATATACTGGCAGTTCGATGTTTTTGGATACAACGGACCGTGTGCGCGTTGAGGACTTATTGCGCGGTGTGATTGTCCTTTCTGGCAACGATGCAAGCTCGGTCTTGGCCGAAGCCCTATCGCTTGATGGCACAGAGGCTGGCTTTGCGCGGATGATGACAGACCGCGCGCGGCAATTGGGTATGGTGAATTCCCATTTCGCCAATTCCAACGGCTGGCCCGCAACGGGTCAGCGTATGTCGATGAAAGATCTTGGGATTTTGGCCGACCATTTGATCAAGGACTTTCCGACATTTTATCCTATTTTCTCGGAGCAAGAGTTCCTTTTTGACGGCCGCGTACCTTCCAATACCCAGAACCGCAATCCGGTTTTGAGCCTTGGAATTGGCGCGGATGGTCTGAAGACAGGCCATACATCCGAGGCGGGATATGGGCTTGTTGGGTCGGCAAAACAGGGTGATCGCCGTATCATCTTTGTCATCACTGGCCTGACCAGCACGCAAGAACGCGCGGAAGAAGCCGAAAAGATCGTCAACTGGGCGTTTCGTCAGTTTGCAGTCAAAGACGTGGTGCAATCTGGCACGAAACTTGCCGATGCTGACGTGTGGATGGGCGATCAGCCGACAGTTGGCCTAGAGGTCGCGGAAGACTTGTCAATGTTGGTCCCCGTTCTTGCAACCGCCAATGGTATTTCCGCCGAGGTCGTTTTTGACGGCCCTATCGCGGCGCCGATCACCAAAGGCCAGCAATTGGGCGAGCTTGTCATAACGCTAGAAGGCCTGCCCGAGCGCCGTATGCCGCTGGTTGCGGACCGTGATGTAGGGCAAGGCGGCTTTGCCATTCGGATGCGTACTGCGGCGATGGTCCTTTGGAGCCGATTTGGCCCTGTCCTACCGGCTGAACCTGCCGCTGAAGAAGCTGCATAGTCCCCCAGATGGCGGGACGCTTTATCACATTTGAAGGCATCGACGGCTCTGGCAAGTCCACGCAATCGCGCCGCTTTGCCGAATTGCTCACTGCGCGTGGTGACGAGATTATCCTCACCCGCGAACCGGGTGGTAGCACAGGTGCCGAGGAAATCCGCAACCTCGTGCTCACGGGCGAAACCGACCGCTGGAGTGCGGAGACCGAGATTTTATTATTTACCGCCGCCCGCCGCGACCATATGGAAAAGACGATTTCCCCTGCCCTTGCCGCTGGAAAAACTGTGGTCTGTGACCGCTTTGCCGATAGCACGCGGGTGTATCAGGGTGCGACCCGTGGTGATCTGCGCAGCAAGGTCGACGCGCTACACGATCTGATGATTGGCCGCGAACCGGACCTCACGTTTATCATCGACATGGACCCTAAGGTGGCCCTTGCACGTGGTTTGGCGCGTGGGTCTGGTGAGGACCGTTTCGAGGATTTTGGTTTGGCCTTTCAAGAGACTTTGCGCCACGGTTTCCTGACCCTCGCCCATGCATTCCCAAAGCGTTGCGTGCTCATTGATGGCAACCGCACCGTGGAGCAGATCGCAACCGAGATCGCGGCCTGCGCATGAGCGACGACGCGCTCCCAGAACCTGACCGTATTGAAGGTGCGCCGCACCCGCGCGAGACCATGCATTTGTTTGGCCAAGCGCGTGCAGAGGCGGATTTCTTGGACGCCTACAACACAGGCCGTTTGCATTCCGGCTGGCTGATCACGGGTCCGCGCGGCGTGGGCAAGGCGACGTTGGCGTGGAAAATTGCGCGGTTTTTGCTGTCAGAGCGCCCGAACGACGGCTTCTTTGGCGATGCCCCGACAGCTGCGACGGCCCTTGATATTTCGCCCGAAAACCCCGATGCGCGGCTGGTGCAATCTGGGGCACACCCGCGCCTGACAGTCGTGCGCCGCCCCTATAACCACGACACCAAGAAGTTGCGCCAAGAGATCACGGTGGATGCCGTGCGCGGGCTCAAGGACTTTTTTCATATGTCATCGGCTGACGGTGGCCGTCGTGTGGTGATTGTCGATTCCGCCGATGAAATGAACCGCAACGCGGCCAACGCGATTTTGAAAGAGCTGGAAGAGCCGCCCGCAAAGACCACTTTGCTCCTGATTGCCCATCAGCCCTCACGCCTGCTGCCCACGATCCGCTCGCGCTGTCGCGAATTGCGCTGTGGGCGGTTGAACGCGGAAGATTTGCAGGCCTCGCTTACGCAAGCAGGGTTAGAGACCACCAGTGCCGAGGCCTTGGCGACATTGTCCGAAGGGTCCGCTGGCGATGCGGTCCGCCTGCTGCGCCATGACGGTCTGCCGCTTTATGCCGAACTTGTGCGCCTGCTCGAAGGCGCGCCGCGCATGGACAGGCTGCTGGCCCATCGGATTGCCGATGCTTGTGCGGGGCGTGGGGCCGAAGTGCGCTTTGGCCTGACGCTTGATCTGATGGATTTGTTTTTGGCACGCACCGCACGGGCGGGATTGCTGGGCGAGCCGCATTCGCAAGCCGCCCCCCATGAGGCCCGCCTTTTGGCGCGGTTGTCCCCCAATCATCACGCCGCGCAAAGTTGGGCGCAGTTGCAGCAAAGCCTGTCGGAACGTGTGCGCCATGGCAAGGCGGTCAACCTTGACCCCGCCTCGCTGATCCTTGATATGATATTCAAGATTGAAGAGACGGCGCGCCGCGTCGCGCAAACCTAAAAAGAGAGATCAGCATGGGCCAAGCCACGATTGTCGACAGCCACTGCCACCTCGATTTCCCCGACTTTGACGCAGAGCGCCCAGAGATCATTGCGCGCGCGATTGAGGCGGGTGTGGAACGGATGGTCACGATCTGTACGCGCCTGCGCAACGAGCCTGCGGTGCGTGCTATCGCAGAGGCGAACGCAGCTGTTTTCTATGCTGCGGGTACGCATCCGATGAGTGCGGCAGAGGAACCGCTAGCGACGTTTGACGAGTTGGTCACGATGTCCAAGCACCCGAAGTTCGTGGGTATTGGCGAGACGGGTCTGGATTACCACTACACCGCGGAAAGCGCTGATATTCAAAAGGAATCCCTGCGCATTCATATCGCCGCGGCGCGTGAAACCAAGCTGCCGCTGATCATCCACGCCCGTGCGGCCGACGATGATATGGCCCGTATTCTGGCTGAAGAGCACGCCAATGGTGCTTATAGTTGCGTGATGCATTGCTTTTCAAGTAGCCCAGAATTGGGCCGTGCAGCACTTGATCTGGGCTTCTATCTCTCGATGTCGGGCTTAGCGACCTTCCCCAAAAGCCAAGAGGTCCGCGATATATTTGCGAGCGCCCCGATTGACCGCATTCTGGTGGAAACCGACAGTCCTTACCTTGCGCCCAAACCAAAGCGCGGGCGACGCAATGAGCCTGCCTATTCGGTCCATACCGCTGCCGTTGGTGCCGAGGTCTTTGGCATGAGCTATGACGATTTCGCGGTGCAAACCACGGCGAATTTCGACCGCCTGTTTTGGAAAGCAAAATTATGAGCCAAGACACAATCACCTTTCGTATCCTTGGCTGCGGCTCCTCTGGAGGCGTACCGCGCCTTGGCGGGCATTGGGGTGAGTGTGATCCAAGCAACCCCAAGAACCGTCGCCAGCGCTGCTCGCTCCTCGTCACCCGCACCAGCGGCGACAAACATACCCGCGTGTTGATCGACACCTCACCCGACATGCGCAATCAACTGCTTGATGCGGACGTAGGCCGCCTTGATGCGGTGATTTATACCCACGCCCATGCGGACCATGTCCATGGTTTAGATGATGTGCGGATGTTGGTGTTTAACACCCGCGAGAAGCTCCAAGTGTGGGCCGATGGCGAGACCGCAGACGCGCTGATTGCGCGCTTTGCCTATGCGTTCGTGCAACCGCGAGGGTCGTCCTATCCGCCGATTTGCGAGCTGAACACGATCACCGGCGATGTGACGGTTCAGGGCGCTGCCGGCCCCCTCAACTTCACGCCGATCACCGTCACCCACGGCAATATCGACGCGCTGGGGCTACGGGTGAATAACGTCGTCTATATGCCCGACGTTTCCGACATCTCCGAAGATGCTTGGGCGCAACTTCAAGACCTCGACATCTGGATCGTGGATGCGCTACGACGAACGCCGCATCCCACCCATAGCCACCTTGAAAACACGCTCGCTTGGATCGCCAAAGCCAAGGCAAAGCAAGCGGTGCTAACAAATATGCACATCGATCTGGATTATGACGTCGTGGCGGCCGAAACCCCTGATCATATCCGGCCCGCCTATGACGGTATGGAACTGACGATAACCGTCTAATTTCTTCTGATCCCTAAATACCTCCGCCGGAGGATCCGACACCGGCCACAAACACGAAGGCCCGCGCCATGAATGCACTCCTCGACGTCACCCTGCCTGTCTTTATCGTGCTTGGGTTCGGTTATATTTCTGTCTGGCAAGGGTATTTTAGCGCGGCACTGGTCGATGCGCTGATGAAATTCACCCAAGGGTTCGCAATTCCTTGCCTGCTGTTCTTGGCGATCTCATCACTTGATCTGGGCGAGAACTTCCATTTCCCATTGCTGTTTAGCTATTACGCCAGTGCGCTGATCTGCTTTGCAGTCGGCCTCATCGGTGCGCGGGTGATCTTTAAACGGGACTGGGAGGATTGCGTCGCTATCGGCTTTGTTGGACTGTTTTCGAACTCGGTCCTATTGGGCCTGCCAATTACAGAGCGGGCTTACGGCAGTGATGCGTTGCAATCCAACTTTGCGATCATCGCGCTGAATGCCCCTATTTGTTACACGACAGGCATCATCGCGATGGAGATCGTGCGCAATCGCGGCGGATCACTCAAAGCCTTGCCGCAAAAGGTCTTTAAGGCCGTTTTCAAAAACGCACTGATCATTGCACTTGGCGCGGGCTTTTTCATCAACCTGACGGGGATCATCCTGCCAAAAATCCTCGTTGATGCGGTGACGATGACGTCAAAGGCGGCGCTGCCTGCAGCGCTCTTTGGCTTGGGCGGTGTGCTGTATCGCTACCGTCCTGAGGGAGACATGCGCACGATCCTGTTTGCCGTGGCGATCTCGCTGATTTTGCACCCTGCCCTGACATTTGGCCTTGGCAAATGGTTCAACCTCTCAACGCCGGAACTGCGCTCGGCGGTGATCACGGGTGCGATGGCACCAGGTGTGAACGCCTATCTGTTTGCCGACATGTATGGTCGCGCCCGCCGTGTGGCAGCCTCCGCCGTTTTGATTGCGACGGGGCTGACCATTCTCACGGCATGGGGTTGGCTCGCGTTACTGCCCTAGGTTGGCGACATACCACGCAGACGCTCTGACCTGCGGCGCAGGATTTCGAGCGTCGCAAGCAGCATGATCGAGACACAGACAAGGATCGTGGCCACGGCCAAGATTGTCGGGCTGATCTGCTCGCGCAGGCCTGTGAACATCTGCCAAGGCAGGGTTTTCTGCGCGGCCGCACCGACAAAGAGCACCACGACGACTTCGTCAAACGAGGTGATGAAGGCGAAGAGTGCGCCAGAGATCACGCCAGGCAAAATCAGTGGCATTTGCACACGGAAGAAGGTGACAGTCGGTGTCGCCCCCATGTTCGCTGCAGCACGTGTCAGAGAATTGTCAAAGCCGACAAGCGTCGCCGTTACGGTGATGATCACAAACGGAATACCCAAGGCTGCGTGCGCCAAGATCACTTTGATATAGCCTGAGAGCGATTTGGAAATCCCAAAGGTGTCTTCCATCCACAGGCCCATTTGGCTGTAGAAAAAGAACATGCCTGTCGCTGAGATGATCAAAGGCACGATCATCGGCGAGATCAGGATCGCCATGATTGCGCGGCGGAATGGCACGTGGGATTGGCTAAGGCCAATCGCGGCCAATGTACCCAAAGTGACCGAGATGATTGTCGCGAAAGGTGCGATAATCAGTGAGTTTTTCATCGGGCGCAGCCAGTCTTGGTTGGTAAAGAAGTCTTGGTAATGCTTGAGCGAGTAGCCCGCAGGATCAAGCGACAGCATTTCTGGCGTGAAGGTAAAGAAGTCTTGCGCGTTAAATGACAGCGGGATGATCGTGACAATCGGTGCGACCAAGAAGAACAGGATCGCGCCGCAGATGAACTTAAAGGTGTTGTGCCACAGGACTTGGCCTGTCGTGGCATAGGGTGGCAAACTGCGGCGATATTTGCCCAAGTGCAGCCAGTAAGCGCACCAACCCAAAATCGCGCCAGCGCAAAGCCCGACAACAAGCCCCATCGCACCACCCGTCAAAAGACCGATGATCCCGATGACGCCAATCGTGGCCCAGCGACCAGTTTTATAAGGCAGCATTGTTGCCAAGACATAGGCGATAATCGCACCTGCAATCGCGCCTGAAACGATGCCCAATCCGGCACCTATTCCTGTGGCCTGACCTGCGAGGAGGCCAAAGAACCCACCCAATGCAGCCGTGACGGGAACGGTGAAGCCTAGCAGGCTCGGCGTTGGCACGAGGCCGTCGTATACTACTTTTGCCATGACCTTAGCCTCCCAGTTTCACGTTATCGATGCCAACGATTCTGTCGTAAGCCCAGTAGAGTAGCATCACGACCGCAAGCAGGATGGTGCCCAAGGCGGCGGCCAAACCCCAGTTCAAAGAGCTGGAAATATGGTAGGCGATCCGGTTGGAAATAAAGACGCCCTTTGTGCCGCCCACGATTTCTGGCGTGATGTAGTAGCCAATCGACAGGATGAACACGAGGATCGAGCCCGCGCCGATACCTGGCACAGATTGTGGGAAGTAGACGCGCCAGAAGGCTGTCCAATCGGTGGCGCCCAATGATTTGGCGGCCCGCAGGTAGGCTGGCGGAATTGTCTTCATCACCGAGTAAAGCGGCAGGATCATGAAGGGCAGCAAGATATGCGTCATCGCAATGATCGTGCCCGTTGCGTTGTTGATAAGCGCAAGCCGTCCACCATCAGACACGATGCCCAGCCAGACGAGGATATCGTTGATAACCCCCTGCTGTTGCAGCAAGATTTTCCACGCCGATGTCCGCACCAGAAGCGAGGTCCAGAAGGGCAAAAGCACGAAGATCATCAAAAGGTTAGCTGTCCGCGCTTGTAAGTTGGCCAAAAGCCACGCCACAGGATAGCCAAGCAAGATGCATGACGCCGTAATTGTGACCGACATCAGCAAAGTGCGCCAGAACAGCGTGAGGTAGATCTGCTGGTCTTCATCACGCCAGGCAGGTCCGTCGACTGTCTTTTGCATATCGATCGAATTGAGGAAGTAGCCGTTTGTGATCTTCGGGCTGTAGCGTTTCATCAGGGTCCAGACCTGAGGATCAAGCCAATCTTTATCAATTTTGCGGAACGCTTCGGACAAGACTTCGACTTCCAGATCAGGCACGATGGCTGCTGCGGCTGTAAGTTTCGCACCAATGTCACCTTCAAGCGCCGGATCACCGTTGCGGCTAAGGTCTTGATAAAGTGCTAAGTAAACTGTGTTCCAAAGCTTGGCTTTGAGCGGGCTCTTTTTGCCTTCATCTTGGTAAAACCGCGCGAAAGCCGCGTAGGCATCGGAAGTATAGGGCAAGATTTCGGCGATGTCTGGGTTCACGCGGAAATAGCGTGTTTTTGCATCTTCTGGATCCTCAGCAACGGCTTCTAGCCATGCAGGCGAGGCGATCAGATCGGCGAAAGTGGTTGAGTCTTTGAAGGCAGGATCAAGGGCTACGAAAGCATCGCCATAATCGCCACCAATCTTATCAACACCCCTGCCCGATTTACGGAACAAGGACGAAATACCCGGTGCTTCGTAGTTGAGGCGCGAGCCAAGACGGGTGTGGTTTTTACCTTCGGCCGCGACGACCATGTCTTGGGTCAGTGCGTAGAAAACATCTTCGCTTGGCGCTTCGCCTGACTTCACGGACCAATCCCCAAGTGAGGCGGTCGTACGTGGCAAGATGTCGCTCACGATTGAGTTTTCGACCGAGCGGAACAGCATTTGTCCAATCGGCACGATGAATGTGATCATGATGAACAACAGCAGCGGCGCAATCAGCATAAGCGAGCGCATCTTTTGTCGGCGCAAAGCGCGGTTCAGGCTGGCCTTCAGTGGGCGGCCATCGGCGGCGACCATTGGTCCTGCTGCATCTGTCATTTTTAATTGTCCCCGTTGTGGTTCCGCAGCCCCTCATTTGGCGGGGGCTGCGGTGTTCTTATACCCGCGCGTTGCCGCGCAGATGTTGGCTTAGTTCGCCAACCATGCCTGGAATTTTGCGTCCAGATCGTCACGGTAGTCAGCCCAGAACTCGTAGTTTGTCACGAAGACGTTCTCGGAGTTTGCTGGATCTGTTGGCATGTGCTCAGCCATTGGGATGCCCAATGTGCCGTGATCGCCAACCAGCGGTGCGGAAGATGCACGTGCTGGACCGTAGGAGATGTACTTGGCTTGATCAGCAAGACGCTGTGTGTCTGTTGCGAAGAACAGATAGTCTTTTACACGTGCAAGACGCTCGTCGGACAGGCCAGCTGGAACGATCCAACCGTCAAAGTCCAGCATCTGTGCGTCCCAAAGCATACCAATCGGCTGGTTCTGTTCTGCGATTGCAGAGAACAGACGGCCGTTGAATGTGGAGCCCATGACAACTTCGCCATCAGCCAAAAGCTGTGGAGTTTCTGCACCAGCAGACCACCAGATTACGTCGTCTTTGATTGTGTCGAGCTTAGCAAAAGCTTGGTCTTGGCCTTCTGGTGTTGCCAGAACTTCGTAGATGTCGTCTTTTGCAACGCCGTCACACAGCAGAGCCCACTCAACGTTTGCGAGTGGCTTTTTCGCCAAAGCGCGCTTGCCTGGGTATGTTGTTGTGTCGAAGATTGCGCAGATGTCTGTTGGTGGTGTTTCGCCAACCATGTCTGTGCGGTAGCCAACAGTTGTCGAGAAAACGATCTGTGGGATAAAGCAATCAGAGATGATGCTGTCGCCGAAGTCTTCGGAAGCGGATGTGCCATCTGCCGCAGGAGCAAGCATTTCATCGTGGTCGATTTCAATCGCCAGACCTTCGTCGCAAAGGCGGATCGCATCAGCGGCCTCTACGTCGACGAGATCCCAAGTGATGTTGCCAGCTTCGGACATCGCACGCAGCTTTGCCACAGCTTCGCCTGAGCTTTCGTCGTTGACGATCGTGATGCCTGTGTTGGCAGCATATGGGTCGTGGTATGCGCCCTGCTGTGATGCGGAATAGGCGCCGCCCCAGCTAACGATTGTCATCGTGTCTGCCATATGCGCATCTGCGAATGCAGCTGTACCAGCAAGCGTAATGGCAGATGTCGCCAATAGAGTTGTTGTGAGTTTCATTTATACTCTCCCGTTTAGATACCCGGTGGTTACTTGGTGGAGAGACCTTCCGGGCGGAAGCCTCTCCTTTTCTTGCGGCTCTTGAAACGCTTAAGCGTCCAAGGCGCGGCAATCTTGGGCAAGCCAGCCGATTTCAATTTGCTGACCTGGCTTCAGGCGCTCTTGATCGGGGGCGTTGCGTGATTTGATGACAAAGTCGTCCTTGCCAGCAACCCGAAGGCGCGTGCGGAAAATGTCGCCCATGTAGACGAACTCAAGCACTTCGGCCTTTAGCGTGTGGGCGCCTTCCATCAGGCGTTCTTTCTTGAACTCAACGCGCTCTGGGCGGATCGAGACCTTTGTCCGTTCGCCAACAGCCGACACGTTCACTGGGATCGCGTCAATGATATCGCCGCTATCAAGCTGCACGATACATGTGTTGCCTTTGATCTCTTTAACAACACCTTCTAGTGTATTGTTTTCACCGATAAATTGCGCAACGAAGCTGTTCTGAGGCTGCTCGTAAAGCTCATCAGGTGGGGCCAATTGCTGAATGCGGCCATCCTCGAACACAGCGACGCGGTCTGACATTGTCAGGGCCTCTGTCTGATCGTGGGTCACGTATACAACTGTAATGCCAAGCTGGTGCGCGAGGTTCGTGATCTCGAACTGGAGCGTTTCGCGTAACTGTTTGTCAAGTGCACCGAGTGGTTCGTCCATCAAGACCAGTTCAGGTTCAAACACGAGCGCACGTGCAAGCGCGATCCTCTGCTGCTGACCACCAGAAAGCTGCGTCGGACGGCGGCCTGCGAAATCTTGCATCTGGACCATACCCAGCGCGCGCATCACCTTTGCCTCACGATCCGACTTGCCAATCTTGCGAACCTCAAGAGGGAAGGACAGGTTCTCGGCCACGGTCATATGCGGGAACAGTGCGTAGTTTTGGAACACCATGCCAATGCCGCGCTTATGCGGCGGAATGTGGTTGATCGAGACACCATCAAGCTTGATCTCGCCATGTGTCGCGGTCTCGAACCCTGCGAGCATCATCAGGCAAGTTGTCTTGCCCGACCCTGATGGCCCAAGCATCGTCAGAAACTCGCCTTTCGGCATCGAGAGGTTCAGGTCCTTAACAACCAACTTCTCACCATCGTAACTCTTTTGCACGCGTTCGAATTCAACGAATGCACCTTCGTTTGAAGAATTTGACACTTAAGTCTCCCTGATCTCTCGGCAGCTTGGGCTGCGCTCTTGAAGGGAGACTAAAGCAAGGGGTTGCGCATATTGCAACCGATATCCTAAAAATTTGGCACTGTTAGCGGTATCGCCAATGAAATTAGCAATTCCTCCCGCTGAACGACCAACTAACAGGCATTTGTCCTGCAAAAGCGAGTGCTTGCGGGAAGCCTAAAGGGCAAGTTACAACTCTTAGGGGAAAGCATCTGGTGCGGTCGGAGGGACTCGAACCCTCACTCTTGTTACAGAACAGCGACCTCAACGCTGCGCGTCTACCAATTCCGCCACGACCGCAAAATCGATGACTGCCGCTCCTCTAGACCATGGTCGCAGGCTTCTCAAGTGGAAAAATGCGCGATTTTGGAACTGATTTGATAAGGCGGCGTTTTTGGCGGATTGTGTTAATCACCAAGGCCGTTACCCCAAGGCCGATCACCACAAAGCCATGTGCAGGGTTTTCAGGGAAAAACGCGTGATTTGTGGCGCGTCCGGGGAGGAAGTTGGCCAAACCTGCAAGTATCAGGCCGTACCAATAGAGGTTGCGCATGACCAAACGATGCAGCGCGATACGGCCGGCAATGACGTGACGGATGGCGGTGTAAAGCGACCACAGCGTGAAAATCGCGAGGCCGTAAATCGGGCTCAACGGGCCGATCACTGCAAAACTGTGAATCGTGAAGGACGACAGCGCGACCCCTGCCATGCAGATGACCCAAATGTAGCCAATGATTTTGTGGGTGCGATTCTTTTTGCGCATATAAAGCGCGACGGGTCCGAGAATCAGCGAAATCATCGCCAGCGCAAAGTGCAGTTGAATATTCGGGGCGGCGGTCAGATAAGGGGCAAGTGTCATTGAAGTCTCCATCATTGGCTGTTTGAGTGCGATGAGGGCTTCATGACGCGGCGCTTTGGTTGCGCCAATTTCGGATACGTAAAATAAGGGTTTTCTTCGTGTATAAGCGGCAATTGCAGCCTGCGCTTCGTGAATGGCGGGACCATATGACCGCCCCTTTGACGCTTTTGGTGTTTGGCGCGGTGTCGATTGTGCTGGCGATTGTTGTGCCGTTTGGCGCGGGATCTGAGGTTTCTACTGTCGCCCGCTTTGGCTATTGGTTGCTGACGGTTGTGACGACCTATGGCGCGGGTGCGTTGATCAACGGGCTGACGGGTCGGCTGCTGCGCCAGTCCCTGCCTGTTGTCATCGCGGTCAGTTGTATTGCCACAGGCATCGCCATTTCCGCGCTGGTGACGGGGATCAACTATATTGTGCTGGATTATCTGCCTGCGGCGTCTGACCTGCCGATTTACCTCGGCAATATCTTTGTCATCGCCTTTATTATTGCGGGGCTGTTTCATGCGGTGAACAGACCGCGCGAGGCCACAACCGCCCTGCCCCCGTCGATCCTTGACCGCTTGCCCTATGAAAAACGTGGTCGCCTGATGGCCCTGTCGGTTGAGGATCACTATGTGCGGATCATGACGAGCAAGGGCGCGGATGTAGTTTTGCTGCGCCTATCCGATGCGATGCGCGAAACGGGGGATGAGCTGGGTTTGCAGGTGCACCGCTCCCACTGGGTGGCGCTGTCTGCTGTGAAATCTACGCGCCGCGACGGTGACCGCGCGATCCTGACCTTAACCACTGGCGAGGACATCCCCGTCAGCCGCCGCTATATGCCCGACATCAAGGAGGCTGGCCTTTTGGCCCGATAAGTAATGGTTGAATGGATTATCTCGGAGGGGCTGACCGACTACGAAGAAGCCGTCGCAGTCATGGAGGCTCGCGCAGATGCGATTGCGCGTGGTGAGGCGGACGAGCTGATCTGGCTGGTCGAGCACCCTCCCCTCTATACCGCTGGCACCTCGGCCAAAGTCGAAGATTTGGTCTCGCCCGACCGTTTCCCCGTGCATCAGGCCAAGCGCGGCGGACAATATACCTACCACGGTCCGGGGCAGCGGGTGGCCTATATCATGCTGGATGTGGGCAAGCGCGGGAAAGACGTGCGGGCCTTTGTTTGCCAGATCGAAAACTGGATCATCGCGACGCTGGATAGGTTTAACGTCAAAGGCGAGCGGCGCGCAGGGCGTGTCGGCGTTTGGGTCACGCGGACGGATAAGCCGTTGCAGGCGGATGGAAACCCGCAGGAAGATAAAATCGCGGCGCTTGGAATACGCTTGCGCAAATGGGTCAGCTTTCACGGGCTGTCGGTCAACGTCGAACCTGACCTGTCACACTTCACCGGGATCGTGCCCTGCGGGATCACAGCGCATGGGGTCACATCGCTGGTTGATCTTGGGTTGCCCGTGACGATGGACGACGTGGATGTGGCGCTTAAGCAGACGTTTGAGGCGAGCTTTCCTTCAAACGCATGAGGACCAGTTATGGAAGACATCGTATTCTTCACAACCCCAGCAGAGTTTCGCGATTGGTTGGAGGCGCATCATACGCGGGCCAGTGAACTTTGGGTCGGGTATTATCGAAAAGATACGGGGCGCCCAAGCCTGACGTGGTCTCAGTCTGTTGATGTTGCTTTGTGTTACGGCTGGATCGATGGGGTGCGAAATAGTATTGACGACCAAGCCTACGAGATCCGCTTCACGCCGCGCAAGAAGGCAAGCATCTGGAGTGCGGTGAACGTCAAAAAGGTCGAAGCGCTGATCAAGTCGGGAGAGATGAAGCCTGTCGGACTAGCGCCTTATCACAGCCGAACGGACGCCGTCGGGTATACATCTGATGACAGAAACGTACCGCTGGCCAAAGAATACGAGGCGCAGATTGAGGCGAACCCAGTGGCTTGGAAGTTTTTCAGCGATTTGGCGCCGTCTTACACCAGAGATACAATTTGGTGGATCATGAGTGCGAAGAAAGAAGAAACAAGGCTGCGCAGGCTTGGCATTTTGATTGAATCCGCTGAAGCTGGTTTAAGGATACCGACTTTACGCAAGAAAGCTTGAATGGTCCCAAGGATTGAGCGCGGGATTTCAACGTTTGAGGCCACGTCGTTGTTAGGAAAACAATTGAGCAAAAATCTACTTCGTTCTCTGATTGTTGTCTTAGTCTTATGGGCTGTTGCCGCCACTATTGGTCACTTTATTCCGGAAAAGGACGTTTTAGTTGCGTTTGAGGTGCGCCAGACAAAAGATGGGCCTGACATATCGCGGCGTGTTCAAAAGATCGTCGGCTATGTGCCTGAACGCGTCATTACTACGTCCCCCGCTCTCGGGCGCATTTTGGCGTTGAAGCCCGAGAACGGCACAGAAATTGCCTATAAGATAGAGGCGCATAGAACTGTCCACGTCTATATTATCGGACAATCGCCAGCCCCTCTTTTGTTTACATTCATTCCCGGAAGGCTTGGGCATCGCTCCAGTTACCAGATTATTTTGCAAAACGCCGAGGAATAAAGCCGTATTTTTCATCGTACTACCCAAAGGGGTGCGCCAAATTAACCCAGTCTTATATCGTAATGGATTATTGCCCCTAAAGGCACAACACACTAGAACAAGTCCAAACGCGTGGACCCGACGACTCGTGGTCCGCATATCTGTAGCCAAACTGAGGAGAGCCACATGGCAGATGCAGCCATCCACGGCCATGAAGACAATCGGGGCTTTTTCACCCGTTGGTTCATGTCCACTAACCATAAAGACATTGGTATTCTTTACCTTTTCGTAGCTGGCGCCGTTGGCTTCATCTCCGTGTGTTTCACTGTCTACATGCGTCTCGAATTGATGCACCCTGGTGTGCAATACATGTGCCTTGAAGGCGCACGTTTCATCGCGGATAGCGCATCTGAATGTACGCCAAACGGCCACCTTTGGAACGTTATGATCACCTACCACGGTGTGTTGATGATGTTCTTTGTTGTTATTCCTGCGCTGTTCGGCGGCTTTGGTAACTACCTGATGCCGCTCCAGATCGGTGCGCCAGATATGGCGTTCCCGCGTCTGAACAACTTGTCCTTCTGGATGTATGTTGCTGGTACGTCTTTGGGTGTCGCTTCCATGCTGACACCTGGTGGCAACGGTCAGCTTGGCTCTGGTGTTGGTTGGGTTCTGTATCCACCGCTCTCCACTTCCGAGGCTGGTATGTCGATGGATCTTGCGATCTTTGCGGTTCACCTTTCGGGTGCCTCTTCGATCTTGGGCGCGATCAACATGATCACAACCTTCCTGAACATGCGTGCCCCTGGCATGACATTGCACAAAGTGCCGCTGTTCTCATGGTCGATCTTCGTGACGGCTTGGTTGATTCTTCTCGCACTTCCAGTGCTTGCAGGTGCGATCACAATGCTTCTGACGGACCGGAATTTCGGCACCACCTTCTTCCAACCTGAAGGCGGCGGCGACCCGATCTTGTATCAGCACATCTTGTGGTTCTTTGGTCACCCAGAAGTTTACATCATCATCATCCCTGGCTTTGGTATCATCAGCCACATCATCGCGACATTCTCGCGCAAGCAGATCTTTGGCTACCTGCCAATGGTTTACGCGATGGTTGCGATTGGTGTTCTGGGCTTCGTCGTGTGGGCGCACCACATGTATACTGTCGGGATGTCCCTGACACAGCAGTCCTACTTCATGATGGCCACAATGGTGATTGCGGTCCCGACTGGGGTTAAGATCTTCTCGTGGATTGCTACGATGTGGGGCGGCTCGGTTGAGTTCAAAACACCAATGGTTTGGGCAATGGGCTTCTTGTTCCTCTTCACCGTTGGTGGGGTGACTGGGATCGTTCTGTCACAGGCTGGTATCGACCGCGTTTACCACGACACTTACTATGTTGTTGCGCACTTCCACTATGTGATGTCGCTGGGTGCAGTGTTCTCGATCTTTGCGGGGATTTACTTCTACTTCCCGAAGTTCACCGGGAAAATGTATCCTGAGTGGGCAGGCCAGTTGCACTTCTGGGCGATGTTCATCGGTGCAAACTTGACATTCTTCCCACAGCACTTCTTGGGTCGTCAGGGCATGCCACGTCGCTACATCGACTACCCAGATGCCTTTGCAACATGGAACTACGTGTCGTCAATGGGTGCGTTCCTGTCCTTCGCGTCGTTCTTGTTCTTCATCGGTGTGATGGTTTACTCGCTGAAGTGGGGCCGCAAGGTCACTGAGAACAACCCATGGAACGAGTTTGCGGATACACTGGAGTGGACATTGCCTTGCCCACCACCAGAGCACACATTCGAGACGCTGCCAAAGCAGTCTGATTGGGACAAAGGCCACGCGCATTAATGCGTAAGCCATAGCTGAAATTGGAAAGGGCCTCGCAATTGCGGGGCCCTTTTTTGTTACGGCCCCGCGACCAAACTGCACATTTGTCTCTTGCTGAAACTACGCTATCTCTTGACCATGCCGTACCAATGGACCCCTCCCCCGCCGCATCACGGGCCCGTATGGGCATTAGAGCTATGGCCCTATAGATCATTGCGACGCAAGGAGTTCGCGATTTTCTTTGGCGTTACCGCATGCCTGATCACCCTGCCACTTCTTGCAATGCTAGGGAGCATGGTTTTGTGGGGTATTCTGCTGCCTTTTGTGCTCATGCTATGGGCGCTTTGGAAGGCAATCGACGTCAGTTATCGCCGCGGTGAAGTGCTCGAAAGCTTTGTTGCCGATGCGCAAAAAGTGACCCTCACGCGCATGAATGCGGATGGCACAATGCAGGTTTGGCAAGCGAACCGGTATTGGGCGACACTTCATTTGCACCCGAAGGGCGGGCCTGTTGAGAATTATCTGACATTGCGTGGTGGCGATCGGGAGGTCGAGATCGGAGCGTTCTTGGATACCAAAGAACGGCTGGCACTTTATGACGATCTGAAGCGCGCGTTGCGGATGCCGCAGTGACGATGGGTCAAGACCCATCCTACAAGGGTGGCGACACCCACAACTGAGTAGGATGGGTTAACCCATCCCCTTTGTTTAGCCCAAACGATCTTTGACCAATGGGCCCGTTTTGCCAAAGTCCATTTGGCCCGTGTATTTATCCTTCAGCACAGCCATCACCTTGCCCATGTCGCGGATGCTTTCGGCCCCAACTTCGGCAATTGCGGCGTCAACAGCTTTTGCTGATTCTTCTTCGTTCAGCTGGCGTGGCAGATAATCTTCGATGATCTTGATCTCGGAGAGCTCCTTCTCCGCCAGTTCGAGCCGCCCGCCCTCTTCATAGGCACGCGCGCTTTCTTGGCGTTGCTTAACCATTTTGCCCAATATCGCAAGAATTTCAGGATTGCCGACAAGACCCTCGTCGCCGGTTCCACGCAGTGCAATGTCACGATCTTTAATCGCTGCATTAATCAGCCGAAGTGTCGATAAACGCTCAACATCCTTTGCTTTCATTGCCACTTTAAGGCCCGCTGTGATTTGATCGCGCATGTCCATGATGTCCTCAATGGTGTCTTTCTTTGAAGGCGCAACATAGGGATATCTGCGACAACTGACAACCAGTGCCGTTGCGGCGCGCATCCCCTGTTTACCTTGGCACTTCGGCCCTTGACCATGCCCGCCCCCACCCGTAAACCCAGCACAATTTGGCGCAAAAAGGACATACACGATGGCACAATCTGAACAGATGAAACCGACGGCTTGTCTTGCTCTGGCGGATGGGACCGTCTTTTACGGCTACGGCTTCGGCGCCACAGGCGAGGCCGTTGCAGAACTTTGCTTTAACACCGCAATGACGGGCTACCAAGAAATCATGACCGACCCCTCTTATGCGGGCCAGATCGTGACCTTCACGTTCCCTCATATCGGCAACACAGGCGTGACCCCTGAGGACGACGAGACAGCCGCCCCAGTCGCTGCGGGCATGATCGTGAAATGGGATCCGACACTCTCTTCAAACTGGCGTGCGACCCAAGAGCTTTCGCCTTGGATGGCCTCACGCGGGCGCATCGGCATGGGCGGTGTTGATACCCGCCGTTTGACCCGCGCTATTCGCCAGCAAGGCGCGCCGCATGTTGCTCTTTCCCATGACCCCGAAGGTAACTTTGATATTGACGCGCTTGTAAAAAAAGCACGCGGCTTTGCGGGTCTTGTTGGCCTTGATTTGGCCAAAGATGTGACCTGCGCGCAGTCCTACCAGTGGAATGAGATGCGTTGGGCTTGGCCTGATGGGTTTGCGCCGCAAGCTGACCCAAAATTCAAAGTCGTAGCTGTCGATTTCGGCGCGAAACGCAATATCTTGCGCTGCCTTGCCTCTGCGGGTTGCGACGTGACGGTTTTGCCTGCGTCGGCCACCGCCGAAGAGGTCTTATCCCACAATCCCGATGGCGTGTTCCTGTCCAACGGTCCGGGTGATCCAGAAGCAACGGGCGTTTATGCCGTACCGATGATCCAAGGCGTCTTGGCCAAGTCAGATTTGCCCGTCTTTGGCATATGCCTTGGCCACCAGATGCTTGCACTTGCTGTTGGAGCAAAGACCATCAAGATGAACCACGGCCACCACGGCGCGAACCACCCTGTGAAGGACAACGACACGGGCAAGGTTGAAATTACGTCGATGAATCACGGCTTTGCTGTCGATAGTCAAACACTGCCCGAAGGTGTCGTCGAGACGCATGTGTCCCTGTTTGATGGGTCCAACTGTGGTATCCGCTTGGCTGACCGTCCTGTCTTTAGCGTCCAGTACCACCCAGAAGCCAGCCCCGGCCCGCAGGACAGCTATTACCTATTCGAGCGGTTTGCCGCAGCCATGGCCGCAAACGCGAAACAAGCGGCGCATTAACGCGCCGTTAACTTTGATGTAGGAAAGATGAACCTCATTCTATGGGGGCATCATGTCTACTGCGCCAGACTATAACGCTAAGCCAACGCTTCCGTTTCAAGAGCTTAGCCCCCTCACGCATCTTCTTGCGGTTGAGGGTAAACTTTCCCATGCTGACGGGATTGATGCGGAAGTTATGGCCATTCGCGCCGGTATTCGCGTGGCGGATGTCGTACAGTCTTGCTTCGATATTTCTGCTTATACGCTCGCGGAGGCCTATTCGACGATCTATCAAGCACAGCGCGTCAACCCAACAGAATGCCTGCCAGACGCACAGCTTTTAACCACATTCGGGCCCGCGCGCGCGCTGTCGCTGCGACTATTGCCGTGGCAAAAGATGGGGACGGATACGATTATTCTGACCGATCGCCCCGATCATTTTGACCGACATATTGAGATGCTGCGAGAACAGTTTGGCCCCGTCCGTTTGGCCATTACAACCCGCGACGAGATCAACAGCGCGATCACCAATCTGTGCGCGGCGTCGCTAGCGCGCGGTGCAGAAACCCGTGTTGCAGCCTCGATGAGCAGCCGCAATTGGAACGCCCATAGGGCTATGATATTCGGCCTGTGCGTTTTGTTCGCTCTCGTGTTTCTATTTGTTCAGTTTCCCACCGCGACATTTCAGGTGTTTTGCATCTGGGCCATCGTGATGCTGGCGTTGAACATGGGTTTAAAGGTTGCGGCGGCCCTTGCCTGTATTTCAGATCCGAAAACGAAGAATAAGCAGAATGCTATTCCTGCCAGATTACCCAAATTTAGCCTTTTGATCCCGCTTTACCGTGAAACGGAAATCGCGGAACATTTGCTCGAACGCTTGCTGGAAATCGACTACCCTAAGGAACTCCGCGACGTTTGCCTGATCACCGAGCGCGAAGATAGTCTGACCCGCGCCGCGCTTGGGCGCACCGTACTGCCAACTTGGATCAGGCCGATTGTGGTCCCTGATGGCTCGCTGCGCACCAAGCCGCGGGCGCTCAACTATGCCTTGGATTTTACCGACGGCAGCATCATTGGCGTCTACGATGCAGAGGACGCGCCAGCGCCAGACCAGCTAAGACGCGTGGCCGAAGAGTTCGCCAATTGCGGGCCAAGGGTCGCCTGCATTCAGGGCGTTTTGGACTATTATAACGATTCAACCAATTGGCTTACCCGTTGTTTTACTGTGGAATATGCGACGTGGTTTCGGGTTGTCTTACCGGGGCTTGAGCGCCTGAAACTGGTTGTGCCCCTTGGCGGCACGACACTGTTTTTCAAACGCGACGTCCTTGAAAACCTTGGCGGATGGGATGCCCATAATGTCACCGAAGATGCCGATCTTGGCGTGCGCCTTGCCCGCGCTGGATACAGCACAAAGCTGGTTGATACCGTCACGCAGGAAGAAGCGAACGGCCGCTTCTGGCCTTGGGTGAAGCAGCGCTCGCGCTGGCTTAAGGGATATGCGATTACTTACGCTGTGCACATGCGTTCACCTGTCAGGCTATGGCGTGATCTTGGGACTTGGCGGTTCTTTGGGGTGCAAATGCTCTTTGCTGGCACACTGTCGCAATTTGTCCTTGCACCAATTCTTTTGACGTTCTGGCTTATACCGTTCGGCGTGCCGCATCCTTTTGCAGATGCGATTCCCGTGCCGATGTTCTGGGGCCTCGTCGGTCTTTTCTTTGTGTCAGAAGTCACAAATTTGCTTATCGCCGCACTGGCATTAGAGAAGGCCAAGAAAACGTGGCTGATCAAATGGGCGGTAACTTTGCAGTTCTATTTCCCACTTGCCGCTGTCGCTGCTTACAAAGGGCTTTTTGAACTCGCATGGAAGCCGTTCTATTGGGACAAAACGGTGCACGGTGTGCTTTTGCCTACTCGCCCGCCTCAACCGCCTTTGCATCCAGCTTCAGACGCGTGATGTAGGCCTTGGAGATGTGATCGCGCAGGGATTGATAGGCTGCGTCGCCATCGCCTGCCTCAATCGCCTCAACAATGCGTGCGTGCTCTGCCAAAGTATCGGCGACGCGCCCCTTTACGGCCAAGGATGTGGTCGCCAAAAGCGCCATAGAGCGGTGCACAAGGTCAAGCTGTTGCACAAGGAAACGGTTGTGCGAGGCAAGGTGGATTTGTTTGTGAAAACGGCGATTGGCGCGGCTTAACGCCCCTGGGTTTGCGCCCAATTCATGGTCCGCTTCCAACATATCGCGCAGCACTCCAACCTCTTCTGGCGTTGCATGCCGCGCCGCCAGCCTTGCTGCCAGACCTTCAAGCTCTCCCCGCACCACATAGAGATCAGATAATTGCGTGTGATCAAGCGAGGCCACGATGAGAGATCGCCCGTCTCGCGTCAAAAGGTTTTGGGTCTCAAGCCGTTGTAATGCCTCGCGAATAGGTGTTCGCGACACGCCGAAACGTTCCGCCAATTCGCTCTCAACCAAGCGGTCTCCAGGCGTATAGATATGGCTATCGATCGCCTCCAAAATCAGGGCGTAGGCGTCTTTTTGCGGGCTGCGGGTCTCGGACATTCTTTGGGCCTTTCAAGTTATCGCACTCTAGTCCGCCACTTGCCCCGCGAGCAAGCCAAACCCGCCCAAATGTCGCAGCCATGCAATCCCCCTTTCCCAAGCCACTCAGGCAGCCTATGTCATTGGGTATGAAGAAAATTGAGACAGATATCGTCATTTCAGGCGGCGGCGTTGCGGGGCTGACGGCAGCAGCCGCGTTTGGCACCGCTGGCTTTGACGTGGTAATCGTTGATCCCGCGCCGCCTGTGACCTTGGCCGATGGCGCGGGTGCTGACCTGCGCACCACCGCGTTTTTGCAACCTGCCCAAGCTTTTCTTGAGCGGGCTGGCATTTGGAGCAAACTGAGCGCCTTTGCTGCCCCCCTACAGATCATGCGGATCGTGGATGCAAGCGGCGAGGACGGTGCCATTCGCACCACTGCTGACTTTGATGCGGCTGACGTGTCTGACCTGCCGTTTGGCTGGAACCTGCCTAACTGGCTTTTGCGCCGCGAGATGGTCGCACGATTGGGCGAGCTGCCCAACGTGACCTTTAAAACAGGCGTCGGATTTGCCGACATGGTCGCGCGCACTTCCTACGCCTTGGTGCGATTGACGGATGGCACCCAAATCCGTTGCAACCTCGTGATTGGTGCGGACGGACGCGGCTCTCCTGTGCGCACAGCCGCTGGTATCAACGTGAAAACAACGCGTTACGGGCAGAAAGCGATTACTTTTGCCGTCACCCATGACACGCCACACGATAATGTCTCAACCGAAGTCCACCGCGCTGGCGGTCCCTTTACGCTGGTCCCGTTGCCCGATCATCAGGGTAGGCCCTGCTCTGCCGTGGTCTGGATGGATGACGGGGCTGCGGTGGCCGACCGCATGACGCTTACGGATGCGGAATTCAGCAAGGCGGCGACGGAGCGCTCTGCTGGCGTTTTGGGTGATCTGACACTTGTCACGCGCCGCGGCGTCTGGCCGATCATCAGCCAAATCGCGCAATCTATGACTGGCCGGCGCACGGCCCTTGTCGCAGAGGCCGCACATGTCATGCCCCCTATCGGGGCGCAGGGGTTGAATATGTCGCTCAGTGATCTTGATGCGCTTTTGGAATTGTCTCTCCACCACCGCGCCGATCTTGGCGGGCAAAAGATGCTCGACGCTTTCCAGAAATCCCGCCACGGCGACGTAAAGCTGCGGGTCAAAGGGATCGACGCGCTGAACCGCGCTTCAATCGCAGGCAATCCGCTGATCCAAGATATGCGTGCTGCGGGGATCAAGGCGCTCTATGGAGCCGCCCCGATCCGCCGCAAATTAATGCAATTAGGCCTTGGTGCGCGGTCTTAAAGCACCGCGTCCAAGACTGGTGTCAGGCGGCCAACTGTGCCGTCAACATCATAGAGCTTATCAAGCCCGAACAGACCCAAACGGAATGTGCGGAAATCAGCAGGCTCATCACATTGCAACGGCACGCCAGCCGCGATCTGCATCCCCTTGGCAACAAAGGCCGAGCCGTTCTGCACCGTAGGATCATCGGTGTAGCTGACAACCACACCCGGCGCTTGGAAGCCCTCGGCAGCGACGGATTTGATGCCTTTCGCCTCTAGAATTGCGCGGACTTTGCGGCCCAAATCCCATTGCGCGGCTTTCAGTTTCTCAAAACCGTAGTCCTTGGTTTCCGCCATCGTATCACGGAATGCACGCAGGCCGTCAGTTGGCATCGTCAGGTGATAGGCATGCCCGCCCTCCTCATATGCGACCATAATCGCACGCCACTTCTTGAGGTCCATCGAGAAACTATCAGAGGTGGTTTCTGCCAGACGCGCAGCGGCCCGCGCGGACATCATCACAAGACCCGCAGAGGGGGTTGCAGACCAACCCTTTTGCGGTGCCGAGATGAGCACATCGACGCCCGTCGCTTTCATATCAACCCAGATGCAACCGCTGGCGATACAGTCGAGAACCAGCAAAGCGCCAACCTCATGGGCCGCGTCAGACATGGCTTTCAAGTAGTCATCAGGCAGGATCATGCCAGCGCTGGTCTCTACATGAGGGGCAAACACAACGTCAGGTTTCGCCTCACGAATGGCCGCCACCACATCTTCGATTGGCGCTGGCGCAAAAGGTGCACGCGTATCGTTGCCCGCTTGGCGCGCTTTCATCACCGTCGTTTTGGCCGCAAAGTTGCCTGCCTCGAAAATTTGGCTCCAACGGTATGAGAACCAGCCGTTGCGCACGATTAACGCATGGGCGCCGCCGCCAAATTGGCGCGCAACTGCCTCCATCGCGAATGTGCCGCCACCAGGGACAAGAGCGACCTCATCAGCGCTATAGACCTCCCCCAACATGGATGAGATATCGGTCATAACCCCTTGAAAGGATTTCGACATATGGTTGAGAGAGCGATCCGTGAACACCACGGAAAATTCCATCAGGCCGTTTGGATCAACTGGGGTTTTAGTAGTCATTTTCATCTCCAAATTTTGAGTTGCAGCCAACATGACGGGACAATCCCTCAATGGCAAAGTCTATCTTGGTATACCGATCAAATCGGGCCGGGCCTGCGTTCTTCGCTTAGCAAAACATTGGCCTCGACGTTCCCCACACCGGGCAGCGTCATGACCCGCCGCCGCAAGACCCGTTCAAAATCGGCAAGGTCGCGGGCGACAACCCGCAGGCGGTAATCATAGAGGCCCAAAACATGTTCGACCGTCTGCACCTCGGGGATTGCACTCACTGCACGCTCGAAATCCTCAAGACTTACGCGCCCTTTCGTGGCAAGTTTCACCCCAAGGAAAACCGTCACACCAAAGCCGACCTTGTCCGCGTCCAACAAAAGCGCGCGCCCCTTGATGATCCCCGCATCTTCCAGCCGCTTGATCCGCCGCCACATCGCAGGTTGGCTCAGCCCGAACTTGCGGCCCAATTGGCTGGCAGGTTGGCTCGCGTCGGCATAGAGCGCACGCAGGATATCGCGGTCGAGATCATCATGGGTCATAGCGGAAGCACCCTGTCTGATTTGATTTCGGCCACCGTCATCAGCGCCTCAATATCCGCAATATGCGGCAAGGTCAGGACCTGTTCGCGGTAAATCTGCTGGTAATGCGGCAAATCCCGCGCCACGAGCGAAAGCCGCACATCAACACGGCCCAGAAACGTCTGAATTTCCAGAACCTCGGGCACCCGTCGCGCTGCAATGAGAAAGTCATCAAAGGCGCGCGAGACCGTTTTATCCAAGGTAATACGCAACGCCACCTGCACCGCATAGCCCAAAGCGGCCCAATCAATCACAGCGACTTGGCCTTGTATGATCCCGTCAACGGCCAGTTTCTCTAACCGCCGCGTGACCTTGCCCGTGGTCAGGCCAGTGAGCTCCGCCAAATCGGGCGCAGTAAGGGTTGGATCAATCTGCAAATGGCGTAAAATCGCGCGGGCGTCACTATCAAGCATTAAAAATTCACTAAATTGTAATTAGACGCATGACAAGTTTTTTCTGAGCATAAATATGCACCTTTGCAACCTCCCCAAACAGCAAACCACCCGATATAAGCTCCCCAGAAACCAAACAAAGGAATGCCCCTATGCGCGTTTATTATGATCGTGATTGCGATGTTAACCTCATCAAAGACAAAAAAGTCGCCATCCTCGGCTACGGCTCCCAAGGCCACGCCCACGCGCTGAACCTGCGCGATTCTGGTGCAAAGAACCTTGTTGTTGCTCTACGTGAAGGCTCCCCTTCCCGTAAGAAAGCCGAAGGTGAAGGCCTTAAAGTTATGGGCATCGAAGAAGCAGCTGCTTGGTGCGACGTGATCATGTTCACAATGCCCGACGAGCTTCAGGCAGAAACATACAAAAAGCACGTCCGCGACCACATTAAGCCAGGTTCCGCGATTGCGTTTGCTCACGGCCTGAACGTGCACTTTGGCTTGATCGAGCCAAAAGACGGCATCGACGTGATCATGATGGCGCCAAAAGGCCCAGGTCACACCGTGCGCGGCGAATTCACCAAGGGCGGCGGCGTGCCTTGCTTGGTTGCGGTTCACACTGATGCGACGGGCAAAGCCATGGAAATCGGCCTGTCCTATTGCTCCGGCATCGGTGGCGGTCGTTCCGGCATCATCGAGACCAACTTCCGTCAGGAATGCGAAACTGACCTCTTCGGTGAGCAGGCTGTTCTTTGCGGTGGCGTTGTTGAACTGATCCGCATGGGCTTTGAGACTCTGGTCGAAGCTGGTTACGAGCCGGAAATGGCTTATTTCGAATGCTTGCACGAAGTGAAACTGATCGTAGACCTGATCTATGAAGGCGGCATCGCCAACATGGACTACTCGATCTCGAACACAGCAGAATACGGCCAGTATGTTTCTGGCCCACGCATCCTGCCATACGTCGAAACAAAGGCCCGCATGAAAGCGGTTCTGGACGACATCCAGTCTGGCAAGTTCGTGCGTGACTTCATGTTGGAAAACGCGGTTGGTCAGCCAACGATCAAGGCTGCGCGTCGTGCAAACGACGAACACCAGATCGAAAAGGTTGGCGGCAAGCTGCGCGACATGATGCCTTGGATCTCCGCTGGTAAAATGGTCGACAAGTCTAAGAACTAAGCTACTTTCGTAGGATGGGTTTTAACCCATCACACGGGGCGTCCCTCTTGGGGCGCCCTTTTCACTTCCTATCAGGCGCGTAAAGGATGCAACAACCAACCCTTCAAAACTGGCTTTCCGTCCTTGCTCTCGGCCTGATCTGGGGTGGCACGTTTATGGTCGTCTCCATCGCCCTGCGCGGCTACGGCCCGCTGACTGTTGCCTGTGCCCGCACCACTTTGGGCGCAATCGCTTTGCTTTCACTGATGCGCGTCATGAACCGCCCTCTGCCTAACTTTGACGCCCGTATGTTCAAATATCTTTTTGTGATTGGCATTCTGAACACCGCCGTTCCCTTCGCCCTTCTGAGCTGGGGCCAACAATATGTGGCTTCTGCTTTTGCGGGCATCTCCATGGCCGCCCTGCCGCTTTTTGTGCTGCCACTCGCCCACATCTTCACGGATGAAAAACTTAGCACGCGCAACATGATCGGCGTCGGTCTCGGCTTCACGGGAGCTGTCGTTCTGATAAGTCCGTCCGTCCTGAAAATCGGCTCAGGCATGGCCCCTTTAGGTCAAATCGCCTGCATTATGGCGACGATCTCCTATGCGATCTCAAGCATCATGACCCGCCGCTGCCCGCCCATCGACTCGATCACAATGGCGGCCCTGCTCTTGCTTGTGGGGGCAACAGCGCTCATCCCAGCAATGCTCATATTCGAGGGCATCCCGCAGATCGCCGACCGCACATCAACGATTGCAATTATCTTTCTTGGGTTTGTGCCAACAGCCTTTGCAGCCTTGCTGCGCGTCACGACGATCCGCAGCGCGGGCGCGGTATTCATGACCCTTGTGAACTATCAAGTGCCTGTTTGGTCAATGATTTTCGGCACTGTGGTCCTCGCTGAGGTATTGCCCTTGCGGTTCTTTGCAGCACTTGCACTTATCATGATTGGTCTCTTGATCAGCCAGTGGAACAGTCTGAAACGGATCTTCGGGCGGGGTTAAACCGCCCGCTCGACCTCGGCCACGATCCCGTCAACAACCCGCGCCAACAAATCAGCGTCCTCGCATTCAGCCATCACGCGGACCAAAGGCTCGGTGCCTGATTTGCGGATCAGCAAGCGTCCTTTGCCCACCAATTTCGTTTCCGCATCTGCGATCACCGCCTTCACGGCTGCCGCTCCCATCGGGTCGGTTCCCAGACCGTAGCGCACATTCTTAAGCATCTGAGGCACAGTTTCAAAGCTGGTGGTTAAAGCACTGGCCTTTTGGCCGGTCTCAATCATTGCGGCCAAGAATTGCAGCCCCGCCAAAAGCCCGTCGCCCGTTGTCGCATAGTCAGTCATCACGATGTGACCTGACTGTTCGCCACCAAGGTTGAACCCGCCTGATCGCATTGCTTCAACCACATAACGGTCACCAACGCCCGTGCGTAAAAGGTTGAGCCCTTTGCCCGCTAGATAGCGTTCCAATCCGAGGTTCGACATCACAGTCGCCACCAAGGTGTCGCCCTTCAGACGGTCAGATTCGGCCCAACGCGCGGCCATAAGGGCCATGATCTGATCGCCGTCCGCGACTTTGCCGTTCTCGTCCAAAATCATCACGCGGTCCGCGTCGCCGTCGAGACAAATCCCAACATCCGCGCCGTGGCTGACGATGGTTTCGGCCGCAGACATGATCGACGTCGAGCCGCAACCAGCGTTAATATTGTAGCCGTTTGGCGTCACGCCAACAGGGATAACTGTCGCGCCGAGTTCCCACAGGACCTCAGGTGCAACTTTATAGCCCGCGCCATTTGCGCAATCGATCACGACCTTAAGCCCGTCAAGGCGCATGCCTTGCGGCAGCGTTGTTTTGATCCGCTCCGCATAGCGGAACCGCCCGTCATCAATCCGTTTCGCGCGACCAATGTTATTGGCTTTTTCTGGCTCCAGATCGCTTGCGACCAAGGCTTCGATTTCGGCCTCGGCCTCATCAGACAGTTTAAACCCGTCTGGACCAAAAAACTTGATCCCGTTGTCGTGGTGAGGGTTATGGCTTGCCGAGATCATAATTCCAACGTCCGCCCGCATCGACGTGGTCAGCAAACCGACCGCAGGCGTTGGTATGGGGCCAAGCAAAAGCACATTCATGCCTGTGCTCGTCAACCCTGCCGTCAGTGCGTTCTCGAACATATAGCCCGACAGTCGTGTATCCTTTCCGATCACAACGCGGTGTCCGTTTGATCCGTCGTTACGGAAATACCGCCCCGCCGCAGCACCTATTTTCAGGACCGTTTCGGTTGTCATTGGATAGACATTCGCCGTTCCGCGTACGCCGTCAGTGCCAAAAAGTTTACGTGTCATTCTTGTTCCAACATCGCCATTTGCAGACTCAGGGCCTGTCTCGTTTGATATGTATCGTGAACCCGCAGAAATTGCACCCCTGATGCAACCGCATGCAGCGCAACCGCGACGGAGCCCGCCATACGGTCCTTCGCCTCTCGAGCCTGTCCTATGGTTCCGATAAACTTCTTTCGCGAAGCGCCCAAGAGGATCGGACAGCCCAACCCGTGAAAGAGCGGCAATCCGCGCAAAAGCAACAGGTTATGGTCGAGTGTCTTCCCAAACCCGATGCCCGGATCAACGACGATTTGGTCCCGTGAGATGCCCGCAGCCTCGGCCACAGCAATGCGCGCGGCCAGAAAGTCGTACACATCCAGCAAGACATTGTCGTAAGTGGGATTGTTCTGCATGGTCTCTGGATCACCGCTGGCATGCATCAGGCAAATCGGCGCCTTTGCCTTTGCCGTGACCTGAGCGATTGCAGGATCAAAGGTCATCGCCGCGACATCATTCACAAGCGACGCCCCTGCATCAAGGGCGGCCTGAGCCACATCACCTTTGCGCGTATCAATCGAGATCGGGATCGACGACCCCACGCGAATGGCCGCGATCACAGGCGCTGTTCTGGATATTTCCTCAACGTTCCCCACTGTTTTGGCACCGGGCCGCGTGCTTTCGCCGCCGATGTCCAACATATCGGCCCCTGCCGCGATCATCACTTGGGCCTGCGCAACCGCTGCACTTGGGTCTTGGAAATCGCCGCCATCTGAAAAGCTATCAGGTGTCACGTTCAGGATACCCATAATGCGCGGAACATCCAGCGCGAGCCCAGCAATAGGTGCGCGTTTGGTGGTCAGTTTGGACAGCACATGGGCGGGCACGTCGCTTGCCGCGATAATCTCAGGTGCAGCCCCGCGCCGTAAAACCGCGACATGATCAAACCAGCACCAGCCCAAACCAAGCGCACCTTTGGGGCGCGGCGTGATCGTCTGTAGCAATGGTTTGTAATATTCCGTCATCTCACAGGTTGGCTTGATCCACGGGAATGGCACGGACGGGCACGCTGGCATCAGGTGCAGCGGCCCCAATCACAAGCAATTCTTTCGCTTTCATCTCGGCTGCGAACCATGCAGCCAGTGCCAGCGCATCACGCGGACTGGCAGATGGGCCGTCGACCGCATCCAGAACGATTTTGGACGGTGCCCAAAGGCAGATTTGGCCGTTCTTCATCGCCCAATCAAGCTCGGTGCGAGTCTCAACCACCTTACAACGCAGATCACGCGCGGCCAAAACCCACGCGTTCTGCTCAATCGCCAGCAAATCAATCCGACGCTGGGTCATGGCATGGCCCGTTTGCGGTGCCGCCAATGCAGCAGCCCCGACACAAAGGATCAAGGGCGCGTCCATCGCAGCCAAAGTATCAATCCAGCCCTTCACATGCTCTGACGCGCAGGCCTCATTCGTAAGGTAAACCACGCGCGGATGCGGGGCCTCTTGATGGGTTTGCCCAGCGTGTGACATGCCATCGCGCGACCGCACAATTTCAACGCCTAAGGCAAAGGGACCACGGTCCAGCTTTTCAATACGCACAAAGACCCGCTCTGCCTGAGGTTCGAGCAAAATCCGCTCGGCCACGCGGGCAGCGAGCGTTTCCAGCAGATTGATACGCTCGGCGTGCAATTCGACGCCAATCGCTTCGGTCACACGGTCATAGGAAAGGATACGGTCCACATCGTCGTCAATCGGGCCAGTTAAGGGTGCAACCTCAACCACGATATTAAAGCGAACACGCTGCAATGTGCCGCGCTCCAGCTGAAACGCACCAATTTCGACCTCAACGACATAGTCGCGCAGGGAAATTCGATCAAAGGGGGCTGTCGCACTGGCCTCTGCACGCTCACTAGGATGCGCGAATGCGAGGCGGATATCATCTGTCATTGTCTTCTCAATCAAGGGGCCACTCGCGGCATACTAGCCGAGACGGCCCCTTGCAAGGGTGGCAAAGGCGGCAGCATTGCCGCCGCCTGCGACTTTAGTTTGACGCGGTGCGCGTTGGTTGGCGGTAGAAGTAGTGCGAACCAATGGTTGCGGTGCGTGGAAAACGCTTTGCCCATGATGGACTAACGGCTTTGGTGTGGTAGTGGGTCGCGCCATCAGTCAAATCGCGCGGAGCCGTGCCATCGATCAGGAGTTTAGCAACCTTGCCAACACGTGCCCAAGCGCCTTGCTCAGAGATACGCTCTTCTTTGCCATCGCAAGTGTAGGTGAACTGGCAGGCGTATTTGCGGCCTGTCCCTTGGTTGATGACGCCGCAAACCGAACCGGGATAGCTCGCGCTAGAGACGCGGTTCAGAATGACTTCGCCAACGGCAAACAAGCCCTCAACGGTTTCGCCGCGTGCCTCAAAGTATAGCGCCTCGGCCAGACACTGCCACTGAGCACCGCCATGGGCGACAGGCAAAGCGGCAAGGAAAGACCGGTCGTAAGAAATTTGGTTAGGCGCCAGTTGCACATCGCGATCGGCAGCGGGTGGCAAAGTTGTCAGAGCGGCCATGCGCGCATCTGGAACAACCGACAAAGATTGGCGCTCTTGACCCAAAAGGGCAGAGAGCCGGCTGGCGATTACCTCATCTGCATGTGCGGTTCCCGCCGCAGTTAACAGGAGGGCTGTGGCAGCAGCCTTCGTCATCGTTCCAAAAGTAAATCGCATTTGTCGCATCCATAGCGTCACGTGGTTAGCCCCACGCAGGCGCTGGCTTCCTAGGCGATCAATTCGATTCGGTCTACCCATGCGCCCCGAGACATCGGGACGCGGGCTGATTCACGCCTGTGGACCCAATTTATCGGCAATTGCGAGCTGAGCTGCCGACAGACGGGCCAAGGGCACACGGAAGGGTGAACACGACACATAGTCGAACCCCTGCTTGCGACAAAAATCAATCGCTGTGCGGCTTCCGCCATGCTCGCCACAGATCGACAGCACGACGTCAGGATTGCCCAAGCGCCCACGTGTCGCACCGATCGACAGCAACTCGCCCACGCCCTCAACATCAAGGGTATGAAACGGGTCCTCGACGTATACGCCTTGCTGCACATAAGCCGACATAAACCGCCCCGCATCATCGCGGGACAAACCATAGGTCATCTGTGTTAAGTCGTTTGTACCAAAAGACAAAAACGCAGCATGTTTGGCGATATCTTCCGCGCGCAGCGCGGCGCGTGGCGTCTCAACCATGACGCCAAGGCGGTACGTAAACGCCACATTTTTCTCGACTCTGACGGCAGCCGCGACGCCATCAATCTGCGCCTTTACGATCTCCACTTCGCGCATTGCGCTGACAAGTGGGATCATAATTTCGGGCACAACAGGGTCGCCCTCTTTGGCAATAATCGCCGTCGCCTCGAAAATCGCACGCACCTGCATTTCGTAAATTTCGGGCACAGCGATGCCCAAACGAACGCCCCGCATCCCCAACATTGGGTTATATTCGCTCAAAGCGGCGACGCGCTCGGAAACTTCGTTCACGGGCAAAGCAAGCTGTTCTGCGAGGTCACGAAGGCCCGCTTTTCCAGATGGTAAAAATTCGTGCAAGGGCGGATCAAAAAGCCGGATGCAGACGGGCTGACCCTGCATGATCCTGAAAAGCTCCGTAAAATCATCGCGTTGCATGGGGAGCAAGCGGTCAAGCACGGCGCGACGATCATCGCTACCGCCTGCAAAAATCATCTCGCGCATCACGCCAAGGCGGTCGCCTTCAAAGAACATGTGCTCTGTGCGACACAGCCCGATGCCTTGGGCGGCGAAATTCCGCGCAGTTTGGGCATCTGCGGGGGTATCGGCGTTCGCGCGGACCCCGATATCGCGGAAATCATCGGCCCAAGCTAGCAAAGTTTGGAAGGCACCATCGAGTCGCGCTTCCTTTGTCGCGGGCTCTCCGACAAGCACATCGCCCGTCGTGCCGTCCACCGTGATGATGTCGCCGGCGGCAAATTTGCGCCCGTCGGGGGCAACAATCATCTGGGTTTTGCGGTCAATAATCAGATCAGACGCACCCACGATACACGGCACGCCGAGCCCGCGCCCGATCACCGCCGCGTGGCTGGTCACACCGCCGCGCATCGTCAAAACAGCCGACGCCGCATGCATGCCGCGAATATCCTCTGGCGTGGTCTCTCTACGGACAAGCACACAAGCCTCGCCACGCGCCGCACTCGCCTGCGCCTCAGCGGCTGTCAAAACGATCCGACCCGCCGCCGCACCGGGGCTGGCCGCGATCCCGCGCACAATCCGGTCACGTTTCGCATTTGGGTCAATCTGGCGGTGCAAGAGTTCAGACAGCGCCGAGGGCTCCACCCGCATCACCGCCTCTTCGCGTGGAATAACCCCCGCCTCGGCCAAATCGACGGCGATCCGAACCGACCCGCGCGAGGCCCGTGGCACACGCACAGCGTCCAAAACCCACAATTGATCATTCTCAATCGTGAATTCGACCATCATTTCTTCGCGCAGCTTCACGCGGCTTAGCGCACCGATCGCGACCAATTGCGCAAAAGCCTCGGGGCACTGCTCTTCCAATGACGGGCCGCGCGCGTCCTTCGTCAAGTAAAGCGCACCCTCAACATCGCCCAATGCGGCCCGCGCCTGACTTTGGCCCAAATAGCGGCCAACAATCTTATGCTCGCCTGTCGCACCATCGACAAACTGGATGATCCCAGAACCACATTCGCCCTGCCCCACGCCCAAAGCCATCGCTTGCACCACAAGGCCAAGACCCGCATCCGCAGGCGCACCTTTGGCCTGCCGCAAAAGCCGCGCGGTTGTGCCATCCCAAGCACGTGCCATAGAGCGTAACACTTCGGCCAATTGCACGGCGGGATCTTGCGGGAACGGGTCGTCAGTCTCGTGCTCATAGGCGTCGAGCATATGGGCCAAGGTCACCCGATCCGCGTTGTCAGGAATATCAAATTCGTCGGGATCAAGCCGCGACACATGGACCGCAAAAGCACGCACAAATCGCATATAAAGCGCCGTTGCCGCCTTTTCGCCGATCTCGTCGATCATCGTCGCGTGTCGGGCGTCATTCATGCCAATGTTCAAAATCGCACTGGGACCACCCCAATCGGGGTCTTGGCTCGATGGGCGCACAGAAAGCAGCGGCGCGGGGCCAAATGGCGCAAGGATCGCGACCATATCAGGCATGACCCCAATCGCAATATCGTAGACGGCAGCAAAAGAAAGCGCGACCGTGGTCGGCACTGGCATGTCAAGGCGCACAAGGCGCTGCAAACACTTGGCCCGCCCCCCATGCACTACAGGGTTCATCAACGCCGTGGGCGTGATCAGCGTGACGGGTTCACATATAAATTCATTCTGCACTGCAGCACCACTTTCTTTTGTGAGTGCAGCATAGAAGCAGATTGCCGTTCAGGTAAAGGACAGACTAGCCCTCTATCCGCGTCAAATCGGCCACCGACAAACAGATTTTCCGAATACGCGACAAGAGGTTAAGCCTGTTGCGGCGCACCACCTGTTGCTCGGCATTCACCTGCACGTCAGTAAAGAACGCATCAATCGGGCCGCGCAGACCCGCCATTGCTGTCATTGCCACACTGAAGTCCTCCGCTGCCATCGCAGGCGTGATCACCGCCTCCGCCTTATCCAATGCTTCAAACAACGCCGTTTCCGCACCCGCCTCGGCATGCTGCAACTCGGCCCCGTAAGAATACTCCACCCCATCCTTTTCCTCGGCTTGGGTTAAAATATTGTTAGCGCGCTTAAAGCCCTGAATAAGGTTCACACCATCATCGGTGTTGAGCGTATCGGACAAAGCCCGCGCCCGCTTGACCAACAACGTCAGATCATCCGACCCGTCCATCGCGATGCACGCATCAATGATGTCATGGCGAATGCCTTGATCTTTGAGGTAGTTTTTCAGGCGGTCGTGGAAGAAGGCGAGTAGGTCAGCGACTACCATATCTTCTTCAATAAGCAACTGTTCTGCAATCCCTACGAAGGCGCTCATGTCGCCATACTTTGTTACTTCCAGTCTTGAGACCCAGTTATTAGCTGCAACGCGGTTGAAAGCATCGGGATCAACTGGAGGAACTTTTTCGGAAATAAATTCGTATATTTCGGTTAAAGCTATCTCATCAGTTTTCGCAGCAACGATAATTGGAGCTTGGTTCGAATGTAGCCAGTGACCAAGTGGAAACGACAAGTGTTTCCGTAAATCAATCGTCAGATCATTCTCCAAAACCAACCGAATAACACCTAACGCCGCACGCCGAAGCGCAAACGGATCTTTCGACCCTGTAGGCTTCTCATCAATCGCCCAGAACCCTGTCAGCGTGTCGATCTTATCGGCGAGCGCCACGGCCACGGACACAGGCGCAGTTGGCACATCATCTGACGGGCCAAGCGGCGAGTAGTGCTCTTGTGCAGCAGCAGCGACGGCGTCAGACAGCCCTGCCTCTTTCGCGTAGTAACGGCCCATAAGCCCTTGAAGTTCCGCGAATTCATAGACCATCTCGGAGGACAAATCAGCCTTCGCCACACGAGCGGCCTCGGCCACTTCATCGGCATCAGCCCCAACAATCGGCGCGATCTCGCGTGCGAGTGCGATGATACGGTCAATCCGCTCTTTCTGGCTGCCCAGCTTGTTGTGGAACGTCACGTTCGACAGGCTATCAAGCCACGGGTCCATGCCCGCTTTTGCCACCCGCAAATCGTTCTCCCAGAAGAATTTCGCATCCGACAGACGTGCAAACAGCACCTTCTGATTGCCCTTCAAAATCGTCGCCCCATGATCCGCCGTCACCGTGTTCGCCACAGTCACAAAGCGCTCGATCTGGCCCGACTTGGGGTTGCGGACGGAGAAGAATTTCTGGTGCTCTTTCATCGAGGTTTTCAACACCTCGGCAGGCAACCCGTAAAACGCAGGATCGACCTGACCGATCAGCACAACAGGCCATTCGACCAGCCCTGCAACCTCACCCAGCAAGCCCTGATCCTCGACCACCTCAAGCCCCAGCGCGAAGGCTTGGTTTGTGGCATCATTCCAGATCATTTCGGCCCGCTCGTCAGCGCGCAGCATCACATGCGCGCGCTTGAGCTTCGCCTCGTAATCCTCGAAAGAGTTTACAGAAATCACGTCAGGGCTCAGGAAACGGTGACCGCGCGTCTGCTTGCCAGCCTTGATTCCGTCCACGTCCATTGGCACAACTTCGGTACCTGCCTCGTCGGTCAAAATACAGATGATCGAATGCAACGGACGGACCCATTTCAGGGAACCTGTGCCCCAGCGCATCGACTTTGGCCAAGGGAAATTGCGGATAGCGTTTTCCAGAACTTCGGCGATGATATCCGCGGCCAAACGGCCCGGCTTTTCGATCACGGCAAAGTAGGTTTGACCCTTCTTGTCGTCGCGGATTTCCAGCGCGTCACGCGCCACCCCAGCCCCACGCAAAAAGCCCTCAATCGCCTGCTCAGGCGCGCCGACTTTTGGGCCCTTACGCTCTTCGCGCACCGCTTTGCTCTCGGACGTCAAATCCTCAACCGACAGCGCCAATCGACGCGGTGTGGAAAACGCAGCCGCCGACTTATAGGTCAAACCTGCTTCGACCAGACCGTCAGTCACCAGCTTTTGCAGATCAGCCGCCGCTTTGCCCTGCATCCGCGCCGGAATTTCCTCGGAGAAAAGTTCAATCAGGAGATCAGACATCAGTTTAGGCCTTCTGGTGCGGGTGGGCATTCAGGGGGTGTCGGGTTGCCGTCAAACACGACATCGCCGCAGAAATTGATTTGGTGCCACGCAAAGGCGCGCCCGTCAGGGTAGACCGCGATGACTCGGTCGATGCCGTATTGAATGTCACGGTTACCGAGAAAGGCCACCGCGACGCCATTTTCAAGATCAGCGCCTATTTGCGCAGCGTCGAAGCAGTCAAACCAACCGGGTGCAACGCGAGGTTCCGCGCCATCATAAATCTCGTAGGTTTCGGTCAAAAGCGCCAAGGACAAGCCAGTGTTAAAGCAAGCACGATACCGCAGCGGGCTAGAGTCGCTATTAATCGCCTTGATATTTTCGAACAAGATTCCCTCGGCCTCACCCGAAACGACCGAAGTTAATTGCACTTCTTCAACATTTCCTGAAACATCGTCGTAATAGGCGTAGACCTGTAAGTAGTAGAGCGCAGCGCCCGCTATCAAAGCAATCACAAGTATCCCCAATATCGCTATGCGCGCAATCATGCCGCAAATCCACCAGCTGGCGTCTGCACAAAGGCATCCGCACAGGCTTTGGCCAAGGCGCGCACGCGCCCGATGTAAGCTTGGCGTTCAGTCACGGAAATCACACCGCGTGCGTCAAGCAGGTTAAAGACGTGGCTGGCCTTGATGCATTGATCATAGGCGGGATGCGCCATGATGATGCGACGGCCAGTCTTTGGGTCGTCGCTGGGCATATCCAAGATACGCTGGCACTCTGCCTCGGCATCTTTGAAGTGCTGCAACAGCACATCGGTGTCAGCGACGTCAAAGTTCCAGCGGGCGTATTCCTGCTCGGTCTGCAAGAAAACATCTCCGTATTTCAAGGCGATAGGCGCATCAGGATCGTTAAACGGCATGTCCATCACATGATCGCATTCCAGCACATACATCGCCAGCCGCTCAAGCCCGTAGGTCAATTCGCCAGACACAGGGCGGCAATCGTGGCCTCCGACCTGCTGAAAATAAGTGAACTGACTGACTTCCATACCGTCACACCAGACTTCCCAGCCAAGTCCCCAAGCACCAAGCGTCGGGCTTTCCCAGTCGTCCTCGACAAAGCGGATGTCGTGAACGGAGGCATCAATGCCAATCGCTTTGAGCGAACCAAGGTAAAGTTCCTGCAAATCGGGCGGGCTTGGTTTGATGATGACCTGATACTGATAGTAGTGCTGCAAACGGTTCGGGTTCTCGCCGTAGCGCCCGTCAGTCGGGCGGCGCGATGGCTGCACATAGGCTGCGGCCCATGGCTTATCACCCAACGCACGCAATGTCGTGGCGGGGTGGAATGTGCCTGCGCCTACTTCCATGTCGTAGGGTTGCAAAATCGCACAGCCCTTTGCAGCCCAGTAATTCTGGAGCCGCAGGATGATTTCCTGAAAACTGCGTGGTTTATCGGTCATCTCAGCCTCTTAATCTGGTTGCACACCTCTTACGGGGGCGCGAGCAAAGGGTCAATTAGGCCACGGGTGCTTAATTCTTAACAAAACTGGTCGATTCCTACTGCACATGTTGATTCCTCTGCTAAATTCCGCCGAAGTCAGTAAAGATTCCACGAATTACCAAATTGAGGCCTTCATGATCCGCCCTATAATTGCGTTTGTTTTCCTTGCGCTATCTCCTATCTCCGTCAGCGCACAAAACACAGCTTGGGTACAGGTGGAGGCCCACCCCACTCTGTCCACAGCCCAATCGCGTGCAAGGCTCTATGCGAGCCAATTAGAGAATGTGAACGGCTACTTTTTAGGTGGGCGCTGGTATGGTATCGTTCTTGGTCCTTACGCGCCTGCTGATGCAGAGCGCCTTTTGGCGGACCTGCGCAGCAATGGCTCCATTCCAAACGACAGTTATACTGTAGATGGCTCGCGTTTTCGCCAGCAATTTTGGCCTGTCGGCGTTGGTGCGGAGACAACAGCGCAGCCTTTGCCAGCCACTTTGGCCGCAGACGCCCCAGTTGATATCACCCCAGATGAAACGCCAGTAGTAGAGCCTATCGCCACATTGCCCGTCATTGATCCTGTGCAGGCCCCAGACGAGACCGAAAAAGAGGCGCAAGCGTCAGAGGCGCTTTTGGATCGCGCGCAACGTATGGAGTTGCAAACAGCGCTACAATGGGCTGGTTTTTACGATGCCGCTATCGACGGCGCTTACGGGCGCGGGACACGGAGTTCGATGCGCGCTTGGCAAGAGGCCAACAATCATGAGCCAACGGGCATTCTAACGACGCGCCAGCGTGCCGAATTGCTTGCGGCCTATAACGCCGTGCTCGACGGCATGAACTTGCAACTCGTGCGTGATGACGCGTCGGGCATTGAAATCATGATCCCGACGGGCGTTGTCGCGTTCTCTGAGTACGAGCCGCCATTTGCACGGTTTGAACCGAAGGGTGACATTGACGCAAAGGTCCTGCTGATTAGCCAAGCTGGCGATCAGAACCGTCTGTTTGGGCTTTATGAAATCCTGCAAACCCTTGCGATTGTCCCTGCGGACGGCGCGCGCACGCGCAATAATTCTTCGTTTGAAATCGAAGGGACAGGCGACGGCGTTCACACCTATATTTATGCAGAACTCAACGACGGCGCGATCAAGGGCTTTGGCTTGATCTGGCCTGAAGGTGATGTGGAGCGTCAAAGCCGCATCCTTGCCGAGATGAAAGCCAGCTTTACGCGGATTGATGGCTTGCTGAACCCTGCCCTTGCGGTTGTTGGGGAAGACCAAGCCATTGACCTTATTGCTGGACTTGAAGTACGCAAGCCGAAAATGTCGCGCTCTGGCTTCTTCATCGATGACAAGGGCAGTGTTTTGACAACGATTGAGGCCGTGCAAAGCTGTGAGCGTATTACGCTCGATTCAGCCCATGACGCGACGGTTATTCTGTCCGACGAGGCGCTTGGTATCGCGGTCCTCAAGCCTGAAGAACGCCTGGCACCCCTTGGTGTTGCGATGTTCCAAACGGGTGTGCCCCGCTTGCAAGCAGAAGTCGCTGTAGCGGGTTTCCCGTATGGTGACGTACTGGTGACGCCGTCCCTGACATTTGGCCGCTTGGCTGATTTGCGCGGATTGAATGGCGAAGAGAACATCAAGCGCCTCTCGCTGACCGCCCAAGATGGCGATGCGGGTGGTCCTGTGTTTGACAATGGTGGAGCCGTGCTTGGGATGCTTTTGCCGAAAGTCAGCACCAATGGTCAGGTTTTGCCGCCAGAGGTCAGCTTCTCGGTTGATACCGATCTGATCTTGGCCTCGCTCGCAGGTGCAGGGATTACGGCACAAACGACAGACACAATGGCCTTTATGCCGCCAGAGACCTTGACGCTGCGTGCGGCGGAAAACACGGTTCTGGTCAGCTGCTGGTAGTTAAGTAGGATGGGTTAAAACCCATCCTACTTTGTCTTGGCCCTTAACAAATGCCGGCGGTTACATGAATGAGCGTCGGCCCTTTTGTTTTGAGGGCGGTTTTCACGGCCGCCTGCAAATCGGCCAATGACTTTGGTGCCGCAGTGGCCGCACCGTAGGCCTGCCCCAGCTTCACAAAATCAGGGTTCTTTTGGATCACGGCATTGGGCGCGATTTGGGCGCGGACCATGCTGTCCTCAATCTCGCCCAGCTTGCCATTGTCCCAGATGATGATCGGCAGGGTCAGTTCCAACTCAACGGCAACCATCAACTCTTGCAGCGAATACTGAAAACCATAGTCGCCCGCGATCGCGATCACAGGCTTATCCCCCAACCCGATCTTACCGCCGATTGCCGACGGCAGCGCATAGCCCAACGTGCCAAAGCCGTAGGGGTGGTGCCAGTGCCCCGCGTGCGGCATATCCCAGACCTCTTTGGCCGCATAAGCGAATTGGGTCATGTCAGAGAATATGCGGCAATCTGCGGGAACCGCATTCTGCAAAGCCTTGATCACAGGCAGTAAATTGGGCCGCTCTGCGTCAATCTCGGCATACCATTTCGCGCGCGCATCAGTCACCTCAACGGCAGTCCAATCGGTATTGGAGCTTTCAGGTAACCCCGCAAGGACCGCAGCCAGCACGCCCTTCGCATCGCCAAGAACAGCGAAATCCGCACGGTGCCTGTCAGACAAAACCTCGGGATCAATATCAACCCGCAGCAGCGGCGCGTTATGACCCAACGCATCGCGCCACAGGTCCACCTCGGCCAGTTCCGTGCCAACGGCAATCACCAGATCGGCCATGCCAATGATCGCGGCACTGCCCGCGCGCGCCAAGTAAGAGCCAAAGTTGAGCGGCGTCTCAGGCGCCAAAACGCCCCGTCCAGCATAAGTCGTAAAAGCAGCCGCGCCAGAGCGGGCCAGCACCTCGCGGGCCTCAGCTGCGGCCGCAACACAGCCGCCACCAAAGATAAACAGCGGGCGTTTGGATTTTGCCAGCATCGCGGCAAGGCCATGGTCATCCGCGACAGGCGGCAAAGCCAACTTTGCAGCCATTGCCGGAGCCTCATCCGCCAGTGCCCCCAAAACGGAAATCGGCACGGTGATGTGCTTGGGCCGCTTACGCCCAGCCGCAAACTCGGCCAATGCGCGGTCAATAAGCGCATAGGCCTGCGCCGCCGTCCGTGCAGTCTGCGACCAATCACACACCGTGGCCGCAGCCCCCTCTTGATCCAACATCTGATGCAACTGACCATGGGTTGCGGCCACATCATCCAGACAACTGGTGATCACCAACATCGGCACGCTATCGCTATAGGCCTGCCCCATCGGCGTCATGATATTGCACAGGCCCGGCCCCGTGATGACATAAGCCACCCCCGGCTTGCCCGTCGCCCGCGCATAGCCGTCAGCCATAAAGCCAGCGCCTTGCTCGTGACGCGCCAGCACGTGGGTCAAACCCGCCTCTTCGATCCCGCGGTACATCTCTTGGTTATGCACACCCGGAATGCCAAAGATCACCTCAACCCCGCGATCCTTCAACATATGAGAAATCTGGGCTCCAAGGGGGCGCTGCGACATTAGTTTCTCCAAAAGCTGGTAGTGAATATGACTAAGACGGCCATCAATTCGAGGCGGCCAACAAACATCGCGATGGCGATAATCCATTTGGCCGCATCGTTAAGCCCCGCAAAATTGCCAGAAGGCCCGATCTCTGATCCTAATCCCGGTCCGATATTGGCAATCGCTGTGGCCGCACCCGAGACTGAGGTGATGAAATCAAGACCCGTCAGGCTCAACAGCGTTGCGACCAAACCCAAGGTCAAAAGGAACGCCACAAAGAACGCCATGACCGAATTAAGGACCTCTTCGGTGATCGGGCGGCCCTGATAGCGTGGGGTGAATACGCCGCTGGGAGAGTGGATCATCCGTATCTGGCTTTTGACGGACGCGAAGAGCAACTGGTAGCGGAAGACCTTGACCGAACAGGCGGTTGATCCCGCGCAACCGCCGATCAAGCCGATGAAAAAGAACATGACCACGGGGAACGTGCCCCACGTCATATAGTCGGCGCTGGCATACCCCGTGCCTGTGATAATCGAGGTCACGTTGAACACGGCTTCTCGGAAGGCAATTTCGGTCACGGCACCGTCGCGGCCCCAAACCCATGCGGAAATCAGCATTACGCAGACAAAAATAATCATCAAGAAGGTGTGGATTTGCGTGTCTTTGAGGATCGGCTCGGCGGTGCCTGCGACCAATTGCACATAGCGGACAAAGGGGAGTGCCGCGAGGATCATAAAGATGGAAGCGGAATAGTGAACAGCCTCGCCGTAATATCCAAACGAGGCATCCGAATTTGCCATGCCGCCTGTGGATACGGTGGTCATAGCGTGGACCATCGCGTCAAAGTTCCCCATCCCAAAGGCCGAATACACCAAGGCGCAAGTGATCGTCAGCGCCACATAAATCACCGAAATCTGGCTGGCGATTTCACCTGCGCGGGGCAAGATTTTCCCGCTGGTCTCGAACCCTTCGGTGCGGAAAATCTGCATACCACCAACGCGCAATTCAGGCAGGAAAACCATCGCGACAACAATGATACCCACGCCGCCAAGCCATTGTAGCATCCCGCGCCAAAGCTTGATCCCATCGGGCAGCGCCTCTAGCCCGCTGAACACGGTGGCACCTGTTGTGGTCAGCCCCGACATCGCCTCAAAAAACGCATCGGTGAAATTGGCGTTAGTGGCCCCGATCACAAAAGGGATCGCGCCAAAAAGCGGCAGCGTCAGCCATACAAGCGAGGTCAAAAGGAAGGTTTGCCGCAGGCTTAACCCCGCCTCGACCCCGTTTGAGCAGGCGAGTGCTATCAACCCGCCCGTCAGCATCGTCACAATCGACGCCTCCAGGAAAACCGTCCAATGGCCGTTTTGGGCATATAAATCAGAGGCGAGTGGTGCGAGCATGGTAAACCCAAGCGTCGCAACAAGCAGGCCGATCACATATCCAATAGGGCGAAAATCTAACATGCGGCAGGGTTGGCCCTCTCTTGTGCTGGTGTCAAGAACCAGCCCCGCAGAGTTGCTAAAATTTCAGCAAGTGAGGTGGCGACGTTTGGCAGTTATGGGAATCTACTATTCGTGGCCGCCACAAGGCTCTGATTAATCGCATCAAACAATGCAGCACTGACGGCTGCGTATCTGGGACAATCCATCATATAAGTATCACCGACCATATAAATATCGTTCCAAGACCCCATGCCGCCAAAGACCCACGACGCCTGACATGCGTGCATGAGTTGCTCTGCCTCAGGTGTCAAAGCCCCTGCTGAAGACATATCCCCCAGATACGATGGCCCCTCTTCGCCTGCGAGCCGCGCCAGTGCGCCTTCAAATGTTTTGGCCCAGTGCAAGTCCATGTCCCGCGCAAAATCGCGAATATCAATAAGGGCCGCTTTTAACTGCTCCGCCGCCGCCTCAACGGACGAACTTTCGTCGGGAAAAACCTCGTTGAAACCCTGATACTCAACATCCCAAGGCGCATCGCCCCCAATATAGCTCCAAACAGGAATCCACGAGGTATCGTGGCCATCGGCGAATTGGGTCGTCAAAGCCCAAACGTTGCCGCCACCCGCAAACGCTGTCGTTTGCCAATCGTCCGAGCACTCTGTCAGCAGCTTGTTTTCGGGGCGCACCGCACAACTGAGATAACAGCGTTTGAGGCCCATACTCAGGATCGCTTTCATCCAGTCGTCAGGGCCAGTTGCCATCGTCACACGGGCAGGATTGGGTCGCAGCAGCTTTCTTTTGAGATGAGTAAACGTGACGACACGGCAAAACTTCATGCTAGAGTTCTCTGCGAAACTCGACCCCACAGCAGCAGCGCCGGCCACGGAGTTGAGTTTTAAACACAGTGCAATGAGTTGAGCTGTCTCACCGCGCATCGCGTTAGCCGACGTGAAACAACGTCTGAAACAGACGCGGATCGATTGAGGCTGAGGCGAACGTCGGCCCTTCGGTCATCACGGACACCGCGTCATGTGAGTGCAGGCTTTCTTGATGGCTGGCGACCACGCGGAAATCGCCTACGCGCGGATCGGCTTTTAATTGTGCGCAGAACAGACGCGCTGCATCCTCGACAAAAATCGGGTTGGCCGCGTTCAACTCTGCAAAGGCTTGCTCATCCTCGCGCTTGACCATCACTTGTGTTTCGGTCGGCACAGCCATGCGGGCCATATCGATGATATCTTCGAACCACAGGCAATCTTCGTCATCTTTAACCTCGACCGAAATCCGCGCCACGGAGCGCTGCGAATGCGGTGTCGCCAGTTGCCCACGGAACTGGCGGGCATGTTCGGAGAGTTCGAGCGAGCAAGGGCAAGTGCTTGAGTAAACGTAATCAAGATGCACGATCTTGCGGCGCACGCCTTCCTGTTCCACCAATTCCAGCGCGATATCGTAATACTGATAGCCAAACAGGCCAGACCGCAGGCTCTCCACCTTCATCGGAAACGAAAACCGCATCTGGATACGCGCGTCAAAGCTCTCAAGGTCGGTCTTATATGCATCCAAAGCCCGCTCGATCACCTCAAAGCTAAAGGTCTCCTCCGCCCGTTTGTAAAACGTGCGCATGATGCGGGACATGTTGATGCCCTTTTTCTCGGCCTCAAGGCTCACCGTGCCAGTGACGGATGTCTCTAGCTGCAAATCACCGCCGCCACGTTTCTGAAAACGGATCGGCAGGCGGAAGTTGGAAATTCCAACGTGCTGAATTTGTTGCTTTGAGCCCTTGATCAGGCTCGAAGGTCCATTCTGCAAATCTGGCATCGACGCCTTATAGGCCTCGTCCACCTCAAAGGCGTCAGGGTATGCCCGTGCCAAAGCAGGGTAATTGCTGACCTCTTGACCCGGGATCAGACGGCTGACCAATGGATCAAGCAGCGACACTTCTTCTGGCGTCACTTCGCCAGCCCAGCGCCGCAAAAGCGCAAGTGCTGCCTCAGCTTCGTCGCGTGTCGGTTCACGGTCAAAAATTGGCGTATGAATAGTCATATCACGGTCCCCCTCGGCTGCATTCGCCCCTTTTACATAGGGGCTCCCATCTGCATTGCGATGATTTTCGTAATAGATACGCGCCAACTCGGCCCTTGGATCAGTCATTTATCGGTCTCCTTAGGCTGAGCATAGCAGCCCCCACGCCAGTTGCGCGGGGAAATTCGACTAGGCCTTATCAAGCGCCGACATCAGGTCCGCAATCAGGTCGGCGGGGTCCTCTAGGCCCACTGACAAGCGGATAGTGCCCATGGAAATCCCAAGGATATCCTTTTGTTCCTGCGGCAAACGCTGGTGCGTTGTGGTCGCAGGGTGGGTCACAATGGATTTGGCATCGGCAAAGTTGTTCGAAATCGTGAATATTTCTAAAGCATTAATGAAACGGAAACACGCATCGCGCCCACCCGCCACGTCAAACGCCACAACCGTGCCGCCACTTTCCGCCTGCGAGATCGCAAGCGCGTATTGTGGATGCGCGGGGTGGGTTGGATAGCGCAGGGACGTTAGCTTTGCATGACCATGCAGCGCCTCGGCCACCTGCAACGCCGCCGCCGCTTGCGCACGCACACGCAATTCAAGGGTCTCCAGCGACTTCAGATGCGTCCAAGCGGTAAAGGGGTTCATCGCCCCGCCTGTGTGCTTCATATAGGTTTCGATCGGGCCACGGATCAATTCGCGTGAGCCGACAATCGCACCTCCCAGCAAGCGCCCCTGCCCGTCCACATGTTTTGTCGTGGACACCAGCGCCAGATCAACACCGCAGTCTTGCGCATAGGAATAAACAGGCGTCGCCATCGCATCATCGGCCAGCACAAGCGCGCCGACAGCATGGGCGGCCTTCACGATGTGGCGCATATCAACCACCTCAAGCGTCGGGTTTGAGATGCTCTCAAAGAACACCAGCTTCGTGTCAGGGCGAATGGCCGCATCCCAAGCGGCGTTATCGGTGCCATCCACAAGCGTAATCTCGACACCAAAGCGGCTTAGAATATCCTCAAGCACATACAAACACGAGCCAAACAGCGCACGGGATGAGACAACATGATCGCTGGCCTTCAAGAGCGCCGTCAGCGCCCCACTGACCGCCGCCATACCAGAGGTGCAGGCAAAACAATCCTCGTAGCCAAGTAAAGCAGCCATCCGGTCCTCGAACATGCGCACGGTCGGGTTGCCATAGCGGGCATAGATAAACTCGTCAGGACCAGATTGAATAAACCGCTGCTCGGCATCCTCGGCGGATTTATACACAAACCCTTGGGTCATAAACATCGCCTCGGACACCTCGCCATATTGGCTGCGGCGTGTGCCTGTGTGAATGGCTTTGGTGCGCTTGCTCCAGTTTGTCATCGTCGTCTCCTGCAAGGGGGCAATAAAAAACCCCGACACCGGTCAAGGGTATCGGGGCTTGCGCACCCTATCCCTCTTTAGCGGCATATTTAACGTGGCCCGCAATCCGGTAACAAATCGCCACGCCGCAAGGGTTACGCCTGCTGCAATGCGGCGTCAAGATAGTGAAGATTTTAACTGGTAAGGAGATGTTAGCTCTTTGGCGCAATGGTGATGGAACAAAGTCATAGGAGGCAATCATGCAATTTCGTCCCCACCGTTACCGCACCGAATTCCCCACCGTCTTCAGCACGCCCATGGGAAATGTGAATGCGGTCATCAACGACGTGAATGAAACGGGTGCACTTGTCTCAATTTCGCAACCCTTACAACGGGGTCACAAAATCCGCGTGAGTTTTCTCAACAATCACATCGACGCAATCGTGCAATGGTCGTTGCGTGGCAAATGCGGCATCTCTTTCCGCCCCCAACTGACCATCGCGCAAGTCGATATGCTGCGGTATAAACAAGGCGGGCATCGCGGTATCAGACATAGCTCAACGGGGTATGCTGAAATGCGCTAAGCTTCTGGTTCAATCAGATACTTCTGCAAAAGTACGATCTGCGACCAAAGAAACAGGAACAGAACGACCGGAAAGGCAAAGGTTTCCAGCTTGACCCAAAGCTCTGTGGTTTGCGTGCGCCAAATGTATTCGTTTGCGAGCGCCATCGCCCCAAACATTGCAACCAATCGGCGCGTGAGGATCATCCAACCCTCTTTTTCCATCGGGAGGAAATCCTCCATGATATAGCGTAGATAGCTTTGCCCACGCAAAAGACCGATACCAAGAATCGCGGCAAAAACACCGTAAACGATACTGGTCTTCATCTTGAAAAACCGCTCATCGTTGAAATAGGCCGTCAGGCCGCCAAAGAAAATTACCATAAAGGCGGTAAAGACCTGCATTCGGCTCAACTTGCCCGACAACTTCCAAAGGATCGCCATTGAAACCAGCAAGATCGGGACAAACACCAAGGTCGCTACGATAAAGCCGGAATAATCCGTGCCGCCAAACGTATATGTGTTTTCCTTAATCCGCAGATAAATAAGGAAAAACACGAGAGTTGGCCCAAGCTCCAAAACCTGCTTCAAAATTGGATTGATCTGTTTTCCGGCCATGTTGGTCTCCCTCATCCACCCATTTCAACGATCACGGCGCCAAGTGCAACCAGTCCCATAAGAAACAAGCGACGCGGCCCCACTTTTTCGCCCAAAATGAACCAACCGATCAGGGCTGCAAACACCGTGGATGTCTCGCGCAGCACCGCAGCCTCACCCACCTTATCTAGTCGCGTTGCCATCATCACGCCGCCAAAACTGACCCAAGCGATCAAAGCACCTGCTAACCCGCGCCACATTAAGGGACCAACATCCGGCTTCACCGCCATGCGTCGATAGCGCCACGCGGCCAAAATCGGGAAATCGAGCGCCGTGATAAAGAAAAACCACGCCAGAAACGTGAACGGATTGATGCTCGACCTGATCCCGTAAGCATCCCACGTTGTGTAGACCGCAACCATGATCCCACCTGCGACGGCCCAAGCGAGGCCGACCTTCAGGCTATAAAGATCAATCTTTTCTTCCGACAGGTTCCGTGCCGCCAATAGCAGGATACCACCCGACAAACAGGCCACGCCCAGCCATTGCATCGCCGTGAAATGTTCGTTGAAAAACACGGTTGCAGCGATCACCGTCACCAGAGGCCCTGTGCCGCGTACCACAGGGTAAACGACTGTATAGGCTGCCTTTTCATAGGCAGCAGCCATCGTGCATTTATAAATAAAGTGGATCACCAGCGCGCCCGCGAGCAACCAAAATGTCGTCGCCGTCGGCCAAGGTACCATGAAAAATGCAACGGGTGCGGAGATCACAGCAAGCCAGCCGTCAATCGCGCCGCGCGTCATCCATGGGTCAAACCGCCCCTTTTGCAGCGCCCCAAAAGCGGCATGCGCCACAGCCGACATCAGCGCCAACATCGTCGCCAATCGCGCACCCTCGGGCGTGCCCGCGATGGAAACGATCCACTCGCCCATCGCTACTTATCTAACCCGACAAGCGCATTGGCAAAATCTTCAGGATCAAAAGGCGCCAGATCATCAATCTGCTCGCCCACCCCAATCGCGTGGATCGGCAGTCCGAATTTATCGGCCAATGCCACCAAAACACCACCCTTTGCCGTGCCGTCCAATTTGGTCATCACAAGACCAGAAACATCCGCAAGCTCTTGAAATACCTTCACTTGTTGCAAAGCGTTCTGCCCTGTTGTCGCATCCAAAACCAGCAATGTATTATGCGGTGCATCAGGGTCTTTTTTGCGAATGACCCGCACGATTTTCTGGAGTTCTTCCATCAAATCTGCGCGGTTCTGCAACCGCCCCGCGGTGTCGATCATCAACAGATCCGCACCATCGTCATGGGCCTTTTGCATCGCATCAAAGGCCAAACTCGCAGGATCAGACCCTTCGGGTGCCGTCAAAACAGGCACGCCCGCACGCTCGCCCCAGACCTGTAATTGTTCAACGGCCGCCGCACGGAACGTATCGCCCGCCGCAATCACCACCGATTTGCCCGCCGCTTTAAACTGGCTCGCAAGCTTGCCAATCGTCGTCGTCTTGCCCGACCCATTCACGCCCACGACCAAAACCACCTGCGGTTTTTTAGCATAAAGCGGCATAGGTCGCGCCACAGGCTCCATGATTCGCGCGACTTCCCCAGCCATCAATTCCTTGATTTCTTTTGTCGAAAGCTTCTTGCCCATACGGCCCTCGGCCATATTCGCCGTCACACGCAACGCCGTTTCAACGCCCATATCGGTCGAGATTAGCAGTTCTTCCAACTGCTCCAACATCGCGTCATCAAGCGCACGGCGCACAACAACTTTCTCTTCATTACGGCCAACTAAACGGCCCAAAATGCTCGGTTTTTTCGCAGGTGCCTCAGGCTCTGGCATGTCCAAAGCGGATGGCACAAGCGTCGTCATAGGTGCAACAACCGCCTCGCGCACAGGTGCGACAACTTCTGGCTCTGGCTCTGGCTCTGGCTCTGGCTCTGGCTCTGGCTCTGGCTCTGGCTCTGGCTCTGGAATGACGTCCACAACGACAGGCTCTTCAACCTCAATCTGAGCCGGCGCGTCAATAACCTCTGGCTCCGCCGTCCCCTCGCTGACAATCGCTTCAAGCCCCTCGTCAATCTTCGACGATGACCGCGTAAGTTTATCTTTGAGCTTTTTGAAAAACGACATGCCTAGCCTTTAAAATACTGTTTCATTCCACCTAATCGCGAAACGGCCCTGAGGGAAGGGTCAGAGCGGCATTTGCCCGCCAAAGGCCGCCAAAAACATGGCTTGTGCCGCAAAATAGGTGATCCAGACCATACGCGAGGTAACGGGCCTGATCGCCGCGCCCTTGGGCAACACGAATAATTCGCAGGCCAAAATCGCGTCCGAGACCACAAAGCAGAGCGCCGCAATCGTGCCAATCCACCAAAGGGAAGGCAGTCCAACCGCCAGAACGCCCATCACGGCAATGATTGCAACATAACCCAAGACAGGACCGCGCAGGTCCCCCGCACGCGGCCATAAAACTAGGGCCATTCCGCAGGCAAGCAGACCAATCGCGATCGCCCAAACAGACATCTGCGCCACCGCCCCGAACTGCCAAAGTAGCCCAATATAGGCCAAATGCCCCAAGGCAAAGCTGACCAACCCGATCAGAAACGCGCGGTCCCCGTCGCGCGACAGCCAGAAATCCCCCAGCGCCCCGAGGATCAGACCAGCGGCCAACAAAAACGGCCCCCCATAAAGCCACGCCACCAGAGCCAGCAAGGCGACACTGGTCGTTTTTATGGCCGTTTTCGGCCAACTTGATCCGCGCGGGCTATACCAGACGCCGTAGGCCGCCGCCAAAACCCCTGAAATGCTGAGTAAAATCATATCCATACCGCAATCTACCCTATTGGGCGGCGATCCTGAACAGTCCTGTGACATCTTCCCCGCTGACGTGGCGTTCCAGCCGTGCTAAATCATGCACATGTTGCGCATTCTCACCCCGATGCGGCTGTTTTCAGCAGCCACTTTGACGCCCGTAGCCCTTGTTGCGGCGGCGGCGCTTTGGGGTGGCTGGTGGGTGCTTGTGGCGGTGTTGTTCCTCTCGGCGCTGACGGCGCTCCTTGACGAGGCCGTCCACCACGTCACGCCCCCTACCGCAGAAAGCGAATTCCCTGCTGCCAAATGGCTCTCGGTCTCGCTTGGTATCGCGCATTTTGTCGTGCTATTTCTTGTGGTCAATGCACTTGCAAACCAGCCCAATGTCATCCCCGCAAAGATCGGCCTCTTCATTGCTGCCGGGTTTTTCTTTGGTCAGATCAGCAATTCCAACGCTCATGAATTGATCCACCGCGGTGGGCGCGGCATGCACCGCCTTGGCAAATGGGTTTATATTTCGCTCCTTTTCGGCCACCACACATCTGCCCATGTCCTTGTGCATCACCGCTATGTCGCGACCACTGCTGACCCTTCGACCTCGCGGCTCGGCGAAAGCTACTACCGTTTCGTGCTGCGTGCGTGGCGTGGCTCTTTTCGCAAGGGATTAGAGGCCGAAACCGAACGGCAAAACCGCATCGACACAGGTATCTATCTACACCCCTACGTCGCCTATGTCGCTGGTGCGATTGAATTTATCCTCGCGGCGGCGCTCATTGGCGGTATCAAAGGTGCTGTGATCTACGTGGCCCTTGCCAGTTTCTCCACCTCGCAACTCCTCCTCTCGGACTACATCCAGCACTACGGCCTCATGCGCAAAATCACCGATGGCAAGGCAGAGCCCGTCGGCCCGCGCCATAGCTGGAATAGCCCACATTGGTTCTCGTCCGCCGTCATGCTCAACGCGCCGCGCCACTCCGATCACCACGCGCACCCGTCGCGGACCTTCAACACGCTGGTCATTCCAGACGACAGCCCGATGTTGCCGCGCTCTCTGCCGATGATGGCCACGCTTGCTCTGTTCCCACGGCGCTGGCGCAAGGTTATGGATCCACTTGCGGCTCAATGGTCCGATCGGGAGGACACTTAATGCGCGTCCTCGCCCTTCTCGCTATCCTCGCATCCCCCGCAAGCGCCGAAAAAGCGATGAACGCGCAAGCTTTTGACGCCTATACCTTGGGCAAAACCATCACATTCGGGCATGTAGGTGAGGCCCCTTACGGCATCGAGCAATACCAAGAAAACCGCCGCGTCGTCTGGCAATTCATCGGCGGCGAATGCATGAATGGCGTCTGGTACGAGAGCAAAGGCAACATCTGTTTTCGCTATGATTATGACGATGAAGCCAAATGCTGGAAGTTCTACGACGAGCCAAACGGCCTGCGCGCCGAATTCATGAACCGCCCCGACGCCAGCGCCCTTTACCAAGCGCAAGACAGCGAAGACACGCTCTACTGCCCCGGCCCAGACCTCAGCTCTTAAGGCAGCGTCAACCGCCCGTCAGCAAATTCAATCTCAAGCGATTTGGCCGCTTTGGCCGCGTCCGAAGTTGTGACCACAGCCCCGTCGCCACGCACTACGGCATAGCCGCGTTTCAAGGTTTCGACATAGCCAAGTGTTTCGCGCAAACGGTCAAGCGCTGTCAGTCGCGCCATTCTGGCATCTTGCTGGCTCCGTGCACGGTCTGAAATACGGCGCAAGACGTTGTCCAAATTCTCACGCTTGCGCACCACATCCCGCTGAATTGCATCGGCTTTCAGCCCCCGCGCCGCCCCGTCCAGCTTATCCTGCGCCCGCGCAACGCGTGCCTGCAAAGCAGGATCCAGCCGCGCACTTAAACTCTCAAACCTTTGCCGATCCTGCACCAAACGGCTGCGCAAAACCGCAGGCCGCAAGGCCCCCGTCGCATCAGCGAGTTGCAGCTTGCGCGCCGAAATCCCTGTCCGCAGGGCCACTGGCAAACGGTCGCCCCAAATATCCAACCTCTGCCGAGGACCATCTAACAAACTATCCTTATTCGGTAATCCACGCGCCAAATCCGCGACCCGCTGCTTGCGCTGGCTCATCGTGTTGGTCAATGAACGGCTCAACCGCGCCCCTTGCCCATCAACCCAAGCCATCAATTCCAACCGCACAGGCACCGCCATTTCAGCAGCCGCCGTCGGCGTCGGTGCCCGCATATCGGACACAAAATCAATCAAGGTCGTATCGGTCTCGTGACCCACCGCCGAAATGAGCGGAATGTCAGAAGCCGCCGCAGCCCGCGCCACGATCTCCTCGTTGAACCCCCAAAGGTCCTCCAACGATCCGCCGCCCCGCGCCACGATAATCAAATCAGGCCGTGGCAACGCGCCCCCCGGCGTCATTGCGTTAAAGCCTCGAATCGCATTAGCGACCTCAGGCGCGCAGGCCTTGCCCTGCACGGCGACTGGCCAGACCAGCACCTTGCGCGGAAAGCGATCCCGCAAGCGGTGCAGAATATCGCGGATAACCGCACCCGTAGGCGAGGTCACAACACCAATGATCTCAGGCAGATAGGGCAGTTCCATCTTACGCTCAGGATCAAATAACCCTTCGGCCGCAAGCGCCGCCTTGCGCTTCTCCAGCATCGCCATCAGCGCACCAGCGCCCGCAACCTCAATGCTATCCACATTAATGTTATACTTCGACTGCGCGCCAAACGTCGAAAGCTTGCCCGTGATAATCACCTCAAGCCCCTCTTCGGGCATCACGCCAAGCCCCTCAACCTGGCCCTTCCAAGTGGTACAGGCGATCACATTCTTATCGTCTTTGATGTCGTAATAAATATGTCCCGAACGGGCGATCATCACACGGCCCACCTCGCCGCGCACACGCACACGGCCAAAAGTGCCCTCTAACGTCTTTTTCACCGATCCCGTTAATTCGGAAACGGTAAACTCTGGCGCGTTGGTCGCCTGTGGTTCGTCAAAAAGGTCCATGCTCTGCCCTTGTGGTGTGATTGATCCGACCTTAGAACGCGGGGGACAAAAGGCCAAGCGGGAGACGGACATGAACATCCTCATTTTAGGCAGCGGCGGGCGTGAACACAGCCTCGCTTGGGCAATTCAGCAAAATCCGAAATGCGACAGGCTCATCGTAGCCCCGGGAAACGCAGGCATCGCGCAAATGTGCGAGACAGCTGACATTGATATCCTCGATGGCGATGCGGTCGCGACCTTTGCAGAAGAAAACACCATCGACTTCGTGATCATCGGCCCAGAGGCGCCACTTGCCGCAGGCGTGGCTGATCGTCTGCGCGACGCAGGGTTGTTGGTCTTTGGACCATCAAAAGCCGCCGCCGCACTCGAAGCCTCCAAATCTTTCACAAAAGCGATCTGCGACGCCTCAGGCGCGCCCACTTCCACCTATGGTCATTTCACCGACGCCGAGGCCGCCCGTGCCCACATCCGCGCAAACGGCGCGCCAATCGTTGTCAAAGCTGACGGTTTGGCAGCAGGCAAAGGCGTCATCGTCGCCATGACCGAGGCCGAGGCTTTGGCCGCAATCGACGACATGTTCGACGGCTCCTTTGGGCAAGCAGGCGCAGAAGTCGTGATCGAAGAATTCCTGACGGGCGAAGAAGCCTCCTTTTTCGTCCTCTGCGACGGTAAAACCGTGCTGCCCATTGGCACGGCCCAAGACCATAAACGCGTCGGCGACCGCGACACTGGCCCAAACACAGGTGGCATGGGCGCCTACTCCCCCGCGCCCGTGATGACCGATGCCGTCACGCAAAAGGCACTCACCGAGATCGTACAACCCTGCATGGACGAGATGGCCAAACGCGGCACGCCGTTTGAAGGCGTCCTTTTCGTCGGCCTCATGATTGAGGACGGCCAACCCAAACTGATCGAATACAACGTGCGCTTCGGCGATCCCGAATGCCAAACCCTGATGATGCGCTTGGGCGGCCAAATCCTCGACCTGCTGCAAGCCTGCGCCGAGCACCGCCTCGCGGATGCCCAAGTCAACTGGGCCGATGACCATGCGATCACAATCGTCATGGCGGCAAATGGCTATCCCGCCGCTTACGAAAAAGGCACAGTTATCAAAGGGCTGGATGCACTCCCCGAAGATAGCAAAAACATGGTCTTCCATGCTGGCACCGCATCTAAAGACGGGCAAATCGTAGCCACTGGTGGCCGCGTCCTCGCCGTCACGGCACGCGGCGAGAACCTCAAAGAGGCCCGCGACCGCGCTTACGCCATGACACAACAGATCGACTGGCCCGAAGGCTTCTACCGCTCCGATATCGGCTGGCGCGCCCTCTAGGCTTTCTATGTCCTAAAATACTCTCGCCGAAGGCATCCCTTTTTTCGACGAAAAAAGGCCGCGCCCTCCCAAGCGCGGCCTCTCTTATCAGTGGTGGGGCAATTAAGCCGCGCGACCCACCAAAACAGATTCGATCTGATCCGCCGCAGCTTGCTCGCCGTCACCAGCCACAGCCGCAAACTCACGTGTCAAACGCTCCAAAGCGGCCTCATATAGCTGACGCTCGGAATAGCTCTGCTCGCGCTGGTCATCCTGACGGTGCAAATCGCGCACAACTTCCGCAATCGCAATCAAATCGCCAGAGTTGATCTTCTGCTCATATTCCTGCGCACGGCGCGACCACATAGCCTTCTTCACCTTGGCTTTACCGCGCAAAGTCTTCAGCGCATGGTTCACGACATCAGGTGTCGCAAGTGCGCGCATGCCCACATCCGTCGCCTTATGTGTCGGCACGCGCAGTGTCATCTTGTCCTTCTCGAACGCAATCACAAACATCTCAAGCTCAAAACCAGCGACCTCTTGGGTTTCAATCGACACGATCTTGCCCACGCCATGCGCAGGGTAAACCACAAATTCATTTGGGCTAAAGTCATTCTTCTTCTTAGACATATTTCGTCCTTTCGGTGACGGACCAGTGCGACACAAAAACAGCCGACAGAAACATGGGGTTTCTATCGGGCTTGCAGTCTCACATATCTGGTTATTTATTCAGCAGCATTGTCCCTTTCATACCACAAATTTGGACATCAAAAAAGCGCCCCATTTCAGAGCGCTTTTTCATATAAATAAGGACTATCGGTCAAAGCAGACCGAATCAGCCCCCCTCGCCGGGTTTCTCGGAAAACAGCTCCATCTTGCCCTCTTTGCCGTCCATCTCTTCGGCACCCGGCAACATGTCCTTCTTCGTGATGATCACAGGCCACATCTCGGAGTACTTGCGGTTGAACTCAACCCATTTTTCCATGTCAGGCTCGGTGTCAGGGCGGATTGCGTCCGCTGGACACTCAGGCTCGCACACACCGCAGTCGATGCACTCATCAGGGTGGATCACCAACATGTTCTCGCCCTCGTAGAAACAATCTACAGGGCACACTTCGACGCAGTCGGTGTATTTACAGGCGATACAGTTGTCGTTGACGATATAGGTCATGATTTCATCCGGAATTTTGTCAGGGCTTAGCTAGGACAGTCTGCCCGCTCATTCAAGCGTGAAAGACCCATCCCCCGCCCGAAGATACAGCATGTCCCGCCGATCCTTCTTTGTGGGACGACCTTTTCCCTCAAATCCGGGGTTTTTCGGAACATGCACCTTCGGTGGCGACATGTCCTCATACAGCGCTTGCGCTTCGGGCGCGGGTCCACGGCGGGTCCCACAGGCCAGAATTTTCACGATGCGAATGTCGGTGTTTTGTTGGAACGTCAGAACATCCCCTGCCCCAACCGCCCTTGCAGGCTTCACGGCGGGTTGGCCCCCAATACGGACCTTTCCCCCCGTCACCACCCCTGCTGCCAGCGAGCGCGATTTGAAAAACCGCGCTTGCCAGAGCCATTTATCAAGGCGAATGGTGTCGCGACCCTCGATCAACCTTTGTTGAATCCCGCCAAAGCGGCAGCAAACGGGTTGTCAGGATCGATCTTCTTTTCGACCTTCGGCTTGGCGCTAAACTTCTGACGCTCATCGCCGCCCTTCGCAGGCTTGCCGCGCGGCTTGCCCTTAGGTTTCGCGTTTTCACGCTTTGGCCGCGCATCGGCACGCACAGGACGCGCCCCCCAAGTGAAGGTGTAAAACGCCTCCATCTCTGGCGCTTCTTCAGCAGTTTCAACAGCTTCGCCTTCAACTTCAGGCTTTGCAGCTTTCACTTTCGCGCGCTCGCCCTTCTCGGCTTTATAGCCAAGACCAGTCATCAGATCAGCGAACTGATCAAGCGTCATACCTGTGATCGACAACATATCCGCGTTGGCTTCAAAACCGCCACGGCTATCCTTGTCGCGCAGCATGTCGGCAAGGCGCTCCAGCATATCGATACGGATCGCCCGCTCACCCGCAGCGCGGTAGCCAGACATCGCGTAATAGCCAGCAACCGCATCCTTAGCGGCAGGCAATGTGACCAGACCCGGAGGTGGGCTTTCTGGAAACTCACCAAGGTTCTTAGACAGCGACCAAAGCACCAAACGCAGACGCGTTGGCGCAGGCTTCAACAGAAGCGGCATAAAGATCGTGAATTGACCGAATCGAATACCGTGCTTGCGCAATGCGCCACGTGCATCCTGATCCAAAGCCTTCACTTCATCGGCAACATCACCACGTGGCAAAATTCCGAAATTCTCGGCCATGCGGAAGGCAAAGCCCTTGGCCGCCCCCGTCAATGTCTCGTCACCCGCCAATTTCAGCAGCGGCTCAAACCCAGCAGCGATCTTGCGGTCGATGAAATGCTGCAAACGACGGGCAACCTTTTTGGCCACCTCTTCGCCCGCTTCATCATCCACAAATGCGACCACAGTCGGCTTGAGCGGATCTGCGCCGGAAACAAGTTTCCCAACAGCAGTATCGCCCCAAATCAGGCCACCTTGCTCTGTGAAATCAATCTCTGGGTCGGGCGCGTTATAAAAACGATCCGCGAGCAGATGGAAATGGGGGACCAGTGCCGCCACAGAAGCCTGACGCAATGTCTTGGCTTCATCAGGGCTACCAGCCTTGTCCATTTGGAACCGGAAACCTTGCAGTTTCCCTACGAATTCACCCTCTACGGTGACTTCACCTTTGTCGTTTACGTCGGCCAAAAGGCTCTCCTTCTGCTTGAGTCGGCGAAGCAAAATGCTTGTCCGCCGATCCACAAATCGTTGGGTCAGTGCACCGTGTAGCGCATCTGACAAGCGGTCTTCTACCGCACGCGTCTCCTCGCGCCAATGACTTTCGTCACGTAGCCACCCTTTGCGCTGTGCAACGTAGGTCCATGTGCGAATATAGGCCAAACGCTTGGACAATGCGTCAATATCGCCGTCGGTGCGATCAATTCGTCGGACTTGCAGGCCAAACCAATTGGGATCGACATGGCCGTCTTGGTGCAAATCCGTGAAAATCTGGGTCAAAAGGCCCGCGTGCTCGCCACGACTGATACCACGAAAGTCGGGGATTCGGCAGACATCCCACAAAAGTTTCACCGATGGGCCATCCTTTGCGCGCGCGGCAATAATCTCATCCGCTGCCAGCGCTTTGAGTGCGGCCAAATCATCGCTTTCGCGCACTCGCGTCAGAAGTCGGTCATCTGTGCGTTCTTCCAGCGTCGCGATCAGCCGTTTTGTAGACCCAAACTGCAAGCGGCTATTGCGCCATTGGAGTTTCTGGATCGGCGCAAAGCGATGTTCACAAATCGCGTTCGCCACTTCTTCGTCCAGCTCAGGCGCTTCGCCCGTCACACCAAACGTGCCGTTCTCTTTAAACCGTCCCGCACGTCCCGCGATCTGCGCCAACTCGTCAGGCATCAAATGCCGCATACGGTGGCCGTCAAATTTCACCAGATTCGAAAACGCGACGTGGGAAATATCAAGGTTTAGCCCCATCCCGATCGCATCCGTCGCCACCAGATAATCAACATCGCCGTTCTGATACATCTCGACCTGCGCATTGCGCGTGCGCGGGGAAAGTGCGCCCATCACAACCGCCGCCCCACCCTTTTGACGGCGCAGCAGCTCGGCAATGGCATAGCAATTCTCAACCGAAAACCCGACAATCGCGGCCCTTGCAGGCATTCGGCTCAACTTCTTAGAGCCTGAATAGGTCAGCGTCGACATCCGCTCGCGCTGCATAAACTCCGCAGTTGGGATCAGTTCCGCAATCGCGTTACGCATGGTTGCCGCCCCCATAAACAGGGTTTCATGCAATCCACGCGCATTCAAAAGTCGGTCGGTAAAGATATGCCCCCGCTCAGGGTCATTACAAAGCTGGATCTCGTCCACCGCCAGAAAATCGCAGCCCATCCCCTCGGGCATCGCCTCAACCGTACACACCCAATACGCGGCACGTGGCGGCACGATCCGTTCCTCGCCCGTGATCATCGCGACCACACTGGGCCCCTTCTTGGCAACGATACGGTCGTAAACCTCGCGCGCGAGCAGACGCAGCGGCAAGCCAATCACACCTGTGCGATGTGCCAACATCCGCTCAATCGCGTAATGCGTTTTGCCAGTATTCGTCGGCCCCAAAACGGCCGTGACACGGGAATTTAACATCTGACTTCCCGCAAATACGGGTCGGGCAATTAGATTGCCTGACCTTCAAATTCCAATTCAAGACGGTCAATCGCGTCTTGCACGCCCACCGACATCGGGTTGATCCCTGTCACGGTTTTGTAAACTTCGAGTGCTTCTCTCGAACGGCCCAAATCCTCAAGAATCACCCCAACGCCACGCATCGCGTTAAAGTGGCGCGGATTTAACCCCAAACAAGTGCGTAAATCATCCAATGCAGGCCCAATCAGGTTTAATTGATAATAAGCGGTCGCCCGCGCATTGTAGCCTTCGGCAAAGCTTGGGTCGTGATCAATCAGCGCCGAAAAATGCTCTAACGCCAATTCAGGATCATCATTATCAAGCGCGTCTTCACCACGGCGCAGCAGTAAATCAAGGCTCGGCGAGCCGCTTTTCTCCCACTCGGCCACGATTTCCGCCTCAATGCGTTCAGCCACTGGCGCGTCAGCCCTGGCCAACTCATCGTATAATTCATCCAGTGTCGCGGCCTGAAGCTGCAGGGAAAACCCTACTATAACCGCAAATGCCGTAACGATATGTTTGAAGCTTTGTATCATCATGCCCATAACTTCTAATGTAGCGTATCAAACGGCCAGCGCCAGAGGGGCGTTGGTCACAAAACCAAACAAAGGATCAATTATGAGCGAAGTCATTACAAAGGCCGTCGCGGCATTGAACGAAAAAATGGGCGGCGCGGGCTTTGACGGCACGGCAAAATTCGTCATCGACGGCGAAGGTGGCATTATCATCGACGCTGACGGCGCACGCGCAAGCGAAGACGACGCAGACGTGACCCTTTCGGCCAGCACCGAGACCTTCCAAGCCATCCTTGAGGGCGAGCAAAACCCAACAGCGGCCTTTATGACAGGCAAGCTAAAGGTTGACGGCGACATGGGCTTGGCCATGAAACTTGCGGGCGTCTTGTCCTAAATGACCCGCGCTCCGTTCTTTGACGACATCGCAAACGGCCCTGCTGGCGGCGAGGCCCATTGGCTGACCACCGCTGATGGGCTGAAAATTCGCGCAGCACATTGGGTGGCGAGGGGCGAAACGCTCAAAGGCACCATCCTGCTATTTCCGGGACGGACGGAGTATATCGAAAAATATGGCCCTGCGGCTGCCGAGTTTTTGGCGCGGGGCTACGCGATGGTCGCGATTGATTGGCGTGGCCAAGGGATCGCGGACCGCACCACCAACAACCCGCTTTTGGGTGATGTGGTTGATTTCAAGGACTATCAACACGATGTCGCGGCCCTCTTGGCCCATGTCGAGACGCTAGATTTACCCAAACCCTATTTCCTTGTCGCCCACTCCATGGGTGGCTGCATCGGTCTACGGGCGATTTATGAGGGCTTGCCTGTCACAGCTGCCGCTTTCTCTGCACCAATGTGGGGCATCTATATGGCTGCGCCAATGCGCCCCTTTGCTTGGGGGATCACACACCTTGCAAAGATGACGGGGTTCGACAAAACCCTTTCTCCTGGTCAATCAAGGCAAAGCTATGTGAATCGCGTAAAATTCGCTGACAACACTTTGTCGTCAGACCGCGAAGAATTCGACTTCATGCGCAACCAGATCGCAGCCCACCCAGAGCTTGAACTTGGCGGCCCGTCCCTGCGATGGCTCGGCCAAGCGTTGCGCGAAATGCGGCACCTGTCCACCATACCATCACCCAAAATGCCCTGCGTCACGTTTCTTGGATCAGATGAGGAAATCGTGGATTCGCGCGCCATTCACACGCGCATGGCCAAATGGGGAAATGGCAGTTTGCAGCTTCTCAAAGATGCCCGCCATGAGGTCATGATGGAAACCCCAGCGATGCGGAAACAGGTTTTCGACGCGGCAACGGCGCTTTTCGACCAGCACAGTTAAGTTCCACAGCTTTACCGCTTCAAAAACCGCAGCCGCGGGCCTATATCCATGTGAACACACCAAAAAGGTTTTCCCATGGCACGCCCAACACCCGTATTTGATGCAAAAACAAGTGGCGGCAACGCCTTTGGCAACCTGCCAGAATGGGATCTTAGCGATCTTTACAAGTCCCAAGATAGCACAGAACTGCACCGCGACATGGGATGGCTGGAAACGGCCTGCGCTGAGTTTGCCAATGACTATGAAGGCAAGCTCGACACACTGACCGCAGCCGAACTGCTTGCCGCAGTGCACCGCTACGAGGCCATCGACATCATCGCAGGGCGCATCATGTCCTACGCGGGACTGCGCTATTATCAGGTTACAACCGACAGCGACCGCGCCAAATTCATGGCCGACGCCCAAGACAAAATTACTGCCTACACCACGCCGCTGGTGTTTTATGGCCTTGAATTCAACCGCTTGGACGACGCGCACCTTGCAGGCATGCTGGCCGAGAACGCCGATCTCGCCCGTTACAAACCCGTCTTTGACCGCATGCGCGCGATGAAGCCGCACCAGTTGTCCGACGAGCTTGAGAAATTCCTGCACGACCAATCCACAGTTGGAACTACCGCATGGAACCGTCTGTTTGACGAAACCATGGCGGGCCTTGAGTTTGACGTGGACGGCGACACGCTGAACCTTGAGGCCACGCTCAACCTGCTCACCGACCAAGACCGCAGCAAGCGCGAGGCTGCGACCCATGCCCTCGCCGACGTATTCCAAGCCAACATCAAAACCTTCGCCCGCGTGCACAACACGCTTGCTAAGGAAAAAGAGATTGAAGACCGCTGGCGTAAAATGCCGACCCCGCAAACGGGCCGCCATCTGTCCAACCACGTCGAGCCAGAGGTCGTCGAGGCCCTGCGCAATGCCGTTGTTGCCGCCTACCCGCGCCTATCGCACCGCTATTATGCGTTAAAAGCCAAATGGTTAGGCCTAGACCGCATGCAAACATGGGACCGTAACGCGCCCCTGCCGATGGAAATGACCCGCACCGTATCTTGGGACGAGGCCGAAAAAACCGTTATGGACGCCTATGCCGATTTCTCCCCCGAAATGGCCGAACTGGCCAAGCCGTTCTTCACCAAAGGCTGGATCGACGCAGGCGTAAAACCGGGTAAAGCGCCGGGCGCATTCGCACACCCCACCGTCACCACCGTCCATCCCTACGTGATGCTCAACTACCTTGGCAAACCGCGCGACGTGATGACATTGGCGCATGAATTGGGCCACGGCGTCCACCAAGTCCTCGCCGCAGGCCAAGGCGAACTCTTGTCCTCCACACCTTTGACCCTTGCCGAAACAGCCTCCGTCTTTGGCGAAATGCTCACCTTCCAGAAACTCCTTGAGGGTGCCAAAACCCAGCAAGAGCGCAAGATCCTGCTCGCAGGCAAGGTCGAGGACATGATTAACACCGTCGTGCGCCAAATCGCCTTCTACGACTTTGAATGCAAACTACACGCCGCCCGCGCACAAGGTGAACTCACCCCAGACGACATCAACGCGCTCTGGATGTCCGTGCAGGCAGAATCCCTTGGCGAAGTCTTCGACTACACCCCAGGCTACGCGACCTTCTGGGCCTACATCCCACACTTCGTGCATTCGCCGTTCTACGTCTACGCCTATGCATTCGGCGACGGCCTCGTGAACGCGCTCTATGCCGTCTACGCAGAAGGCGACCCTGATTTTAAAGAGAAATACTTCGACATGCTGCGCGCAGGCGGGTCCAAACACCACTCCGAACTCTTGGCCCCCTTCGGCCTCGACGCCTCAGATCCCAAATTCTGGGACAAAGGCCTGTCGATGATCGAAGGCATGATCGACGAATTGGAAGCTATGGAGGCGTAACCGCGCCGACATTGCCGCAATCGGCGAACGGGCTAATCAGCCAATTTTCGCTCAAAAATCAATCCTTAGTTGTTTTTGCTTGTGTGGTGCACTTATGCATCACACACCATCTCCCCGACTAAATCGACCCGAAACCTGAGACAGGTCGCTGCCCCGTGTTAGCGTCAAGTGTCAACGCGACAAATTCTGCCGCCGACAAATGAGCCGAATAGCGCCGAGATTTCGAAAATCGATAATCAACAATTTATAACAACAAGGGGAAGAACATGAAGAATATTTTGATGACCTGTGCCGCAATTGCGGTTTCGATTGGCGGGGCTGCCATCGCTGAAGGTGACCTCAGCCGCGCCAATATTATTGATGTGACAGTTTTGCTCGGGAGTGATGATGATGGGATGTTCATCAGACCCTCGATCAATACTTTTGTAACGGGCCAAGCCTATCGAATGGTTTTGACAAATACCGACGACTTCAAGCACGAGCTTGCGCTCAACGGCATTGGTGAACGGATTTTCACCCGCAAGATCGAGGCGTCTGACGCCGAGGGCAACCTGATCACTGAAGTAAAAGGCGCCATTCGCGAAGTCGAAGTCGGACCACATCAGACCGTCGAGTGGTTTATTGTGCCGGTTCAGACAACCGACGGCCCGGAAGAGTTCTCTTGCGAACTTCCTGGCCATCGGGAATCTGGCATGCACGTTGAGATGGAAATTAACTGATAGTCAGTCTCTTGCGTCAGCCATATCTGTGGCTGACGCTTCAATCCAACTCCGTCCACGGCCAAGGCTTCACCTCTGACCCTGCCGTCTGATACCGGATCGCCTTGGCCATCCAGACACCCATCGTGGTGCCAAACTCGGACAATTGCTCGTTCGGTTCGCGCTTATTCACCAACATAATGATGAACTGTGCCACCGCGATCACCCAAAACAGCGACTGGGCAAAGCCCATCAGCACGCCTACGATAATCATCGAAATCAGGCGCATCCACATGCTCTCGTAATGCGGCTCTTCGTCGTGATCGTTCATGCGGGGCCTCCTGCCTCAAATACCATATCCATCATCACTTGTGTGCCACGCGAGAACGCCAGCGGGCAAGGATAAGCCGCACCCGTGGTGGCACTAGCACCGAAATTCTCGACCTGAAGCACATAGTGGTTCGCCGCAGGCCAGCGCTCTGTCACCACCCGCTGCCCGTCATTCTCCAGCACCAATTCCGCCAGATCATGCAGGTTCGCGTTGAACGGACAGGTCAGGCGCAACAGCCCCTTATCGCCGTGAAACGTGATCTCTTGGCGCGGCTGCATGCGGATCGAGACGATAGCACTATAGGTAAACTCAGGAAAATCCGCCGCCACTTGGGCAAACACATCGACCCCGTTTTCATAGCGCACCTTGGCATAAGGCACGCTCACAGGCTCCGCCCCCGACACAAACCGCGCCGCACCAAAGGTATACACCCCGATGTCACGCAAGCCCCCGCCGCCCATATCCGCCTTGTTGCGAATATTGGTCACATCGCCCGCGTTGTTATAGCTAAACACCGTATCAACATGGACAAGCTTGCCAATCGCGCCGCTGCGCACCAGCTCGCGTGCGCGGATAAACTGCGGATGGTGCACGATCATATAAGCCTCGGCGCAGAGCTTGCCTGCCTCCTTCGCACCAGCCTCCAGCGCGTCAAAGTCGCTGGCCTGCATCGCGATCGGCTTTTCACACAACACATGTTTTCCCGCTTTGAGCGCCTTCAATGTCCATTCAACATGTAAATTATTCGGCAGCGGTACATAAACCGCATCCACGTTCGGATCTGCAAGCAGCGCGTCATAGCTGTCATGCACCCAAATCTGCGGGGCAAATTCCAAAAACGGCGCGGCCTTCGCGGGATCAGATGTTGCCAAGGCGACCAACTCTGCGCCCTTCGCCGCATGAATAGCAGGCCCCATATGTTCGCGTGCAAACTTCGCAGCTCCCAAAATTCCCCAGCGCAATGTCATGATAATCTCCCGTAAAACGTCATTCTTACATTCTCAGATAGCGATACATCCGCTTCCGCATTATAGGCCAGCACGGCCAACATCCGCATCTTGTCGCTCTCATTTGGCGACACGCGGTGGATCGAATTGCGGCCACGGAACAGCACAAGCGTGCCCGCTTCCATCGTCAAAACATCAGGCTGCACACGGCCATCCAGCAAGTCTTCCACACCCTCGTAATTCATCCGCCCCGCCTTCGCGTCGCGCAAATCCTTGATGAACTCAAACCGACTGCCCGCATCAGGTTTCTGAATAAGCAGCGTGATCGCAAAGGACGAGTTGTCGAAATGCCAGCCCAATTCTTGCCCCTGCCCCGCGTAATGCACATTGATCGATGACAGCGTGTCCGCGTAGGGGTGCAACTCCGCCTGCCCCGTCGTGCCTGCGACAAATCCACGAAAATCAGGGTGATCATAGAGCAACCGCAGCGGCGAATCCTCTGCGACCTCATCATCGCAAATGCATCCCTTGCTTGAGACCACCTGCCTATTCGCGGGGTGATCATCGCCAAATTCCGCATTATGCGGTGTCAGGTACACCGAGTGGTTTTGCGCACAAAAATACGCGCGATCCTGTTTGCCGACACTCTCGGCATGTACCATAGCCAAGGCGTCTGCCCGCAAAAAATCAGGCAAGACTAACACGCCATCACGGTCCAATGTCTCACGACACTGCCTAATAAACGCGGCATCCCCAAGCGCAAACCGCTCTAGATCAACGATATCATTTAGCTGCATAGCATCCCCCTCTTTCGCCCAAGCCTAGCCCAGCAAATCCAAAACGAAAACGTCCATCTTTCACCGATCCCAAAGACCTGCGCCGCATGCATAAAATTAGGGCCGCCCACAAAAAAGGGCCCCCGAAAACCGGAGACCCCTATCACTCACTAAAAACCCTTTAAGCGTCGGCAAGCATCCCACGCTCACGCGCCAATTCATGCATCCGCGTTTGCAACTTCTCAAATGCACGCACCTCGATCTGGCGGATACGTTCACGGCTCACATCATATTGGCCGCTCAAATCCTCAAGCGTGATCGTTTCCTCGGCCAAACGACGCTGCACCAGAATGTCCTTCTCGCGCTCGTTCAAAACGTCCATCGCCTCGGCCATCAACGCACGGCGCGCGGTCAGCTCATCGCTTTCCTCGTAATCGCCAGCGGTATCAACACTATCGTCGGTCAACCAGTCCTGCCACTGCGTCGCACCTTCACCGTCGGAGCCGACAATCGCGTTCAACGAGGCATCACCACCCGACATGCGGCGGTTCATTGATACCACCTCATCCTCGGTCACACCCAAATCGGTTGCAATCCGCGACACGTTCTCAGGGCGCAAATCGCCCTCTTCAAGTGCGCCGATGCGGTTCTTTGCCTTACGCAGGTTAAAGAACAACTTCTTTTGCGCGGATGTCGTGCCAAGCTTCACCATCGACCAAGAGCGCAGCACATATTCCTGAATAGACGCGCGGATCCACCACATCGCATAGGTCGCGAGGCGGAAACCCTTCTCTGGGTCAAACTTCTTAACAGCCTGCATTAGGCCCACATTCGCCTCCGAGATTACCTCGGATTGCGGCAATCCGTAACCACGGTAACCCATTGCGATCTTGGCCGCCAAGCGCAGGTGCGATGTCACCATCTTATGGGCGGCTTCCGTATCCTCATGATCAACCCAACGTTTGGCCAACATGTATTCTTCCTCAGGCTCCAACATCGGAAATTTGCGAATTTCCTGCATGTAGCGGTTCAGGCCTTGTTCCGGTGATGGTGCCGGCAGATTTTTCAAATTGCTCATTCTTCTTAACTCCCAACCCAATGTTTAAGGGCTTAACATGGATATGGTCATAACGCGGTCTCGTTTCAAGACTGTGTACCCATAAAACTTAAACGTAATATGAACCTCAATCACGCGAACTTAAAGGAATGTGTCAGTGCATTCACGCACATGAGACCGCTTGAAATCTACACTTTGAGATTTTATCGCTTGACCAATCCCCCACTGGAAGGCCCAAAGGTGTAAAAAACCAAAGGGCAAACAATGAAAAATGTAAAAATTATCGTCTCCGTCGCAGCCATTGGCATCGCAGCCTACGCCCTTTGGCCCACCAAAGCGCCAGACACGATGGCCGTTGGCACAGCATTGGCCGAGGTCACTCTGCCCGCGACCCTCTCGGATAACGCACAAATCGGCAAAACCGCCTACGACGCAAATTGCGCGTCCTGCCACGGGCCCAATGGCGCAGGCACAGACGGCAAGGCCCCGCCGCTTATTCACAAAATCTACGAGCCCAACCACCACGCGACGAAGCTTTTCAACGCGCCGCAGCCCTCGGCGTGCAGTCCCACCACTGGCCCTTCGGCAATATGCCCCCCGTCGCGGGCCTGACCCGTGGCGATGTCACCATGATCGTGGCATATATCCGCGAAGTGCAGCGCGCCAACGGCATCAATTAATCCGAGGCTTGAACCATCTTGCTGCCCAAAGCCGTCAACAAATCAACCATATCATCCGGCAAATCCGCCTCGAATTCCATGAATTCGTCCGTAATCGGATGCACAAAGCCCAAGGTCGCGGCATGTAACGCCTGACGCGGGAAGCTGGCAATCGCTTCAACACCCACTTCACCAATCGCCTTTGGCGACATCTTGCGCTTACCGCCGTAGGTCGGATCGCCCATCAGCGCATGACCGCAATGGGCCATGTGCACCCTGATCTGGTGGGTGCGGCCCGTCTCCAGCCAGCATTCGACCAAACACGCCACCGCAGGGGTGCCCAGCGGCTCCAGAATACGGCAGCGGGTCACCGCATGACGGCCCGTGGTTAACGACACCGCCTGCCGCTGCCTGTCCGTCTTATGACGGCCCAAGAACGTCTGCACCTTCAGAATATTCCCCGGCTCAAACGATGCCCCCTTGATCCCACGCAAACGCGGATCATTGGCCTCAGGCACACCATAGCACATCGCAATATAGCGGCGCTCAACACTGTGATCGGCGAACTGCTTGGCCAAGCTATGATGCGCCTTATCGGATTTTGCGACCACGAGCAGACCCGTCGTCTCTTTATCAATGCGGTGCACAATGCCGGGGCGCTTCATGCCGCCCACACCAGACAGGCTCTCGCCACAATGATGGATCAGCGCATTTACCAGCGTGCCCGTCGGTGTACCGGGTGCGGGATGCACCACCATGCCCGACGGCTTATTTATGACAATCAGATCATCATCCTCATAGACCACGGTCAGCGGGATATCCTCGGCACCAATATGGCTCTCCTCGGCCACATCCACGACAACAGCAATCTGCGCGCCCTCTTCCACCCGAAAACGGGGATCGGTCACAACAACGCCATTCACCTGCACCGCACCATCGGCAATCAGCTTGGCCAAACGTGACCGCGACAGCGAGGCCTCCTCGGGCACATCACGACCCAGCGCCTTATCCAAACGCGGGGCTGGATTGGCTTCAATTTCAAATTCGATCAAACGCGCGGCCATGTGCAGGCTCCAAAACTAAACTTGCACGCTCTCTAACCGCTGCAATCACAGATGTCATGCGGCGTATTTACGGTGCACGCTTGGTGCACGCGCGGTGCACACAGTGTGACATTAACAAATGGGGGGATGGTACCGCCTCCCCGGCTTGAACGGGGGACCCCTGGTTCCACAAACCAGTGCTCTAACCAACTGAGCTAAGGCGGCATCGGGGTTGGATTTAGCCCCAAGCCGTTTTGATTGCAAGACCCCTACCCGCCTTTTCCTTGCCAATCGGTCAATGGGCAGGATAGATCAGGCAAACAACGCAAAATAGGACACCATTATGGGTATCAACGACGAACGCGACGTAGAAGCAAACATGCAAATCGGGCCAACCGACACAGGTATGGTGCGACTTTTCATCGAATCTAATGGCGTAGAAATCCCCATGGATTTTGAACCCGAAGAAGCCGAAGAAATCGCCGAAGAAATGCGTGCAGCAGCCCAAGCCGCTCGTATGATGAAAAAGCGCTAACTCTTTCTTCTGATTTAAAATACCTCGGGGGTCTGGGGGCTGGCCCCCAGCACTTCGGCGCTACTTCAGACCGTAACGCTCCCCCACACTCGGATCACGCGCCGCCTGTGCACGCACCGCGGCATGGCGGGCAAACTTCTGGGTCATCACCCTACGCCTTGCCCCCGCCAGCTTGGTCTCAGGCCCCATGCGTATAATCTCCGCATCATAAGCATCCGCAATAATCAGCCCCGTATCATCAGGCAGCAATTCCGTCGGAAAATTCTGATCGACCGCCCAAAAGAACCGGTCGCACCATTCAAGGTATCCTTGCCATTTGCTGTCAGTCTGGAAATCAACGCGGCTCGATTTGCACTCAATCACCCAAATCTCGCCCTTAGGACCAAGACCCATCACGTCGACGCGCAAGCCCCTTGTCGGTACCAATTCCTCAACACTGACAAAATCATGCTGACGCAAATGACGCGACACACCGCGCGCAAGCAGTTGTCCGGGCATCATGTCGGGCAGGATCAGGTCATTTGGCATGGTCGTTTTATGAACAAAAGGTAAACATCGGTCAAGCCTTTGCGAAATAGGGCGCAATAGGGGCAAGTTACGTAGGGTCGCGTCCAAAATGGACCTAAGCGGGCCACGATTTGGGCGGAATCGAACGTCAGAAGAGGGGTAACTTAATTATGGAGCTGCCCCATGACACTTTTCACTGATGTTACTTTCGCAAAAGTTTGCATGTCCCTGATCGCCGTCGGCGTGATCGAGCGTCTGGTGCTGCGTTTTGCGCCACATGACCTGCTCGAAACGATGGGTTTCGCCCAGTAACACCAAGGCCCCTTGCGGGAAACCCTCCGCCACCCTATCTGTAGTGTTGGCGGGTTTCTGCTCTTCTCGATCGCTATCGGGGTTACATTCCAGTGGCCGTAAGCAAATCCCAGGGAGCTGGCTCTGTTTGGACCCTGGTCCAATTACCTGGCGCCCACCTGTACATACAGGTTCACGGGAATAAATCCCTGAACGGATGCAGCGGTTCCCGCCACCTTACTCTCCAGCAGCGTTAGCCAATGCCACAAAGGCAATGCCTGACGTCAGGAAGTTGATCCCCAACAACAGCCCAATCGCCCAAAGCGCGGTCGACGGCAGCCCAGCGATCAACAATGTCCCCATCGCCAGCGTGGCAAATCCGTTAAACGCAAGCCAGCCCCACCCCTTCTTTGGCCGGTGCTGCATGGCGATCATGCCTTCAAAAGCACCCTGCGCCAAAAACGCGATACCCACGAAAAACGTCAGGCCAATGAGGCCCGTCAGCGCGAAAAAGCCCAAGTAAACGCCAAGTGCGATATGCATCAGCGCAATCAGGCCCGACCAAATCGCCGACTGCCATTCCTTGGATTGGAACGCGTGATAGAGCATCGCGGCGCCAGTAAGCAAGAACACCCACCCAAGCAAAGTTTTCGCTGCAATCGAGAAAATAAGCGGAAACAAAATCGCCAAAACGCCAAGAAAAATAAGGACATAGCCGACGTTCTTAAACCTTGTGCGGAACTTACGCACGGCGTCCATAATGTCAGGTTTTGGGGTGTTTTGCATATCAGCCATGGGACTATCCTTCGCATTTCAAAGAAACACTAACATACAACAGGTCCTACTGAGTAGCCCCTGAGGTACCAAGACCATCCAACATGAACATCAAAAGTCCAAAGCCCCCAATCGCGACCGTCGACTTTGGCACAGAGGTATCGCCAAACTCTATGGTTTCGCGCGAGGTCCTGCCTGACTCTCCGTTCATGTCCTGCTGCCCGCCGTTAATCGGGCGAGGCTCAATCACGATAGGCTCCAAGACTGCTTCTGGCATGCACAAGCGACAGGCCGCATCAGACACAGACGGGGCGAATGCCAGTACCTGTGTAAGCGCTGCACAAACGAATAAGGTCGATTTGAATAACATGGGATAGGTCCTTTTTGACTAAGGCCACCTATATCCCACTGTTCGTGAAGCCGAGATATCACCCAACTTGGTGAAATTCCGCTTAAAATGCGTCTGGACGCGCCTCGCGAGCCATATGATCCAGAACCGCATTCACAAACTTCGGCTCTTTGCCGTCGTGGCTAAACGCCTCGGCCACGTGCACGAACTCAACAATCACGACCTTTGGCGGGGTGATCTTGTTGCGCAGTTCTGCACCAGCAGCACGGAACAAGGCGCGCCAAGTCGGATCAATGCGGGCAATCGGCCATTTGGCAACAAGCGCGCGGTCGGTCATTTGGTCGATAATCGCCTGATCATCAACGGCCTTTTCAACCAGCATGCGGAACGTGCCGACGTCACCCTCTTGCATCTCGATATCGTCGTAGATCTCGCCAAAACGGTGCGTTTCAAACTCTGCGATCACGCGCTCGACAGTCTGGCCAGACGATTCCATCTGAAACAAGGCCTGCACCGCGTAAAAGCGGGCTGCGGATTTCATTTTGCGGAGTTGGTTGTTTGAGATCGTCATGCTGTGGTCTTGCCGCCCTGCGCCAATAGAATTTCGCTTGTGAACCCGACGCCATTGTCAGGACGGCCCCACTTACGGCTGGTTGCCACAAGGTGCAAGGCCGCAGCAACCGCTGATGTCGCTTTATCCGCGTCTTTTGAGTCTAATCCGTAACCGATACATAAGCCCTGTAGCCCAAGCATCTGCAAACCTTGCGCACTTTCAGGAGTTTGCGCATCTGCCAAGACGACAAAGCCGTCAAAATTGCTCATCCTTGCGGCAATCGCAATTGCGGTGGGGATTTCGGCGGATGATGGCATGTCGAGCAGTTCAAAGCCGATATTATGCGCGTCCATCATTAAGACCGCGTTCTCAACATGCGCCTCCGCGTCAGCCACAACAAGCAGTAGCTTCACAGGCTTCTCAAACTCAGGCAGCGGCAAACTCATCATCGTGGCGTCCTTTTCAACCGTGATGGGTCAAGACCCACCCTACTTAGTTTCGCGTAACACATGTGGTGTGCGTGACGGCGTAGGATGGGTTTTAACCCATCATCCCTTAATCAAATTCCCGCAACCGCGCCACATACCGCGCCATCGTGTCGATTTCCAAATTCACAAAGTCGCCAACTTGAGACTTGCCCCAAGTGGTGACTTCCTTGGTATGCGGGATGATATTGACGCCAAAGTCACACCCATCCACCGCATTCACCGTCAAAGACGTGCCATTCAAGGCAACAGACCCTTTGGGCGCAATGAACTTCGCCAAGGCCTTTGGCGCGCGGAAAACAAACCGCGTACTGTCGCCCTCATCGGTCATGTTGATAATCTCGGCGACACCGTCTACATGGCCTGACACGATATGCCCGCCAAGTTCGTCCCCCAATCGCAGCGCCCGCTCTAGGTTCAAGGTGCGTCCAACATCCCACCCAGAGATGTTCGTCAGGTTCACACTTTCCGCAGAAATCTCGACATCAAACCAATTGCCGCCATCGCTGCCCATCGACACGACCGTCAGGCACACGCCATCGCATGCGATCGACGCACCCAGATCAATACCGTTCACGTCGTAACTGGTGCCAATTCTTGCACGCAAATCACCTTTTTTCTCTAATGCGCGCACCGCGCCCAGATCGCTGACAATGCCTGTAAACATGGCAATTCCTCTTTGAAGTTTCTCCAGACCTAGCCCCTTGAGGTGTTGCAATCAAGCCATGCCACGGCGCCCGCGTTTCAGATATGCCTTATTCCTGCCAAAAGGGCATGCAAGTAAGCTAGTGTTGATCAGTTTCAGGATAATCCTACACCGTGACCACCACTGCAGACCGCCGCTTTTTGTTCCTATAGGGACCACACGGGCCATTTTTCCACAGGCTCGCTAAAATGCTGCGCAAAGCTGGCGGTGAGGTATGGCGCGTCGGCTTTAACGCGGGCGACCGTGCTTTCTGGTTTGGCGCTGCAGGATATATCTCCTACCGTGACACGACAGAAAACTGGCCCGCTTATTTTACCGACCTGATCAACACCCACAGCATCACCGACATCGTGCTTTATGGCGACACACGCCCGATCCACGCGCAAGCCGTGGAATTGGCCAAGGCGGCAGGCCTGCGGGTTCATGTCTTTGAAGAAGGCTACATGCGCCCCTATTGGGTCAGTTACGAGCGTGGCGGCACAAACGGCAACTCTCGTCTGATGGATCTCAGCGTGGAGGACATGCAAGCCGCATTAGCACTTTCCGATCTCGAAGTTCCGACGCCACCTGCCCATTGGGGTGACATGCGCCACCACGTTCTTTACGGAGCAATTTACCATTGGTTCGTGCTGTTTCGGAATAGCAACTACCGCAAACTGGCACGGCACCGCGAATTGCCGGTACTGACAGAGGCTGCGCTATATACCCGCCGCTTGCTGCTGATGCCCTTTATTGCCTTGGACCGCATTCTCGCCACGGCGCGGATCAGATTTGGCGGATTTCCGTATCACCTCGTTTTGATGCAACTCGAACATGACGCCAGTTTTCAGATGCATTCGCCATTTACCCGCATGGGCGAGTTCATCACGGTTGTGCTAGAAGGCTTCGCCAAAGGCACCCCGCGCCACCACCACCTCGTGTTCAAAGCACACCCGCTGGAAAATGGCGGCTCTCCGCTGCGCCAAATCATTCGCGACGAAGCAAAACGTTTGGGTGTTGAGGACCGCGTTCATTACGTGCGGGGCGGAAAACTGGCGCAACTGCTGGATCACGCGCGCACCTCTGTGACCGTCAACTCGACCGCAGGCCAACAGGTGCTTTGGCGTGGCATCCCGCTCAAGGTCTTTGGCAAGGCTGTTTACAATAAGCCCGAGTTTGTCTCGGAACAGCCGCTGGATGAATTCTTCGCCAATCCGACCAGCCCTGACAGCCGCGCGTTCAAAGACTACCGTCGTTTCTTGCTTGAAACTAGCCAAGTTCCGGGTGGTTTTTATTCGGCACGCGGGCGCAGGCAATTGATGCGACAAGTCGTTGATATGATGCTCAGCGACGAAGATCCCTACGACTCGCTCAAATCTGGCAAGGTTCCACCACGCCAGCCCTTGCGTATCGTAAACTAGGAACCACTAGACCTAGAGCCCTCCATCCCTATCGCGACATCGACGCAACAGTTTGGTAGCAGCACAAGGCCTTATCCCGTCAGTGAACTAGCTTTTGCCTCGGGATTCCCGTAGGTTAAAAGAAAAACTTGAGGCAGTTCCGAAATAGGTCGAGGAGACCGAGCAGTGATTTCTCTGACATTGCGCTTTGCAAAAGGCGCGGCTCTTGTGGTGACCCTAGGCCTTGTGGCCTCATGTGGCTTGCCCCGTTCTGGGCCGAATAAATCCGAAATCTATTCGGGTTCCGTATTGGAACAAGGCGATGCCTTTGTTCTTGTTGTTGACGACCGCGTAAACCGGATCGCCGCTGTGACGCCCGCCTTGGGCTTTTCGGCTGGCTTTACAGACGTGGCGTTGTTGGCTCGGATACAATCCGCGCTGGTGATACGCTTGGCCTGACGATCTGGGAAAACGTGGACGATGGTTTGTTGGTCCCGCAAGGCCAAAACGCAACTGTGCTTGAAGAAGTGCAAGTTGACGGCTCGGGCTTTATCTTTGTTCCCTACGCGGGGCGGGTAAAGGCCGAAGGAAATACCCCCGAAGCGATCCGTCGCATCATCACTGATAAGCTTACCGATCAGACCCCTGACCCACAGGTTCAGGTCCGTCGCCTTGCTGGCGATGGCGCGACGGTTGCAATTGTTGGTGCGGTTGGTGCGCAGGGCGTCTATCCGATCGAACGTCCGACACGGACACTTGCAGGCATGCTTGCCGCTGCCGGCGGCGTTGCGGTTCAGCCTGATATCGCACGCGTGACCGTGGTGCGCGGCAACCATACTGGATCAATCTGGTTTGAAGATCTCTACGGCCACCCTGGTCACGATATCGCCCTGCGTGGCGGGGATCGGATCATGGCGAGCAAGATACCCGCAGCTTTACGGCGCTTGGGGCCACTGGTGCACAAGACCGCGTGCAATTCGAGAGCCAAGCGATCTCTGCGATTGAAGCCATTGCCCAAGTTGGTGGCCTCCAGTCCACGCTCGCCGATCCGACGGGTGTATTCGTGTTCCGCAATGAGCCAGAGGAAGTCGCGCAGCAGCTCATGGGCCGCACCGATATCACAGGCACGCAGCGCGTGATCTATGTGCTTGATCTGACACGTCCAAACGGCATGTTCATGGCCCGCGACTTTGCGATCCGTGACCAAGACACCGTTTACGTGACAGAAGCGCCTTACACCCAGTTTAACAAAGCGATTGCTGCAGCAACCGGGTCGCTAAGCGCCGCAACAAACGTATCTTCAGCGGCTGGTCTCTAAACAATGGCCCAACGGCCAAAACAAGGCGCCGCGCGTGAAAATGCGCGGCGTCTTTTCGTTTATAACGGCGGTTTTCTGACCAATACCCGCGTTCGGCGTATCCTGACGCTGGCAGGCTATGACATCAAAATCGGCAAGCCCACAGACGGCTATATGGTCGGTGTTTGGGGCCAAAGCCCGACCTCGCCCCGCGGTGAGGCCGTTGCCGCAAAAACCAAAACCCCAATTTTGCGTGTCGAAGATGCCTTTCTGCGCTCCGTCCTAACGGGTCGTGACGGCGATGATCCCATCGGTTTGCACCTTGATACTCAGGGCGTGCATTTTGACCCCGCGATTGTTTGCGACCTCGAAGAGCTGCTGCGCGATCATCCGCTTGACGACAGCGCCCTTCTGGCCCACGCCCGCGACGGGATCGACACACTCAAGCGCCAGCACCTCTCGAAATACAACGCCTTTGATCCCGCCACCCCTGCCCCCGACCCAGGCTATGTGGTGGTCATCGACCAAACGCGCGGCGATGCATCGGTCAAGGCCAGCGGCGCCGACCTGAACACCTTCCGCGAGATGCTTTATTACGCGCAGACAGATCATCCTGCCGCACGGATCATCATCAAAACCCACCCCGAGACCAGCGCGGGCCATCGTGGCGGATACTACACCGATGCGAACACCAACGAGCGCATAACCCTGTTGGACACGCCGATCTCGCCTTATGTGCTCTTTGACGGGGCGATTGCTGTTTATACCGTCAGCAGCCAGATGGGGTTTGAGGCAATTCTGACGGGGCATAAACCTGTCGTTTTTGGCCAGCCGTTCTACATCGGCTGGGGCCTGACCGAGGACCGCAAACCGCTTGACCGCAGGCAACGCAAACTCACGCGTAATCAGCTTTTTGCAGCAAGCATGCTGCTCTACCCGAAATGGTACGACCCGTTTCATGACAGGCTCTGCAGCTTTGAACATGCCACCGCGACGCTCACCGCCGCCGCCCGCACATGGCGAGACGATCATGCGCGCTGGGACGCGCATGGCATGAAGTTATGGAAGCGCAAGCCTCTCCAAGCCTTTTTTGGGCGCTATAAGCCTGTGAAATTCGCGACAAAAATTGGCGCGCGGCGGCAAATGGTTTGGGCAGGAAAAACGACGGAAGCTCTTGAAATGCATGGGGTTTCGCGGATTGAAGACGGGTTCTTGCGCTCTCGCGGACTTGGGGCTGATCTAATCCCACCGCTGTCACTTGTTGTCGATGATCTGGGGATTTATTATGACCCGTCACGCCCCAGCAGGTTAGAAACCCTGATCGAGGCCAGCGCAGCCTTGTCCGATGCAGACCGCAGAAGGGCCGAGGCGCTGATTGCCACGCTGATCGGTGAACGACTTTCAAAATATAACCTTGGCGGGGCCAATGTCGCGGACCTTCCGACAGGCCGCCGTATCCTCGTGCCTGGGCAAGTCGAAGACGACGCCTCAATCCGCCTTGGGGCCACGGATGTGACAACTAATCACGGGCTGCTCGCGGCGGCGCGAAAGGCGAACCCCGCCGCCGTTATTATCTATAAACCGCACCCCGACGTTGAGGCGGGTTTGCGCAAAGGGACCGTATCAGAGGCAACGTCGCTTGCCGATGTGGTCGCTACCAAAGCGGATCCTCTGGCCCTCATTGATCAAGTCGATGAGGTCTGGACCATGACCTCGCTTCTGGGGTTTGAGGCATTGCTGCGCGGCAAGAAGGTCACCTGTCTTGGTTCGCCATTCTATGCAGGTTGGGGTCTGACGGATGACCGCGCTATGCCTGTCACGCGCCGCTCGGCTTCACCCGATGTGATCGCACTCGCCCATGCGGTTTTGATTGATTACCCACGGTATTTTGATCCGAAATCGGGGCTACCCTGCCCTGTTGAGGTCGCGGTTGAGCGGCTTGCAACAGGTGATATCCCGCGCCCAAGTCAGTTCAATCGGATCGCGGCAAAGCTACAAGGTGCCTTCGCCAGTTACGCGCATTTGTGGCGCTAGGCCACGCGCCATCGGCTCATGACATCGCCGCCGATTGCGCGATGTTCCAGCAATTCAAAACGTGGCGCATTTTCCAAAACTGTGACACCCAACGTGCCAAGTGCCGACATACCGTCGCCGCCGATCACCTTGGGACCATTGAACAAAACCAGCTCGTCGACCAAGCCCGCCTTCATCAATGACGCAGCCAATTGCCCGCCGCCTTCGCAGAAAATCCGCGTGAGGCCCGCGCCTGCGAGTTGGCCCATCGCGTCGGATAGATCAACGTTGCTACCTTTGGTTTTGGCCAAAATGGAGTGTGCGCCCAGCGCTTTCCAGTCCCGCGCATCTGCTGCTGGACTATGGCACAGCCAGACAGGTTGATCCTTGGCAGTTCGCGCCAGTTTGCCGTTGGTCGGCAGGTTCAAATCGGATGAAATCACCACGCGGACAGGCTGGCGCTCGGCCCCCATATCGCGCACATCCAGCATCGGATCATCGGCCCGCACGGTGCCCGCGCCGACCATCACAGCGTCATGTCTGGCCCGCATTGCATGGACCAAACGGCGCGCTTGTGGCCCAGTGATCCATTGGCTATCGCCTGTTGTGGTTGCAATATGGCCGTCAAGCGTGGTCGCTAATTTCAGTGTAATATAAGGGCGCCCGCGCGTCTGCGTGAGGAAGAAACCCGCGTGATCTGCATCAGCTTGCTCTTTGAGAATACCCATGCGCACCGCAATTCCAGCGGCTTCGAGCATCGCAATGCCAGCGCCAGAAACTTGAGGGTTTGGGTCGCCTGTCGCGACAACGACTTCGGCAATGCCCGCGTCGATCAGCGCATTGGCGCATGGCGGGGTTTTACCGTGGTGAGAGCATGGCTCTAGGCTCACATAGGCCGTCGCACCGCGCGCCTTGTCGCCCGCTTGGCACAAAGCTTCGGTCTCGGCATGGGGTCTGCCGCCATCCGCTGTGCGGCCTCGGCCCACGATCACGCCATCACGCACGATCACGCAGCCGACCGCAGGGTTGGGCCATACACGGCCCATCCCACGCCGGCCCAAACTCAGGGCCAGCGCCATAAAGCGGGCGTCACTCTTCTGTTTTTGCATCCGGACGCAATTCGGAAACGAATTTGTCAAAATCATCTGCGGCTTGGAAGTTCTTGTAAACACTCGCAAAACGCACGTAGGCCACGGCGTCGATACGGGCCAGACTTTCCATTACAATCTCACCGATTGCCTTGGAGCCAATGTCCGTTTCCCCCATGCTTTCCAAACGGCGCACGATACCAGAGATCATCTGATCCATACGTTCTGGCTCAACTGGGCGCTTCTGAAGGCTAATGCGGATCGACCGCTCTAGCTTATCGCGGTCAAAATCTTCGCGGCGACCATTGGATTTGATGACGACCAAATCACGGAGCTGCACGCGCTCGTAAGTAGTAAATCTGCCGCCACACGCGGGGCAAAATCGACGTCTGCGGATGGCGACATGGTCTTCCGCTGGACGTGAATCTTTAACTTGTGTGTCGACGTTTCCGCAAAAGGGGCAACGCATGGGCCTGTCCTCGTTTTATTTTTATACTGCCAGTCGTGGGTATTTTCCCACTTATCCACAGGACTATAGGAGGCTTGGTACAATTTGGGTAGTGAGAAAATCGGCACACCAAATGGTGTGTCTGTAGAGACTCACTGTGATGTCACAACCTGTGCACACTACGTGCACTGCGCGTGCACCGACGACGCTTAATCTGGCAGCGCAACCCACTTGAGCGCGCGGTCATCCCACGTCAGGCCAAGCGCCTCTTTCGCTTCAAACAGCAGGACATCCCACGTAAATTCAACCGAGGCACGGTCGCAGTCCATGTCGAGAATGATTTTGTCGCCGCGCCATGCTGACACACCACCAAAGTTGCGATGCGGAACATCCTCATACAACTCTTCACCCCAAGGGCGCTCATACCCGACACGTACCGCATAGGCGTAGTTCTTGTTATAAAACACGACCTCCTCGACGATTGCGGTACCTGTCGCATTCCAAGGGCGGTAATCCAGTGCGGCGAGCGTTGTCTGTAGCGTCAATTCTGGCACCTGCCCCGCTTTGCCAAAGCTGTAGGTCGCGTGTTTGTCATCAAAGCAAACCTCAAGAAATTTTGCGCTGCCTGAAATCTGGCACGACATGAAGGTTTCTTAGCCCGCATTGCACATCGCCCAAGCGGGGCTGGCAAAAACCAACAAAGGAAGTACGTATTTCATCGGCATCGTTTCCCCGCGCCCTTTAGTCAGGCAGCTCAACCCATTCCCCATCGGAATAGACGTTGCCTAACTGGTTCTTCGCCTCTGAAAGCCCGTCCAAACGGTCAATGTAAATGGTGGCAGGGTCACAGGTCAGGTTCGCAATTTCCACATTGTTCCGCTTCACTATCACCCCGCCAAATTGATCCACTTTGACCAACGCGTCAGGATCATCAGGAATGTCCCGCCTGACTGCAACAGCCACCGTGTAGCTATAGTTTTGATTGTAAAACACGACCTCTTCCCAAATCGTGCTGCCTGCACCGGGCCAAGGGGTGTAATCCAGCGTCGCGATGCGCTCAACCAATTCGAGTTCTGGTGCCCCCATTGTCGGACCGAAACGATAGCTGGCGGCCTCGTCATCAAAACAAACCGACAGGGTTTTCGCGCTATTTTCGATCTGGCAAAATAGAAATGTACTGTCGTAACCTCCGCACTCTGCCCAAGCGGGCGCCGCGAGCAGGCTCAATGCAACCGCATATCTCATCACGTTCCGACCCGCATCTTTGCTTGCTCATCAATGACTTGCTTGGCTTTTGCGAGGGAAACCTCATTGGCTTGCTCAAGGCTGTCAAAGGTATCAGCGCGGATCACTTGTTGGGTTTGGACCTCGCCATCGACCTCATTCTCAATACGCGCGGCCAAGCGGTATTTGGACCCTTCACGCATGGGCTCAACAATGATGCGGAAATCTTTGTAAATCTCAAAGGTTTCCTCAGTGGGCTTGCTGCCAAAGAGCGTTTTGAGAAACTTCATTGCGGGTCTCCATTCTTGGGTTGTCCCTACCTTAGCCGCAAAACAAAAGCGGGGTTAACCCCAATTGATGCTTAAAGGTAGGCCCCGTCCCATCCGTCTGGATAGAAATCCTGCAACGCCGCTTTCAGCGGATCGAGGTGCGGCTCGTAATGTTTCCAACGTCCCATCGCCTTTGACGACAAAGGTGCGCGCACCTGCGCTGTCGAGAGGGTGTGGCTGTGGTTTTTGCTATTGGCATGATCCAAGACCGCAGGGTCCCAAGGCAGGTCTAGAAACGCGAGGGTTTTGCGCAGCGCGGTTTCCTGATCGGCTATCACATCCTCGTAGCGCAGCGTCAAAATCGGGTTCGGCAGCACCTGCCCCCAATGGGTCATCAGCTTGCGATACTGCGCATAGGTCCGCCCCAGCAGCCCGATGTCTTGGGTGTAGCTGTGCCATGCCGACAGCGGCTGAAGGTAGCAGGACACGCAGGTATCCAGCGGATCGCGGCGCATGTCGATGATCCGCGCGTTGGGCAGGATTTTGGCGAATAGCCCCAAAAGCTCAAAGTTATGCAGCGCCTTGTCGATCACCCGTGGTTGATATTTTTCGCAAGCGATTTCAGCGAGATAGCGCTTTCCAAACGAATGGGTCGCATCCAAGGGAATTTGCCTGATCGCTGAGACCATATCGCCGCCATAATGGGACCGCATCCCTGTTTGTTGGCACAGGTTGGGCAACGCTGGACTTTCGCCAACGCTGCTGATCTGGCTATGGCCGGTCAACATTTGTTCCAGCAGGGTCGAGCCGCTGCGCGGGAAGCCGATGATCAGAACAGGTTGATCGCTGGGATCGCCTGTCGGTGTCGCGTAGTCCGCCCGTGTGACCGAAGTGCACAGGGTCTGGATAAAGCTGGCGTAACCCTTTTCATCGCGGCGCATTGGGGCGGCTGATTTCGCGCGGCTGAAGGCGTCATAGGCTGCGTTGTGATTGCCAGCGTCTAGATGGGCCTTTGCCAAAAGCTTGAGCGCGTCCGCAAAAGCGACGCCGCTTGTTTTCGCGAGTGGCGGCAGGATCTGCAACTTGAGATGTGCGAGAACGGGGTCGTCAGCGGCCACTGGGCCGACTGAGAATAGCAGGCTAATGACGTCGATATATCGGGGTGCGTTTCCCAAAGGTCGCGGGCCACGGCGGCCGCTTTGGCCAAATCGCCAGCCGCTCGCAGGTAGCGCCCCTTTTGGATAAGCGACGGCATGTGGTCAGGGCGTTTTGTTAGCGCAAGTTCGATCTTGGCGATGGCGGCATCTGGGCGATTGCGGGCCGCGTCTACGTGGGCTGCGATAAACAGGCTATCAGGATTGGCGGGGTCGATGTGCAAGGCGGCGGCGGCATGCTGCTCTGCCTCGGCTAAACGTTTGCAATTGCTATAGGTTTCGGCGGCAAGGGCCTGCACTTCGGCTGATTTTGGCTTGAGCGCTACGAGGGATTCCACCGCTGCTGCCGCTTTGCGGAATTTGCGGGAATAGCGATTGTGAAAGCGGACGTAGGTGGACAGGACAACCGCGTTTTTCGGCTTGGCCCTCACAAGCGCATCGAACAAGGTTTCCGCTTCGGCGATACGCCCGTTTGCGGCCAGCGCCTTGGCTTTATCCAATGACATCGTCGTGCCTCAGGCCAATGGCCCAAGGCAGTTTTTATGGATTTTATTGGTCAAGGAACGACCGCAGTTTGCGCGAACGGCTTGGGTGCTTGAGCTTGCGCAGCGCCTTTGCCTCGATCTGACGAATACGCTCACGTGTCACCGAGAACTGCTGACCCACTTCTTCAAGCGTGTGGTCGGTGTTCATGCCGATACCAAAACGCATCCGCAAAACACGCTCTTCACGTGGTGTCAGCGAGGCCAGAACGCGGGTCGTGGTTTCCTTCAGGTTTTCCTGAATAGCGGAATCCAACGGCAGGATCGCGTTCTTGTCTTCGATGAAATCGCCAAGCTGCGAATCTTCTTCGTCGCCGATTGGCGTCTCCAAAGAGATCGGCTCTTTCGCGATCTTCATAACCTTGCGGACCTTTTCCAAAGGCATTTGCAGTTTGGCTGCCAATTCCTCTGGTGTCGGCTCGCGGCCAATTTCGTGCAACATCTGGCGACCAGTGCGGACCAGTTTGTTGATCGTCTCGATCATGTGCACAGGAATACGGATCGTGCGGGCCTGATCGGCGATGGAACGGGTGATCGCCTGACGGATCCACCACGTCGCATAAGTCGAGAACTTATAACCGCGACGGTACTCGAATTTATCAACAGCCTTCATCAGGCCGATGTTACCTTCTTGAATAAGATCAAGGAATTGCAGGCCACGGTTCGTGTACTTTTTCGCGATTGAAATAACCAAACGGAGGTTCGCTTCGACCATTTCTTTCTTGGCCTGACGCGCCTCTTTCTCACCTTTTTGAACCTGCTGCACGATGCGGCGGAATTCGTTGATATCCACACCGACATATTGGCCAACTTGGGCCATGTCGCCGCGAAGTTCTTCGATCTTGTCGGTAGAACGTTCAATCAGCGCCTGCCAGCCTCGGCCAGCCTTTGCGCCCATTTCCTCAAGCCAGTTCGGGTCCAGCTCGCGGCCCTTATATTCGTCGATGAATTCACGACGGTTAATACGGGCTTGGTCGGCGAGCTTCACCATCGCGCTGTCGATGGACATGATGCGGCGGTTGATGCCGTAAAGCTGGTCGATCAACGCTTCAATACGGTTGCTGTGCAAGTGAAGCGAGTTCACCAGACCAACGATTTCCGTGCGCAGTTTTTGGTATTTCTTCTCTTCTTTGCCTGTAAAGGAAGAGTCCTCATTTAGCGTCGCGGACATCCGCGCGTCTTGCATATCAGACAATTTGCCAAAGCCGCGTGCGATGACTTCCAGCGTTTCCAGAACGCGTGGTTTCAGGGCCGCTTCCATTGCCGCAAGCGACATGTTGGCCTGATCGTCCTCGTCGTCATCATCATCCTTGCTGATCGGGTTACCGTCGGCATCTACCTCGGCTGAATCTTCCTTCTCGGCCGCAGGTGCGCCTGCGACGGGGGCCACGACAGCGCCCAGACCATCTTCGTCCATCTGGTCGCCAAATGTCGTTTCAAGGTCGATGACGTCGCGCAGTAGAATGTCTTCGGACAAAAGTTCGTCGCGCCAGATCGTGATCGCTTGGAATGTCAGCGGGCTTTCGCAAAGCCCCAAAATCATCGTATTGCGGCCAGCCTCGATGCGCTTGGCAATCGCAATTTCGCCTTCACGCGACAGCAGCTCAACAGAGCCCATTTCGCGCAGGTACATGCGAACAGGGTCATCGGTGCGGTCCAGCTTTTCAGCATCCGCACCACCAAGGATAATATCACGAGAGCCCGCGACAGTGGCAACAGCGGTGCCGCCTTCTGGATCGTCGGTCTCTTCGGATTCTTCTTCCTCGGTCACCTGAATGCCCATCTCGGACAACATCGACATGACGTCCTCAATCTGGTCGGAGGACACCTGCTCAGGAGGCAGAACCGCGTTCAACTGATCGTAAGTGATGTAGCCACGTTCACGGGCGTCCGCGATCATCTTTTTGACTGCGGCTTGGGACATATCGAGGCTGATATCGCCGTCTTGGTCGTCCTTACGGTCGTCGTTATCTTTCGCGGCCATGCGGGGCTCCTTCAAGAGGTCAAACGAATCAAAGTGATCCGGATGATTCGGTTTCAAACGAATCAACCTGTATTTGGGGTGATTCGCAAGGTGAGGTGGTCGTGTTTCTCAGATATGTTGCGGGACAGCGTGTGTTGGAGGTTCCCACTGAACCAAGATTATTTCGTTTTCTTGTCCGCACTTAGCGCGTTCAAAAGGCTTTGAAAGGCGCTTCGTTCATCCTTGTTCAGTTCCACCCCGTTTTTGGCCCGCTCGAAATCGGCACTATTGTCGACATCTTTGCGCACCGACGTATCAATCGAGGCCGCAGCCCGCGCCAGACGCCATGTCGTGCTTTCGTCCGCGATGCCATACATTTCATCCATGCCGTCGCTGATTTCACGCATGTGACCACGTCTCGCCATGAGTTTGCCGAGTTCTTCGGCCAAAAGTTGTTTTGCAATGCCAACGTCACCAGCCCTACGCAGGCTGGGCGTAATAGCCAAATGTGGGTTACTCATCAGCTTTTCAAGGGCCTGCGCGCCAACTTCTGCCACCACAGCCTCTTTTACGTTTTCGGCCGTGGCATGCCGCAGGACCGCGTTGCGCAATGTCGCATGTAACGGGTCGCGGCACTCCATGCGCTCGACTTGCGCCTCGAAGGCGAGAATGACGGCGGGGGTGTGCAACAAAGTTGCCAAAATCACCGCTTCGCGCAGGTGATCAACGTCACTGACCCCTGCCCCAAGTTCGGACATTTTGGAAGAGGTCACAGGCGCGATATCCTGCTGCCAAGGCTCTAGCTTTTTGCCTGTCCACGCGCGTTTCGGGCCACGCTTGCCACCGCTGGTGCCGCCCTGTTTACGGGTATTGAAAAGCTCCCAACGCAGCTCTTTAATGGCCTCGCCGTAGTGACTGCGCACCGACGGGTCCGCGATCAATTTAATCTTTTCGCGCAATGTCTTATCAAGAGCCGCACGCCGTTCCGGGCTGTCGAAAATCTTGCCCTCAGTCTCGCGGCGCCACAGCAGTTGCACCATCGGGATCGCACCATCTAGCAGCGCCTGCATCGCACCCTTGCCCTGCGCCTTGATCAGGTCGTCAGGGTCCAGCCCCTCTGGCATCAGCGCAAAGCGCAGCGAGCTGCCCGCCTCTAGGAGCGGCAATGCAATATCGATCACCCGCATCGCCGCGCGTAGGCCAGCGGTGTCGCCATCAAGGGCGATGATCGGCTCAGGCGATATCCGCCACAAAAGCCGCAATTGATCCTCCGTTACCGCCGTCCCCAAGGGGGCAACGCTCGCACCAAAGCCCGCCTCGGACAGCGCGATCACGTCCATATAGCCTTCGGCCACAATCAAGGGCTGACCTTTGCCTGCGGCCTCGCGTGCGGGGCCGTGGTTATACAGGCTGCGGCCCTTGTCGAACAAAGGCGTTTCGGGAGAGTTCAGATATTTCGCCCGCGCATTGGGGTCGAGCGAGCGCCCGCCAAGGCCAATTGGGCGATTGCGCCCGTCGCGGATCGGAAAAATGATACGGCCACGGAAGCGGTCATAGGGCGCGCCGCCTCGGTCACTTTCGGCGGAAAGACCTGCCTCGATCACCAGTTTCGGATCAACGCCCTTGCCCGTCAGATGCGCCATCACCCCGCCATTTGGAGGGGCAAAGCCGATATCCCAGCGGTCTTGCGCCTCAGGCGAGAGCCCGCGCCGCGCCAGATAATCACGCGCCTCGGACGCCACCCCCGTTTGCAGCTGCAACCTGTGCCACTGCACGGCCTGCTCCATCACCTCGGTCAGTTGGGTCCGCAGATCGGCCTTTTCTTGCGCGCGCGGGTCGGAGGCTGGCACTGGCATCCCTGCCTCTGCTGCCAAAATCTTGACCGCCTCCATGAAATCCACGTTCTCGGTTTCGCGCACAAAGGAAATCGCGTCGCCTTTTGCGTGGCAGCCAAAGCAGTAATAAAACCCTTTGCGGTCATCGACGTGGAAACTGGCGGATTTTTCTTGGTGGAACGGGCAAGGCGCCCAGAGGTCGCCCTTGCCTTGGTTCGATTTGCGCGTGTCCCACATGACCTTTCGCCCAACGACCCGTCCAAGCGACAGCCGCGTGCGTAATTCATCAAGGAAACCTGGGGGCAAACTCATAAGCGCATTATCCGCCTATGAGCGGCCAGAGTCGAGAGCAACCGCATATGACTGTCGTCCAATTTTCGACGAAAATTGGTCAGCCCCGCGCCGAAACGCCCGTTGCCGCCACTTCCAGCTCATGCACCAAAGTTGCCGCCATCGAGCGCATGACCATCACGTCAAACGCGCCACCATCGCGTGCAATGATCACCGCCGACATATGCCCGACCAACGTGCGGCGCGCACCAGCGGCCCCGCGCAAATCCACAGGTGCCAATCGTGCCAGCACATCCACCGCATGCCCTTCGATGCGCACGCAGGCCCACCCGTCGCTTTGATCCGTGACGGCAGCTGGCAACTTCGGCAAAGCCTCTGCACCCAGCACCAAGGCCTGCCCATGGCCGAACCACATCGCAGTCACGGGGCCAGCCGAGACGATCTGACCTGCCATTGGGAAGGCCACGCCCAGCTTGCGCAATGCCGCATCAGTTGCGGCCAATTTTCCTGCGAATGGTGAGACCGACCAAACCTTGCCAAAGCTCACTTCGCTTAGTTTCACTTGCCCGATTTGACGTGGCAATAGCCCCGCGCAAGGCGTTGTTTCTAGCAATTTAACCACGCAAACGCCCTCCTGTCGGATCAAAGAATACCGGATCGCAGACCTCCAGCGTCGCATCAATCTCACGCAAATGGTCAACCATCCGGATCACCTCGCCATGCCGCGCACGACCCCGATCAAGGAAACCAAGCGCGATGTTATGGCCCAGCGTCGGCGAAAACCCGACCGAGGTCACATAGCCCTGATCGTTCACGCGCACCGCGTCAGCGCCCGCGTCAAACAAATGTGCCCCAGCCACCATCTGCTGCACAGCCCCCACAGGCTTGAGGCCCACCAGCTGCGCACGGTTCTCGTCCATCAAGCCTTCACGCGCGGCCATGGTCTGGCCGATGCAATCCTTCTTGCGGCTGACCATGCGGTCCATGCCGATATCAAACGCCGTGACCCGCCCGTGAATTTCCGCATGGGTGATAAAGCCCTTCTCGATACGCAGCACATTGAGCGCTTCCATCCCGTAGGCCCCGCCGTCAAGTTTGGCAGCGTGATCAACGAGTTGTTTATAAAGGCTCGCACCGTAACGCGCAGGCACAGCAATCTCATAGGCTTGCTCGCCAGAGAACGAAATCCGGAACAGCCGCGCAGCTATCCCGTCAATCGTGATCGCACCGCAGCCCATATAGGGGAAGCTCGCGTCATCAATCGGCGCATCAATGATCCCATTGATCACATCGCGCGACTTTGGCCCCGCGACCCCAAACTGTGCCCATTGCTCGGTGACCGAGATCACCTTTGCGTCCAGATCGGGCCGTACCACTTGCAGCACATATTCAAGGTGGCGCATCACAAGACCCGCCGCCGCCGTGGTCGTCGTCATCACATAGTGGTTGTCCGCCAGACACGCCGTGGTGCCATCATCCAGCACATGGCCGTCTTCGCGCAGCATCAATCCATAACGGACCTTGCCGACCTTCAGCGTCGAGAACGTATTTGTATAAACGAAATCCAATAGCTTGGCCGCATCAGGCCCCTGCACGTCAATCTTGCCAAGGGTAGACACATCCACGATCCCAACAGCATTGCGGACCATATTCACCTCGCGGTCGCACGATTGCCGCCATGTGGTCTCGCCTGCAATCGGGAAATAGCTTGGCCGATACCAAAGCCCCGCTTCGATCATCGGCGCAGCTGCGGCAACGCTTGCCTTATGCGATGTCGTGAAGCGTTCAGGCGCAAAGCCTTTACCATGCGCCCCCGCCCCCATCGCCGCAATCGGCACGGGCACAAAAGGCGGACGGAAGGTCGTCGTGCCCGTCTCGGGGATGCCCCGCCCTGTCGCATCGGCCAGCACGGCCAAAGCCACCACATTGGATGATTTCCCCTGATCGGGCGCCATGCCTTGGGTCGTGTAGCGCTTCATATGCTCAACAGAGCGGAAGTTCTCTTGGGCAGCGAGGCGCACATCTTTGACATGCACATCGTTCTGGAAATCAATCCATTTGCGGCCCTTGCCCTCAACATGCCAAAGCGGCTCGATGTTATAGGGCGCGTGATCGGCCTGGGGCAAATCCACCTTTGCGGGCTTGATCTGCATGTTCTTGAGTGCCGCCTCCGTAATCTGTGCTGCATCCGCGAGACAGCCCATCGTGTCGAAAACCCCGTGGCAAGCGCCCGCCGTCACCATGTTCGGCACCGCCCCTGCACTTGGCACAAAGCTTGCAATCCCGGCATCCCAAACGGGGCGCCCATTCATGTGGCACGTCAAATGCACCGTCGGGTTCCAACCACCAGTCACGGCTAGACAATCAGCCTCGATCTTGGCGTTCTCACCGTTTTGCGAGACCGTTATGCTCTGCAATCCATGCCGCCCTGCGGTATCAATCACCCGCGCACCTGTGCGGCTATCAAGTTCGGCCACGACGTCTATGCCCGCAGCCCGCAAATCGCGCGCGGTCTTTGCCACATCATCGTTATTGCCGAAAACCGCGACCTTCTTACCTGTCGCCACGCCCCAGCGGTTCACATAAGCCCGCACAGCCCCCGCCATCATCACACCGGGGCGGTCGTTATTTGGAAACGCAATCGACCGCTCAAGCGAGCCCGCGCAAAGCACCGACCGCTTCGCCACGATCCGCCAGAAACAGGACCGCGGAAGGCCCACACGACGTGGCGCAAAATCACCGACCCGCTCCAACGCCCCAAATGTGCCTTGGTCATAAGCGCCCGTCACCGCCGTCCGCGTCATGATCCGCACGTTTGGCATCGCGGAGAGCTCCGCCTCGACGGACTTTACCCAGTCCATCGCGGGCGCACCGTCAATCTCTTCAACCTCTGAAAGCAATCTGCCGCCGAGCGCCGTATCTTCTTCGGCCAAAATCACATCCGCACCAGAGCGCCCCGCGACCAGTGCCGCCATCAATCCCGCAGGCCCCGCGCCGATGACAAGCACGTCGCAAAACGCAAAAGCCTTCTCGTAAGTATCGGGATCAGTCTTGCCACTCAGGCCACCAAGCCCCGCAGCCCGCCTGATAATCGGCTCATAGACCCGTTCCCAAAACGCCTTAGGCCACATGAAGGTCTTGTAGTAAAATCCCGCGCCCAAGAACGGCGATGCAAAATCATTCACTGCCATCACATCATTCTTGAGGGTCGGCCAAGCATTCTGCGAAAACGCCTCCAGCCCCTCGTAAACCTCCTGCACGGTCGCACGGACATTCGGGTCCGCCTGCGCGCCTGTGCCAATGGTGACAAGCGCGTTCGGCTCCTCAGACCCCGACCCCATCACGCCACGCGGGCGATGGTATTTGAATGAGCGGGCGACCAGCTTGACGCCATTGGCCTGCAATGCCGCTGCCAAAGTTTCCCCCGCAACCCCGCAATACTTCACACCATCAAAGGTGAACGGGACCGTCACATCAGCTTTGCGCAATCTCATCGTTTGGCCTCCCGTGCCAAGGCCACATCTTTGATCGCATGAGTCACCGTGTTACGCGTCACAACGAGCCAAGCGCCGCAGCCCGCCTCGTGATGCCACAAATCGCGGGTCTGGCCCGCTGGGTTCTCGCGCAAATGCACATAGTCATCCCAAGGGCCAACACCCGCATCCGGCGCAGGGCGCATCATCGCCACAGCATCGCCGCCATAATAAAACTCGCGGCGATCACGCTCGCCGCAAACAGGACAGTTAAGACGCATGGAACCCCTGCCTCGCTTTGTTCAAAATACTCAAAATGCGACCTTTGCCGCCATCAGTGAAGGTTATGTTGCGCACCTGTGCCCTCCTCATCCATGAGGCCGCGCCCCGTGCGGAAACGGTCCAAGCGGAACTTCTCGGCAGGCGCGTGGTGGTTGCCCGTCGCGATCAAATGCGCAAGGCTAAAGCCCGATCCGGGCACAGCCTTGAACCCGCCATAACACCAGCCGCAATCCAAAAAGAGCCCCTCAATATGAGTTTTATCAATAATCGGGCTGCCGTCGGGCGTCATATCCATGATCCCGCCCCAAGACCGCAGCACCTTGGCCTTGCCGATCATCGGCATCAGGGTCATGGCCGCATCCATCACATGTTCCTTCATCGGCAGGTTGCCGCGCGAGGCGTAGCTTGAATAGAAATCCAGATCGCCACCGAACACCAAACCACCCTTGTCAGATTGGCTGATATAAAAGTGGCCCATGCCAAAGCTGACGACGTGATCGATCACTGGCTTGAGACCCTCGGTCACAAACGCCTGCAAAATATGGCTTTCAATTGGCAGGCGCATCCCCGCCATTGCGGCCACCTGCCCCGACCGCCCCGCCGTGACGATCGCCACCTTTTTGGCGCGAATGGCCCCGCGCGAGGTCTGCACGCCTTTCACGACGCCGCCTTCAATATCAATCCCCGTCACTTCGCAGTTCTGGATCAGATCAACGCCGCGTTGGTCAGCGCCACGCGCATAGCCCCACGCCACCGCATCATGGCGCGCCGTACCACCGCGTTTATGCAGCAAACCGCCATAAATCGGGAACCGCGTGTTCTCGAAATCAAGATACGGCAAATGCTTACGCACACCCTCAGTGTCCAACAGTTCCGCATCATCTCCTTGATTGATCATCGCATTACCACGGCGGGCAAAGGCATCGCGCTGGCCGTCAGAATGGAACAGATTGATCAAGCCACGCTGCGAATGCATGACGTTATAATTCAGTTCGTTCTCAAGGTTCTCCCACAGCTTCAGCGAATGGGAATAAAACTCGGAATTGCCCGGCAAAAAGTAATTGGCCCGCACAATCGTGGTATTACGCCCCACATTGCCGCCGCCAAGGTAGCCCTTCTCAAGCACGGCGATATTCTTTAGCCCATGCTCTTTAGCGAGGTAAAACGCAGTCGAGAGGCCATGCCCCCCGCCGCCAATAATCACGATGTCATATTCGGCCTTAGGCTCTGGATTACGCCACTGAGGCTTCCAGCCCTTCTGGCCGAATAACCCCTCTTTGATCACACGAAATCCCGAATATCCCATCAGCGCACTCCACCCGTTGATGACTCACGCTAGGCGGGATAGCGGCAGATGAAAAGCACACAAACGACAAAAATGGCGCGCAACCGCTGCTGCGCGCCTTGTCTTAGAATGTCTTGCGCCGTCAGGCGCTCCTTTGGATCAAAGGCCCTTGGCTTGGTAGCTCAATGCAACTTTGCTGATCGACACGATATAGGCCGCTGTGCGCAAATCGGTCACATCATCGCGCCCGTGCCAGACGTTGCGCATCGACTGATAAGCCGCGCGCATCGTGTCATCGAGGCCAGAGCGGACCAGTTCCAACTCATCCGCCCCGCGCAGATACTTTTCCTTAAAGCCTGCAGACATTGACCAATCGGCACCCAAATAACGGTCCAGTCGCTGCAACTCATCGACGAGAACCTGATGGCGCGCTTCCTCCGCGCGGCGCTGCATCCGGCCAAAGCGGATATGGCTCAGGTTCTTGACCCACTCGAAATACGACACCGTCACACCGCCTGCGTTGGCATACATATCGGGGATAATCACGGCACCCTTCTCGCGCAGGATCTCATCTGCACTTGCTGTCACAGGGCCGTTCGCGGCCTCAATAATCAATGGCGCTTTGATACGATCAGCGTTCGAAAGGTTGATCACACCTTCAAGCGCCGCCGGGATCAGGATATCGCACTCGGCCTCTAGCAATGCCGCACCATCCGCCTGATGCCCCGCATCGGGATAGCCCGTCAGGCCGCCGTGTTTTGCAATCCACTGGTGCACGGCCTCAACATCGAGACCCTTCTCGTCATGCAAAGCTCCGTCGCGCTCGATGATGCCCGTGATCAGGCAACCATCTTCCTCGGACAGAAACTTTGCCGCGTGATAGCCTACGTTGCCAAGACCTTGCACAATCACGCGCTTGCCCGACAGATCGCCCGTCAGACCCGCGGCCGCCTTATCCTCGTCATAGCGAAAGAACTCGCGCAGCGCATATTGCACGCCGCGCCCCGTGGCCTCTGTGCGGCCCTGAATACCGCCTGCGTTGATCGGCTTACCCGTTACACAGGCAGCACCGTTAATATCGGTCGTATTCATCCGCTTATATTGGTCTGCAATCCATGCCATCTCGCGCTCGCCCGTGCCCATATCAGGGGCTGGCACGTTTTGGGCGGGGTTAATCAGGTCACGCTTGATCAGCTCATAGGCAAATCGGCGGGTGATCTGCTCCAGCTCATGGGGCTCCCATGCATTCGGATCAATCCGCAATCCGCCCTTAGAGCCACCAAACGGGGCCTCCACCAAAGCGCATTTGAATGTCATCAACGCAGCAAGCGCCTCAACCTCGTCTTGATGAACCGACAGGGCATAGCGAATGCCGCCCTTGACTGGCTCCATATGCTCGGAGTGTACCGAGCGATATCCGGTAAATGTATGAATAGCGCCGCGCAAACGGACGCCAAAACGCACCGTATAGGTCGCGTTACACACACGGATTTTCTCCTCAAGACCGGGGCTCAAATCCATGAGCGCCACAGCGCGGTTGAACATCATATCAACAGATTCGCGAAAGCTTGGCTCCGCGGCGGTCTGATGGGCAGTGGTCATAGGGTCATGTCCTTCGATGTACCGACACAGCGTCGGGTATTTCAATTGGAGCGGTCTGCTCGTGATCACTATAGGTGCGATTTGATGAAAGTTTAGGCGGTTTGGAAACTTTTGAGGTTTTAAGTCCAATCTGCCGCCACACCAGCCTACCGCAGGAGATTCGCCGCCAGAATGATGAAAATGCAGCAACAATGGGCAATTCTCCCCTGAAATGTCCTCACGAATTTGGGCAATAAGAACTTAATTTGACGCGGTTACGCCCCAATTCGGCCACAGACTTTTGATCTATAAGCCGAGGGAAAGACCGTTCAACGAAGCCAAAAGGCGGGAAAACGGGAATGAGTGGTGACGAAATGATGACTTTGAAACAGCGCGTAAATCAGCAATTATCTCGGCGGTCATCGGACTTTCGTGATGATGAGAACGGCTCAATTATCATTTTCACGCTCTTTCTGTTGATTCTCATGCTCGCTATCGGCGGGATGGCTGTCGACTTTATGCGCTTTGAATGCGAACGCGCTGTGCTGCAAAGCACTGCAGACCGTGCCGTTCTTGCGGCGGCGGACCTCGACCAGGATGCGGATCAGAAACAGGTAGTTATCGATTATTTCGAAAAGGCTGGCCTGAGCGGTGCGATTGTCGGCGAGCCCAATGTCGAAGACTTGGGGGGCCGTCGTTCAGTCGGCGTTGTTGCAAATCAAGAGATCAACACGATCTTTTTAAAGCTTTTGGGCATTCACAAACTCTCGTCAAACGCAGCATCAACCGCAGTTGACGGCGTCGCGGATATCGAAGTGTCTTTGGTCGTCGATCTTTCTGGTTCGATGGCAGAACCCGCCAGCGGCACCTCGGATACAAAAATTGTTGCGCTACGCAAAGCCGCAGCAAAGTTAGCTGAAAACATGTTGCAGGCAGACTATGCTGGTCGGATTTCATTGTCGCTGGTTCCGTATTCCGAGCATGTCAATGTGGGGCCCAGTCTCTTTGGCGCTCTCAAAGTCGATCAGAAGCACAACTTTTCATACTGCGTCGATTTTGATGATTCAGATTTTGACCTGACGGGTCTCAACTTGTCAAAAACCTATACGCAAATGCAGCACTATCAGTGGAACTCGGACTATAATTATGATACGGGTCAGTATCGGAACACCATGACGAATACAGTCTGCCCGCGTTATTCCTACGAACAGGTTACGCCATTGACGCAGGATTTGGCGGCACTAAAAACGCAGATCAACAAACTCCAGCCGCGCGCGGGTACCGCGATTTATATGGGCTTGAAATGGGGACTGGCGCTGCTTGATCCAAGCCTGCAGCCTGTGGTCAGCACGCTGATTTCAAGCGGCAAAATTGACGCGCAATTTCAGGGCAGACCCGATGCCTATCCCGTTGCGGGTGAAACAATTGTCACGCAAAAAGTCATTGTTTTGATGACAGACGGTGCCAACTCTGGGTCACAGCGGTTGAATTCATGGGCCTATGATTCCCCAAGCGATAGGGTGCATTGGGCAAACAACAACTTGTGGTGGTTCTACTCTCGCGAATTATATTACACTGACCCACGCAGTTGGTTTACCTATGATCGTTATCTCAGCGACCCTACGAACCTCAATACCGCGAAAATTAACGGTATCACAAACGGTGACTACCTAATGCAAGGGCTCTGCCAAAAGGCCAAAGACAAAGGGGTCATCATATACGCAATTGCGGTTGAGGCTGGCAGTCATGGCGATCAAGAGATGGCAAAATGTGCGTCCTCAACGTCGCACTACTTCAACGTGAACGGCGGCGAGTTGGAGAATGTATTTAGTGCGATTGCACGCCAGATCACTGATCTGAGACTCGCACTATGACCTTGAACAGTTCACCCATGTACCAAAGATTTCGCCGCTTCTTAGCGTGCGAAGATGGAAACTCGACGATTGAGGCTCTGTTCTTTTACATTCCGATCTTCTTGTTTTTGCTTGCGTCAATCGAAATTGGCATTCTCTCAACCCGCCATGTGTTGTTAGAGCGAGGCGTTGACCTCGCCGTTCGGCAAGTCCGCATTGGGGCACTGAAAGACGCCGACGGCAAAGGCCCCGGCATCGACACCGTACGGACGGCCATCTGCAACTATTCAGGGGTCATTCCTGATTGTTTGGATAGTGTTAAAATCAAAATGGTCAAAATGGACGTCAGAAACTGGGGCACGGACCTTGATGGCCCAGTGCAATGCATCGACCGCGCCGAATCAGAACAGGTTCCGACTACTTTTACGAATGGTGCGAATAACGAACTTATGGTTCTCCAAGTGTGCGCTTTGTTTGACCCATTCTTCCCAACCACAAGCCTTAGCAACGGGTTTGCGAAAATCAATGGTGGGGGCTACGGGCTTATTGCGACCACGTCTTATGTTGTGGAGCCGTACCAATGATTTTGCTTGCAACACTTAAGCGCCAGATTGGCAAGTTTCGCAAAGAAGAAGAAGGCGCCAGCCAAAGCGTCGAGTTCTTGTTATCGTTCCCGCTTCTTGTCTGGGCGCTGCTTGCAACTTTGCAGTATTTTGACGCCTACCGGACCCAGCTCATCTCGACAAAGGCCACAATTACCATTGGCGATATGATTAGTCGTGAAAAGGGCACCATTGACAGCGTGTACATCAAGGGAACGAGTGATCTGCTGAATTTCTTGACCCTCGCAGATGATAGTCCAGACCTGAGGATCTCTGTCGTGTCCTGGAATGCCAGCGAGTCCAAACACAAGGTCGTCTGGTCGGAATTTAGCGGAGCGTTGGGCAGGCTAAATGACGCCAATATTAACGCCTATTTTGACGTGATCCCGATCATGGGCGATGGTGAACGTACGATCATTGTGGAAACGGTCACAAGATACACTCCGAAATTTGGCACCTCAATCGGTCAGATTTTTCGTGTTCACGGGCTAGAACCCATGGACATGAATTCCATACAAGTGATCCGCCCGCGATTTACGACGTCGGTATGTTGGGACCAATCGCCGTCCGATAGCAATCCACCTAAGTGCTAGTCACTGGGGTGCGCAGCCAACCGTAACGCGATTTGTTCGGCCATGAATTTGGCCGGACCAGCGCCAGTCACGCCACCAATCCCGACCCTACGCCCCATGCGCCACCACATGCCTGGCACCCAAGCCCGTGGTGCGCGGTTACGTAAAACCAGCGTAAACCCGTTTGATGGCTTGAGAGCAAATGCGCCGCGTTGCACGCTCTCGATATTTGCCATTTCCGCCAAAATACGCCCGTTGCTATCGCGCACGTCGTCAGCAGTGAGCAAGATTTCCAATCGCGACGCTTTGCGCAACTTTTCCGCGACAAACAAAGTGGCCGCGCCAAAAACTAGCAGGAAAACAAGCCAAATGACCTCGGGTGGGCGCGCAAAAGCCACGTAAAACAACAGCGCCGCCAAGCCGTAAAGCACAGCACAAGCAAAGCCCCTTCTTATCTCCGAGGCCCAAACGCGGGCGTAGATACCGTCTTTATCTGTTTCAAACATGGCTCAAATCTCCCAATTGCCCCATGCTTACGGCGCAAGTGCCGCCTTTGACCAGCCCTAACGCGGTGGGATCACCTCATAACCCTGCTCTTCTGGCTCGTCGTCGATCATCTCGGAAGGGAAACCGGGGGCGGTGATGCTCAGGCCCGTTGGCTCTTCCAAGCGGCGAATGATGTCATCAGACTGGGCGCGCGGCCCGTAGCGCTTGATCCCGTCTTCAAAGATCGCCACCATCAAAGGCGAAATCTCCAAGGGCACGCCGTGGTCTTCAGCGATCTGCTGGAACAGCCCGATATCCTTTTTCACCAAATCCATCGTGAAGTTGATATCACGACAGCCGTTCAGGATCATCTGGCTCTCGGTTTCATGCACAAAGCTGGTGCCAGAGCTGATCTTGATCGCCTCATAGGTCGTCGCCAGATCAACCCCTGCCGCCTTCATCGTGACCAGTGCTTCGCAGACGGTCAGCAAGTTTGCCGTGGCCAAATAGTTGGTCATCACCTTCAAAGTCGACGCCGACCCAACCGGGCCTGTGTGCAGAACCCTGCGGCCCAATGTGGTCAACAACGGCAAGACCCGCTCGAACGTCGCCCGCTCGCAGCCCGCGAAGATCGAGATGTTGCCCGTCGCCGCACGGTGGCAGCCGCCAGACACGGGGCAATCGACCGCAGAACCACCTCTGTTGATCACCTCATCAGCCAAACGCGCCACTTCATTCGCGTCCGTCGTTGACATCTCTAGCCAGATTTTGCCGTCGGTCACCTCTGGTAACATCTGCGTGACAACCGCCTCACAGGCTTGCGGGCTTGGCAGACAGGTGATCACCACCTCGCAAACACGCATCAAATCAGCAGGGCTTTTGCCATCCTTTGCGCCACGATTCACAAAATCGGACACAAAATCAGCATTCAGGTCATGCACATGCAAATCATGCCCGTTACGCAAAAGGCTTCCCGCCAGCTTTGCGCCAACATTTCCAAGACCGACAAATCCTATTTTCATTCTGCTCTCCCAAGGCAATTTCACCTTGAAGCGTGGAATCAAGTGCCGCGCACGTCTGGTCTAAATGCGACCTATTCAGACGGCCACGGATTTACGCACTAAATCCCAATAAATCGTCTCGATCTCGGCGACACTTAGCCGCCCGTTTTCGCGGTACCACGTGTTCAAGCCTGTCAGCATCGCGATCAAGGCCATCGTCGCGATCCGCAGATCGGTGAAGGCAAATACGCCCTCGGCCTCACCTGCCCGCAAGATATCTTCCAACCCCGCCTCATACTGGCGGCGTAGTTTTTCGATCTCGGCAAAGTTCTCAGGCGAAAGATTGCGCAATTCCATATAGGCGATGAACACCTCGTCCGCGCGCGGCAGGTTAAAACGGATGTGAAAACGGGTGAAACGCTCTAGGCGTTCAAGGGCAGAGCCACCCTTCTCTTCCACGTCCCACGCGGTCAGTAATTCGTCCATGTGCTCGCGCATCAGATCAAACAAAAGGCTTTGTTTATCAGGGGTGTAGTTATAAAGCGCGCCCGCCTGTACGCCAACCTCTGCCGCGATCTGGCGCATTGAGACGGCAGCAAAACCATGCTGCGCAATCAGCCGACGCGCCGCTTTGCGCAGCTTGGGGCCAGTGATATCGGAATGTGAACCTTGCTTGCGTGCCATGCGCCTTTTTAACTGAACATCCGTTCATAAGAAAAGCCCCATTCGCGAGCCTTGCCCTTCCCTGTCCCGCACGGTTATTATGCGCGAAATGAAGCAAGTGAAGCAGCCCAAAATGCGCATGATATTGATGATAGCGATTGCTGGGCTGGGGGCTTGTGCCGAATTTCCGCAGCTTGATGACCGCATTGATGCCGCAGCATTGGCCGCCGATTACCCAACCTTGCAGCCGCTTGATCCGCTTTTGGCGAAGGCTGCAAATCAAAAAAGCACAATTACCGCCGCATCCGAGGCGGGTTTTGATAGCCGCATTGGGACCCTTCGCGCCCGCGCTGCACGTCTACGCGGCCCCGTCATTGATGCCGCAACACGTGCCCGTATGCGACGCGGCGTTGCGGTGCCCGCCGCAATTCGGTAAACCCGCGCCAACGCACCCAAACTGATGGAATCTCTGCACATGACTACGCCCCTTCGCCTCGGAATTGCTGGCCTCGGAACTGTTGGCGTGGGCATTGTGCGCATCGTCCAAAAACACGCCGAGCTTTTGGAAAAACGCGCAGGGCGCCCTGTTGTGATCACAGCCGTTTCCGCCCGTTCCAAGACGAAAAACCGCGATGTCGATCTGTCCGATTACGCATGGGAAGACGATCCTGTGCATCTGGCAAAACGCACCGATATTGACGTGTTTATTGAGGTGATGGGCGGCTCCGAAGGCCCCGCGAAAGACGCGACAGAGGCCGCTATTGCCGCCGGCCACGATGTTGTTTCCGCCAACAAAGCGCTGCTCGCGATCCACGGCCAATCCATCGCCGAGGCGGCCGAAGCCAAAGGCTGCGTTGTCCGTTTCGAGGCCGCTGTTGCAGGAGGTATTCCTGTTGTGAAGGCCCTGACCGAAGGCCTTGCTGGCAATGAGATCACCCGCGTCATGGGTGTGATGAACGGCTCTTGTAACTACATCCTGACCCGCATGGAAAACGACGGCATGACTTACGAAGAGGTCTTTGATGCCGCCAACCAACTTGGCTATCTTGAGGCCGACCCAGAGCTTGACGTGGGCGGCATTGATGCGGGCCACAAGCTAGCGCTCTTGGCCTCGATCGCCTTTGGCACGCAAGTCAACTTTGATGCCGTGGCCCTAGAGGGCATCGGCTCCATCACCATCGAAGACATCCACCAAGCTGCTGATATGGGCTATAAAATCAAACTCTTAGGCGTCGCACAGATGACAGGTCGCGGGCTGGAACAGCGCATGACGCCTTGTCTCGTGCCTGACACTTCGCCGCTGGGCCAATTGCAAGGCGGCACCAATATGGTTGTGCTTGAGGGCGATAGCGTCGAGCAAATCACCCTGCGCGGTGCAGGTGCTGGCATGGGTCCAACAGCCTCCGCCGTGATGGGCGATGTCATGGATATCGCACGCGGTTCACGTATGACCACATTCGGCCAACCGGCCTCCACTTTGCGCAAGGTTCGCGCCGCAACGGCCGCAATTTCCGCGCCTTATTACCTGCGCCTGCAACTCTTGGACAAACCGGGTGCCTTGGCAAAGGTCGCAGCCGTTTTGGGCGACGCGGGTATTTCCATCGACCGCATGCGCCAATATGACCACCACGACGAGACAGCGCCCGTGCTGATCGTGACCCACAAGACGACAAAATCGGCGCTCGACGAGGCCTTATCCGCGTTCGAGAAGACCGCCGTTGTCACAGGCACACCCGTCGCGATCCGTATCGAGGCTGTTTAGCGCTAACAAACTTGCACCCCTACCGCACGCACCGTTAGGGGTGGTTTAAGTAGTATCGCAAGGACAGATTCCATGACCCAAATCGACTTTAACGACCGCGCCCTCTCACTCGGCCTCGCCCGTGTATCCGAGGCTGCGGCCATCGCCTGCGCCCCGCTGATCGGGCGCGGTGATGAAAAGGCCGCAGACCAAGCCGCCGTGGACGCGATGCGCACACAGCTGAACAAGCTCGACATTTCTGGCGTTGTTGTCATCGGCGAAGGCGAGCGCGACGAGGCCCCGATGCTTTACATCGGTGAAGAGGTCGGCAACGGCACTGGCCCCGGCGTCGATATCGCGCTTGACCCGCTGGAAGGCACGACCCTGACTGCCAAAGATATGCCAAACGCGCTGGCCGTGATCGCCATGGGGCCGCGCGGCTCTATGCTGCACGCGCCTGACACCTATATGGACAAACTCGCGATTGGACCGGGGTATGCGGCTGGCGTTGTCTCTCTGGACATGACCCCAACGGAGCGGGTTCAGGCATTGGCCAAGGCTAAGGGCTGCACTACCGCCAACATCACCGTTTGTGTCCTAGAACGTCCGCGCCACGAAGATATCATCGCCGAAATCCGCGCCACGGGGGCCGCGATCCGCCTGATCACCGACGGCGACGTCGCAGGCGTTATGCACTGCGCCGAGGCTGCGAAAACGGGCATCGACATGTATATGGGCAGCGGCGGCGCACCAGAGGGCGTTCTTGCTGCGGCGGCATTGAAGTGCATGGGCGGACAAATCATGGGCCGCCTCTTGTTCCGCAATGAGGACGAAAAAGCCCGCGCGCTCAAAGCAGGAATCACCGATTTCGACCGCGTCTACCTGCGCGACGATATGGTCACTGCTGACGTGATCTTTGCCGCAACGGGCGTGACCGATGGCTCACTTGTGTCTGGGATCAAGCGCGAAGTCGGTTTTGTGACCGCAGAAACCATCCTGATGCGCTCCAAAACGGGCTCTGTGCGTCGGATGATCTATCGCAACCCTGTTTAAGCTAAAAAGGGGCGTGGCAATGCCGCGCCCCTCATATAGTGTCGAGCCATGACACAGACACCAGATAAACCCGCTTTCCTCAATGTTGCCACCTCCGCCACTGGGCGGCGCTGGGTCGGTCCTTCGATAGAAGAAGACCGCTTGGCCGAGGCCATGGCGCAGATCACCAAACTGCCCGCGCCGCTTTGCCGGACCCTCGTCAAGCGCGGCGTCACAGCAGAGGACGCAAGCACTTTCCTTGCCCCAACTTTGCGCGACCTGCTGCCCGACCCCCATGATCTGCGCGATATGGAAAAGGCGGCGCAACGGTTCCTCGTGGCCGTCAAAACGAAACAACGCATCGCGATTTTCGCCGATTACGACGTGGATGGCGGCACCTCTGCGGCCCTGCTGATCTGCTGGCTGCGCGATATGGGCCTCAAATCCACGCTCTACATTCCAGACCGCATCGACGAGGGCTACGGCCCCAATGACGAAGCGATGGCAGCGCTGGCAAAAGACCACGACCTGATTATCTGCGTCGATTGCGGCACGCTCTCTCATGGCCCCATCGCCGCTGCCGTGGGGGCAGATGTCATCGTGCTTGACCACCACTTGGGCGGCGAAACCCTGCCCGATTGCGTCGCCGTCGTGAACCCGAACCGCCAAGACGAATCTGGCGACTTGGGCCACCTTTGCGCGGCTGGCGTCGTGTTCCTGATGCTCGTCGAGGCAAACCGCCAGATGAAAGCGAGCGGTGCTGCTGGCCCCGACTTGATGTCCGCGCTCGACCTTGTGGCGCTCGGCACCGTCGCTGACGTCGCCCCGCTGATCGGCGTGAACCGCGCCTTTGTGCGCCAAGGTCTGACCGTCATGGGACGCCGCGGGCGGATTGGGATCACAGCGCTTTCCGACGTTGCAGGCATGAACGAGGCCCCGAACTCCTATCACCTCGGCTTCCTGCTTGGCCCCCGCGTGAACGCGGGCGGGCGTATCGGTAAGGCGGACCTTGGCGCGCGCCTGCTCGCCACCGTTGATCGCAACGAGGCCAGCGCCTTGGCCGATATGCTCGACCAATTGAACACCGAACGGCGCGAAGTTGAGAGCGCCGTGCGCGACCTCGCGATCGAGCAGGCAGAGGCACGTGGATATGACGCGCCGCTGGTTTGGGCGGCTGGCAAAAACTGGCATCCTGGTGTTGTCGGCATCGTCGCCTCGCGGCTGAAAGACGCCAGCAACCGCCCGTCCGTCGTGATTGGTATCGACGAGGATGGAACGGGCAAAGGCTCGGGTCGCTCGGTCACTGGCATCGACCTTGGGGCAGCTATTCAACGGCTCGCGTCCGAGGGTCTGCTGATCAAAGGCGGCGGTCATAAGATGGCGGCGGGCCTCTCGGTCGAGGGCGACAAGATCGAGGCGGCAATGGCACGCTTGGGCGAACTCTTGGCCAAACAAGGGTCCGATAAAATCGGCCCTGCGGACCTTAAACTCGACGGGGTGCTCATGCCCGCAGCGGCGACTGTCGAATTGGTCAACCAGATTGAACAGGCAGGACCATTCGGCGCAGGTGCACCCGCGCCACGCTTTGTTTTCCCTGACGTGCAAATCCTCTTCGCGAAAACTGTCGGTGCGAACCACCTCAAGATCACCTTCGGTGACGGCTTGGGCAAACGGATTGATTCCATCAGTTTCGGCGCAATGGACGGCCCGCTCGGTCCAATGCTCACAAATCACAACTGTGCGCGATTCCATTTGGCGGGTCGGCTGGAAATTAACACTTGGCAAGGGCGGCAATCGGTGCAGCTTCGGCTCGAAGACGCGGCACCTGCGGCCTAAAACCCCTGTAAAATCGGTGCACGCGCGGTGCACGCTTGGTGCACAGGTTGTGACAAACTTATTTTGCGATTTTTGAAATTATCCTCTTGCCCTTCCGCGCCGCTTTTCTTAGAAGGCCCCTACCAACGCGGTCCGTTCGTCTATCGGTTAGGACGTCAGGTTTTCAACCTGAAAAGACGGGTTCGACTCCCGTACGGACTGCCAAGGTAACTCTCCCTGAAAATCGCCGCGCTGCATTTTTGCCAATCTGGCAAAGTGATTGGTTTTGGCCCATTGATCGGGACGGGCCTTCTGCCCTATCACTTTACAAAATGCGATGAGAGATAGAGCCATGACAAAATTGATCACAGTCCTGAACGGGCCAAACCTGAACCTTTTGGGGCAGCGTGAGCCTGAGAAATACGGGTCCAAAACACTTGTGGATGTTGAAGTTGAGGTGACTACTCTAGCGTCCGAGTTGGGCCTTAAGGTGCTGTTCCAGCAATCAAACTTTGAGGGTGGTTTGGTCGAGATGATCCATGCTGCACGCGAAACTTCGGCGGGTATCATCATCAACCCTGCCGCCTATTCACATACATCTGTAGCCGTTCTCGATGCGCTCAACACTTATGACGGTGCCGTGGTCGAAGTGCATATTTCGAACATTCATAAACGCGAAGAATTCCGCCATCACTCCTTCGTCTCAGCCCGTGCTGACGGTGTGATCGCAGGCTGCGGAACACAAGGGTATTCCCTCGCGCTCCGCCATATTGCCACGCTGGTTTAATCCATTGCTTGCAAGCGCTTAAGCAGCGACGAGGTGTCCCAACGCCCGCCGCCCAGTTTTTGCACGTCCTTGTAAAACTGATCCACAAGGGCGGTCAAAGGCAGGCTCGCACCATTCTCATTCGCCGCCGCCAGACAGATCCCCAAATCCTTGCGCATCCAATCCACAGCGAACCCATGATCAAAGTGATCATCGAGCATCGTCTTGTATCTATTGGACATTTGCCAGCTACCGGCGGCCCCTTGGCTGATCACTTCGACCACAGCGGCGCCATCAAGACCCGCCTTTTGAGCAAAATGGATCGCCTCGGAAAGCCCCTGAACCACGCCCGCAATCGCGATCTGGTTGCACATTTTGGTCATCTGCCCCGCACCACTCTCGCCGATCCGGCGGCACATCTTGGAATAGACCGCGATCACTGGCTCGGCCTTTTCATAGGGTGCGATATCACCGCCGCACATCACGGAAAGCTGACCATTCTCGGCCCCCGCCTGCCCGCCCGAAATCGGCGCATCGACAAAGGCAATCTCGCGTGTCTCGGCCGCCTCGTAAAGCGCGCGGGTCACAGCCGCCGACACGGTCGTATGGTCAACAAAAACAGTGCCTTGCGCCATGCCAGCAAAGGCCCCATCTGGCCCTAAACACACGCCGCGCAGGTCGTTGTCGTTGCCCACACAGGCCATAACCATTTCGGCCCCTTCTGCGGCTTTTGCGGGGGTTAAGGCCATCTTGCCGCCGTATTGTGCCACCCACGCCTCGGCCTTTGCTGCCGTGCGGTTGTAGACAGTGACCTCGTGACCAGCAGCGGCCAAATGGCCCGCCATCGGGTAGCCCATTACGCCTAAGCCTAAAAATGCAATTTTCGTCATCGTTTTCTCCCTTATTCTTGACCGACAGTGTTCCACAATTACCCCCAGTGGCAAGGCCAAAACCCTAATGTTATTGTGCAATCACGCCTGTTCAGGGTAGGAAGCACAAACAGTTTTTGCCAAGGATGAGCCCGATGAAAATGACCGACACCTTTATCAAGCCAATGCACCCAGAGGGGCGTAAGTTCGTCGCCATCTTTGCGGCGGTAAGCGTAATTCTGGCGCTGATCTGGGAGCCGCTCGGTTGGCTCGGCCTTGGGTTAACCGTCTGGTGCTACTACTTTTTCCGCGATCCAAAGCGGGCGACACCAACCCGTGACGGTTTGGTCATTAGCCCCGCCGACGGGATCGTATCCCTGATCGAAAAGGCAGTCCCGCCAGCAGAGCTTGGCATGTCAGATGCCCCCCTAACCCGTGTCAGCGTATTCATGAGCGTGTTCAATTGCCACGTGAACCGCGCGCCAATCGGCGGCACAGTGAAGGCGATTGCCTACCGTCCGGGCAAGTTTTTCAACGCGTCTATGGACAAAGCCAGCTCTGACAACGAGCGCAATAGCCTGTGCATCGAGATGGAAGATGGCCGCCAGATTGCTGTCGTGCAGATCGCAGGCCTCGTCGCCCGCCGCATCGTGTGCTTCACATCCGAAGGATCCGCACTAAAGACAGGCGAACGCTTTGGGCTGATCCGCTTTGGCTCCCGCCTTGACGTGTATTTGCCAGACGGCGTGCACCCAATGGTGAACCTTGGCCAAACGATGGTCGCAGGCGAAACTGTTCTGGCTGATTTGACCTCGAAAGAGGACGCGCGGGTTGCGCGGCTAGACTAAGCCCTTCGAAAAAAAATGAGTGATCTAGGGCGTAGCGAGAATATCCGCTGCGCCCTATTTCTATTTCGCGGATGTAACTGGACCTGTCACGGAATGACGCCGCTCCTTTGATCGCATTTACGGCAACAAAGGAGACTGACTATGGGACTGAAACGAAAGGAGAAATTTCGCTAAGATGCGGTGCGCAGAGCATCTTGGCCGTGCGATGGCTTGAAATGCCCCCACTGAAGTGGTCCACTAATTGGGATATGATTATCCCAGTTTAGGAGGACTTAACGATAGCTGGCAAGCGAGAGAAACCGGAAGATATTGTGCTAAAGCTTCGGCAGGTTGAAGCTTTGCAAGGGCAGGGAAAGTCAGTTTCCGAGGCCGTTCGACAAATCGGCGTTACCATTCAAACTGGACCACCCGATGGGGGTGCTCCACCCCCCTTTGACGCCAATTTGGCACTTCCCTCTATAGAAGAATACTCACTTAAGAATAAGTAAGTCAGCAGCACTCAGATTTTCGTTTTTAAAAAGTTTGAGGAAGATCGAGAAAAGGCCGATCAGAGCCGCCCCTTCCGCACATTGATCGCGGACGCGGCGATGCTGTTCTTAAGATGCACGGCATAGTGCTGCTCGACCGACGTACGACAATTTTTGGCAATTTGATAAATATCCGCGCCTTCCAGAAAGCGAAAAGAGATGTAGCTATGCCGGAGGGAATAAAGAGACCGCCGATTTCCTTCGCGGTCGACCTTAAGTTCGATCTCGGCAAGGATGCGATTGAATTGCTTCTTGTGGTCGGCAGGGAACAGCAGGTCGGTCTGCTTGGGCTCGGTCCTTACAACCATCCGTTGGAATGGCATCACGGCCCCTGTCATGCTCTTACAGTAGCCAGTTCCGCGCTTGCCGCGCACTTCAACCTCGAGGATTGTTCCAGCAGTTCCTTCATCGTCCACGATGGACACATCGCGATACTCTAGCCGGTTCACTTCGTCTGGGCGCAGGCCTTTGTTTGGCATGAACAAAATCAGATCATGCAATTGCTGGGCACTATGATGCCACGCCTTATCCTCCGCGCGTTTAAAATTTGTGCGGGTCGCGGTGTAGAGCCGTTTGTATGGAGTGCCCCCATCGAGTGGTCCAGTTTGAATGTTAGTGCATGGTCGGCCTCTGGTCTATCGGCATCATGCTTTCG
>ENA-OREM01000049-OREM01000049.1-marine-metagenome-genome-assembly--contig:-NODE-49-length-107777-cov-7.044085_pt1 | contig 107777 bp, 89 predicted proteins | sample MGYA00248623_ERZ508561 | MGnify/ENA primary metagenome ERZ508561 (study PRJEB26227, sample SAMN06264494) | marine metagenome | isolation source: Columbia River Estuary | place: USA:Columbia River...
TCTTTCCAATCCGGTTTCTTCTGCAATGTTTGCAACGATATCCGCTTTTGTCATATCTCTGAGTTAATTGATTAGGTAATTAATTGCGGGGGCAAAAATACTCTACAGAAAGTATATATGCGTAATTTTCGGACAAAATTTCTAAAATAAATTATGAACGCACTTCGGGAAGCACTTCAAATCTGGTATAAAAATCACCAGAGAGACTTACCGTGGAGACACACTCAGGACCCATATCATATTTGGCTGAGCGAGATCATTTTACAACAAACTCGGGTAGATCAGGGGCTGCCTTATTATGTCAAATTCACACAAGCATTTGTAACTGTTGCTGATCTTGCGCAGGCTTCACAGCAGGAGGTACTCAACTTATGGCAAGGCCTTGGGTATTATAGTCGAGGACGCAATTTACATGCTACAGCTCAACAAATAGTTCGAGATTTTGATGGGGTTTTTCCGCAAACATATCAAGAATTATTAAAATTAAAAGGCGTTGGGCCCTACACAGCTGCTGCTATTGCTTCTTTTGCCTTTAACTTGCCACATGCAGTAGTAGACGGAAATGTTTTCAGGGTTTTGAGCCGCTATTTTGGCATTGACTTAGCCATTAATTCAACTGAGGGAAAACGTCAATTCGAACTTTTGGCATCAGAGTTATTAGACAGTGCAAATCCTGCCCTTCACAACCAAGCAATCATGGAATTTGGTGCGCTGCAATGTAAGCCTGTGTCACCAAATTGTTTGGATTGCCCAGTCCAAGAAAGTTGCCAGGCCTTTCGCACAGATAGCGTAGCTGTTTTGCCCATAAAATTAAATAAAGTCAAAGTTAGAAAAAGGTATTTTGTATATCATATCATTGTAGATCCGTTCCAAAACTTAGCTTTTTCCAAAAGAGGCCCAAAGGATATATGGGAAGGGCTTTATGAATTTCCACTGAAAGAATTTGACCAACTACAAAACTTTCAGGAATATGTTTCAAATAAAGAAATGATAGGTGCAAAGTTTAAACACGTATTAACACACCAACACATAGAAGCATATTTTATAAAGTCTGCTTACAATGAGCCTAATCCGAGTAAACATCAATTTTTGTGCTTAGCAGATTTGGAGACCCATCCGATCCCCCGTTTAATTGACAAATTCTTAATTGCACACCGTCACGAATTATTTTAAAGGCAGGCAGCTTCATTCTTTTTAACTTTGTACAAAATCTTCATAATGTTAATTCTAACGACCAAATCAAAAAAATCACCAAGTGCAAGCGTAAGGTTTGTGGCTTCATCCAGCGAAGGAAAGGCATTTGACTATTTTAAAACCCCTGAAGGATTTACTTTCGAAATCCAAGAAGGTCAGGACCTAGAATCCATTCGTATACATGGTCACACTATAGAAAAACATTTGCACGACTCCCAAGAGTCACTTTTAATAGAAAATGGAAACCAACAAGAGGTTTATGCCCTCTTAGAAGGATTATTACTGTCAAGTTATCGCTTCACTCAGCATTTCAGTAAGCCAGAGGTAGCAAAATTTACACATGTTGTGATTCAATCTAAACTCAGCGCAGCGCAAATAACTGAGCTGCAAAATATGGCCAAAGCAGTTTTCAAAGCCCGTGACCTTGTCAATACTCCTGTTTCACATCTTAATGCAGAACAACTTGCACAAGCCATTGTGGACATGGGTAAAGAAGCAAGTTTTGATGTAAAAGTTCTCGAAGAAACTCAAATCGCAACCCTTAAAATGGGGGGATTGCTTGCCGTAAATAAAGGTTCAATTGACCCACCCACTTTTACAATAGCAGAATACAAGCCTCAAAATGCAACCAACAAACAACCCATAGTTTTAGTTGGAAAAGGAGTTGTATACGATACTGGTGGGCTCAGCTTAAAACCAACTGCGGGCAGTATGGACACCATGAAAGGCGATATGGCCGGTGCAGCCACCATGGCAGCTGTCGTTTATTTAGCTGCATTGCAAAAATTACCTGTACACATTGTTGCTTTGATTCCTGCAACCGATAATCGACCAGGTGGGAACGCTTATGCTCCTGGTGATGTAATTACCATGTTTGATGGCACCACCGTTGAGGTACTTAATACAGACGCAGAGGGCCGCATGATCCTCGCCGACGCGTTGTCTTACTCGAAAAAATTTAACCCTGAATTAGTAATAGATGCTGCTACGCTAACCGGAGCGGCTCTTCGTGCCATCGGTACAGAAGCCAGTATTGTGATGGGTAACGCTGCTGACAGCGTTTTTGAACAACTAGAAAAAAGTGCCACAGCAGTTCATGAACGCGTTGTGCGTTTTCCATTCTGGGACGATTATAAAAAACACATGAAATCTAAAATTGCAGACCTTAAAAATATCGGAGGGCCCAATGCAGGTATGATTTCAGCAGGAAAATTTCTAGAGCATTTTGTTGATGCTCCATACATTCACATGGACATCGCTGGCCCCGCTTGGTTAGATGCACCCGAAAATTACAAAGGTGAAGGAGGAACAGGTGCCGGTATACGCATGCTTTACCACTTTCTTAAAACTCAAAACATTTAATGGAAAAAGTAACCAAAGATAAAGAGGTAAAAGACAAAGAATTGTCCAATAAGACCCTCATCAAAGTCGGTATAACCTTAGGGGATCTCAATGGTGTTGGGCCTGAAATTATCATCAAAGCCTTGCACGATAATCGAATACTAACAGATATAATTCCTGTTGTTTACGGATCCAACAAAGTGATCTCACACTACAAAAAACAACTTAACTTACATGAGTTTAATTATGCCTCATGTAAAAGTGCTGCCGAAATCAACCCCAAAAAGGTGAATATCATTAATGTATGGCAAGATGAGGTGCAGATTGAACCTGGTACTGCAAACGCAGATGGTGGTAAATATGCACTTTTATCGCTTGAGGCTGCTACAAAGGATTTAGCAGAAGGGAAGATTGATGTGCTTGTTACAGCGCCATTCTCCAAAGAAAATGTTGCAAAAGCGGGATTTAATTTTCCAGGTCATACAGAATATCTTGCAGAAATGTCCGGAGCAAAAGAAGCGCTCATGGTACTCGTATCTGGCAATTTGCGCGTTGCGCTCGTTACCACTCATATTCCTATCAAAGAGATTTCTAGTCAACTTCAAAAAGACCTTATCCTTTCTAAAATTGAGGCTTTTGAACAAAGTCTCAAAAAAGATTTTGGGCTTATCAGACCACGTATTGCCGTTTTTGGACTCAATCCTCATGCAGGTGAAAATGGAAAAATTGGAGAAGAAGAACAACTCACTATTATACCAGCTATTCAAGCAGCCAAACAAAAAGGTATTTTGGCATTTGGACCTTACCCTGCAGATGGTTTCTTTGGTTCACCATTACGTCAACAATTCGATGGTGTATTGGCGATGTACCACGATCAGGGATTAGCCGCTTTTAAAGCTTTGTGTTTCAATGATGGTGTAAATTTTACCGCAGGTCTTCCTATCGTAAGAACAAGCCCAGACCACGGTACCGCTTTTGATATTGCAGGTAAGATGCTTGCAGATGAACAAAGCCTACGCAGCGCCATCTTTTTAGCCGTAGATATTTACCGAAAAAGGAAGATATTTAAGGAGATTCACGCCAATCCACTGGTGATTTCAAAAGATGAAAAAGGGAAGAAGGACCAAGATCGCTCTCACTGATTTTAAAAATCAAAAATAAATCCTTAATTTTGCCCTCTCGTTCTTGTCAGTGTAGAATTTATTATGAAAAGTCCATTCGCCATACCCTTTGTAGGATTAAAGCTAGGTCTTCATGAATTTGAATTCGATATCGACAAATCGTTCTTTGAATCATTGCCATATTCGCTCATTGAAAACGGTAGGCTAACAGCCTATCTTGAGTTAGAGAAGAAAGAAACTATGCTCATCGCTAATATCGGTGTAGTTGGTTTTATCTTCACTGATTGTGATCGCTGTACAGAACCGCTCACCGAGGAAATTGACGGAGAATTTACCCTTTATTACACCTTTGGTGAAGAGGAGTCCGAAGATGAAAACCTTATTGTGCTAGCCCCTGAAAGTTATCAAATCGACCTCACTCAACCTTTATATGAGCTTATTACTCTTTCTTTACCCGCCAAAATGGTCCACGAGGAAGGAGAATGCAATGAAGAAATGGTGGAATTAATTAACAAATACCAACAACATTCTTCTGATTCAAAACCCGATGAAGACGACATTGACCCTCGATGGTCAGCACTTAAGAATTTAAATTAAATAGATATAAATTAACAAAAATGGCGCATCCTAAACGCAGAATATCGACCACTCGTCGTGACAAACGTAGAACTCACAAGAAAGCGACTGCAAGCAATGTAGCTACTTGCCCTACAACAGGACAACCACACTTGTTTCACCATGCCCACTGGCATGAAGGCAAACTTTACTACAAAGGGAAAGTTGTAGCTGAGAAAACCACTGACTCCGTAGAGGAGGTTCAGTAAGTCCTAATATTCTCCCATGAGGATTGGGCTTGATGTTTCCGGAGGCGATTTCGCTCCGCAAGCGACAATTGATGGTGCTTTACTAGCCAAACAAGCTTTGGGTAGTGATGTGACTATTGTTTTGTTTGGTGATGAGCTCGTTATTCAAAAAGAATTAGCAAGTCGCGCACAGAGTGCTCAGCTTTTTGAAATCATACATGCGCCAGAGGTCATTACCTACAACGACCACCCTACAAGAGCTCTACCCAAAAAACCAAACAGTTCAATTGCCCTCGGTTTTGATGCGCTTTCCAAGGGTCTCATAGATGTTTTTGCAAGTAACGGCAATACAGGTGCTATGCTTGTAGGTTCGATGTACAAACTCAATACAATTCCAGGTGTAATTCGTCCATGTATTACCTCTACTCTACCTACAATAAATGGAGGGAAAACGGTGCTTTTAGATGTAGGCTCCAATGCAGATTGTAAATCAGATGTGCTATATCAGTTTGCAGTTCTAGGCTCAGTTTATGCATCCAATGTACTTGGCATTGAAAATCCAAAGGTAGCTTTACTCAACATCGGAGAAGAAGATTCCAAAGGTAATCTCCTTTCTATTTCAGCATTTAAATTACTCGCTGATTCTGATGAATTGAACTTCACGGGCAATATTGAAGGACGCGATCTATTTACTGGTATCGTCGATGTTATTGTTTGTGATGGTTTTACGGGCAATATTGTCCTTAAAGAAGCCGAAGGGATTTATACATTAATGAAGCAGCGAGGAATCAAAGATGAATACTTTGATCGTTTCAATTATGAAAATTATGGCGGAACGCCAATCCTCGGCGTGAAAGGCAATGCCATCATTGGCCACGGCATTTCTAATGAAACCGCAGTAAAAAACATGTTGCTACACGCACATGACGTTGTAAGTTCAGAACTTACGGATAAAATTAACGAAGCTTTTAACTAATATGGATAAAATTACCGCTGCTATTACCGCTGTTCAGGGCTATGTGCCCGAACATATTTTATCTAACGATGACCTAGCCAAATTGGTTGACACCTCTGACGAGTGGATTACTTCACGTACGGGTATCAAAGAGCGTCGAATCATGAAAGATGGGGCGAGTTCAGACATGGCTGCTGCTGCAGTCAAAACCTTGCTAGAAAAAAAGGGTATTGACCCTTTAGAAATAGAATTAGTTATTGTTGGAACGGTAACCCCTGACCACCCATTTCCTAGCACTGCAAATATCGTTTGTGATAAGGTGGGCATGAAAAATGCCTGGAGTTACGACGTGAATGCAGCATGCTCTGGATTCTTGTACGCACTATCGACAGGTGCTCAATTTATAGAATCTGGGAAACATAAAAAAGTAATCGTAATAGGTGTAGACAAAATGACCTCAATTATTGATTACCAAGACCGAACTACCTGTGTGATTTTTGGTGATGGTGCTGGTGCAGTATTACTCGAACCAAATGATGAAGGAAATGGTGTAATGGATTTCATCTTAAGGAGTGATGGTGCTGGCCGTCAATATTTACAACAACCTGCAGGTGGCTCTGCCATGCCTGCCTCTATTGAAACTGTCGAAAACCGGATGCATTACGTCAAGCAAGAAGGTCAAGCTGTTTTCAAATTTGCTGTCACCAATATGGCTGATGTTTCAGCTGAAATTATGGAACGCAATCAATTATCGAGTGACGATGTAAGTTGGTTGGTGCCGCACCAAGCTAATTTGCGAATTATTGATGCCACAGCAAATCGAATGGGTTTGACCAAAGAAAAGGTCATGATCAATATCGAACGCTATGGTAACACTACTGCAGGAACGCTTCCTCTGTGTCTATGGGATTATGAGAGCCAACTAAAAAAAGGTGATGTACTCATTCTTTCTGCCTTTGGCGGTGGCTTCACTTGGGGGGCGATTTACCTCAAATGGGCCTACAATTCATAAATAAATTAACTTTGAAAAAAATTATATCATGAATTTAGAAGAAATCAAAGACCTTATCAAATTAGTATCCAAATCAGGACTTGGTAAAGTTGAAATCGAAAGAGAAGGTTTTCGTATTTCGATTAAAGGAAGTCAATCTGAGCCCGTTATGTATCAAGCAACACCAATGGTTGCTGCACCTACGCCTGTTGCACCTGCGCCTGTTGCTGCACCTGCAGCCACGCCTGTTAGTTCTGAAACGAGCAATACTGACGATAGTAAATACATTACCATTAAATCCCCAATGATTGGTACGTTTTATCGCACACCTGGGCCAGACAAAGATGCTTTTGTAAACGTAGGAGATACAATTCAAAAAGGAGATAAAGTATGTATCATTGAGGCCATGAAAACCTTCAATGAAATTGAAGCAGAAATTTCTGGAAAAATTGTTAAAGTGCTTGTTGATAATGCAAGCCCTGTAGACTACGATCAGCCATTATTCTTGGTTGACCCAGCTTAAAAAATACACCATGTTTAAGAAAATATTGATTGCCAATCGTGGCGAAATTGCGCTTCGCGTGATTCGCACTTGCAAAGAAATGGGTATCAAAACAGTGGCTGTGTATTCCACTGCTGATAAAGACAGCTTGCCGGTTCGTTTTGCTGATGAAGCAGTATGCATTGGGCCTCCAACAAGTGCACTTTCATATTTGAGTATCCCAAACATTATTGCTGCTGCAGAAATTACCAATGCAGATGCCATTCACCCCGGATACGGATTTTTATCCGAAAACGAAAAATTTTCAAAAGTTTGTCAAGAACATGGCATCAAATTTATTGGTGCACTTCCAGAGCAAATTGCAGGCATGGGGGATAAAGCAACCGCTAAAGCAACCATGATTGCTGCTGGTGTACCCTGTATTCCAGGATCAGCAGGCTTACTCAGAGATCTTGATGACGCATTTGCAACAGCAGAAGTTGTGAAATACCCGGTTATCCTAAAAGCTACTGCTGGTGGGGGAGGCAAAGGAATGCGCATCGTATGGAACAAAGATGAAATGGAGGCTGCCTGGGATTCTGCTCGTCAAGAAGCAGGCGCTGCATTTGGAAATGATGGCATCTATATGGAAAAATTCATAGAAGAGCCGCGCCATATTGAAATCCAAATAGCAGGGGACCAATACGGCAATGCTTGTCACCTTTCTGAGCGAGATTGTTCTATTCAGCGACGCCACCAGAAATTAGTAGAAGAAACCCCTTCTCCATTTATGACTGAAGAACTTCGTGAACGAATGGGAGAAGCCGCTATTAAAGCTGCAAAAGCTGTTCAATACGAAGGCGTGGGAACCGTAGAATTTTTGGTCGACAAGAATCGCGACTTCTATTTTATGGAAATGAATACGCGTATTCAAGTAGAACATACCATTACAGAAGAAGTCATCAATTTTGACCTCATCAAGGAACAAATAAAAATCGCAGCTGGCGAAAAAATTTCAGGTAAAAACTATTATCCTCAAATGCACGCAATTCAGTGCCGAATCAATGCTGAAGACCCACATGCTGATTTTCGACCAAGTCCAGGCAAAATTACAGACTACCACTGTCCGGGGGGCCATGGTGTTCGAATTGACGCACATGTTTATGCTGGATACTCCATACCTCCACACTACGACTCTATGATTTCGAAACTTATTGTTGTAGCACAAACACGTGAAGAAGCAATTCTAAAGATGAAACGTGCCCTCAACGAATATGTAATAGGCGGAGTTAAAACAACAATTCCTTTCCATCAAAAATTAATGGAAGATCCAGACTTTAATGCCGGTAATTTCACCACTAAGTTCATGGATACATTTGAATTTTAATAGCAAGGCTTCTTCGGAAGCCTTTTTTATTTATCTAAAAGGCAACGCATTAATAGTTATTTCGTTTCAATATTGCTAAATTTAGCAAGCTAAAACTACACTAACGAAACACTACTACTCAAAATGCGATTCTTCGCTTTATTGCTATTGTATATCATTGGTTACACGAGCTATGCCCAATATTGTTCGCCTGCAACCTCTACTTTAGCAATTACCCCAAGTACAACAACTCAATTCACGCCCTACTACACATCAGGGATTCCTGCATTTTCATTTTCGGCAACCGCGGGTTGCTCCTACACTTTTTCTACATGCGGTGAAAGCACGAATGATACCTATTTGAGGCTTTATTCTTCCACATTTGCGCTACTTGGCCAGTGGGATGACCAATGCGGGCTCCAGTCTACCTTTACATGGACGTGTCCTGCCAACGGAACATATTATGTGCATCTATCCAGATTTGTTTGTACCTCCTTGACCGCATCTACTCGAATGTCTTATGTGATGAGTTGCCCGACACCTCCGTGTTCTAATCCTGTTGTTGATGCAGGTAACGATATAATAATTTGCGAAGGTGCCTCTGGAATACTCAATGGTTCAGCGACAGCAGGAACTGGATCAGGTGGTGGATCGGGTAGTGGGACTTTAATGGTTACTATAAGTGGTTCTGGTTGGCAAGACATGGTTTCTTGGACCTTAACTAATTCAACTGGTGGTGTAATTGGTTCTGGTGGGCCATACGCATTTGGCGCAACCACCAATGTAAACATTGCAACTCCCGGGAATGGACCGTATACTTTTTTTCTTGAAACTCAGGGAACTATTTGCGATAACACTGTTAATTTTTCGATCTCCTGCAACGGCAATTCTATTAGTTCAGGAGTAGTTCCTCCTTGTACGCAAACTACTGTTTTAGTGGCAAGTTGCACAGGTACGGGCGGAGGCGGTAGCACCTTGCCATTGACGTATAGTTGGAGTCCTGCTACTGCATTAAGTTCAACAACGGTGCTCAATCCAACAGCAAGTCCTACCACGACAACAACTTATACCCTAACGGCAACACAAGGCACTTGTTCAAGCCAAGACCAAGTAGTCGTAACAGTCACCCCGAACCCCACTGTTTCTGGTGCCGCACAATCATTTTGTTCAGGTGATTCGGTAACCTTAAGCGTCAATGGTTCACCAAATGGAGGAGCCTTCCTTTGGACACCAAACGGGCAAACTACAAGTACAATTAGCGTCAGCCCAAGTTCGACAACTACATATAACGTTCAATACACCATCGGCGGTTGTAGCGCAAATAGTACGATTACTGCCTCACTAATTAATGGACTTGATTTTGCAAATATTCAATCTCCCGGAACAAGTATGATTTGTGAAGGGGATAGTATTACCGTTTTTGGGCAAGTTTTTGAACCCGGGCTTACTGAAACGGTTGGGCAAGCTGCAGGGATATCCGTTCAATTTGGAATTAATAGCTTAGATTCAGATCCGTCAACATGGCCACTTAGTGCATGGAGCACCGCGACCTATAATCCGGGGTCACAGCTTAATCCAAATAATGACGAATACCAAGCGACTATAGGCAACCTTCCATCAGGAACTTATTACTTTGCATTTAGCTATACATATAATGGATGTATGGTTTACGGCGGCTACAATGCATCGGGGGGAGGTTTCTGGAATGGCACCACTAATATAAATGGTATATTGGTTGTTAATCCAAATATTACCCCAAGTTTTTCTTCAATTGCTGCTATTTGTGAAGGCAGTGCCTTTCCAGTTCTTCCAACTTCATCCTTAGAAGGCATCACAGGAACATGGTTGCCATTGCCAAATAACTTACAAACTACATCTTACACCTTCACACCAACCTCTGGGCTTTGTGCGCTTCCTGAAACTGCTGTAATTGTTGTCAATTCATTACCCACAGTAAGTATTAATAATATCACAAATACTACCATTTTAAATTGTACACAAACTTCCATAGGTCTTAATGCAATTGGGAGCGGATCCTTTACCTGGTCCAATGGAATCAATCCTATTTCAACAGGATCCTCCTTAAATGTTACTTCGCCAGGAATTTATACACTTGGGATTCTTGACCAAAATGGTTGTGTCGCAAACACAAGCATTACTATTAGCCAAGATATCGCCAATCCAACTGCAAGCATCATTAATAATTCAAACGTTACAGAATTGAATTGCACACAAACCAGTATTTCGTTAACTGGTGCTGGGGGTGCAACTTACAGTTGGTCAAACGGCATTAACAATATTGGCAATGCCTCTTCACTCACCCTATTTACACCAGGAACGTATACGCTTACCGTAACAGGAGCAAACGGTTGTACAGATACCGAAGTCATTACCATCACTCAAAACAATACAGCTCCAACAGCAGCTATTTCAAATGGAACAACAATTTTAGATTGTAATACAACTTCTATTGCTTTAACAGCAAGTGGCGGACAAAATTATTCATGGTCTAACGCAACTGGAGTTGTCGGTACAAATGCTCAATTACAAGTGACAACAGCCGGAACATATATAGTCACGGTAACTGAATCAAATGGGTGCTCAGACACGGAAACAATTACCATTACTAGCCAGGCAAATACCATCCCAACATTTACGCAAATCGCACCAATTTGTACCGGTGATATTATTAATTTACCTGTTGTTTCTAATAATAGTGTAACCGGGACCTGGAGTCCTGCAGTCAATAATATTTCAACAACTACATATACATTTACACCAACTCCTGGGCTTTGTGCAAATACCACTACAATGACCGTTGTTGTAAATCCATATCCCAATATAAGCGCACAAAATGATACCATTTGTGATGGGTCAGTTGGAACAATAACGACACAAGTTGACTTAATTGGTGGGTCTTATTCATGGATGAACAACACAAACAATCAAGCTAATTTGAATATTTCGCCAAGTAGTTCAAGTTCTTATAGTGTCATCTATGATCTAGCGGGATGTACAGATACTGCCACTGCTGAGATTATTGTTAAGCCAGTCCCGATAGTCCAAGTACAAGACGCTACAATTTGTGAAGGACAAACGGGCGAACTCATTGCAAGTGCTAATTTACCAAATGGCGTATTTCTATGGGACAATGGTTCTACTAACGACACACTCGTGTTGAGTCCGACGAATACTACTAACCTAAGTGTAACCTACACAATTAATGGCTGTAGTTCAATTCCCGTTACTGCTATGCTGACCGTTAATCCTTTACCTGTCATTTCCATAAACAATCAAACGATTTGTTCTGGAGATCCTGTAACTCTGCAAGCATCAGCCAACCCAACAGGTACCTATTTCTGGGGGGCGAACGCTATTCAAGGCAACCCCACCTATACTTTTACGCCGATTCAAGATACAACTATTGAAGTTTTTAATGTACTTAACGGATGTTCATCTGATACATTAGCAGCCACTGTTACTGTTTTACCATTACCCGTAAGTACATTCAGTGCCAATATACAACAGGGCTGTGCGCCTTTGAGTGTAGATTTTACTGCAGATGTTCTTTCTAATACTAGCTACACCTGGCAAACCAGTAATCAATTAAATGCATCTGGAGCGCAAACTAGCTTCGATTTTCAAGCGAACGGCAGTTATTCCATAACACTAACCGCAACACTAAATGGATGTTCAACTACTAATACGCTTTCAAACATGATAGAAGTTGACAATTACCCAATAGCTTCATTTGAACCATCGGCAGAAGTATTTACTCAACCTAACCAACAACTATCTTTTTGGAATAACTCAAATGGTGCAAGTACATACCAATGGAATTTTGGCGAAGGCGGTTCATCAACTGATGAAGGGCCATCTTATATTTTCAATCTTGACAATGAAGGAACAACAGTTACATTATTTGCTTATTCAAATTTAGGGTGCTTAGATACTGTCAGTTTATTTATTGGGTTTGATCCTGGTTTAGTATACTATATACCCAATACATTTACTCCTGATGGAGATCAATTCAATCAAACCTTTCTACCTATATTTACAGCCGGTATTGATCCTTACAATTTCCAATTCCTGATATACAATCGTTGGGGAGAGATGGTCTTTGAATCTCGAGACCCCTCGGTTGGATGGGATGGGTCATTTGGAATGCAAGGCAACCCTTGTCAAAATGGTACGTATACGTATTTGATTACTGTCAAACTACCAACAATTGACAAGCGTCAGACTATTAAAGGTCATGTAAATTTGATTAGATAAATGAAAAAAATATTAATACTCACAATCATACTAAGTTCTTTTTTTAGCGAAATTTTCGCCCAAGGGACACCTATTAGTGTTGGCACACAGACAAACACTTTCACTAGTATGATACGTGGCTACCATTTTACAGCGCCTACAAGTTTTACCATTTGTGGATTATATATACCACCCGATGCCAATCCTACTGGAACTCAAACCATTCGTGTTGTTCGTTTCACCGCAGGACCACCTCCTGCATTTGCAGCAACAACAAATAATTTTGTTCAACTATTTTCTATTTCAAATGCCCCGGCAAATCAAGTAATTGCCTGTAATATTCCTGTTGCATCCGGCGAGATCATAGGTGTTTACGGTGCTAGGGGTGCAAATTGTGTCAATAGCTATGGCCCGGCAAATTTTGTGACAAGTATCAACGGATTCAATACGACACTACAGCGTAGTGGGATGCAATCTTGTCCGGCAGGTACTGGAGCAGCCATGGCGAACATTTGGTCAGAAGTTAATTATAACATTGGGCGTATTACAATGTATATTAATTGCTGTCAGACACCAACATTAACTGCTTCAAATACGGGGCCAATTTGTGCTGGCCAGCCATTTTCTTTAGACGCTACTCCAAACCCGACCGGGGCAAATTATTCTTGGGCTTGGACAGGTCCAAATAATTATTCCTCCACACTGCAAAACCCAACTATCCCGAGTCCAACTACATTGGCGGCAGGCACGTACACAGTCACCTTAACAGTGCCAAATTGTGGTACAGTAAATGCCACAACTACAGTAACTGTAAATCCCGGACCAACAATTACAGCTGCTCCAATTACCATCTGTTCTGGTGGAACCGGCACGCTTACGGCTAGCTCACCAACTCCAGGAGGAACCTTTACTTGGTTCTTAAATAGTACACAAATTGGGGCCGGTCCTACCCTTTCGGTTTCACCAAGCACTACTACCACATATGCCGTCGAATATACGGCAGCTGGTTGTACCGGAACCGCCAATGTAACTGTAACCGTCGAGTCAACTCCGCAACCAGTAGTAACAACTGATTCTATTTGTATTGGTAATACCGGTACACTTTTCGTAAATAATGTAACAGCCGGAGGAACCTACCTTTGGAGCACCGGCGCTACAACAGCAACATTAACGGAAAGCCCTACCACAACAACCAACTACAGTGTTGTTTTCACAAGTGCTAATGGGTGTGTCTCCCCTAGTGTGAGCGGTACTATTGTCGTAAAGCCGTATCCTGTTATTAGTACCACTAACGACACTATTTGCTTTGGCAGTTCCACCACACTCAATACAAGTGTTGACCTACCTGGTGGCACTTACTCCTGGACCCCGACCGTTGCAAGCAGCTCTAGCATTACGGTTAGTCCTGCTTTAACAACAACTTATACTGTGATTTACGATTTGTTATCTTGCCAAGATACCGCAAGTGCAACTGTTTTAGTAAACCCAATTCCTGTTGTTCAGACTGCTAATGCAGTTATTTGTTTTGGTGATGTAATTGATTTAGTAGCTACAGCTAACCTTGCTGGGGGCAGTTTTCTTTGGTCAACAAACGATACCAACGACACCATAAGTATAAGCCCTGCAAGTAGTACAAACTACTCAGTTACCTACACCCTAAATAACTGTACAAGTCCTTCGGCAACTGCACAAGTAACGGTAAATCCCATTCCTGTTGTTAGCCTCACAAGTGAAACAATTTGTGAAACGGATCCTGTTACACTAACTGCTACACCAGACCTCCCTGGCGGCAACTATTTATGGGGCCCAAATAGTGTTTTGGGTGGTGCCAACCAAACTTTTACACCGCTTCAAGATACGACATTAACAGTGGTTTACACGCTGAATAATTGTCCGAGTTTACCCGCTACGGGCTTAGTTACGGTTCATCCGCTTCCTGTCGTTACTTTTAGTGCTACACCTATAGAAGGTTGCGCTCCACTGGCCGTTAGTTTTGCGGCAGATGATGCAACCAATGCAACTTATAGCTGGTCTACAAGCAATGGTCTTTCTGCTTCTGGAATTGCGCCAACAATCGTATTTGGAAATGGCGGCACTTTTGATGTCAGTTTGGCAGCAACCACCTCTTTTGGTTGCTATGATTCGCACACCGAATTAGCTTATATCTATGTAGAAGACCTACCGGTAGCTGATTTTGAATCGCCTATTAGCGTTTTCACACAAGAAGCTCAGTACGTTATGTTTAGCAATTTATCAATCGGGGCTACGAACTATATTTGGGATTTTGGGGATGGGCAATTCTCTAATGATTTTGAGCCTTCACACGTTTTTCAAGGTACAATGAACGGCTATACCATCACGCTTACTGCACTCACAGATTTACTTTGTACAGATGCAACATCATTTAGCATTGGATACCAATACAATGAATTACTCTATATTCCGAACACTTTCACGCCTGACGGTGATCAAAACAATCAAATATTTTGCCCCGTTTTCTACTCTGGTTTTGATGCTCAAAACTATGAGCTGACAATATATAACCGCTGGGGCGAAATTATTTTTGAAAGTCATAATTCTACAATAGGTTGGGACGGCACATATGGGCCAGATGCATTGGCTGCACCGACAGGAATGTACACATATCGAATCCTGTACAAAAATCCAGACCTTGACGAACGCAAGGTTCTTACAGGCCATGTGAATTTACTGCGCTAATAAATAGAAAATCCTATCTTTGGGCCTGACCATTCAGGTGCATGAGGGAACGAAGTTTTTATTCCAATCTATTCTTTTCACTAGGGCTAAACCTCCTTGTGAAACCGATATCGATTTTTGCAATCGATGCTGCAGTACAAAACATAGTTGGCCAGCAATACGGAATATACTTCGCATTTTTCAATTTTAGCCTCATCATTTCAATTGTATTCGATTTTGGCATCAATAATTACAGTACACAACTGAGTGCCCAAAACATAACAGAAGCCAAAAAGTTATTTTCGTCTATCCTTGGCCTGCGTATCTTACTAATGCTGCTATATCTTTCTGGAATTGGGTTAATTAAAGTTTTTATAACCTTGTCATGGACCGAATATAAGCTCATTCTCCTGCTGGGCCTGAACCAATTTTTAATTGCCAATATCGCTTTTTTTAGGAGTTATTTTGCCGGCCAACAACGCTTTCGACTAGATGCCTTTTTGAGCGTGCTCGATCGCCTTCTGCTCATCATATCTCTAGGCTACATCATTTATTTTTATCCAGATGGTTTCAAACTCATCGACATTGAGTCATATAGCATTTTTCAATTTGTTTGTTATGCGTTAAGCTTTCTTATAGCAGGTGGACTAACAATTTACTACATGCGACCTAAATTTGAATGGCCAAATTTTGGTACTATCCTGCCAATTGTAAAAAAAGCGCTCCCCTTTGCCTTACTTATTGTATTGATGACGCTCTATACCCGTATAGATGCACTTTTGCTCCTGCATATTTCGTTAAATGGGGCGCAAGAAGCGGCCTATTATGCGCAAGCCTACCGCTTGATTGATGCCCTTTATATGTTTGCGATGGTTTTCGCGGGCTTGCTTTATCCGATGTTTTCTAAATTGATCAAAGAAAAGCCAGAAGTGATTGCAACGTTGGTTTCGCAGGCTTCTAAACTATTGCTCGGTTCGAGTTTAGCTTTTATCATTTTTAGCCTTATGAGAGGTAGTCTCCTAATTGATCAAATTTATAACAGTACATCTGTAGATAGCGGCGGTATATTATTTCTATTAAGTATCGCTTTTTTTGGGATGGCATCAAACCTTTTATATGGCTCCTTACTTACGGCAAATAGCTCATTAAAGGTATTGAATAGCATATCCTTCATAGGTTTATTGGTCAATATAAGTTTGAATTTAATCTTGCTGCCAAAAGTACTCAATGGGGCTGCGGTTATTGCCGCAGGGGTAGCTGCTTTTACTCAAATTCTTGTTGCAATGGCACAGGCTTTTTATTGTAAACGCCTGTTTGCTTTACCATTTATTGATCGGCACTTCTATAGATACCCATTGCTCATTTTTATCTTATTCTTTTGGTTTATTATTGTTGATTGGACCCCGATTGGCTTTGTATACGGTAATTGGATCTTGGTATTCGATATTTTAGCAACGCTCATCACGCTTTTAGCGCTAAGATTTATAGATATCAAAGAACTCATTTCACTGGTTCAAAAGCGTACTAAAACGCAATAATTATGGATTTTCGGAGTTATTGTCATAGCTTTGAAAAAAAATTGGCCGCAAGTAAGCATTATGGAAAGTAACAACCTAACAGATCAACGCAACGCACTTTTGATATTTCTCTGGAATCAGCGTAAATCTCTACTCATTTTTACGGGTGTAGCATTGATAGTTTCTATTATCGTTTCCTTTCTTATTACTCCGCTATATCTATCTTCTGCAATTGTTTTTCCTGCAGCCTCAAGCAATGTGTCGTTCTCAGAGCAACGTAATGTGAAAGCAGCAGCTATGGACTTTGGAGAAGAGGAACAGGCCGAACAACTCGTTCAGATTTTATCTTCCTCTCGCATTAGGGACCGTATTGTTCAGAAATATGACCTTATGAAAGACTACGAAATTTCCAAATCAGATCCAAATAAATACTACAAACTCAATAAGGCATATAATCAACATTTTACTTTTAGCAGAACTCGTTATGGGTCAATTCAAATTGATGTGCTTGATGAAAGCCCGAAGCAAGCTGCTGCAATGGCCAATGACATAGTTGAGTTGATTGATACCATCAAAAATGAAATGATTAGAGAGCGCACTATTCCAGCATTTCAAATCAATTTGCGTAAAAAGCAACAAATGGAAAAAGAACGCGATTCTATATTGCAACGATTGGAAGATCTTGCAAAATTAGGCGTCTTACCCAATGATACCCGAGCAACACTTTATCAGGCTTTAGTTGACGCCAAAAACCCTCAAGAAAAAGAAGAACTTCGTAAAAAAATTGAAGCTAATAGTAAGTACGGTTCGGTTTACGATGGGCTAGAATACCAGCGAAATGAAAAAATCGTAAAGATTGAAGATTTTAAAGTCTCCTATGAACAAGCGGAATCAGATGCTAACGCGAACTTTAATCATAAATTCGTAGTTGAAAGAGCAGTAGTTGCCGACCGTAAAGAAAAACCAAAAAGAATGATAATTGTTTTAGTTTCAACGATTGGTGGCTTTCTATTTGGGCTTTTCTTCCTATTGATCCGACAAAGAATTAAGGAGCTTCAACAGGCTGCAGCATAAAGTTCAAATGAACGACCCAACAGTATTTTCATTAATCCCCGTTGGCCTTCTTGCCATCTACTTTGCCATTTTTGAAACGGAAAAACTTTTCTTGAGTTTGGCTTTCCTAACCCCACTCTCCATTAATATTGAAGAATACACCAGTGATTTTGGTTTGTTCATTCCTACAGAACCGTTGTTGTTTGGTTTGATGATTTTACTTAGTGCTATTCAAATAAAAAAAGGATTTTTACCTGTACAAATATGGCGTAGTCCCCTCATATGGACGGTAATTATTTATCTCTTATGGTTGCTCATTTCAGCTATCACAAGTAGTCATCCAATTGTGTCGTTGAAATTCATTTTAGCCAGGCTTTGGTTCATTGTTCCCATATTATTTTTTGGAACCTACTTTTTTCAAAAACAAGCAAATCGCATTGCTTTTCTATGGCTATTTATAAGCGCAACAGTCATTGTAATTTTATACACGCTCATTCATCATTCTTTTTATGGTTTTGGAGAGAAGGAAGGGCATTGGGTGATGTCCCCATTTTTTAAAGATCATACCATCTACGGGGCAATTGTCGCACTTGTACTGCCCCTGGTATTTGGACTCTATCTTTATAAAAAACACCATCCTTTAGTACAAATGACGCTCATCACAATTATTGTCATCATTTTGGTAGGATTGGTTCTTTCCTACACTAGAGCTGCCTGGTTAAGTGTGGTTGGGAGTATCGGAGTAGCCTTTTTACTTTACTACAAAATATCCTGGAAACCATTAGCGATTTTGGCTGGCATCGGAATGCTCGTGATATTACTGCAATGGGATCGGATTCAAATGGAACTTGAGCGCAACAAGTATGAGCATACGACAGAATCTTTTGATGAGCGCTTGCAAAGTGCTGCTAATATTTCTACAGATGCTTCTAATCTCGAACGAATCAATCGTTGGAGTTGTGCCATAGAAATGTTCAGGCAAAGACCTATTTTTGGATATGGGCCAGGAACTTATGCCTTTGAATATGCGCCATTTCAACGACCAGAAAACCTCACAATCATCTCGACTAATTTTGGAGATATGGGGAATGCGCACAGTGAGTATTTGGGCGCGCTAGCCGAAACCGGGCTTATAGGTATGCTCACATTAATCGCTCTAGTTTTTGCCATATTTTATACTGGAATTACGCTCTACCATCGGCTCCCAAAATCCATGAAGTCAGATCGAATTATTGTATTAAGCACGATAATGGCTCTTGCTACTTACTTCATTCATGCCTTTCTAAATAATTACCTAGATACAGACAAGGCTGCAGTTCCTATTTGGGGAATCTGTGCTATGTGGCTTGTATACGAACGTGAATTACTGATTAACGACCAATCCAAAGTGATGGATTAAGCGTTACTGGACTTACACCAACCACTTCATGGACTTCGAAATGACAAACCGACACGCCACTGTCGTTTAGAAGTGTGCCAATAGCTTGTTTGGTAGATACTTTTGAGCCAACGCCAACAAATGTTTCTGCCAAATTACCATATACGGTTCGATAAGCCCCGTGCTTAATGATGACAACCTTGCCTGCCCCAGCCACTGAAAATACGGTAGTGACCTCTCCTTCAAATACTGCCCTTACTTTTGAGCTACTATTACAAGTTATATCGATACCATTATTATTCCATTCTACGCCACTTAATGTTGGGTGGTAGTTTCTGCCGAACTTTTCAGTAATACTTCCATTGTCTACAGGCCACGGGAGTCGTCCGCGGTTGGCTGCAAAACTTTTTCCAACTGCAGCGCCTTCGGTAGACATTGGCGTGGCCACAATTTTTGGGGCCGCTGTTGCACTACTTTTACTAGCATCTCCTTTATTTGAATTAGCGCTTGCTTTAGCGTTTTTAGCAAGTTCAGCTTGACGCGCTGCTTCTTTTGCTTGTTCCCTTGCGATATCTGCTCTAATTGCAGCATCTATCTGTTTTTTAAGTTGTAGCTTTTTGCGCTCGTCCGCTTTGAGCTGTCCAATTAAGGCTTGTTCTTCTTTTTTAAATTTTTGATAGGACTTTTCCTTTTTGTTTTTATCCTTTTCAATCAGTTCCCGTTCTTGTTTTTTCTCCTCCAAGGCTCTTTGCTTGATGAGTTTTTCTGAATCAATTTGCTTGATTTCTTTGAGAATAAGTTGTTGGTGTTGCTTGATAAGTGCAGCCTGTTTACGTTGAATAGCAGCTACTTTTTTAAGGTAGCGATTGCGCCTCAAGGCCTCATTGTAATCTGAAGAAGCTAGCAAATACATTACTTTATTATAGTTACCTCGGTGTTTATAGGCATATATGAACATTTTGCGGTATTGCTGTTTTAATTGATTGAGTTTAGAACGTAGTCTTTTGATTTCGATTTTTTTCTGAACAATTTTCATTTCTGCACTCCGAACTTGATTGTCGAAGAGATTGACCAATGCTTCGCGGTTTTTAATTTGATTTTCGATTAAACGAATTTCATTAAGTGATGCTTGGCTATTGTTTTTGACTTTATTCAATAACTTTTTGGTATTAGAGATTCTCTTCTCTAATTTCTGTTGTTCTCGCTTGAGTTTATTTTGATCTTGTTGGGCATGCACAGATAGTGCTACCAATAAAATCAAAATGAGGCTAATCACATTTTTCATAACTTTCTGGTATGACGATGATTAATTCTTGAGGTTCATTGACTTCAACACGATCGTAAAGCAACGTGAGTAGGATTGTCTTTTTTGGCGTTCGTATGTTTATTTCCACATTCATTGGCAAATCATAGCCATTAAATTGTTGTCTTTCTAAATACACCACACTGATTTCTGTTGAATCCTCTACGCTCCAGATACGGGTTTGTTTGAGCGCCTTGGCATTTTCAGAAAGACGGTATTGAATGATAAGATCATCACTTTGTTTGCGATCAAGTTTTTTGCGATCTCGTTTTTTATGGGTTGAAATACTGTAGTGGAATGGGTCATTATCTACAAAATATTTTTGTGTGATTTGGTAATCTAGCGGTTTGCCGTAAATAATTTCCTCGATGTTTTCATAAGAAAAGTCCACTCCAAATAATTCTTTTAAATAAACCAATGAGGCAATAGTAAAGCAACGATCTCGTTTATTGACAACGCAAAGTGTATCTTGTGTTACAAGAGCCGTTACAACTGGTATGCGCGCATAGGTAATAATAGCAGAAACAGCACTATCACTGATGATTTTGAGTGAGGTTTTCAATGAAATTTCACTTTCATTGTTTGGCTTGCTTAGGTCTTTATATGAAACCGTTAGCTTACTGTAAAAGGTTTGAGGTTCAATATGAGAAAGGCTATCAATACGGTCTATCAATTCTTTATCTTTGATTTTCGGAAGCTTCTCTAAATCTCCTTGGATGGCAATAGCCTCTTGAGTTTTACATGCAGTAAAGCCAAACATCAAAAGACCAAAAAGGAAAATACTATGGATTTTGAACATAAGTTTTTTGTGTGATTTTCTGGGATAGAACAATACTCCCCTCTCCAAAAGTGAGTGCTTTCTGCCAGCAATTATTAGCTTCTAGCGCTTGCCCTAAATGAAAATAAATGTCTCCGAGAAGTTCCTGATAGGCAGCAGTTAGTAGAAATTCTTTGGTAGAAATCGATTGGATTTCTTGAAGCGCTTTTTGGTATTGTCCGGCTTGAAAGGCAGCAAATGCCAATTCAAATCTAATGCCTGCGTCATTTGGTGTTTTCAATGCAAGTTCATCAATACGTTGCGTCGTTTGGTTGATTTCAATTTTATACTGCAAGAAATAATGTAAATATTTGATTTCTAGTTCCTGATTGCCAAAACTCAAGGCTTCTTTGAAAGCTGCCATAGCTTGTTCTTGCTGGTGCATGCCTAAATACGAATGTCCAATTTGTAACATCGTTTCAGCTAACAAGGCGTTGTCGTTGATGATGTAAGATTTCGCGATTTCAAGACTCTCAAGAGCTTGGGCATGTTTTCCAACTCTATTTAACATCATGCCCTTGAAAAAGAATGGTACAGGCTGGCTAGGAAATAATTCTGCACAACTCGATGCATCTAAGAGTAGATTAGTCCAAGACTCTTGCTCGTATTCTAATATGAAGAGTTGATTCCAAACCGGGTACAAGTCGGGGTCGTAACGAAGGGTTTGCTGATAACTTTCTATGGCTAATTTTATCTGCCCAGCAACATAAAAATAATCTCCGGCTATTGAATGCGCCTTGGCTTCGTTAGGAAAGTTTTGGGTCATATACTTTACAAGTGGCTCTAATTGATGATCAATGCCACCTGGTGCCTTGTCATTGATAAGCATGATCAAAATATTCATTTTTTGATCGAGACTTGGTCCTTGTGATAAAATACCAGCATGTAGGTATTTTTTCCCCTCATCTTTCTTACCGGAACGGTACAGCATTTCACCATACATCAAGAGTGCGACGCCATTCTCTGGGTCGGCTTCAACAAGGTCTTTGAGCAAGCCAAAACCTGCTGAATAATTTTGGGAACGAAAATAATGATCTACTAAATTGGCAAGAATGCTAGGTTCCGTTGGGAAACGTAAACGCGCATCTTCCAAGAGCGCAACTCCATCTTTGGTTTTTCCCATTTGCTGAAAAAGTCGAAATTTCTCAAGGACGGTATTCGGATTCTCACCAAGTTGTTGTTCCAATTTCTCTATGACTATTAGAGATTTGCTGGGCTTATTAAGTTCTTGGTAACTTTTAAGTGCTCCACTATAATAATCAATGTTTTTTGGGTCTGCTTTTAATAAGGCCTCGAAAACGACTGCCGCATCTTGATGTTGGCCCAGTTGTTGATACATAAAAGCTAATTCACGCTTGTAATGAAGATTCTTAGGGTCAAATTCTGCTGCTTGTTCAGTATGAAAAGCCGCCTCTTGGTAACGTTCTTGTTTTAAATAAATTTGAAAGAGCGCATAATGCACTGCGGCATCTTTGGGGTCCTTTTCTAAACAGGCTTGAAAAGCTTTTATAGCTTCTTCATTTTGTGCATTCAACATGCTTCGCACACCGCTATGAAACTGCCGAATGTATACCGGGTCTTTTAAAGCAGCTGTTGGTTGTTGCAACTTACAAGAGGCAAGTACAGCCAATGCGAGGAGGTAAATCAGTTTATTCATTCACAGAACTATAATCACCAAGGCTAAGGTCTTTAGCGCGGCCATTGAATTGTGCATTGGAACCAATCATGGCTCCTGATAAATTTACATTTGTCAGTTTAGTTTGCTGACCTACAATAGCGTTTTTGATATTTACATCTGATAAAACGCTACCCTCGCCCAAAGAAACATGAGGACCAACAATCGATCGTTCAATACGCACATTTGGACCAATATAACAGGGTTGGATAATGACGCTATCCAAAATATCAGACGTTAAGTTCTGTAGCCTGCCCGCCTCGGCATCATGCTCTAGAACACGTTGATTGGTTTGAACAGTTACCTCTTTGTTTCCACAATCCAGCCATTCATCTACTGTGCCTGGTTTGAAAGCAACGCCTGCTTCAGTCAATCTTCGCAAGGCATCAGGTAATTGGTACTCTCCGCTTTTCACCACATTGTTGTCAATGAGGTATTGTAGTTCTTGTCTAAGGCGTGCGCCATCTTTGAAATAGTAAATGCCAATCATGGCTAAATCAGAGACAAATGTTTGTGGTTTCTCTACAAAATCAACAATATGACCTTTTGCATCGAGTTTCACAACACCAAAAGCACTTGGGTCTTCAATTTGCTTGACCCATAATATGCCTTCGTCTTCATGAGAAATCTTAAAATCAGCTTTGAAAAGGGTGTCGGCAAATGCTACCACCACAGGACCATCAAGTGCTGTGGAAGCACATAAAACAGCATGGGCAGTTCCAAGTGCTTCTAATTGATAATGAATGCTGCCTTTGGCACCCAAGCTTTTTGCGACAGACAAAAGTTCTTGTTCAACTGCCTCACCAAATTCACCAACAACAAATGCAATTTCCTCAATAGGTTCGGCACATACACGTGCGATATCGGCTACTAATCGGTGTACGATCGGCTTGCCGCCAACCGGAACAAGTGGTTTAGGGATGGTTAGTGTATGTGGTCTGAGGCGGCTTCCACGACCCGCCATAGGGACAATTACTTTCATAAATTCTTTATTTTGTTCCGGTACTTCCAAATCCGCCGTCACCGCGCTCAGAGGAGCTAAGTTCTTGAACTTGAATTAGGTTAACCTTTTCTACTTTACAAAAAACAAGTTGTGCAATACGTTCACCATCCTCTAACGTAACGGCTTCAGAAGACAAGTTTACAAGAATCACACCAACTTCACCTCGGTAATCGGCATCAATTGTGCCAGGGGTATTCAAAACCGTTAATCCTTTCTTAAGCGCAAGACCACTTCGGGGCCGAACTTGACATTCTAGGCTTTCATCCATTTCTAAATAAATCCCCGTTGGGATAAGGGCGCGTTGCATAGGAGCCAATGTGAGCGGTACTGCTAACACTGCGCGAACATCCATACCTGATGAACCCGAGGTTTGATAGGTTGGAGCATCGTGGTGACTCTTGCTTACAATTTTTACTTGGTGCAAACTCATCCTCCAAAATTAGCGCAATTCTCCACTACGAAGCTCGAATATTCAAGGAATAATCAACAGCATAGTATTGACAACATCCGTGATTTTAAGGGTATTTGCTTACTTTTGTGTCACAATCGAGTAGTTATGTTAGAAATTCAACGCATTCGTCAAGAAAAAGAAGCCATCCTTGCAGGTTTGGCCAAAAGAAATATCGATGCTAGTCAAACCATTGAAACCATCCTTGAAACTGATCAAAATTGGAGAATGGCCAAAACCCAACTCGATCAAGTTGCTGCTGAAATGAATCAACTTGCCCGTTCAATTGGTGAATTATTTAAATCAGGTAAACAGGCAGAAGCAAATGTGCTTAAAGAAAGAACAAGTGGACTCAAATCTCAAGAAGCTGCGCTTAAAGAACAAGTCAGCACATTAGAAGACTCCCTACAATCATTACTTTACACCTTGCCTAATGTGCCAAATGAGGCCGTTGTAAAAGGGCGCGATGCCGAGGACAATCAGCATGTTTTTGAAGCAGGTACTATACCTCAATTTGCTTTTACGGCTCAACCGCATTGGGATCTTGCAAAAAAATTCAAACTCATCGATTTTGAACTTGGCGTAAAGGTTACCGGAGCAGGTTTTCCATTTTACCGAGGCAAAGGAGCTAGATTACAGCGGGCGCTCATTCAATTTTTTCTCGACGAAGCTATTGCAGCGGGCTACGAAGAATTCATTTCTCCACACATGGTAAATGAAGCAAGTGGTTATGGTACAGGGCAGCTTCCAGATAAAGAAGGACAAATGTATTACGTAAAAGAAGATGACTTTTACCTCATCCCTACTGCGGAGGTTCCTCTAACTAATATTTATCGGGATGTTATTTTACCAGATGGCAATTTCTCTATAAAAATGTGTGGCTACACCCCATGTTTCAGACGTGAAGCGGGATCCTATGGTAAAGATGTACGTGGACTCAACCGTCTTCATCAGTTCGATAAGGTAGAAATTGTTCGCGTAGAACATCCTGACAACACCGCAAAGGCTCTCGATGAAATGATTGAACATGTAAAAAACTTGCTCGATAAACTAGAACTCCCCTACCGCATTTTGCGCTTATGTGGTGGAGACATGAGTTTTGCATCAGCATTGACATACGACTTTGAAGTATACTCTGCAGCACAAGAAAAATGGCTAGAAGTGAGCTCCGTATCTCGATTTGATACCTTCCAATCTAACCGCCTTAAACTGCGCTTCAAAGACGACAAAAAGACGACACTTTGCCACACGTTAAACGGCTCCGCATTAGCTTTGCCCCGAATCCTAGCATCTCTGCTTGAAAACCACCAAACAGCAACTGGAATTCAAATACCAACGGCACTTCAGCCTTACACTGGATTTTCAGTTATTGACTAAAAGCAATGTCTAGGCAATTTCGACGTTAATATGCTGTTATTGCCCATGAACCGCTTTTTGAGCACTCGTTTCTTTTTATGCTGCTTTTTCAACCTACTCTGGTTGCAATCCTTTGCGCAACAAAATCGCAAAAGTATTTCCCTTCCCCCAGATACAAGTATACGCTATTTAGATAGCAATGCTATTTTTACTCCCTCTCTATTCTTTTCTCATTTGAAATCACTTGAAGACACGATTTTTGTGCCACCAAGTGCTTATATTTTTGATGCCAATAACAATACTTTTCAATGGAAAAATACGCCGGAAGACACATTACAATTGAATTTTGTTGTCTTTCCATTTCCGCAGAGACAAACCATTCAAAAATATATTTTTACGCCTGTTTCCTCCCAAAACCTATTGGAAAAAGAACGTGAAAAATTCCAAATTACCTCCCGCGACCCACAAGATTTATTTGGAGGAAATGCCATACATAAAAGTGGGAGTCTGTCCCGGGGTATTGGTTTTGGAAACAACCAAAGTTTAGGTCTTAACTCAGCCCTTAATCTTCAACTCAATGGCCAAATTGCACCAGGGCTAATGCTTACAGCCTCATTGTCAGATGCCAATATCCCATTTCAAGCTACGGGGACAACCAATCAATTAAAAGAATTTGATCAAGTTTTTATACAAATTCATAATGAACAACTCAAAGTTACTGCTGGCGACTTTTGGCTCGATAAACCCGATGGGGATTTCCTTACTTACCGTAAGCGAGCACAAGGCTTAACTGGGCAATATAATTGGAAAGGCCCTAATGGCAATAAGCTCTATACCCAAAACAGCATTGGCTTATCCAAAGGAAAATTTCAAAGACAAATTATTCAAGGGCTCGAAGCTGTTCAAGGACCCTATCGTTTAGTAGGAAATACTAATGAGCCATATATATTGATACTAGCAGGTACCGAGCGGATTTATATTGATGGACAACTTCTCCAACGCGGACAAGAGTTTGATTACATCATAGACTATGCCAGTGCGGAACTCACCTTTACATCCCGGCACCTCATTACCAAGGACAGTCGCATAGTAGCAGAGTTTCAATATGCAGATCAAAATTATGCCCGAAGCTTACTCCAACACAGTACGAGATTCTCCTCTAAAAATCTCCAAGCTTGGGTAGCTATATATCAGGAACAAGACTTAAAAAACCAAGCGCTTCAGCAAATTTTAAGCACTGACCAATTGCAAATACTGAGCCAAATTGGGGACAACCTTAGTGCGGCGAATGTTCAAGGTTTTGATTCTAGTGCTTACCTACAAAACACAAATATGTACCGCCTAATTGATACACTAGGCTACCAAAATATTTTAGTTTTTAGTGTAGATGAACAACTCGCACATTACCGAAGCATTTTTACTGAGGTAGGAGCCAATCAGGGCGATTACATCTTAGCTGGAGTCAGTGCATCTGGTAATTATTACAAATGGTTAGAACCGATTAATGGAATATCTCAAGGGAATTATGCCCCCATAAGGCGTGTTCAAACACCTAAGCGCCAACAAATGGTGAGCTCTGGTATATCATATCAATTACATCCAAATTGGACCATCTACACCGAAAATGCTTTGAGTGAGAACGATCTAAACTTATACTCTCCCCTAGACGACCAAGATAACCTTGGTTTTGCATCTAAAGGAGGGCTGCGTTTCAGTCTCATTAGTCAAGAGGATACGACTAAACGCAAACGAGAAACCTCTCTCGATTATTTGTTTTTCAATTCACATTTTCAGCCCATCGAGCAGTTTAGAGCCGTTGAATTCGACAGAGATTGGAATATTCGCAACCAGAATTATTCGGGAGCTCAGAGGCAAATTGAATTGAAACAACTTTTTTCCAATAGTCAATATGGTCAAATTCATATAGCTGCCCAACATTTGGATATAGATAGTTTATTTTCAGGACAACGTTTATTTACAAACGGTCAATGGAAACAAAATCGTTGGGATGCGAAATGGGATGCCTCTGCTTTGCGCACACAAACACAAACTGTTCAAAATTACTTTGTGCGTCATCGATTGAAAATAGACAGACAAATTGGGCTCTTTAAATTAGGATTTATTGACGACCATGAATGGAATCAATTTAATGGTCTCTTACAACTTAATTCCTATCAATTTTATGATGCTCAAGCTTTCATTCAGTTGAAAACAACACGCAAGCTTGACCTTAAACTATTTTACCGTGAACGATACGATTGGAGGCCTGACAGTCTATTAGAACTTGCGGCAAAAGCAAAAACAACCGGTTTAGAACTCAAATGGGATCCGAATGCTAGTCGAAATCTTCAGTTACTTATTGGGGCTCGTCAATTAGCTATTTTAGACTCCACACTTATCAATCAAAAGGCAGAAAAGAGTTTGGTAGCAAGATTAGATTACAGCGCCCGGTTCTTTAAAAACGCACTTGCCTTATCCACTTTTTATGAATTAGGATCTGGCCTAGAGCAGAAACGTCGCTTTCAATATATCCAAGTCAATGACGGGCAAGGGATCTATACATGGATTGACTACAATTCAGATGGAATTAAAGACTTAAATGAATTTGAAATAGCCATCTATGCTGACCAAGCAGATTATATAAGGGTTTTTGTGCCAAGTGCAGCTTATGCATCCGTTTTCTCCAATGAATGGAATCAAAGCTTACTTTGGAGGCCTGAAATGATTTGGCGTCACCGCGAAGGCGTGCTACAGATTTTAGCTAAATTTTCAAATCAAACGCGCATAAGAGTTCAGCGGAAACTTCAGGATGCATCCACTCTTCAATGGATCAATCCAATGGCAGCCGACATCAATGAATTCGCGTTGCAATCTGCAAATGCACAATTTTCAAATTCTTTGTTTTTCAATCGGAATTCCAAACGTTTTAGTGCGGAATACAGTTGGGTAAAACAAGAAAATAAAATACTGCTCGCAAATGGTTATGACGCGCGTAGTTTGAACAAAAATCAACTCAATTTTCGTTTCAATATCAGTTCCAAAATAGCATTGGAAACAACCCTTTCTCAGGGTCAAAATACCTCATTTGCAGACTATACAAGTGGGCGTAATTTTCAGATAATTCAACAAGAAGTGAAACCACAATTCATATATCAAGAGGGGTCATTACTACGCATCAGTTTGGCTGGAAGCCTGACTCAAAAATCAAATAGCATTTTATACGGTGGACAGACAGCGGCAGCAAAATCCCTAGAAGCAAGTTGGAAAATCAATAGAAGCGAAAAAGGAAGCTTAACAGGATCCTTGAAGTATATTTATTTTGACTTTAATGGCAATGCCATTTCAGCGGTTGGCTATGAAATGCTCGAAGGACTTAGGCCTGGAACGAACTGGACCTGGAATTTAAGTTTTCAAAAGATAATTGGTAAAAATCTTCAACTAAGCCTCAATTATGGCGGTCGTTTCGTAGAAGGTCAAAAGATCGTCCATACAGGGGGAATGGAACTACGAGCCTATTTTTAGACGCGCTGCTTATTTAGAATTTCGGCTTGAATAAAAGCCCTTGCTTTAGCATCTGTAGCGACATAATCTTCGTATTTCGGATGGAGTATATTCACTACGTTTTGCATACAGTACTCATTAAGTTGAGCAATCTCAACAAATGAAATCTTGCGGTCCAAGTAGGCTGCAACCGCCTCTTCATTGGCTGCATTTAGCGCACAAGCAGCAGTTCCTTGATCGGCCATTGCCCGATAAGCCAGATCTAAATTTTTAAAAACCTTACGGTCTGGTTGTTCAAAGGTAAGCTGCGGATAGTCCATAAAATTAAATCTTGGAAAATCCGTTTTGAAGCGGGCAGGATAAGTAAGTGCAAATTGAATGGGTAGTTTCATATCTGGAAGGCCCATTTGAGCTTTCATACTACCATCTTCAAATTGCACTAAACTATGTACAATTGATTGTGGATGCACAATGACATCAATTTGGTCGGGTTCTAATCCAAATAACCACTTGGCCTCAATGACTTCTAGACCTTTATTCATGAGACTTGCAGAATCAATTGTGATTTTGGCACCCATACTCCAATTTGGATGTTTTAGTGCTTGTTCAAGGCTTACATTTTGTAGTTGTTCGTAGGTAAACCCTCTAAACGGTCCTCCTGAAGCAGTGAGGTATATTTTTTCAATAGGATTTTGAAACTCACCTACCAAACACTGAAAAATAGCAGAATGCTCAGAATCGACAGGATAAATATTCACTGCTTTTTCACGTGCCAATTTGGTAATGAGCTCACCTGCAACAACTAGGGTTTCTTTATTGGCAAGCGCAATTGTTTTTCCAGCCTCTATCGCATGAATAGTTGGTTTAAGACCTGCATAACCAACCAATGCTGTAAGTACCGTATGGACTTCATTGGATTCAACAACTTGACAGAGCGCTTCTTGGCCAGCATAAACGTGAATATCTTCAGACCACAATGCATCTTTAACCTTTTGATACTGTGTTTCATCGGTAATCACAACCGAATTGGGCTGAAATTTCTTGGCTTGTTCGATCAGTAAATCGGCATTTTTGCCTGCAGTTAGAACCTGTAAATCAAAATAAGCTGGATACGCCTCAATGACGTCTAAAGCCTGTGTCCCAATCGACCCCGTCGAACCAAGTATGGCAATGCCTTTCTTTTCTTGCATAGACAAAGGTAACAAATGTAAGATTAGAATGATTGTATGCCATCTTGCTTGAATGGATTAATAGATGAACAGCCATATTTTCTTCATTACAAGACCATATTTATTTCATTCCGTAACGCGCGAAAACAAATACGTTTAATTAAAAAAAGAAAATACCAATGCCCTGAATTGAGTAATTAGATATTAGACAGGATAAGTTTGGATTGGTTCAAACGATTAGCTTTTACACGATCATGCTTATGAATATTTAGTGAATACTTGCCTTAGATTTTCAATAAGCTTAGTTTTTTATTTAATAACGCAAAAACAGCTCCTTATGATTAAATTCAAACAAGTTTATTATTTACTCTTATTACTATTTTATTCTAATTCAATACTCAGCCAGAATTTAGAGAGTATTGGTGATGAATTATTTAAATTAGTTAATAGTGCCAGAATTGAGCATTCATTAACACCTGCAACTTACAATGAAAAACTATGTAAAGCGGCTAAAATTCAATCAGATTACTTATTGACCATTAAAAAACTTGACGATATTACTCACGTACACCCTAATCCAAAACTTGCGCGTTGTTGGGACCGAGTTGCCAGTCTAAGTAATGATAAAAATTTAGTTATCTATGAAAATATTACAGTCTTCACATATAACAGTAATGATAATATTGCTCTTCGTGCTCATAATAATTTTATGAACTCAAAAAAGGGACACAGACAAGCAGTACTTCTTAATAATGTTGGTTGTTTAGGTGACGTGTATTCAATAAAATACGGACAAAGTATTGTCTACGAACCTAAACATAATTGGATTATTATTGTCCAATTATATGCTCTACATTTTGAAGATGACTAACATACTCAAATCACAACTTATCCCTTTAGGTTCCATAGGACTTTAAAGCTCATTGATTTTCATATTGTACCTGATGCCTTAACAACAGATTGGTTAGGATTATCCGCTGAAAAGACAATTTCTCATTGTTTAGTTATTTTGTATTCAAAATACCTTTTGTCATCTTGGTTTCTTAACCTCTCAATGGTTAATACTTTTCTTTCATTAATTTGATTTACAAGAGAACTTCTCCTTTTTTTTATCGTTTCATGGGAATAGTGTGATATACTGAGTATAACATCTAATTCCTCTCGTGAGATTCTCTTATTTATATACTTTTGAAGTTTACCTTCAATTTCTAGAATTTCTTCATTTTTTTCATTTTCAATTTTGGGCTCCCTCTTTCTATATAAGAAAAACGATATCGAAAGAATAGAAATTGTTACAGCTAAACTCATTAACAAATATTGGAAGTTCGTTTTTTTCTTTGAGTTGTAATGTTGTAAGAAGTTCTGTTTTTCTGTCACATACAATGAATTAATATCAATTGAATCGACTATTCCTAGATTGTTCTTATAATAAACTATTGATTCAACTATGTATATAAAAGTGCTTCCGTCAGGAAATTGAAGATTTTCAAAAAGGTTTGTTTTTAATAAATCTCCAGTTTTTTTGTCAAATATTTCAATCCTGATCTTTTCAGAATCTTTTTTATGTCCTATCAATAGATATCTATCAGATTCATAAATGAAGTCGCCTCTTGAGAAACTCAAACCGGAACCATCACTAGCCTCAAATTCAAAACTTTTTTTATATATAAAATTCTTTAAATCAATTTCACCAAAGGAATATTTAGTATATCGATAATTCGAATTATTATCATAGGTTGAATAATGATTTAATAAAACCATTATTTTATTCCCATACTTCCAAGAGTTAACAACTTTCCTTGAGTCAAAAGGATAGTTCTGAATCTTTTTCTCTAACCAACCTTTTGATTCCGAATCAAAATGGAGGAGTTTAGTGGAGAAGTTAAATAACCCCTCTCCTCCAAAACTATAAAGAACATCATTATGTATAAATATGGACCTTTTGAAATTATGACCATGAAACTCACCATTAGAAATTTTTAAAACAGTAGGTGTAGTATCTAATTTGATTTCGAATAAGTGAAGTGTCCCGTTTGGGTTGTATATTAAGGTGGAGTCATTTTTAAAGAGTATACTTTTAAAAAAATCATGTTTGAAATTCAATAGATTTTCATTTAATCCGTATGATCTAATCTGTTGGTGAATCTTTAAAGTATCAATTATCCTAGGATTTCCCAAAAATCCCTTAGGGGATAAAGATAAGATGTATAAAACTGCGAAAAGTATTTTTTTTAATTCCATATTCGAAAATAGAAGATTTAAGAGTAACAATTTAGGTGCATTTAGGTGTATATATATGATACACCGAATAATTGTAGTATGTCAAAAAAAAATAGAATAAGTTGGACTGAACATTTAAAAAAAAACAATGAAAAAATTATTAAGAATCTTATCAGTAATAACACTGTTTACTTTACTAAACTCTTGCAGTCAAGAAAAAGTATCGGAAAGTCAAATTAAATTTAATAATGAAACTCACAGGTATGAAGTGAATGGGGAATCTTATTCCGGTATAGGGGTGCGAGAATTTAGAAGAGATAGAATTCGTTATTATTACTACGAGAACGGAGTTCGTGTAAAAGTAGTTCAAGGGTTATCTAAAAATGGAACATGGGAAATGGGGGAAATTCAATCGGAGAATGATGTGAAGTCGAAAGAAGTAGACGGGAAAATAATTTACGGTGAAGACTAAACTTCATAGAAAATATCGATACAATACGAAACTCCAACTAGTGAAAAGTTCACTTTAGTTTGACGACGTATCGAAAGAGTATGACTGGTGAGTTTGACGACGCACTGTCAAGATGGCCGTTTTCTCTAATTGATTAATAAAAATTTAAACTGTACGTCGTCAAACTAAACCCCTGAAAAATAAGGGTGATTCTATTCACTCCCGTTCACTCTACTCCACCGTAACCGACTTCGCTAAGTTGCGAGGTTGGTCAACATTACATCCACGCATAACAGCGATATGATAAGAAAGGAGTTGGAGCGGAATTGTGGCTAGAAGTGGGACTAAGAATTCGTCAACTTCTGGAATTTCAATGACATGATCTGCCATACCACGTACTTGTTCGTCTCCTTCGGTCACGATTGCTATAACCTTTCCTTTTCGGGCCTTGACTTCTTGAATATTAGAAACCACTTTCTCATATGAAGTACCATGCGTTGCAATTACAATGATTGGCATGTTTTCATCAATCAAGGCAATAGGACCATGCTTCATTTCGGCAGCTGGATAACCCTCTGCATGGATATACGAAATTTCTTTAAGTTTAAGTGCGCCCTCTAAAGCAACTGGGAAGGAACTGCCCCGGCCTAGATACAATGCGTTAGGAGCATCTTTATAAATAGCAGCTATTTTCTCAATAGCAGCATCTGTTTCTAAGACACGTTTTACTTTATCTGGAATTGCTTCGAGTTCTGCCAATAATTGACGGAATTTCGACTCAGAAATAGTGCCTTTTTTGTGAGCTAAAGAAAGGGCCATTAGGGTAAGTACAGTTACTTGAGCCGTAAATGCCTTTGTAGATGCTACACCTATTTCTGGTCCAGCATGCGTATAAGACCCCGCATCGGTGATGCGTGAAATGGAGGAACCAACGACATTACAAATACCGAGAATGGTTGCTCCTTTCGATTTGGCTAACTCTAAAGCGGCAAGGGTGTCTGCAGTTTCACCTGATTGTGAAATCGCTATGACTACGTCATTCTCATTGATAATTGGATTGCGGTAACGGAATTCACTTGCATATTCTACCTCGACATTAATGCGAGCAAGGTCTTCAATGAGATATTCACCGACTAATCCTGCATGCCATGATGTTCCACACGCAACTATTATCAAGCGATTAGCCGCAATCATTTTTTGCTCGTAGTCGCGGATTCCCCCCAATGCTACCCATGCTTCTTCTGAATTCAAGCGGCCACGGAAGCAATCGTGAATAGAACGAGGTTGTTCGTGTATTTCTTTGAGCATAAAGTGCTCATAACCACCTTTCTCTAAAGCCTCTAGTTCTAATTCTAGTTCTTGGAAAAAAGGTGTTTTTTGTTGGTCTGCAATATCATAGATTTTTAGCCCCTCCTCGAGGTCTATAACTGCGACTTCCTCGTCATTGAGGTAAACTACTTTCTTAGTATATTCCACAATGGGCGTAGCGTCAGAGGCACAGTAGTAAGCGCCATCACTACCGATTCCTAACACAAGTGGGCTGCTCTTGCGAGCGGCCACCAACCGATTGGGGTAATCAGAAGACATTGCGACAATTGCATATGCACCAACAACGTGGTTGAGTGCTAGGCGCAAAGCCTCGCCAAACCAAACATTTTCTTTCTTTTGTATGTAGTCTACTAAATGGACAACTACCTCCGTATCAGTAGCGCTTTTGAAAGTATATCCATTTTTAAGCAACTCTTGTTTGAGGACGTCATAGTTTTCAATGATACCATTATGGATGAGTGCAATTTTGCCATCCATGGAGGTATGTGGGTGAGAATTTATATCAGAAGGTTCACCGTGAGTTGCCCAACGTGTATGTCCAATACCAGCATGACCACTTCGGTCTTGATTCGATGCAAAATCTTCAAGGTTACTCACTTTTCCTACGCGCTTGTAGACTTGGAGTGAATCGTTTTGATGGAGCGCAATTCCTGAACTATCATAACCACGATATTCTAATCGTTTAAGTCCTTTGATAACGACTGGATAGGCCTCATTTTTACCTATGTATGCTACAATTCCACACATGATTAATAAGTTGTATAAGTAACGACTAGTTTGGGCTTTTTCTTATTGTTAGTTGCAACACCATTGAAAACAATGCGCTCTGCAGAGTTTCTAAAGTAAAGCGGAGAAATAACGATTCCGGTATTCTCCAGTTTTCCATTGACGAGTGATTGGAGGTACGCACGGATATCGAGGTCATATTGTTTATTTGCCTCAGAGTAAAGCCCAGCAATTCCGAGTGACGTATAGAAAACATCGGATGCTGAAAGTTTGCTTGCTGCCGTAATCCGCGAACCAGGTTTGTAGCGATATCCTGTTTGAAACTGTACTGGCAAACTGAGGTCGGCGCGGTGAATGATGATATTTTGAGGAAGGTGATCGAGACCGGGTATTTGAACCATTGCTCGCACTTTGTTTGCCTGAGCATAGAAAGTCTTTTGCCCAAGAGATGAGTCGGCAATGAGGGCCGAAACTGGAGTGTTCGCCTGCTGATGATTAACATGAGTAAAATCGGCACAATTTGAATTGATGGTAAAATCGTAAGTTTTTTGTTCACTTCCTAACTTAAAATAGATAGTCATTTTTGAAGCAGGATTGTTATTGATATCCAAATATAATATGGCTCCTTGACCCGTTGATTGGTTGGAGTTGTTCACTGCTATTTTAAGTCCTTTGAAAAAGTCTTGAAAAGCTGCGTTGGTCGCAAAGGTGGCTGGGTCTGTTAATGATTGATTGATGAAATCCCAAGCACGATTGGTATCGAGATGGATGCGTAGTTGTGGATCAACTTCCGAACCTGCTACTACAGCTGCATTAATAGGGTCTGGCGTAATTGTCCCTTTACCCGGAGCTACCCAATTAACTCCTTCGGTGGCAATTGTATCAAATTGATAGTATTTGACTTCACTGTCATTTTGAATAGAATCGGAAAGCTCATAGACCTCGAATGTTTGTGGGCTCAGATCTCCATAGTAACCGACATATTCCAGAGCTAACACAAAAGAATCAATAACGATTTGTGCGGGATCACCAAAGTTCGGGTTCAAACCAGGTAGGCGCAATTCAGTGTAAACCGAAGCGTCAACTTTTCCAAACTTAGGATCGACGTATGATCCGAGCAATACATTGGATGCATTTTTAGTTTCGGTAGAATCTTCTAGAATGGAATAGGTTATAAGTTCAAAAGTATCGGTTGTAATTCCGTTTAATATCGCATCTGGATCGATAATTTCTTTACCTAAACCCGTATCTTTTTTGTTGCAAGCCGCTGCTACCAACAGCATGAGCAGAAGTGTGCTGAAAATTTTCATGAACTTACGCTAAGATATTAGCTTCAATTACTTTGTCAAAGAAAGCTGCCAATTCTTTGCCTTGGTGCTCTTCAGCGAAATAAGGTAGTTTGTGAATATTTACTTCGTCATAAAGCGCCTGTAAATCTGCATCAAGCACTTCACTTGCTATATTAACTCCATCACAATGCGAGAGGATTACCTTGGTTAGGTTAGCGCAGCTTGTGTCTTTGAGTGCATCCGTAAGGTCTTGAGGGAAACCGTCAAATGCAAGTTTTTCGGCAAAGCGAGGATCCCAAGGCTGATCGAAAGATTCGTTGTAGAGGCTGTAGACCACCTTAGTTTCTTTGAAGTGTGGGTCTTTGTTGAAGATAAATTTAATGTACAATGCCATAATGCCGGTGAGCCAACCATGGCAATGAATAACATCTGGTTGCCAGCCCAATTTTTTCACGGTTTCTAATACTCCTCGACAAAAGAACATAGCGCGCTCGTCATTGTCTGGGTGAAATTTACCATCTTCTTCTTGCAAGCAGGTTTTGCGCTTAAAGTAATCATCGTTGTCAATGAAGTAGACCTGCATACGGGCAGCAGAAATAGAGGCTACTTTAATGATGAGTGGATGATCGTGATCGTCAATAGAAATATTAAGACCAGATAAACGAATGACTTCGTGAAGCTGGTGTCTTCTTTCATTGATTGCACCAAAACGAGGTGTAAAAACACGGATTTCTTTACCGGCATCTTGAACAGCTTGTGAAATGCGACGAGCGCTTCCAGAAATTTCAGATTTAGGTAAAAAAGGAAAGATTTCTTGAGAAATAAAAAGGATTTTCTTCTTTTCCATTTATATAAGTATGCTAGCAAAATTACGAAATAAACCTGAACTAACCTAAAAAGCAATAGCTTTGTCCGTTCGAAACTGAAGAAAAGACGAAGCCATGCAGACCTTTGTTACTAGACTTGAATTGATCCTTTGGCGTAAGCAACAGCACGAAGCACAAAACCAAATTGGTTTTGTGCCAACTATGGGCGCGCTGCATAAAGGGCATTTGTCACTCATTGAAAAGGCATGTCAGGAAAATGACCAAGTTGTTGTTTCCATTTTTGTAAATCCCAAACAGTTTAATCAAAGTGCTGATTTACATGTATATCCCAGAATGTTAAATGCAGATCTGCAGCTGCTAAAGCACTTAAATAACCTCATCATTTTTACGCCCAGTGAGTCAGAAATGTATCCGACCAATGTTCCTTTTAACCCCATGTCATTGGGTAAAATTGGGCGCTTACTCGAAGGTGCAAATCGGCCAGGACACTTTGAAGGTGTCGTGCATGTGGTACATCATTTATTTGATTTAATTCAGCCGCATCAAGCATATTTTGGTCAAAAAGATTTTCAGCAGCTAGCAATTATTCGCCTACTTAATGAGTATTATCGCTTTGGAATACAAATTATTGGCTGCGAAACCATACGTGAAATTGACGGTTTAGCCATGAGCAGTAGAAATCTGCGCTTATCTCCAGCTGATCGACAAAATGCTGTCTCTATTTTCAAAGCACTCAGTATGGTTTGCAATAATGTCGGCAAGCAGAGCATAGGTTCGGTTATAGAAGAGGCAAGGTCAATCATCGAGGAGGCGGGCCTTCAAATTGATTATCTAGAAATTGTGGATCCAGTTACCCTAGAAAGTTGCGCTGAATGGCAAGAAATTCAAGTTTGTTGTGTAGCTGCTTTCTGCGGAGAGGTTAGGCTTATAGACAATATGTTGTGTGAATCGGTTCTTTGATGTAATTTTGCCGCGCTACAACGCGCATTAAGTTATGTACATCAACGTCCTCAAATCTAAAATTCATCGGGTACGCGTCACGCAGGCCGATCTCAACTATATTGGTAGTATTACCATTGATGAAGACCTCATGGATGCCGCAAACCTTATTGAAGGTGAACGTGTTCAGATTGTTAATATCAATAATGGGGAACGCTTTGAAACTTATGTCATCAAAGGAGACCGCAATAGCGGAATGATATGCCTCAACGGACCAGCTGCTCGAAAAGTAGCTATCAATGACATCATTATTATCATTGGCTATGCCATGTTAGACTTCGAAGAAGCTAAAACTTTTAAGCCATCTTTGGTTTTCCCGAACGAACAAACTAACTTGCTCTCGTAAACCATACATGAGCAAGCGTTTTAGCAATATCCAACATAAAATCCTCAACTGGGATGATGCCCTTAAAATGAGAGGTGTTTGGGCTTTGCACGATCAAAAAGTAGCCTTTACCAATGGCTGTTTCGATATCTTACACCTCGGTCATGTCAGTTATTTAGCACAAGCTGCAGATAGTGCCCAACGCCTAATTGTGGGTGTAAATACAGATATTTCAGTTAGACTCCTCGAAAAAGCCCCTAACAGGCCAATCAACAGTGAATACGCAAGAGCAATAGTGCTTGCATCCTTAAGTTGTGTAGATGCAGTTGTGTTGTTTGAACAACAAACTCCGCTTGAACTTATCAAGATCTTGAAGCCAGACGTTTTGTTAAAAGGAGCAGACTACAATGCAAGTCAAACTGACCCCGAAGCTAAAGATTATATTGTAGGTTCTTCGTTTGTCCGAAATTATGGGGGGCTTGTTCAGACCATTCCTTTTGTAGATGGTTACTCCACTACCGGCATACTCGCAAAGGGAGGTTAATGCAGGCCTTTAATTTTTACATCCACTCCTGTTTGTTCCTGCTCTTCTTTCCACTTTTCTAGTTTTTGCTGTAAGCGATTTTTTTTGGGGGCCGCCGTTTTTTGGGAATTCGTTTTGGACTCGGAATTGTCTTTTGATTTGAATTTAATTTGAATAGTTTCATGTGGAGTCTTTTGCTCTTGGTATGTCCCCACACTTTGGTCGTTTTTATAAAGTCCAAATGCAGACTTTAACATTTCTTTAGATTCTTGTTGACTCCGCTCAAATTGTTGTTGGGCTGCCTCTTTCTTGCCCTTTTTATCCCAACTTACTTTAGGGTTGTCAAGTGAGCCACTAATGCGTACAAATAGTCGTAAACCTGTGCCGTCATCTAAAATCTCGCCAAATTCCGTTTGTGTTTCTTGAATAATCAGATCGCGTAAACGGAGTCCAACGGAATAATCAATATCATGTTCAAAACTATGTTTACCAACCAAATCGAGATCAAGTGCTGTAGATGCAATGTGCATTTTTTCAAAACTCAATTGGCGTTTTGATATGTAAAAAGTATTCTCAAGGCGCTTAAAGCGGACATCTTTGAGCTTTTGTTGTAAGGCTGATTGGTTTTTTGTGCCAAGTATAGCTTTGCCTTTCCCAATAGTAAGTGTATTAGCTAAATCCTGTAGAATTGGAGCATGTAACAAACGGCCATTATCGAGGATGCAGTGAACTCGCGCCTGCAAACTTGATTCGTCAATTCCAGTAACCAAATCATATTGTGTGCCAACCTCAAACTCAAAATTGCCTGTGCCATCAATTTGATCACTTGTTAATATACTTTGGTCAAAATTATTCCACTCCTTAAATAACTGACTAATGGCAATTTGCTTTGCAAAACCTTTGGTTTGAATTTCCATGAGTGATGGGCTTCGTTCTAGCAATTTGACTTGACCTTTCCACAGCCCTTGAGCATGATTAAACTGCAATTGCTGGATGCTTATTTGACTAGGGCTTATTGAAAGGTCAGCCCGCAATTGACTCAATTTTTTGCCATTGTAATGAAACGCTGCTACGTCTATTGGCATTTGCAGTGAGATATTTTGAGGTAAGATCCAATCGCGTTTTTGTCCATTAGATGGAGTGTCAAAATCCGCCAAATTCAAGATTTTAGACTGAAATTTTCCCTTTAACATTAAAGGAGTAGCTGTACTCAATTGCACTGAATGCTGAGCAATCTGTATTTGTGCAGCAAGATCACTAGATCCTATTGTTGCCTTTACATCAACATCACCCTCAATTGCTTGAATAAACCAATTTGATTGATCATCCTGCTTCATTTGAGCACTTATTTTTAGGTTTGAATCACCGCGGAGTTCCTTCACATACGTCAACGGGTAAAAAGCTTGAACTAAACTCAATGGGACCTTTCCTTTAGCATTAATTGATAGTTTTGGCTGTAAAAAATTGCTTAGTTTCAGTTGTCCAAAAAATTGAGCGCCATTCGTTTTAAATGCAAATTCTTCAATATCAAGATCGTCAGTATCTGCATTTGAATAGGTTCCTAAGCAATGTAAATCATGAATTTTAGCGCCAAATTTTGGTTCAGTTAGATGACCTTCATCAATCCTAAAATAAGCCTGAATCAAAGGTTTTGCACGATCTATGGCATCCTCATAATGTAATTGAAAATCTACCTTGCCTTCTGCCTTTACCCGCTTAAGGTCGGGAAGTGAAGCGGGTTGAATAGTTCTTACTAACTGAACTAAAGATAAGTTCTGAGAGCGAATATCGAGACTACTATTTACAGGGCCAAATTCAGCATCTATTAAAAATGGGAGCCTGGCTAATTTGAATTGTGCCTGAGGGAGCTTGATGAGATTTTGACTTTGATCTACTATAAGAGCCAGATCAAAAATCAAAGGCTCATTTCTCAGCAAAAGCACCTTGCCTTTTTTGATTTGATTGAGCCAAATATCACCGGTTGCTTTTAAGGTAGTTTTTTGTGCTGAAAACTTTCCAGAAAGGGATGCGCTTCGCACAGATGTGTGATAAGAATGTGAAGATTGCTTGTCAATATACGATACTTTATATTGTTCAAGTAAGATAGTTTCCAACTCTAAATCAAACGCAGAGTCACTCGAGGAAGTGTCTTTGAATATGTCATAATTACCGCGTCCTTTTGAATCTGTTTTTAGTTGAAGCCTTCCATTGATACTGCTGATGCGTTCAATGTGGTATTGTCCTTCCCAAATATCAAACGGATTAAATCGAAGGCTTATCTGTTGTGCATTCAAGAGGGTGTCTTTGGGTTCCAAAGGATCTGCAATGAGCACATTTTCAAATGAAACACTTAAATTGGGGAAAGTACGCCAGAAATGAAGATCTATTTGTGCAACTTTTACAGGTTCTTTCAGGTAGGTATTGACCTGAGCTACTACTTTTTGAATAATGCGATCTTCAAAAATATATAGTAATAAAGAGACAATAGTCATTAAAACCACAATCGATAATACTAGCTTTTTTATGATCCGCAACCAAAACTTCATATTCTTCTAACGAAAAAACTACCCATACGTTGCAAAGAGCGTCTAGAATTTTTTTTTAGCCCTATCTTTGTAGTCTCAATTACATACACATGAGTCATCTAGAACTTTCCGAACAAGAACTCTTACGCCGCGAATCTCTCCAAAAATTGCGAGATTTAGGCATAGATCCATATCCAGCTGCTCTTTATCCAGTAGATGCTTTTGCGGCTGATATCAAAAAGGATTTTGAAGATGGCAAACAAGTTTGTTTGGCTGGGCGTATGTTATCCCAACGCATCATGGGCAAAGCATCTTTTGCCGAAATTCAAGATGCCTCCGGCCGAATTCAAGTCTATTTCAACCGAGATGAAATTTGCCCGGGTGAAGACAAAACCCTTTACAACGAAGTCTTCAAAAAACTCTTAGACCTCGGCGATTTCATTGGAATCAAAGGCCATGTATTCAAGACTCAAGTTGGAGAAATTTCTGTACATGTTACCGAATTTCAACTGTTAAGTAAGTCGCTTAGGCCCTTACCGTTACCCAAAACCGATGCTGCTGGTATTGTACACGATGCTTTCACAGATCCAGAATTGCGTTATCGTCAGCGCTATGTAGACCTTGTTGTGAATCGCCAAGTAAAAGATGTATTCATCAAGCGAACCAAATTATTCAATGCCATGCGCGAGTTCTTTAACCGTGCAGGTTACATGGAGGTTGAAACTCCTGTATTGCAAGCAATTCCGGGCGGGGCATCCGCCAGACCATTCATTACCCACCACAATGCGCTAGATATTCCGCTTTACATGCGCATTGCAAATGAACTTTATCTCAAAAGATTGATAGTCGGTGGATTCGACGGAGTATATGAGTTCTCCAAAAACTTTCGAAATGAAGGTATGGATCGTACTCACAACCCTGAGTTTACTGCCATGGAAATATATGTAGCCTACAAAGACTACAATTGGATGATGAATTTCACCGAACAACTTTTAGAGTACTGTGCGTTGGCCGTAAACGGAACTACTATTGCACAATTCGGAGAACATACCATCGATTTCAAAGCTCCATATAATCGTGTCACCATGCGTCAAGCCATCATTGACTTTACCGGCTTTGATATAGCGGGCAAAACAGAAGATGAGCTTCGCAATGCGGCACGTGGTATGGGAATTGAAGTGGACGAGACCATGGGTAAAGGCAAACTCATCGATGAAATGTTTGGAGAAAAATGTGAAGGAAACTATATTCAGCCAACTTTCATTACTGACTATCCAAAAGAAATGTCGCCACTTTGTAAAGTGCACCGCGAAGATCCAAGCCTTACAGAACGCTTTGAGCTTATGGTCTGTGGTAAAGAAGTAGCCAATGCTTACTCCGAGCTTAATGATCCGATTGACCAACGAGAGCGCTTTGAGGAACAACTCAAATTGCAAGAACGTGGTGACGACGAGGCCATGTTCATTGACCAAGATTTCTTGCGGGCACTTGAATATGGGATGCCCCCAACCAGTGGCTTAGGTATTGGAATGGACCGACTTATCATGTACTTGACTAATAATGCGTCCATTCAAGAAGTGCTTTTCTTCCCACAAATGCGACCTGAAGTGCAAACTCCAAAAGTATCACTCAACGAAACAGAATTAGGTATTTTTGAAAAAATGAAACAAGAAAAAGAACTCCTACTAAGTGAGTTGCGTGCCCAGTTTGAAATCAGTAATAAACTATGGGACACTTCTCTTAAAACACTGACAAAAAATCAACTTTTGGCAGTAACTAAGGTGGATGACTTACTTTATGTGAAGCTTATTTAATTTACTCCGCAATATTTCTGCGGATTAAATATATTTCTTGGTGAATTCCCAAAGGACAATTCCCGCACAAACACTCACGTTCAGACTGTGTTTTGTACCAAATTGCGGAATTTCAATTATATGATCAGCGATGTCTAATGCAGACTGTTCGACTCCATCAATCTCATTTCCAAAAACAAGTGCAAAGCCTGCTGCGTTCAACTGATCAATATGCTGTAACAATGTGGTTTGTACTGCTTGCTCCACCACACAAATTGCATATCCTTTTTCTTTGAGTTCATGAAGTGCTGATTCTAGGGTTGAAAAGTATTTCCAACTTACCGTGTCAGTTGCACCCAACGCTGTTTTGTGAATATCGCGATGTGGGGGCTGAGCTGTAATGCCACACAAATAAATCTCCTCGACATTAAATGCATCTGCTGTTCTAAAAAATGAACCAATGTTGTTCAATGAACGGATGCTATCTAAAACTAATACAATCGGGAATTTCTTTTGCTTAGCATAAGCCTCTTCGGTGAGCCTATTGAGCTCCCATAGCTTGAGTTTTTGAGTGGGGTTTACTGACATCTATGGCTCAAAAATACTGCAAAATTGTGGAAAAATTGCCTCGGGCACTGGGTTAAAAAGGGCTATCTTTACTCATCTAAAAAAGATATAGTGTCCAAGCAAAGCGCAGTAAAATCGTCCGAAACGCCCTTAATGAAGCAATACAATCAGATTAAGGCGCGGCATCCTGATGCCATGTTGTTATTCAGGGTTGGGGATTTTTACGAAACTTTTGGGGAAGATGCTATTAAAGCCAGTCGCATTCTTGGAATTATTCTCACTAAAAGAAAAAATGGAGCTGCCGCAGAAATGGAGCTGGCCGGCTTTCCTCACCACTCCTTAGAGACCTACTTACCCAAACTTGTTCGAGCAGGCCAACGAGTGGCCATTTGTGACCAGTTAGAGGATCCTAAAATGACCAAAACAATCGTAAAACGAGGAGTAACTGAACTCGTTACACCGGGTTTGGCATTCAACGACCAAGTTTTAGACCAGCGCAGCAATAACTTTTTGTGTGCAATCCACCTCAATAAAACTGAAATTGGAGCTGCTTTTCTAGATATTTCCACAGGAGAATTCCTTGTTGCTCAAGGACCTGCAAATTACATTGATAAATTAATCAGTGGTTTTAGGCCAACGGAAATGATTTATCAAAAAAGTAAAACCAGCACTGTTCATGAGTTATTCGGAAATGACGCCTTTCATTTTAGGTTAGAAGAGTGGGTATTTGGCTCAGACTTCGCCAACGAACAACTCAACAAGCACTTTGGCACCAAATCACTTAAAGGTTTTGGTCTTGAAAACCAAGATACCGCCATCATAGCAGCTGGAGCTGTTTTTCATTATCTCTCAGAGAACCAACAACAACATCTCGGACACATCACAAGCATCTCTAGAATTGCTCCTGATCGCTACATGTGGCTAGATCGTTTTACAGTGCGCAATCTAGAGCTTGTCCACTCGCCTAACGACAACGCGGTAACGCTTTCTCAAGTATTAGACAAAACCAAAACCCCAATGGGCGGCCGCTTACTCAAACGCTGGTTGGTTTTACCTCTCAAAGACCGAAAGCCAATCGAGGAGCGGCACCAAGTAGTTGCTGCCTTAAAAGAAGAACATACGATCCACAGTGAACTAGACGCCCGCTTAAGTGAAATTGGCGACCTTGAAAGACTCATTTCTAAAGTTGCAGTTGGAAAAATTAATCCAAGGGAGGTACAACATTTAAGGCGAACGCTACAGCAAATCAAACCCATTCATCATTTACTTGGGTCCATAAGTAATCAAAGTTTAAAAGCGCTTCTTGATAACCTAGATGCATGCCAAGACTTAATTGAGCTCATAGAAAAAACCCTCTGTGCGGAACCTGCGCTACAAATTGGCAAAGGACCAGTAATTAAAGATGGGCGAGATACACTGCTCGACGAACTACGAGCCATTTCAACCAACGGCAAAGACTTTCTAGAACAAATTCAAGAAAGGGAAAGTCTGGCAACTGGTATTTCGAGCTTAAAAATTGCTTTTAACAACGTCTTTGGCTATTATATAGAAGTTCGAAATACGCATAAAGATAAAGTACCAGACTCTTGGATTCGCAAACAAACACTCGTTTCTGCTGAGCGCTACATTACAGAAGAACTCAAAGAATATGAGCAAAAAATTCTTGGTGCAGAAGAAAAGATCCTCAAGATAGAACAACAAATCTATCAAGAACTGCTCTATGCAATGGCCGACTTCATCGGACCTATTCAAAAAAATGCACAATACATTGCTCAACTTGACTGCCTCTTTTCCTTTGCAAAAGTAGCACACGCACAAAACTACTGCCTGCCTACACTTTCTGATGGTTTCGAACTTGATATCAAAGACGGTAGACATCCGGTAATTGAACAACGCTTACCAATTGGGGATTCTTATGTTGCAAATGACATTTTTTTAGACAACGGCAGTCAGCAAATCATGATGATTACGGGGCCCAACATGAGTGGTAAAAGCGCCATTTTACGACAAACCGCACTCATTGTACTGATGGCTCAAATTGGCTCATTTGTACCGGCTAGCAGCGCAAACATTGGTCTTATTGACAAAATCTTCACCCGAGTTGGCGCCTCAGACAACATCTCTTCGGGAGAGTCTACTTTCATGGTAGAGATGAATGAAACCGCAAGTATACTCAACAATATTTCAGAACGCAGCCTCATCTTACTTGATGAAATTGGACGCGGGACCAGCACCTACGACGGAATTTCTATTGCTTGGGCTATTGCAGAGTTTTTACATGAAAATCCAAAGGCTAAGGCAAAAACATTATTTGCTACACACTACCACGAACTCAATGAAATGGCCAAGCGCTTTGAACGCATTCATAATTTCAATGTCAGCGTAAAAGAATTAGGTACTCAAGTGCTCTTTCTTCGAAAATTAATAGCAGGAGGCTCGGCACACTCATTTGGTATTCACGTTGCAAAGCTTGCCGGTATGCCAACTCAAGTTTTGAAGCGTGCAGAAAGCGTACTCAAAGATCTTGAGGCTACTCATGCAAATGTTGGAGGCGGGACCAAGCCAACCAAGCCAGCTGTAGCGGCCATTAATCAAGACGTACAGCTCAGTTTTTTTGCGCTCAACGACCCTGTACTCCAGCAAATTCACGATGAGCTCGTCTCCACTGACATCAATGCACTTACGCCAGTAGAAGCACTAATCAAACTCAATGAAATAAAAAAATTAACGGGTGCATAAGGTTATCATCGTCTGCGTATTATTTTTTTTGGTGAGCTGTGCTATTGAAGATGCTCAACCAACACGGGAGAAGCAACTCACTATTGCTCAAAACTTCATGAATGCACAGCAAAAAAAACTTTTACAACAAGTGGCCAAGCGCAAGTCTATTGAATTAACCATATTAGATTATAGCGCTAACAGCATTCGTAAAGCTATTCAACAAAATCCGTGGGCCCCTGGCTTTGATTTGATTATGTTAGATGGTGTGTATGCCCAAAGCAAACTAACTGGCCTATCTTTTCAGTACACGGAGCCTGATTACGCATATATTCCTATTGGCATCTCCTATATTCCTGACTCTAGTTTAAATGTGCGGTACTTCAATGACCTTTCCACCAAATATCTCTGGGCTGCTCCTGAAAACAAAGCGCCTTCTATTCTTAATTTACATTTAGCATATGCTTATCGTAAAAGAGAAACCAATAAAAAACTAGATAGCTCCTACAAAAAACTAGTTCGTGGACTCAAAGACCACAAGCTTTCATATGATGCCTATCAGCTTCGAAATACGATCTTAATTAGCACCTTTGCTTCACATTTAAATGTCTTAAAAAAAGCCGTAAAAAAGAGAGAATTTATTTTTGGCGTCCATGAGCCAAATCAAATGTTTGTGGATTACATGAGTCTTTCTATAATTAGCCAAACATCACAATACACGACTGCTATGCGTTTTGTACGTGCACTACATCAAATGCGCGACCACAACCAATATTATAGAAATCTATTTGGTTTAATAGGCCCTAAAGAAGTAAATGGTTTGCCCGCTCCAAGCACCTTAATCAAATACATTGAGAAATGACACCTAAATGACACTGTGTCTTTAAGACTTCGCTAATTTTGTAAAAAACTTTTGTTATGTATCCAGCAGAACTCGTTCAACCCATGAAAGAAGACCTCACAAATGTAGGTTTTGAAGAATTACTCGATGCTGCAGCTGTAGATGCTGCAATCAATAACAACACAGACACCATGCTTGTAGTTGTTAACTCAGTTTGCGGCTGTGCCGCAGGAAATATGCGTCCAGGTGTTAAGCTTTCTATTCAACACGATAAAAAACCAGCTAAATTGACTACTGTCTTTGCTGGAGTAGACCAAGATGCTGTTGCGCAAGCAAGAAAATATTTCTTGCCTTACCCACCATCTTCGCCATCTATTGCGCTTTTCAAGGAAGGTAAATTAGTTCATTTTTTAGAAAGACACCATATTGAAGGCGGAAGTGCACAAATGATTGCTGCAAATCTACAGGCAGCTTATGATGAATTTTGTTAGTCTAAGCGGAAAAGTGCAGCAGCAATTCCATCAGCTTGTAGCTTCCCTTGTTCAGTTAGTATTATAGAATTACCTGACTGAATTAAACAATTCAAGCGCGCAAATTCTTCAATTTGCGCGCTTTCTTTTACTGTCATAGGCTCTGATAATGACCTTAAATCTAAGCCCCACTTGGTACGAAGCCCCAATAATATTTGTTCGTTCCGGCATTCATTTTCGCTCAAAAATTCAGTTTCAAACCACTCATTTGATTTGCCTACTAGTTGGGTATAGCGCGTATTATTTCTAATATTCCAACGTCTTTCTTTTCCATCAAAAGAGTGTGCGGAGGGCCCTACACCTATGTATGATTGAAAATTCCAATATGAACTATTATGTTTAGAATGGAATCCTGGTAGTGAAAAATTGGAAATCTCATACTGCTCCAAGCCGTTAGCCTGGGCCATTTCTAATAACAATAAAAATTGTTCGCTTTGCAAGACCTCACTAGCAGGCTGAATTCGCTTTTTGCGAACTAAATGATTCAATGCAGTCTTGGGCTCAATGGTGAGGCAGTAGGCAGACAGATGTTGAATATTTAAATTAAATACCGCTGTTAAACTTGTTTGCCAAGCTGCTAGGGACTGGCCAGGTAAGCCATAGATTAAGTCTACACTTATGTTGTCAAAACCACATGCTTTTGCCAAACGAATGCCTTTCAAACCGTCTTCAACTTGGTGAGCACGATTCATCCAACGCAGATCATCATCTGAAAAAGTTTGTAATCCAATGCTCAATCTATTAATACCAAAGCTCCTCCATAACAATAAGCTTGCCTCGTTTATATCTTCAGGATTGACTTCAAATGATATTTCTGCATCTGGTATAACTTGATAATTTGCATGAATGGTATCAAAAATCTGTTTGAGCTCGTTATCAAATAGGATACTTGGAGTCCCGCCACCAAAATAAATTGTAAGAATGGGGGAAGTCTGTTCTATAGCGCGCAAAGACAATTCTTTGCACATTGCGCTTATGAGACTACTGCGGTAATTCTCAAATGTTGTAGAGAAATGAAAATCACAATAGGTGCAACGCTTGCGACAAAAAGGAATGTGCAAGTAAAGCCCGCTCATCTTAACAACTTATTGCTTCATGAATTTCTTCTTCACCATTACTCCATTGACATCTGTAAGTTGCAATAAATAGGTGCCTGCGCTTAACATCTCGATATCGAGCTCTGTTGAACTTGCCTCCTCTGTAAGTGAAAGTAAGAGTTTGCCACAAATATCAAATACGCTTATTTGCATTTGTGTGTAATTATACCAATTGATGTTCAACAATTCGGCAGCTGGGTTAGGAGATATCGTGAAAAGCGGCGCTAAAGCATCGATTCCTGCATCATCTAAATGGCGAACTACCATACCCGTGCTATCGCCAAAATCAGCAAAAGGCAGCTCAAAAATCGTGACCGCATTGTTATCAGCGACAATAAGATTACCATCTATACCTCCCCATTGAGCAGCCCCCATTCCATCACCATAAAAATCATAGATGACAAAAGTATAGCATTCAAATGCGGTTAGAGGAATATCGTAATTATAGGTTGTGTTGTTTTGTAATGGATTGGTTGGATCATTAGGCGCGGGAAATGCTCCAGTACCAAAGTTTCCGGATACAGCCTCGTTTCCTTCCGACCAAACTACAGCTCCAGATGCATCTAGCAATTCTAAGTAGGTTTCGTCTGCGTAATCATCAGTTACGAGCGTAACTTTCAACATATCAATCGTCTCGGGTACAGGATTCACAAGAATGGCAGCATTAGACTCATTATTACTTGGGTTCTCATCAAGTAATTGATTAGGATTGGAAACAGTGGCCGTAAATGTATGATTACCGGGTGTGAGTTGGATGAGCGGAAAAGAAATGCTTTCTGCTTGCCATTGGTTGAGCGAGCCCGTCCAATTGTATTGTTGCACCGCGCCATTGTCTATTTGATAATTAATTTGTGCGCTTGTTAACAATGTTGTTCCAACATTTAAAAGAGAAACAGTTGGTAGGTAATCCGCTCCACATATTGCTTGGGCGCTGAGCTGAGCCGCTGAAAGTGCAGCGTCTAGCGCTACAACAGTAGTGTTATTGGGGTCAAAACCATCAATAAAAGTGGCTCCTGAATTTGTAGGGTCTAGCCAAAATTTTAATTGGTTCGTACTGTTGCTGCCTGCAGGCTCCCAAGAATTAGCTACTCGGCCATAATAATCAGGTGCACTTAAGTTTTGGCAAGAAGCACCACCCCCCCATAATTGACCAATTATCCGGTGATTTTGATCAAATAATGGCGAACCAGAAGAGCCTCCTTCTGTTGTTGTATTTCGGTCCCATTCAACTGTCCAAGTTGAATTTGCTTCTGACGACCCCATTCCTTGAGAAATTGATGGAGCAGCATCATCAAAGGAAATTTTCTTAATATCACCTGAAGGATGATGAATACAAACCGTAGCTGTTGGGATGCTTCCAGAGTTATCCCAGCCTGAAAAGTAAGGATTGTAATCTAGAGGGACCGATCCATTAACCAACCCACCAGTAATTTCTACCAAACAGAAGTCTGAAGGTGTTCGACGGGAACGCAAAACCGCACCACTTAAGGACTGAAAGCTTGGTGCCGCACCAGGGTTTGAGCAATCTGTAGCCTGCCAATTGAAACGGAACACCCAATTTGCCGGATTACTGTAGCAATGGTTCGCAGTAAGGACATAAGGCTTGCCGTCATTTTCAGTATTGTTGATCAATGCTCCAGAGCAAAAACCACTGCTACCAGAAACAAGCATTACGGCACTATTTCGTTGAGGAGTCCATGGCAGCCCATCAGGACAATTGACATTCATATTGCATGACCCAGAGCTTCCAAAAGCTTTCTCCATAAATTCGTTAGCTGTTCGGTAGCCATGCGTAACGGTTCCCACTTGCACATGACCCACAGGGCTGGATGGAGCAACATAATATTCAATGATTGCTTGCTGACCCTCAATGAGTTCCGTGCCAAGTTGGCCCTCGTAAATATGTTCTTGAGTGAAAGCGCCTAAAATAAAATCTTTGTTGTTGTTGTATACAAATAGTTGATTGCCTTCAGGAATTAGCGTTTGCTCAAATGTTAGATTCAACGTTAAAGCACCAATACAATTCACCTTTAACAACCACAAACGAGCGCCGTTTGGTAAATCAAACCATGCCCCCGTGTTTGTAGTGGATAAATTTGTGTAGTTGTTGTAGCCAAAACGCCAAGGTGCAATACCCAAATCATCAGTAAGCGCGTCTTCAGCCCGAAGTGCAGTTAAATCAGGCTGTGCAAATTCCCATGTAGGTATCTGTTTTTGATCTAATAGTAATTTATGGGAGGTTGGAACGCCTCCGTTTCCTTGTATTTGAGCAAATAAAGAGTAACTAATGAAGACAATAAGAAGAGAAGAGAATATTTTCATAGAGAAGTTATTTCATTTAAAGCATATGTCGAAAGTAGTGTTTTTTGAATTAAGAACGGTAGTGATAAGTCGAAAAAAATAACCAACAAGTTGTATCTTTGTCTCATGTCTAAGCCATTTGTAGTAGGTATTTGTGGAGGAAGCGGAGCTGGTAAAACCACTCTGCTCAAACGCTTATCTGAAACTTTTCTGGACGCTAGCATTGCCGTGTTCTCCATGGATAACTATTATCTACCAATAGATGTACAGTCTCAAGATGCAAATGGTGTAGTTAATTTTGACTTACCAACTGCCCTTGACCATCAAAAACTTACAGCTGATCTTCAGATGCTTATCTCCGGGCAGCCCATTGAAGTGCGTGAATATTCCTTTAATGTTCAGGGTGGGAAAAGCGTATTGCTCACTATTCATCCGAGTGACATCATTATTGTAGAAGGGTTATTCACCCTGCACTATCCACATGTTTTTGCTCAACTTGATTATAGCATTTTTGTCGATGTAGATCATGCAACCCAATTGGACCGTCGTATCTATCGCGATCAAGAAACCCGCGGTTATTCCCGTTCTGAGATTATTTACCAATGGGAAAACCACGTTTTGCCGTGCTATGAACAATTCATAGAGCCCTACCGGAATAATGCTCATTTTGTTTTTTACAACGATCATCGGGCAGATCAATATTTTTTGCGTTTAAGCGAACAACTGCGTACCTTGGTGCCTGAGCGCTTTATACAATGAAATTGATATTTTCCTTCTTGCGGACATGGAAATTCAGCCTGCTTGGTTTGTTTTTTCTCATCATTGGTATTGTTTTTTACAGCGCCAATCAAAGCCAGCGTTTTTCTGCAGAAGATATCCAGCTTCAATTTTCGGAACTCGAAAAAGAAAGTGAGGGCTACGCACGTTCAGTGCTCAAGAATTTAAGCGCCGGCAAGGCATTGCCAAAGGCCAAAGAGTTTTCATACCATCTATATGAAAACGGAGTGCTTTTTGGATGGAGTAGTAATCAATTACCTGTTGGTCGCTACAAGACTAACTTATTTCCTGCTAATGGGCTTATTAAACTTAACAACGGTTATTACTATAGTCGTAACATTAAAAGCAACGGTGTAGAATGCTGTGTAAGCTTTTGTTTGATAAAATCTTTTGAATTTAGCAATTCCTATTTGAATGCTTCTAATCCCTCGTATTGGGACCAACAATTTGATGTTGAGCTCAATGGAAAGACTAAAAATGCAATTAAAAATCAGAAGAATAATATTGTTTTCTATGTAAGCCCCCTCAGCTCTGAAACACTACCAGCGGGTAGTAATTGGGGGCCATTTTTTATCCTGCTTTCACTTTTTCTAATAACTTACCAACTCCAATCCAATTTGGAGAAACATTGGTGGGGTAGCCTTTTATTACTACTTGGCCTTGTGTTGATTCGCATTGTATTATATGAAACCATATGGCCAGACAACTGGCTGCTAAGCGATTGGTTTTCTGCCGGATTTTTTGCTTTTAATGAATGGTACCCAGACTTCTTTGCTTATTCGATAAATAGTTTATTTATTGTTTTTGGGTTTAGAATTACACTTGCATTAATTCGCTTAACAGATTCACCATGGACAAAATTATTTGCATTGCTTATTCCCTTGACCTTTTGGTTGTCCATTTTACATTTGTTATCTCTAGCCATTGCGCATTCCAATATTCCATTAAGTTTTGAACACCTCTTTGAATTGAGACTCAGTTCTTACTTCTTCTTTTCACTATTAGGCTTTGCTTTATATAGTTTTCAAAAAACAGTCTTTATTTCCATTTACATTAACAAAAACGAACACTGGTTCAATAACAAACTCAAAAGATTTAGCATTATTGTTTTACCATTTCTGCTGTTGTTCATCATAGATAATTCATCGATCAATCTTCTACCGCTATTAGTCATCGTTATACATCTGCTTTTTGAGCATAAGAATAAAAACTCTTGGCAGCAATTGAGTAGCCAACTTTTGATCCTAACTATCAATGCCTCTATTGTTACATTTCATTTACAAACAATGCAGTTTCAAAAAGATCTGGAAAATCGGAAACTGTTTGCACAACAACTCGCTATAGAACGCAACATCAATTTAGAACTTTCTTATGCCCAAATTGCTCCAAATCTAAATGAAGAGTCGTGGTTACAAATTCCTTTTGATACACTGCGCAAACAATTCACAAAAGTTGGTTTTGAGCACGTTTTAACACAAAAGTATTTTACCGGAGTCTGGGACGGGTTTGATATTCAAGCCGACATTTTTGACCAACAGGAAATTCCATGTTTCAGTAACGATTCATTAAAACTCAAGAGACTCAAATCCCTTGTAAAACTACATGGCCAAGCATCCGATATTCAGGATGGTCTATTTTTTATGCCCCATGAAGAGGAAGGTTTGAGTTATGTCATTTTATTGCAATTGCCTGAAAAAAAGTCTTTAGCCATATCCTTAGTTTCAAAGAGAATTCCGGAAGAAATTGGCTTTCCTCGCCTACTTATTTCGGACCAAGCTGGGATCTCAAACAGCCTTGAAGCATATGCTATTGGAAAGTATGCAGAAGAACGACTCATTCATCAGACGGGAACATTCAATTACCCCAATCAATTAAAGGCATTTAGAAAAAGGGGAGGCATTAAAGAGCGCTTTGATTTTCAAGGATTTACTCACGTTATTGTTCAAAAAAAAGCAGGGTCTGCGATTATCATTTCTGCTCCATCGAGCAATTGGTTTACACAGATTACCAGCTTTGCATTTTTATTCATTTTTTGGGGTTTTACCTTGCTGTTCAATCAGTTATTTAAAATAACTTTTCAAAATGAGACCTCGCAATGGTCTCTTTCTTTTAAGGTGCAACTGGCTTTTTTACTTGTTTTATCACTTTCTTTATTTCTTTACGGGCTTGGCAGCTCTGTTTTTATTACAAGACAATTTGATCATTACACCCAAGAAAATCTCCGTGACAAATTGGCTGCAGTCAAAGCAGAATTAAATTCACAAACAGCAACTCTCGATACCTTAAATGCTTCTAAAGTTGGCAAACCGTTAGAAAGCAAATTAGCCAAACTCTCCTCAGTTTTTAAAACTGACCTTTTTATTTTTGATAGTGATGGTTTTTTAATTGCATCTTCTCGACCCAAGCTTTTTGCCTATGGGCTTATTGGCGAACACATGAATGCTGAAGCAATGGACGCCCTACTTGGCCAAAACCAAAGTTATTTTTCACACCAAGATCAAATAGGGAACCTGAATTACCGTAGCGCATATCTTCCAATAGTCAATGAATCTATGAAACAAATTGGATTCATTAACCTGCAACTTTTTGGTCAACAAGAAGCATATGAACAACAAATTGAAAGCTTTTTCAAGGCAGCAATTAATGTATTTGTATTGCTACTTGCTATTTCTGTTTTTATCGCATTAGTAGTGAGCAATTGGTTAATTGGACCCTTACAAGTTGTTGCGCGAGCAGTAAGAAATCTTGAACTAGGTAAAAAGAATCAAAAAATTAGCTATCAAAACGACGATGAAATTGGAGCACTTGTGAACGCCTACAATGAAAAGTTATCAGAACTTGATCAAGCCGCACAACAAATTGCAAGAGTTGAAAGAGAAAGTGCCTGGAGAGACCTTGCTCAACAAATTGCACATGAGATTAAAAACCCTTTGACGCCAATGAAGCTTAACATTCAGCACTTACTCCATCAATTAGAAAAAGAAGACGCTGATGCCAAACAACTTGCCCAAAAATCATTGCCTTCACTTATCAAACAAATTGATGCTTTGGCCAGAATGGCCAATGAATTTGCACGCTTCGCCAAATTACCCGATCCTCAATTTGAAAAATTAGAACTTCATTCACTTATTGAGCAATCCATTGCAATGTTTGAAAAGAATGAAGCATCTATAATTTTTGAAAAGTCACAAAAAGAAATCTGGATAATGGCAGATAAGGACATGCTTCATCAGGTTTTTCACAACTTACTTTTAAATGCTCAACAAGCATTAGTAGAGACTACAACACCAAAGATTGAAGTGCGCGTAACACTCCTTAATCAGGAAGTAGGCATCGTCATACAAGACAACGGAATTGGGATCTCAGACGAACAGCAACCACAAATTTTTACTCCCTACTTCACCACCAAATCTTCGGGTTCTGGAATTGGTTTGAGTGTCGTTCGTCAAATTGTTGAAAAACACGGTGGTAACATTAGATTTGAAAGTGAACACTTAAAAGGAACCTCCTTTTATATCACGTTCAAATTACTTTCTGAAGGGCTTTAAGTCATAGACAAAAACCTTGTCTTTATGATACAACTCATGCTTCAAGTATGGTTGAATTAGCGTATTTGCTGTATCTGACTGAAGTAATAATAACTTACTTGCACCCATGCCAATCCACTTTCGAATCATATAGGCGTCACTTACATGAGCTCTAAATCCATAAACGCTGAATCCGATGCGGTCAATTGTGCTGAGGTGAATATTCGGATATGGATCAGAAAAACAAAAAACTGTATCCGTCGGAGCAATAATGCGCTGAAGCACTTTGGTTTGGTCTTGAATCTGCTTCAATCCTTCTTGATGATTGAAATAAAACCATCCCCAATTCCCTCGTATAAATTGAGACGTTAAAAAAGTATTTTTCACGATTATATTTTGATGCCCAGCCGCAACTTGAGTAAAAGATATGGTATTGAGCAAAATTAAACCAAGGCTAAGGCCGAAAGCCACTTGCCTCATGCGGCGGTTTGCAATGACCTGATGTCGTTTATTCAACACCAAAGCAGTTATTGTCAATGGGAAAAAAAGCACTTGAATAAAATAATAATCATGGACTTCAAAAACCCAAAACCATAAAATAAAATACGCAGCAATACCAGTTAAAGCAATCAAAATCCAATATTTCAAAAACAGACTGATCTGTGCTCGTAGAGCCAACACAATAGTTGCGACAAAAAGAGCTATAAATAAAATCGGATGATTAATTTCTTTTAAGTGGTCTGCTAGCAGTAACTTAATTATTCGCCATCGTGTTGCAATATCTACCTCCCAAATAGGTCGAATAGAAGTCGAAAAAATAGACGAGTGAAACCGAGCATTATAACTTATTGCATAACTATACCAACCATAAACAGATAGTAATGAAATCAAAAAAATACCGGTAATTACATGAGTCCTGCGTTCTTGCCAATATATTCTGTTTTTTTGATGTAGACTGAAGAAGAAAAATGCACCCACAAAAGACAAAACAGCAATGAGTGCCGTGATTTTGATTAAGACAGCAAGCGTTAAAAAGAGAGTAAAAAATACGGCATTTGATACCTTAGAACCTTGGAGAAACCTTAAGAAAAAACTTCCGGCAAGTAAGAGACTAGCAAAGGAAAATACATCTGGTAAGAGTGTGTCCGAATAATAAATGAGCACCGGATAACTGAAAATTATTCCACTAAAGATCAGGGTGATTTTCTCTGAATTAAAATACCATAATGATACATTTCTAAACGCAATTATTGCCATCAATAAATAACCCAAGCTAATCAATTTGGCCACCCACAAATGATATCCTATGAAATACCAAATTTGACCTATTACAAAATAGATTACAGGAAATTCTGCTGCCGCTTCACGATGACCAAAATTGGAAATGGAATGCGTCTTTGGCTCAAACAAGCTTCCCTCTTTTGAAAACTGTATAGCTTGAGATAGAGAATCTGCTTTGCGACATTCGTGAATAGGCAGAATAGGATCAAAAAAATGTTGCCAAAAAGCGTAAAGAAAACTTAACAACAATAAAAGGCCTAATATGCGCCACTTTAAGTCTATCTTGAAATCAATTACTTTCATGTTAAAAGTAAAGATACTGATGCTGTTCCAAAAAACGTTAATTCCTCTGTTTAATAAAATTCAATCCTCAAGGGGAAAGTAAACTCTGACACTACACTTTGCCCATGCTGATCTTTAGCTGGCAACCAATTGGGCATAGAAAGCAATACAGATTGAAGAGGCCTGCTCATGATTTCCAATTCCTGATCTGTAAATCTCAAAAAAGTAATGTCTCTTACGCTACCTTTAGTATCTATTAAAATACGGATATAAATCTTGCCGCTAATCCCTAGCTCATAGAGGTGCTTCCATTCGGCGCTTCCGGAGATATTTTGCTCAATATATTGAATCAACTCTTGCGATGACTTTCCAAAAGATGCCTCTTGAGCAGGAAATCGAACAACGCTATCATGAATAGTTTGGGGTGGTGGTGGGCATTCGGGCCGGATAAAATATTCAGGTAGAATGTCTGGTTCAACAGGGTAAGGATCTATTGGTTCTGGATCGATAGGGCATGGAGAAGGCGGAATAATTCTTGGAATGACGACTTGATTCTTTTTGATTTTTAGCGTATCATTTAAGGTCGTTTTTGTTGGCTGCTTCTGGCTTTTTTCTACTGGCGTCGTTCTATTATGAAGCTGACCACGGGAACTTGTATTGTCTTCACTGCAGGAGGAGCAGACAAAACACCCTAACAAAAAGAAGAAATGTAATTGACTCATAAGAATACCTTTATAACAAATAACGCACAAACAATTGAATCCTTACCTTTGTTAGATTAAAAAAACAAAATGCATCGCTATTGTCTCGACCCTTGGAAACGCACACGCGTTACATCTAAAGTAGTTCAAATTGGAACCTTAGCCTTAGGTGGCACCCATCCTATTCGAGTTCAATCCATGACAACAACCGACACTATGGATACCAATGGGTCGGTGGCACAATCAATCAGAATGATTAATGCTGGTTGTGAGCTAGTGCGTCTTACCGCTCCAAGTAAAAACGAGGCTGAAAACCTTCAAGTTATCAAAGCAAAACTGGTTGAAGCAGGTTATCACACGCCACTAGTTGCAGACATACATTTTACTCCTAATGCCGCGGAAATTGCAGCAAAAATTGTTGAAAAAGTACGCGTTAATCCCGGAAATTACGCAGACAAAAAGAAATTCGAGGAAATCGATTACACTGATCAGAGCTACCAGGCAGAACTCAATCGCATTGAAGAAAAATTTACACCACTTGTACAGCTTTGTAAAGCAAACGGCACAGCAATGCGCATTGGCACCAATCATGGTTCTCTTTCTGACCGTATCCTGAGCCGATACGGAGATACCCCAGAGGGAATGGTTGAGTCCGCCTTCGAGTTCATAAGAATTTGTGAAAAAAATGATTTTGATCACCTTGTCATTTCTATGAAAGCTAGTAATACGTTGGTCATGGTTCAGGCCTATCGTTTACTGATGGCTAGAATGTTAGAAAATGGTATTGTGTACCCTCTTCACCTAGGTGTTACAGAAGCAGGCGACGGCGAAGACGGACGCATCAAATCTGCTGTTGGAATCGGAGCGTTGCTCGAGGACGGACTTGGAGATACCATACGCGTTTCACTCACAGAGGCCCCCGAAGCAGAGATTCCTGTAGCTCAAAAATTGATTTCGAAATACAATGATTATCATGAATTTCCATTCGAGCGCCCCTCTTTGCAACTCCATTATTCTCCATTCTCTTACCAAAGGAGAGAAAGCACTACTTGCCATAACATTGGAGGCAAAAATGTACCAGTTGTTTTAGCCGACCTTTCTTATCTAGAAGAAATCAAACAAGCCCATTTCTTTGGTTTCGGTTACCAATACAGTGTGCCACTTGACAAATGGAACATATTAGACCAAGCGGCAGATTACGTTTACCTTGGCAATAATGAAATTCATTTCGAAGTTCCCGGGACTCTAGGCATCATTCTAAACTATGAGCTTTGGAATGCAAAATATAGAGACAAAGCAGGTTATTACCCACTTATATTAGCGGAAGAAATAGCCCTTGTTTCGCCTGAGCAAGTTTGTTTTTTACCGCTCGAAACAGAGGAAGATTTGCCCCTTGCACTAAATGCTCGACCAAATATTATTGTCATTCTTAACACTGCTTATGACAATAAAACGCAACTGTATCGCAAGTTTTTTCTAGATCTTCAAGAAAAGCACCTAACAAATCCGGTCATTCTCTCGTACCAATACCAAACAAATGAGCTAGAAGGCTTTCAGCTGTTTGCAGGTGCTGACGCAGGCGCATTACTTATCGATGGTTTTGGAGATGGTCTCTGGTTAAACGCTGACTTAGGTGCCCAATACATCAACTCTACATCATTCGGAATCTTACAAGCCACTCGAACACGAATATCTAAAACTGAATATATTTCTTGTCCTTCTTGCGGTCGTACGCTGTTTGATTTACAAGAAACTACAGCCAAGATTCGGCAAAGAACAGCACACCTCAAAGGACTCAAAATTGGTATTATGGGTTGTATCGTCAACGGACCAGGAGAAATGGCTGATGCCGATTATGGTTATGTAGGTACCGGACCCGGTAAAATCAATCTTTACAAAGAAAAAACGATTGTAAAGCGAAATATTGAAGAGCAACAGGCGGTTGAAGCACTCGTAGACCTCATTAAAGAATATGGTGATTGGCAAGAGCCAAAAAGCTAAAAAGATGGAGGGCAACTAAGCTCCATCCACTCATTGGAGTGAGGGTGATAAAAGCCTAGTTTAGCCGCATGTAAATGCAATCTGCCTGCTTTTTGACCATATAAATCATCCCCTTTAATTGGACAATTAAGCCCTAAATGATGTGCGGCATGCACGCGCAACTGATGAGTCCTGCCCGTTTTTGGATAAAGGGCAATACGTGTTTCATTGTTTTGGATAGCTAAAACTTTATACTTTGTATGAGCAAAACTACCATGGTTATAACAGACCAATTGACGAGGCCTATCTTCTAGATCTACCCTAAGCGGTAATTTGATCTCCCCCTCTTTTTCTAATGGAACCCCATCTAATACGGCAACATATTCCTTCTGCACTTTCCTAAGCAAAAATTGACGTTGTAAGCGCTGATGCGTTATTTTAGTCTTCGCTGCCAACATGATGCCCGAGGTAGACATATCCAACCTGTGCACCAATAATGGTCCATCAGCATCAGGATACTTTTTTCTTAGGTCATCTAGCGAGTTAGGCATTGGTAATTTACCAGGTACAGATAAATATTCATGGCTTTTATGAATTGCTACAATCCATTCGTCTTCATAAATCACTTGAATTGGTTGTTCAGGATGAATAATAGTAATTGGGTTTTGATCAACCTTTAGCCCCAAAAGCATATGGCCTAATATGGGTTCACACTTACTTTTACACGAGGGATAAAAATTGCCATGAATCCGCACCTCTGAGTCTGGTGCCATACCCCACCAAAACTCTGCTATACAGATTGGCTTTAATTTATGCAAATAGGCGTATTGTAATAGCTTCGGGGCAGCACACTCCCCGGCTCCGGCAGGAGGGGATTCCGTAAATAATCTTTGCACATTTTTCGACTGTCCTAGGGCATTTAAAAAGGAATACCGTTCAAATATTCTACGCTGTAAATCTGCGGAGTGTAATGCTCGTCTCTCCTTAAGTATCTCAATGCGTTGAAGGTAATTCTGCACTAATTCTTTTTGGGTCTCTATTGCCTTTTGGGCTTCACGTTTGAGCGCTTTAAGCGCTCTACTTTCATTCATACTTTGCAAACGCAAAGCCTCGAGCATATCAATATTTAGAGATGTCTGATTGTTTATTTCGTTTCTTTTTTGGTCTCGAAGCGCTTTTGCTATTTTATTTTTTAGTCGAAGCTCCTTGATTTGTTCTGCCCAACGCTGTTCAATAGCCAAAACTTCACTCTTAAGCCTTAATAATTCTGGGGCCTTTTCGAGCGCTTCTAACTGAATCGTTAGCTGATGGATTTCTTGCTCTTCCTGGCGAAAAAACCCTTGAGTTTCTAGCAAGTCAAATACTGGCGGAACAAACCCTTCATGCTGATTTGAATTTCCGAGTTTCCCAGAAAATGCTGCTAAATATCCAAGTTCTCCGGTAGAATTTTGAACAACTAATACCCCAAACATTTTGCCAATCGCCCCCAAGCGTTCTGTTCTGCCTATGCCAAAATCATGACCAAAATGCTCATTTTTAAGGCGTTGTTGTAACAATTCGACAGCATGTTTCGCTAAAGGATGCACCTCATAATAAAATGGAAAGGTAAACCGATCTGGAAGCTCTAAATGTTGGAATTCAGTAGCAAAAGGAATAAACATACACAAAGGTCAAAAAAAAACGCCCTCGGTGGAGGGCGTTTCTCAATTCTTTTAAAAGAAATTATTTGATCACAACATTTTTAGTTGTTGTAAGTCCGTCAACAGTAATAGTAACAATATAGCTTCCTTTTGCTACGTTTTCAGTAGAGAAAGAAACAACTTGTGTTCCGTTAAGGTTAGACATGTTTTTGGCAGAGATTACACGGCCTTGAAGATCCATTAATGCTACAGCGTAGTCATTGTTAGTGGCTTCAAAAGAAACGTTCACTTCAGATGATGCTGGGTTAGGATATACATTCATAGCGATTGTAGCTAACTCATCCATTCCTAAAGCACCTGTTTTGAATGCGCGGGTGTCAACAGAAGCAAACTCACCACCAGAAGCAAAAGTTGTTCCGTTTGCATCTACTAATGAGAAAGCACCGTCACCATATGCACAACAGATACCATCACCATATGCATCATAGATTTCAAAAGTATAACACTCTGAAGGGTTTAATGTAACCAAAACTGGTGCCTGAACAGTTTGACCTGCTTGTGTTCCACCTAGATCTTGCCAGTTACCACCACCTTGAGCTACTGTTGCTCCAGCACTGTTCTTGATTGACCAAGAAGTCTCAGATGCGTAGTAGTCCGTTGTAATGTTTACTGTTACATATTGTGAAACCGCACTAGCTGCAGTTCCTACTGTTACATTGGCATTGTTGTTTGCTGCAGATGCATCACCTGCAGTTGTAACTGTAACAACTAAAGCACCACCAGTAAAGTTGGCAATTGGAGAACAAACAACGTTTGCTACACCATAGGTTGCTAGGTTTCCACTGTAAGTACCTGTTGAAACTGTAGTACCACCTTGAGTAACAGTCACAGTTGCAGAAGTAAGTGCAGATGTTCCATTGTTTTGGATGTCAACAGATGGTGTGTAAGATCCTTCACAATGTACAGCAGCGCCTGTGTAGCTTAAAGCCGCTACGTCTGCAGGAGCAGATGCTGGTGGAGGACATGCGCCAACAGTTCCGTAGAGCGCTGTTGCACCTAATTGACCAACTTCTTCGATAATGCGGTTAGGGCAAATACGATAGATTGTTGGAAAATAATTGATGTTGTAATCATTGTTAATTTGGTTAGCTGCTGCTGATGCAGGATTAGCCATTGGGAATTGGATTTGGTTACCAGTAGCTGGCTCAATCCAGTTACCAATAGAGCCTGAGCCATCAAGCATAGTGGCATCGGCTGTTGAACCATCGCCTTCAATCCAGACTACCATTACATCGTCAGTTGTGTTAGCAGATACACCTGGAGCTCCAGCTGGACCATGAGATGCATAAACATCTTCTAATGCACCAGAAAGATGGTAGTTCCAACAAGGACCACACCAAGTTGCCGACACATCTAAAAATACGGTGTATCCTTGGTCAAGGTAATCATAAAGGGTGTAAGACCCATTATTTGTTGTTCCTGCGGCAGCCAACCAAGGCTGGTATGCTGAAACTGTAAAGTTTGGAGCTACGCTTCCTGGATCAAGCTGAGCATTCGCGCTCAAACCTGCAAGTAACATAGCAGCTGAGAATAATAGTTTTTTCATGCGTTAAAATTTAAGTTTGGGTAAATATAAATAAATTCCCGCTAAAGAAAAAAACTATAAAATAAAATGAAATGATGCGGACCTTATTTTTTCTTGAGCTGCTCTTTTATGTAGAGCTCGATAGCAGCAACCATTGATGGTGCTTTAGGATGAGGTGCGTGTACATCCAATCGCAAGTTGTTTTTGAGCACTGCATTGGCAGTTGTTGGGCCAAAAGCTGCAATTGTGGTTGTATTTTGCTTGAATTTAGGAAAATTCTTAAATAGAGATTCTATCCCTCCTGGACTGAAGAATACCAACATATCATAGTATACATCTTCAAGGTCAGATAAATCTGCTGCAACTGTTCTGTACAGAACTGCCTTTGAAAACGGAATGTTGTATTTTTCTAAAGTGAGCGGAATGTTGTCGCGGAGAATATCGGTGCAAGGCAATAAAAACTTTTCACCTTTCTGTTTCTTCATGACCTCGGCAAGTTCATCAATCGTTTGTTTACCAAAGAATATTTTACGCTTTCGGTAAGTAACATATTTCTGAAGGTAAAGCGCAACCGCTTCCGTAATACAGAAATACTTCATGGTATCTGGAACTTCAAATCTCATGGCTTCAGCCATTCTAAAGAAATGATCTACAGCAACTTTTGAAGTGAGAATTATTGCGGTGTGAGCCGAGATATCAACTTTTTGATTTCGAAACTCTTTGGGATCGACTCCCTCCACTTTTATAAATGGTCGAAAATCAATTTTAAGCTTGTATTTATCAGCTAAATCGAAATAGGGGGATTTATCGCCTTCTGGTTTCGGCTGGGAAACTAAAATGGTCTTGATAGCCAAAGTTGTTGTTTTAATTAGTTGTATTCACCCGAAAACCAACGCCATACGAAAAGTATGGGTAGGATTTCTAAGGTGCAAAGGTACAAAATTAAATAATACCATTCCAAATTTGCCTGCGCACAAGCCCTCCACGCTTTAATCAAGCGCCATAAATAGCTAATAAAGCAAAGTATTAAAAAAAAGTTTTGTAGAAGCATATTTGCCTGACCATAAATCAACCATAAAAAAGATAGTCCTAAAAACGGTAATCCAATAAAGGCCCATACTTGTTTATTAATTTCAGCAATTACCCCAACCATTTTCCAATTGTCAGTCAAAAAAAGTGCAATTCGAAAATTGAGTAGCTGAAAAAGTAAAAAAGATGCCGTTACGCCCAGGGCAAGGCCGAATGCAGTTGTTCTATCAATCCAAGTTAATAAAAAAAGATAAGTGCAAAGGCTGAATGAAACGATAAAGCTAGCTAATAAGAGTGTTTGGGTTGCCGGTCGTATTTTTTCATCATCAAAGCCAAACCCATCAACTTTACTCATTTTCCAAAATCGCTTCCAGGATAATGACAAAGCATCTGGGGTGCTGATGCGTGCATAAGCTACAAACGTCAATGAAAGTAATGTAACGAATAGCAAATAGCTATTCATTTGGGATGCTCTTTCAATGAGTTCGAATTTAGGCAAGGTTTAGAATTTGATACAAAAATAATTCAAATTTACATGCTACAGCCGCTCAGAATATTGCGTACTTTTGTTCCACAAATTAATCACCATGAAAACCGATTTATACCAGCACCCTGATTACTTCAACATGGACGACCTGCTTTCTGAAGAGCATAAACTTGTGCGAGATGCAGCAAGAGCTTGGGTCAAAAAAGAAGTTTCTCCTATTATCGATGAACACTACGAAAAAGCGACTTTTCCAATGCACATTCTTAGTGGGCTTGGTGAAATTGGTGCTTTCGGACCATATATACCAGAGGAATATGGGGGCCCAGGTCTTGACCAAATTTCTTACGGACTCATTATGCAAGAATTAGAGCGTTGCGATTCTGGATTGCGTTCAACTGCATCTGTTCAATCCTCTTTAGTTATGTATCCAATTTGGAAATATGGCTCTGAAGAACAAAAACAAAAGTACTTACCCAAACTTGCTACCGGAGAAATGATAGGCTGCTTTGGCCTCACTGAGCCAGACTACGGTTCTAATCCGGGGGGCATGATTACCAACTTTAAAGATGCGGGCGATCATGTAATACTCAATGGAGCAAAAATGTGGATTTCAAACGCCCCATTCGCTGCAATAGCAGTAGTTTGGGCAAAAGATGAATCCGGGCGCATACACGGCTTAATTGTGGAGCGTGGCATGGAAGGTTTCTCAACTCCAGAAATGCATGGAAAACTTTCGCTACGTGCTTCGGCTACAGGAGAGCTTATTTTTGATAACGTAAAAGTTCCAAAAACAAATATTTTGCCTGGTCGTTCTGGGCTAGGGGCTCCACTCAGTTGCTTGGATTCTGCTAGATTCGGAATTGCATGGGGGGCTCTCGGGGCCGCCATGGATTGTTATGATCAAGCACTGCGTTATTCTCAAGAACGCACGCAATTTAATGTGCCAATTGGCGCTTTCCAATTGATTCAAAAGAAGCTGGCTGAAATGATTACTGAAATTACTAAAGCGCAACTACTGACCCTCCGTTTGGGTCAATTACGCAATGAAGGCCGCGCAAGCTCAGCACAAATTTCAATGGCAAAACGCAACAATGTAGAAATTGCCCTGAATATTGCGCGCGAAGCCCGTCAAATACATGGCGGTATGGGAATTACCAGCGAATATTCAATGATGCGTCACATGGCTAATTTAGAATCAGTTGTTACCTACGAAGGGACACATGATATCCATCTACTCATTACCGGCATGGATGTAACTGGAATACCAGCCTTTACCAGAGAAATGCCGAATCTATAATTTTTAGATTTCTTCGCTTTCTGAAAGCGCATCTCCTCTCAAGAGGCGGATGCGCTTTCTTGCTTCTGCACCAAATAAACTTGCCTTGTACTCCATTAAAAGCCTTTTGTATAAGGTCTCTGCCGCACTTTTATCTAATAAAATAGAGCCGTTGATTTCTGCCATTCTGAAAAGTGCATCATCGGCTAAAATATCGGCTGGGTGCAGTTTGAGGAGATCCTCATAATAACCCAAAGCTTTTTGCCATTGTCCGCGCTGCTCCATTGATTGACCTTTTCTAAACAAAATCTCATCTGCCAATGAATGGTAAGGAAAGGCGTTTTGAATACTATCAAAAAGCACAAAGGCAGAATCATACTTTTGCTGTGCAAGCATCCGATCGGCAGTTGCAAACCATAGCATTACCTGATAATTACTATCCAACCCATAGTTGTCTGTGATAAAAACAGATAGCTGTATTGCATCGTTAGAAATAAATCGTGATGTACCTTCTTTTAGGATGTTAAGCTGTGCTTGGGCAAATTCAAATTCGCCATCATAATAGAAAATTTTAGCATTCTTGAATTTTGCTTCAGTTCCAATGGTTTCAAACTTAAAATCATTGTCAATTTGCATGTAGATCAACGAGGCCTCCCAAATATCTCCGTCTAATACGAGCACATCGGCGAGCAGCATTTTTGCTCTTGCTCGTTGCATGTCTGTTAATCCAGGGATGAGTATGATTTGTTGTAATTCTTCAATAGCAAGCGAAATTTGCTGTGCATAAAACGCCCTGATTTCAGCAAGCTGTAAAGAAACTTGGAAGGTGACACGACTTTTACCCAAACGAGTCAAAGCCATTTCAAAGTCAGTAACACATTGCTTAATTTCTTCAGCATTAAATGTCCTAAACTGTGTAACTTGAATGAATCTGGCATTTAACAAAAGAAGCTGTGCTTCATAAAAGTTAGGTTGCTCCGGACCAAGATCTATCACATGCTGAAAACACCTTTTTGCTTGATCAAAAACCGCGTTTTCTACGCAAATTTCACCAAGCTCCAACACTTCTTTTCCATCACTTTTACTGCGTTTATCTAAGGCTATTACTTGGGTTACTGCGCCAGAAAAGTCCCTGCTTTGGACAAACAACCAAATGAGCATTTGATGAAAGACCTTAGGAGAACCCACTTGTTGAACACGCTGTAAGAGCACCTCCTTAGCGATTTGAAACTCCGAAGATGTTGGTGTAGTAAGATCCATTCTAGACCCAATTGCTTGTTGAATAGGGTCAATAATACTCGGTTGTTGCGCTAAGTAATCTAAGTAGGCGCCTAACATAGCGCGTTTATCACCTTGAAGCGCATAATAATCAGCATATTGAAAATTAAAAGGGTATCCTGGGCTCAATTTTTGGCCGATATCTAAAGCCCGCTTTGCATAATCAAGCTTTCCTTTGGCTGAAAAAGCCTGGTATATCGCAATGGCTCGACCAGGATTAGGACCGATATCCGTGAGAATTTCTTCATATATTTTTTTTGCTTTTGATGCATCCGATTGATCCTCATAAAACTGACCAGTCATCAACCACACCTCATAATCTTGCTTATTAATTGCTATTTGCCGGCGTAATAATTTCTCCGCTGTTTTAAATTCCTTTTGTGCGATGAGACACTCGTAATAGGGTAAAAAAACTGCTTTGCTTTGATCCTGGGAATAAACCTTTTCAAAATATCCAAGGGCCTTGTCAAGCTCTTCATTATTGTAATAATATTGAGCCAACTGTAGGTCTGTCGCTGTTTGACCAACGGCCTCTCCTGTGCTCAGGATAAGACATAGAATAACAAAGATTCTTGCAATCATTGTTGATGTTGGTTCTTGCTTAATAAGGATTCTGATAAGGCCTCTATTGGTGGATACAAGCGTTCATAATCTTGAAAGAATTGCTCCTTGACTCGGTGATAATCTTTGCTTAATTCATTCAGTTGCTCCACTTTTCGCTTTTCAAAACGAATATAATTTGGATAATGTTGACGCTCTCCTCTGCCGTGTTTGATGTCTTGACGCAAATTCCTCAGTACCGTTTTCTCTTCTTTTATCCCTTCTCTAACATTTGCAAACTGTTCCATCATTGGCTTGATACTCCTTCTCATGATTTTGTATGCGTCTAATTTTTTAGCAAGCTCTACGTCAATTGTGTCTAAATGTAAATTTTGCTTGATCCTCAATTCTATTTGCATGGTTTTAAGTTTGATACTTGAAATCTCACCTAACCTAGCATCAGTCATAGAGCCCTCTATCTCACGCAGACTATTTTGTAATTGTGCGATTTCTTTCAAATATGATTCTCGTTGTAAATCAGCACATGAGACTAAAAAAAGAAGGCTAAAAAAAATGAATTTCAACTTTTTCATAAAGACTAAGACAAATATTGATGAATTCCTGCGGTAAGGAAAATGGCCAACAAAAACCCCGAGTATACCTCGAGTGAAGTGTGTTTTCTTAGGTATAATCTTGCTCCCATAGTTAGACCCGAGGCCAACAAAGCAGATAAAAGCCACCATATACTCAATTGATCTTGTGCTCTTGTAAATACTGCTAAAAACCCAACTAATATTCCGGCCCCTGCTGCATGTAGAGAAATTTTTATCCAACGATTAATCACTAAGAAGATGCTCGTAACTGCCACACCGGAAAGCGGAAGCGCATAAAAATACCTTGGTAAGGAGCTATTGCCCGTTTTGTATACTAACAAAAAAAACAAAACCAAAGAATAAACAAGCATGATGATTAAAGGAAGGCTTCGTTCTCTTTGTCGCTCTATATCAATAGTACTAATAACTTTGAAGCGATGTAATAAAATAAACGAAACCCCCGGTGCCACAACACTAAAAAGAAAGAAAATGGTAAAAAGAGCCCATTTGCTTTCATTTGGTGCAAAATAGAGGCTTGTCATTTCAAGATTTGAACTAAATGCTGGTACAAATAAACTAATTAGGATACCGTAGCTCGGCATAAAAAGGGGTAAAAAAACCCAAGAAAATAAGTGAGAAAGTATTTTCATAGCTCTTTGCGCATGCGCGCTACAGGTATTTGTAATTGTTCGCGGTATTTTGCCACTGTTCTTCTGGCTATATTGTACCCTTTTTCTTTGAGCAAGTCCATAAGCTTCTCATCAGTTAGCGGACTGTGCTTGTCCTCTGCTGCAATGGCATCTGAAAGTATTTTCTTTACCTCTCGGGTAGAAACTTCTTCCCCACTGTCGGTAGATAAAGACTCCGAGAAAAAGTATTTTAATGCAAAGATACCATAATTGGTTTGGACATATTTTGAATTTGCTACTCTCGAAACCGTTGAAATATCCAACTCAACCATATCTGCAATGTCCTTCAAAATCATTGGCTTAAGCTTGGTTTCGTCACCACTCAAAAAATAAGCCTCTTGGTATTCCAAGATCGCCCCCATTGTAAGTAGTAAGGTTTGTTGACGTTGGCGAATTGCATCTATGAACCACTTGGCCCCGTCTAGCTTTTGTTTGACAAATTGAAATGCCTCTTTATCCGATTTGGAATTTTTTGCGCCTTCTGCATAGCTTCGTAACATGTTCTCATAATCGCGATTGACTTTGAGATCGGGGGCATTTCTGCTATTTAGACTGAGCTCCAAACGGCCTTCATGTTCATAAAGAGTAAAATCTGGAATAATTTGTTGATGGTTCTTGGCCGCTTCCCGCATGGATCCTCCTGGCTTCGGGTTGCAACGTAAAATCTCATCTATGGCTTCTTTGAGGTCCTGATCTTCAATTTCTAGTTTTTTGGAAATCCTTTCGTAATGCTTTTTTGTAAACTCATCAAAGTAATTTTCAACAATTTTCAGCGCAGTAAACCTTACAATGTCTCCGTCTTGTTTGCGGCGCAATTGCAACAGCAAACACTCCTTTAAATTTCGAGCACCAACTCCTGCTGGTTCTAACTCTTGGACCAATTCAAGTACTGCAGCCACCTCTTGCTCCGAAGCCTCGATATTCATTGAAAAAGCAAGGTCGTCAGCTATTGCTTCAATGGACCGATTCAGATATCCAGACTCATCTAAATTGCCAATAATTACATCGGCAATAATAAATTGCTTTTCATCAAGATAAAGGAGGTGAAGCTGTTCAGTGAGCCTTTCTTGAAAAGTCTGTTCACCAGACAACGGGATGACGCGTTCTTCGTCATCTTTTGATTGATTGCTGGTTTGAGTTTTATAATCTGCTACATCGTCATCGAGGTAATCAGATATATCAAAATCTGTATCTTGATCAGCATCATCGGTGTCGTAGTCATCTTGTTGATCGTAATCGTCTTCTTCAAAATCAAGTCCTTCTTCAAGTGCTGGATTCTCTTCCAATTCTTGTTTGATTCGTTGGTCTAGCTCCATAGTGGGAACTTGCAACAATTTCATGAGCTGAATTTGTTGTGGAGAGAGTCTTTGCTCCAGTTTTTGAATCAGTTGTTGACGAAGCGCCATTATTCAATTTTCTGCTTGATGACTTGATAAATTTCCAGAGTTGACACATCGTAAACATAAATGAGTACGTGCATATTTTCAGCATTGAACGGACCATCTAGTTGATTTGGAACCACAAAACTGTAGTTCACATAATATTTACCATTGTTCAAGTCTGCTGATGTAAGCACTCGGCCAAAAGGCATATTGCTCAAATTTTTTCTGTGGATATCTCGATGGATATATTCATGGTTGTGTGAATTGTCTGACATTTTTTGGTCTCCCACCAATGAATCTTCTAACAAATAGGCAACTATTCCCAATTCATTGGTAAGTGCTGGATCAAGCTTATCCACCTCAACATGCAGAAAAGCACCCTTTGTACTTGGGAAATAATTTAGTTGCGATTGCAAATTGACTTTCAAGTCGTTTTCAGTGAGTAACGTGCTGGTTATTGATGACCATTGACCAGGTCCCTGAAAAATATTCCCCCCAATGTTCACACGATTGATCGGCCCCCTGGGATTACCGACAAATCCAGGGTCATTTTGACCAAACCACGTGCCGATATATAAACCATCGGGATTTGTAAAATCTAAGGTGTACTCCGCATCTATGGATTGAAAATCTCCAATTCCATCAACTCCGGCATGAATTGAAGCAACAAAAACACGACCTGGATTAGCCTCGTGTAATTGGTGAGCTAAATCTGCTGCTGCAGGACAATATATGCATTTATGACCTGTAAAATCTTCAATTAATATATTACGTAGTGTGTTGTTATTAGGACTAAAGTTTGGCCATTCGTTTGCCAAGTAGTCGGCCCAATTGCCCGGATACAACGTTGTGTCTAATTCTAAATTCGCTGCTGGAGGATATGGATTGGTAACGCGATCACAAGATGGCAAAAGAAAGAGTCCGAGACTGATGACAAAAATGCTAAAAAAGATCGTTTTTTTCATACTAAAAGCTATGTGTTAAATTGATCATGAGTCCATTATTGGCAGGTACAGGGCGGCATACTCCGCCTACACAGAATAATCCTGCGCGTTGACGACCATACGATACTGTTAAACGAGTTGCATCTTTGATATAACCACAGGTAACAATTGGGTAATTCACCCGCTTACTGACATCCGCATTTCCATAATTATATTGATTCATTACAGAAAAAAACCATCCTGGTGAAATCGTATATTCCAAAAGAACTGTAGCCCAATTTCCTTTATCGTTGATACCAGCAGGGTTCTTTTCTACCCACATGCCTTGAAGCTCCCATCGCAACGCATTGTGCGTATTAATTTTATATGTTCCTTCCAGAACAGCTATTCGAGCGCGGATGATTCCTTGCGCATCGCTCACTTTGACCATGTCATTATTGATTTGAATATCGTAATAACTTAAAATACCACTCCATTGTTTATTAAATTTCTTGGTGATATTAACGTTGATGTCTTGCCAATACAAACTATCACTCATTGAAAACGGACTCGTGAAATAAACAACTCTCGAAGAATCATTAAGGTCGATCCCATCGAGTGTTTGCTTAGGACGATAGGTCGTAGAGTAGTTGAAACCGACAGTGGTTCCGTATTTACCTCCTAGCTGAGTGCCTTTTTTAAATGTATAGAGAATGTCTGCCTGATATGCCACCTCTCCCAATGGTTGCGTAGCATAGGGATAAAGTGTTGCAACCAAATTATAGGTGTGCGTTTTATTTAGAGATGGTAAAAAGTTAATCAGTGCATCTTGTAAATCCTTGGTCCGATCAGAACGGTAACTCATGTTGTCAACAGATTTTCCAGAAAGTAATATACCCAAGCCCTTTTGGGTATATCGTAAATTAAAAATGGCAGCGTGGCCGTAATTATAGATATACTGATTGTCGGAGGAAGGATCTTGCTCTTTTTGAATATATTCAGCATCGGCATAAAAATTACCATATGTTAGCTTGAGTCTACCGCCATAAGCAGCTACGTTTTGAGGCAAAATCCATTCTGGATTGTCGTCTACTTGAAACTTACTAACGAAAGAAGCGCCAAGAACCACATCAAGTTTTTTATCTTTTAGGAGACCTATGCCTTCGTTGAGGTGCCACTCAGCGTCAGTCCCTCTTACTAAACCTTCACTATGTACCACTTGCCCTTGTTGAAAGGATAAGCGCTGTGTTCCATATACCCCTTTGAGCACCAAGCCTTTTGCTGGCCTTAGCACAATACGAACACCATCGAGGAGGTTATCATAACCTAAATTGCGATCTTCATATGTCCTGAGCGCCAAACCCGTTCCAAACTGTTCGTAAAAAGACCCGAGTGTTACATCGACAAAATTATTTTGATAGCCGACATAGCGCATGCCTATTCCTGTTCCATCAAAACGATTTGGGTAGCCCTGAATGCGCGGTAGATAAGACTCAAAGCGCATACCTGCTTTAAAATTGCCTTGAGTATAAAAGACATTCATGTAAGAGTTGAGTAAGCCTTTTTGTATGGGTTGTTTGGCATTGATAATACTGTCTTCGTTTAGATACTGAAAGACAGTTTCCATATTTCCAGAAATATTGCCTTGCGAGAAAACCGCAGGACTTAACAATAAAGTGAGTAGGAGCTTGCTAGCGTTTTTCATGTGTTACTTTTCGCTCAATTTGAGCAATTCTTGATAGAGTTTTTCTTCATCACCAGGAGCATAATTATTGTGAGAATAAACAATGTTTCCATTTTTATCGACCAAAAACGTATGCGGTACATTGTTGACGCCCATGGCGCGTTTGAAATCCCAATTTGGATCCATTAACACTTTGTAGTCCCAAGCCTTACCATTTACATATACTGGGACTTGACTTTTTGTTTTTTCATCATCAATTGCAATAGCTACTAGCGTAACACCTGTTTCTGCCACCCAATCCTCGTATAATTCGTGGATTGTGTTCAACTCCTTTTTACAAGGGGCGCACCATGTAGCCCAAAAGCTAATAATTACTGGTCCATCTACTGTTAAATCAGCCGTGTTGACAGCTTTTCCCTTCATGTCGACTAACTTAACAGATGGTACATGTTTTTGAGTTAAAGCTGATTCAGTGGCGCTATCTTGTGCGGAGAGACTAAGTGAAAACACCCCAAAAAAGTAGAGTAAAATAAGTTTTTTCATGATCTAATTTTTTTTAAGCAAGTCAAAAACCTTGCCGAATTCAAAAGTAAGAAAAAAGCAGCGATGCAAAAAATGGCTTGGATTTTGATAAGTGCTATGAAAAGATTATTTTTGAACAAAGTGTATTATACATGAAAACCTTATTTCTATCTCTTTCTTTTGTTTTTTGTGCGCTAGCAATGGCACAAAACAACATCGTTATTCACATAGATGGTCAAACTACAGATATCTCTGGTCAAACCCATACAGTAGTTGCTCCATCTGCAAACTCTTTTGACGTACCATTTGACATTGTCAATAATACTGGTGCTTCAGTGGAATGGCGCATTACTCGCAAACAAATTTCAGTTCCCACAGGTTGGACTGACGCACTTTGTTGGGGCCACTCTACAGATCCATTTGGCGGCACTTGTTATTCTTCAGGTCAAATGAATACCAATCCTTGGACATCACCAGGTACTCAAGCAGTACTTTTCACGCTCAATGATGGTGAGTATGGCAAAATGAAAATATCTATTGACGTTGAAGACAACAATTTTGGGCAGGCGCACTATCGCTATTACGTTACAGCAAACGGCCTCACTATGTTAGACTCAGTTGACCTTGTTGTTGACTATCTAGCCTCTACAAAACCAATGGTTAAAGACGAAATAAGTATTACTGTTTCTCCTAACCCAAGTACAGAATACGTTCAAATCCAGTTTTCTGGTGTTGAGCAAATGCAACTTAAAATGGTAGACGCTTTAGGAAATGTGATGGCAAAAGAAACCCTTACGTCAAATCGCAAAATCAACGTCAGTGATCTCAATAGCGGTATTTATTTCCTCATTTTTGAGGCTCCTGGATCCAAGAGCATTACGCGTAAATTGGTTGTTAGACACTAATGTCGAAGCGCAAACCAAAGATTCCCACTGCTCAAGCTCCTAGAAAAAAAGCAGGTATCACCACCTTGGTGATGCGTCTTTTTGAACAAAATCCCGGCGTAGAGCTAACGCACAAACAAGTATCTACTCTCCTTGACGCACGCGATGCTCGTTCGCGACAGGTAGTTTTTGATTCACTCAGTGTATTAGCTAACAAAAAAGCGATTCAACGAATCAATCACCATACCTACAAGCTTTCCGGAGCAGATTCACACTTAGAAGGCACTATATCTATAACACAGCGTGGGGCCGGATTTGTGACGGTTCAAGGTTACGAAAAAGACATCTATATTGGTCCATCAAATGTGGGTCAAGCACTTCATGGAGATACCGTCAAAGTGCGTGTTTTTAAAACTGGATCCAAACGAGATGAGGGGGCTGTTACTGAAGTAACCGAGCGTGACCGCATCCAATTTGTTGGTGTCATTCAAATAAGAAATAACGATGCGCTCATGGTTCCTGATAACGCCAGAGCTGGAATTGAAATTAAAATCCCTTTAGACAAGGTCAATGGAGCCCAACATGGAGAAAAAGCGCTTGTAAAAATTACGGTTTGGCCTAAAAGTGCAGAACGACCTTACGGAGAAGTATTAGTTAGGTTAGGCAAATCAGGCAGTAATGAAACTGAAATGTTGTCTATTCTTTACAACCAAGGGATTAATCCAATTTTCCCAGACGCTGTAATGGCAGAAGCAGAACTCATCTCTATTGACCTCGATTCAGATGAAGTTGCCAAACGACGCGACTTCAGACCAATTTTGACTTTTACTATTGATCCGTTTGATGCAAAAGATTTTGATGACGCCATCTCTTACCAAGAATTAGAAAATGGCCGCCTTGAAATCGGGGTACATATCGCGGATGTAAGCCATTATGTGCGCCCAGGATCCGCAATGGACCAAGAAGCTCTTTTGCGTTCTAATTCTGTTTACTTAGTGGATCGTGTAATCCCTATGCTTCCGGAACAACTCAGTAATTTAGCCTGTTCCTTGCGTCCCAACGAGGATAAGTTTGCCTTTTCAGCTGTTTTTGAACTAGATGAATCAGGCAAAATTTATAAAGAATGGTATGGGAAAACAGTAATCCATTCCAATCGTCGTTACACTTACGAAGAAGCACAGGAAATTATAGAAGGAAAGGCTGGAGACAACGATGTTATTTTAAAAAGGATTGATCAAATCGCAAAAATATACAGAAAGCAACGACTCAAAAATGGTGCGCTCAGCATTGAGTCTGAAGAAATGCGATTTAAATTAAACGAAGAGGGAAACCCAGATGGCGTAGTCATCAAAACCTCGAAAGATGCACACAAACTCATAGAAGAATTTATGCTGCTTGCCAACAGAAAAGTAGCTGAGTACCTTTCCCCTAAAAAGAAAGGTCAAGAAAACTTCCCTATGATTTATCGTGTTCACGACACCCCGGACCCTTCTAAAATGGAGCTTTTCGCTGTGTTCATCGAAAAGTTTGGACACAAAGTAGACATCAATGACCCGCTGAACATTGCTAAAAACCTCAATGGGTTATTTGAAGAAATTCGAAACGAAAACGAATTTTCATTAGTACAATCCATGGCTATCCGTTCTATGGCAAAAGCCAGTTACGATACTATAAATATTGGGCATTACGGCCTTGCTTTTAAGCACTATACCCATTTTACCTCACCCATCAGGCGTTACGCTGATTTAGTTGTGCACCGCATATTACAGGAAGAGCTGACAACAAAAAAACATAAATATGGCAGTGAGCTAGGTTCTATTTGTCAGCGGATTTCCAAAAACGAACGCAAAGCGGCTGAGGCGGAAAGAGAATCCACTAAATTCTTTCAATCCTTATATGCGCTAGATTTTGTTGGCGAGGTTTTCGAAGGAACCATTTCAGGCATTGCTGATCACGGTATGTTTGTGCGGATGGATGAAAACTTCTGTGAAGGAATGGTCCCAATGATTGCCATTCCAGGAGATCGCTTTTATTTTGATCAAGAAAAATTTCAGCTTATTGGTGCCAAGACTAAAAAAACATATCAGTTCGGTGACCGTGTGAAGGTGCGCATTGATCAAGTCAGTACCAAGAAAAGACAAATCGATTTGGAACTAGTTCTCAACTAGTATCAATAAAGAAAATTATTGTACGGGTATCTCACCTTAAAAATCGCTTTCACCTCATCATACAATTCTTGTTTGAGTTCTTCAACATTCTCTTTGTCCGTTGCTGAGATAAAAACACACTTGGTTTTTCCCATTTTGGCCATCCAAGATTTTTTTAAGGACTCAAGTGTTCTGATATCTTCTTCTGGTTCGTTGAGTTCAGCTAAAGGAGGCTGATAAGCATCAATTTTATTGAAAACAATAATTGTTGGTTTTTCAGAATTGTCAATTTCATTGAGTGTTTCATTGACAACCTCGAAATGCTCCTCAAAATTTGGATGTGCAATATCTAATACGTGTATGAGCAAATCTGCTTCGCGCACTTCATCAAGTGTTGATTTGAAAGACTCCATAAGCTGTTGTGGCAGTTTGCGAATAAACCCTACGGTGTCTGTCAACAAAAGCGGCATATTATCAATAACTACCTTTCTTACGGTTGTATCAAGTGTGGCAAAGAGTTTATTCTCTGCAAAAACATCAGACTTTGAAAGCAAATTCATGATTGTACTCTTCCCAACGTTCGTATAGCCAACAAGTGCCACACGAACAAGCTGTCCGCGATTACTGCGCTGTACCATCATTTGCTTGTCAATATCGCGTAAGCGCTCTTTCATGAGGGCAATACGCTGTTGGATGATGCGTCGATCGGTTTCTATCTGAGACTCTCCAGGCCCACGCAAACCAATTCCTCCTTTTTGCCGCTCAAGGTGTGTCCACATACGAGTAAGTCGCGGAAGCATGTATTGAAGTTGAGCAAGTTCTACTTGTGTTTTGGCATGAAAAGTGCGTGCCCGACTAGCAAATATGTCTAGAATTAAAATGGTGCGATCCAAGACTTTACATTCAAGTTCTCGCTCAATATTGCGCAACTGAGACGGGCTTAATTCGTCATCAAAAATGATGAGCTCGATATCGAGGGCTTTCATGTATTGCCGAATCTCTTCTAGTTTTCCGGAACCTACGTAGGTGCGAGGGTTTGGATACGGAAGTTTTTGAACAAATTTTTCTTCAGTAATGGCCCCGGCTGTTTCTGCCAAGAACTGCAATTCATCAAGGTGTTCTTGTGCAACCTCCTCTGTGATTTCTGAAGTGATTACCCCGACAAGAACACAACGTTCTTCAACGGCATCTACGGTGACGTGTCCTTGCATTTATGGTCGAAGTCCTTTAATGTGACTGAGCACAAGGTTGATATTCTGATTGGTTTCTAACAAAGCTTTCATTGACGGCATCGCTCCTTTGCCCTGTTTAATGATCTTTACCATTTCAGCATCTGACAGTTTTGATGCGCTCAAGTCTTTAGCGCCACTAGCACCTAATTTACCATCTTCACCGTGACATTGTGCACAATGCATGGAATATAAACTTGCGCCTTGTTCTGCCGGTGTTTGTTGCGAGAATTCATCCTGATGTTTAGGACTCTCCTGACATGCAAACAAAAAGGCAACCAAAGAAATGGTCAAAAACCAAACTTTTAGAACCATCCTGCTCCTAATTCTGTTCTAAATGGCCAAGGTATAAAGGCTAAAACCAAGATGAGCGCAAGTACATACCAAAGCCTAATCGCTTTGAATTTAGCCGAAGCATCTATGCCTTTTTTAGATTTACTATGGCCAATGGTAATAGCAACAATTGCTAAAAGCATGCCAGAAAGATGCTCCATACCATAGAAACGATACAATGCTTCTTTCATCCATCCTTCTACAAATTGTACTTTATATGAAGTAAAGTATAATACTAAGCCGAGGAGCAATTGTGTATGAAAAGTAATCATAGTGAATAAGTTCACTAATCGATGTTTCTTTTCATAATTTTTCGCCGTAAAGGCATTGAATATGGCAACAACTAATAAAAGTAAAGCGATCCAACGCAATCCAGAATGAGCAGAGATAAGTGCTTGCATAATTGTGGGTTTTAGGGTTTAATCATTGAGTTTAAGAACAGCTAAAAAGGCTTCTTGCGGTACTTCTACACGGCCCACTTGGCGCATGCGTTTTTTACCTGCCTTTTGTTTTTCAAGCAATTTACGTTTTCTTGTGATATCTCCACCGTAACATTTCGCCGTAACATCTTTGCGAAGGGCTTTAATGGTTTCGCGAGCAATGACCTTAGCACCAATTGCTGCTTGAATTGGAATTTCAAATTGCTGACGAGGGATAAGCTCGCGTAATTTGATGCAAATTTTCTTGCCTAATTCGAAGGCGTTGCTCCGGTGAACCAAGGCAGAAAGCGCGTCAACTTGTTCTGCATTGAGTAGGAGGTCCATTTTAACCAAATCAGATTCTTTATAGCCAATTGGGTGGTAATCAAAAGAAGCATACCCCCGAGAGACCGACTTAAGCCTGTCGTAAAAGTCAAAAACGATCTCGGCCAAGGGCATCTCAAATGTAATTTCGACACGGTCTTGGGTAAGATAAACTTGATTTTGTAATTCACCTCGCTTTTCAATACAAAGTGTCATAATCGCACCAACATATTCAGTTTTTGTGATGACCTGAGCTTTAATATAGGGCTCTTCTATTCGATCCATTCCAGAAGGATCGGGCAGTTCAGATGGGTTATTTACAACAAGTACGTCGTCCGGATTTTTTTTCATGTAAGCCTTGTAGGAAACATTCGGAACCGTTGTAATGACAGTCATGTTGAACTCCCTTTCTAAACGTTCTTGGATGATTTCCATATGGAGCATCCCTAAGAAACCACAACGGAAACCAAAGCCAAGGGCCGCTGATGATTCTGGCTCAAAAACCAACGAAGAGTCATTGAGCTGTAGCTTTTCCATTGAATAACGTAACTCCTCGTAATCTTCTGTATCTACAGGATAGATCCCGGCGAAAACCATTGGTTTTACATCTTCAAAACCTTTAATAGCCGTTTCACAAGGGTTGTCAGATCCAGTTATGGTATCACCAACTTTGACTTCATTTGCCGCCTTGATGCCTGATATGATATAACCAACATCCCCAGCGCGCACTTCATTTTTAGGCGAAAGGTCCATCTTGAGAATACCTATTTCGTCTGCGTTGTAGTCACGACCTGTATTCAAGAAACGTACTTTCTGTCCTTTTTTCAAAACACCGTTCTTGACACGATAGTAAGCAATGATTCCTCTAAACGGATTGAATACAGAGTCAAAAATCATGGCTTGTAGGGGCGCCGATTCATCCCCTACTGGAGCGGGAATACGATTGACAACTGCTTCTAAAATTTTATCTACACCAAGACCTGTTTTTCCTGAGGCCTGAATAATGTCGTCGATATCGCAACCAATGAGCTCCATGATTTGATCAGAAACTTCTTCTGGCATAGCCCCGGGAAGGTCCATTTTATTGAGAATTGGAATGATTTCGAGGTCGTGTTCCAATGCGAGATATAAGTTTGAAATTGTCTGAGCCTCAATTCCTTGAGAAGCGTCAACAATAAGAAGGGCTCCTTCACAAGCTGCAATTGATCTTGAAACTTCATAAGAGAAGTCAACGTGTCCGGGAGTATCTATGAGGTTGAGGATATAGTCTTGCCCCTCATGCTTATAACTCATTTGAATGGCGTGGGACTTGATCGTTATTCCTCTCTCACGCTCAAGATCCATGTCGTCGAGTGCCTGAGCTTGCATCTCTCGGTCTGAGATGGTGCCTGTAGTTTGTAGCAAGCGATCTGCCAGGGTGCTTTTACCGTGGTCAATGTGGGCAATAATACAAAAATTGCGGATGTGCTTCATAGGTTGCAAAAGTACGCAATCTGCGTCATATTACAAGATGGAAAATCTAGCTACTTACCAGTAAATCTACTGATATCAGTTTCAGGATGTAGGGGTTTGTTTAATGTGATCAATTCTGTTAATTCCCTTGCCAGTGTTGGTGCCATCATATAGCCTTTAGTTCCCAACCCATTAAAAATGAATACCTGTTGATAATCAGGGTGTTGCCCCATCAATGGACGGCGATCTAGTACCGTTGGTCTTACGCCGGCAACTTGATCTATAACAGTAGGCTGATAGTCCCCTAGTGAGGATAGGTTTTGAAGGAGTTGTTCTCTTGCTTCAGGAGTTGTATGAAGCGTTGAATTATTCCATTCGTAGGTTGCTCCAACCCTAAAACGACCATCTCCATGTGGCAATACAAAACACTTGCGGTTCAAAGACTCTGTCTCAGAAAGCACTGCGCTCTCTATCAAAAGCGTTTGGCCTTTGGTTTGCTGAAGCGGTAAAAAACTAAATGTTAATTCTTCCTTTTGGCGATAACCCAAACAAAAAACTACATAGTCATACGAAACACCACCATAAGTTCGCGTTTCAGGATGCCAGACAGCATCATTGAACTCCTCTTGAAGTAGTACACCGCTCTTTCTAAAATAGCTCTTATGAGCATTAACCCAATTAGCCGCGTCGATCCAAAAGGCATGACGCACACGACCACTCCCAAATAAGTTCTTTGCGGACTGATGCTCAAGATCTTCGAGGGTTAGTTTTTCCAAATATTCCGCGTATTCATCAAGCGCTGACTTTCTTTGCCAATTCTCTCGCTCATCTAAAGAAGAAAAAAACCGCCTTATAACAATGGGGCGATAGAATTTCATATGAAGGAGCTGCTCTATTTCTTGATAAAATACACGCGCTTCAGGTAAAAACTCATCGAGTCGCCAAGATTTATTCATACGTCGAAATACCATTGGATTCACCATCCCTGCGGCAATTGCACTCGAATGATTACTTCCTTGGTCAAGCATGGTGATTTCTATTTCTTTGGAAATCAATTGATGAGCCAGACAAGTACCTGCTAATCCGGCGCCAACTATAAGTGCTTTTTTTGCCATGGCTTATTTCGTAAAGGCGAAGCTAAGCAAACTAATTTGAACTGAGGGTTCTGAATCTCTAATTGCACACACTAAAGATTCAAGTGTTGCGCCTGTGGTGATAACATCATCCACAATTAAAATGTGCAATTCTTTAGGTAAATTACGCAATGATTTAAAGGTCTGCTGTACATTATCCCAACGTCCAAAACGATCGTTGGTTGTTTGACTCCTTGTGTGCTTTTCTTTTCTAACCAAAAAACTCCAAACCGGCACCTTCCATTCTTTTGCAAGACCTCTGGCCAATAACTCACTTTGATTATAGCCCCTAGCAAATTTCTTTTTTGGGTGTATTGGAACAGGTAGTATAGCGTCAACATGCCGGATTGGATGTGTTGAAAGTTGTTTTGCCATATGCGTTCCGAGATAGATGCCAAGAGGCGCCTTAAAGTCGTATTTCAAGGCGCGAATTAAAGACTGACTAGCGCTGCCCTTTGCGTAAAAATACAGCGCACAAGTGTGTTTAATCTTAGTTCGGCTCCAAAATAATTGATCGAGTTTGGTGGGTTCTACTTGTAGTTCAAAATAGGTTCGTTCCATCCCTTCCCAACACAACCAACATAAGTATCGCTCAGCAGAAATTAATTCTTTGTTGCAATGCAAACAAACATTTGTAAAAAGCATGTGGCCTAAGCCATCAGTATAATTTTTGAGCACTAAACCTAGTTTCCGGATGTATGTAGCCATTTCTATCGCAGATTTAACAATTCGATGTTTAAAAGTGATTGTATTTTAAGCATAGATCAAACGCTGAATTCGTAATTTTATTGAGGCTTCCTTCTATACGAAAATTATCGTTTCAAACGCTCAAAATTCTACAGAAAAATTATCAAAAATCACGGAAGACACATGTGAATATCTTTCTTGGGTATGTTGAAATCCGCTGAAGGGTTTGTCCGTGAAAGGATTGCGCATTTTAGTGTTGAAAACCGTCAAAAAATGTTAATTTCTTTAATTGATTCGAGGCCGAATTTTAACAAATTTTGTAATCCTGATTTTGATTTAAATCTGCAACATTAAAGCTATGACCAAAAACCTACACGAACCGATTCTTGAAGAAAACAAAAGCCGTTTTGTCCTATTTCCTATTCAACACGACGATATTTGGAGCTTCTACAAAAAAGCGGAGGCTAGCTTTTGGACTGCAGAAGAAATTGATTTATCACCAGACCTCATCGATTGGGAAAACAAGCTTAACGACGATGAGCGTCACTTCATCAAACACGTCCTTGCTTTTTTTGCGGCATCCGACGGTATTGTAAATGAAAATCTCGCAGAGCATTTCCTCAATGAAGTTCAATACACCGAGGCTAAATTCTTCTATGGTTTTCAAGTGACAATGGAAAACATCCATTCAGAAACTTATTCTCTTCTGATCGACACCTACATCAAAGACACCCAAGAAAAAAACTACCTTTTCAATGCTATTGATACCGTAGATTGCGTTCGTAAAAAGGCCGATTGGGCACTTCGCTGGATTGATAAAGGCTCATACGCTGAGCGTTTAGTTGCCTTTGCCGCTGTTGAAGGAATTTTCTTCTCAGGCTCATTCTGCTCCATTTTCTGGCTTAAAAAGCGCGGGCTCATGCCGGGCTTATCTTTCTCTAACGAACTCATTTCTAGAGATGAGGGTCTCCACTGCGACTTCGCTTGCTTGCTTTACACTAAGCATTTAGTGAATAAACTTCCCAAAGAAAAAGTACAAGAGATCATTACCAATGCTGTCGAAATCGAGAAAGAGTTTGTCACTGATGCCCTACCTGTCAAACTCATTGGTATGAATAGTAACCTTATGGGTCAATACATTGAGTTTGTCGCCGACAGACTACTGGTAGAACTTGGAAACGAGCGTGTTTACAATGCAACCAACCCTTTTGATTTCATGGACATGATTTCTATTCAAGGCAAAACTAATTTCTTTGAAAAACGAGTTGGTGAGTATCAAAAAGCAGGAGTGCTTGCAGGCAAGGAAAACCAAGCATTTAGTCTTGATGAAGATTTTTAATTGAACCTAACTAAAACTAAAATATAAGGAGCATATGTACGTTGTAAAAAGAGACGGAAAACAAGAAGCCGTCAAATTCGATAAAATCACAGCTCGCATCATAAAGATGTGTTATGGCTTAGATCCGCTTGTTTCGCCTGAAGGAGTGGCAATGAAAGTTATTGAAGGATTGTTCGATGGTGTAAGCACTACCGAACTTGACAATCTTGCCGCTGAAGTAGCAGCAGCAAAAACGATTGATCATCCGGACTATGCACTATTAGCCTCCCGAATCGCGGTATCGAATCTACACAAAGAAACCAAAAAGACTTTCTCTGAAGTCATGCACGATCTCTATCATTATGTTGATTCCAAGACAAACGAATCTGCTTCGCTCCTTGCAGACGACGTCTATCAAATCATCATGGATAATAAAGAGGTACTTGATTCGAGCATCATCTACGACCGTGATTTTCGCTATGACTACTTTGGGTTCAAGACACTCACTCGTTCTTACCTCATGCGTTTAAACGGTAAGATTGCAGAGCGTCCTCAACAAATGCTTATGCGTGTGGCCGTGGGTATCCATAAAGATGATATTCAATCGGCAATTCAAACCTATAACCTCATGTCAGAAGGTTGGTTTACACATGCTACACCAACACTATTCAATTCAGGCACTCCAAAACCACAAATGTCATCTTGCTTCCTGCTTACGATGAAAGAAGATAGCATCAGTGGAATTTATGACACGCTTAAGTCATGTGCTCAAATTTCTCAATCTGCTGGTGGAATAGGTTTGTCTATCCACGATATCCGCGCTACAGGATCATATATCAAAGGAACTAACGGTGCCTCGAACGGTATTGTCCCTATGCTTCGTGTTTTCAACGATACCGCTCGCTACGTAGATCAAGGTGGTGGTAAAAGAAAAGGTTCGTTTGCTATTTATATCGAGCCTTGGCATGCAGATGTCTTTGATTTCCTTGATCTCAAGAAAAACCATGGTAAAGAAGAGCAGCGTGCACGCGATCTTTTTTACGCACTCTGGATTCCAGACCTATTTATGAAACGCGTTAAAGAAAATGGAGATTGGACGCTTATGTGTCCGCACGAATGTCCAGGCCTTTCAGATACTCATAGTGCCGAATTTGAAGCGCTTTACACTAAATACGAAAAAGCGGGAAAAGGACGTAAAACTATAAAAGCACAAGACCTCTGGTTTAAAATTCTCGAATCACAAATCGAAACCGGAACTCCATACATGCTTTACAAGGATGCGGCTAACTCTAAGTCTAATCAACAGAATCTAGGTACCATAAAGTCATCCAACTTATGTACTGAAATCATTGAATACACTGCGCCAGATGAGGTAGCGGTTTGTAACCTCGCTTCTTTAGCACTTCCAAAATACGTTACCGAAGATGGTGTCTTCGACCACGACAAACTCTTTGAAGTAACCTATCAAGCTACCCTCAACCTTAACCGCATCATTGACAACAACTTCTATCCTGTAGAAGAAGCGCGCAACTCCAACATGCGCCACCGTCCAATCGGCTTGGGTGTTCAAGGTTTAGCTGACGCATTTATCATGATGGGCTTCCCTTTTGAATCTGCCGAGGCGCGCGACTTGAATCGTGAAATTTTTGAGACTATTTATTTTGCTTCAATGACAGCCTCAAAAGATCTTGCTAAAATCGATGGTCCTTATGAAACAATTAAAGGTTCGCCGGTTTCTAAAGGCGTCTTCCAATTTGATATGTGGGGAGTAACTCCTACTGGTCGTTGGGAATGGGATCTTCTCAAAGAGGAAGTTAAAAAGCACGGTGTTCGCAATTCACTCTTGCTTGCGCCAATGCCGACAGCTTCTACAGCACAAATTCTTGGTAATAATGAGTGTTTTGAGCCATATACATCCAATATTTATACACGTCGTGTATTGTCTGGTGAATTCATTATCGTCAACAAGCATCTACTCAAAGACCTTGTAAAAGAAGGATTGTGGAGTAAAGACATGCGTCAAAAAATCATGGCTGCTAACGGATCAATCCAAAATATTCAGGAAATTCCACAGCATCTTAAAGATTTATACAAGACTGCCTGGGAAATATCTCAAAAGGCGATTATCGAGCAAGCAGCTGACCGTGGTGCCTATATTTGTCAAAGTCAGTCACTGAACATCTTTATGGAAAATGCCAACTTCGGTAAACTTACCTCCATGCACTTCTATGGTTGGGAGAAAGGGCTCAAAACAGGGATGTACTATTTACGCACCAAGGCCGCAACCGATGCAATTAAATTTACTGTTGACAAAACTGTCACAGAACAACCTAAAGCAGAAAAAGTTATCGAAGATCAACAAGCAGCCATTGCTTGTTCTCTCGATGACCCAGACGGCTGTGAAATGTGTTCCGGATAGAAGCGGCGGTAGCCGGTTATATGTGGAACGTAAATTCATGAACGAAGTGAACTAAATGTATTCCGGATAGAAGCGGCGGTAGCCGGTTATATGTGGAACGTAAATTCATGAACGAAGTGAACTAAATGTGTTCCGGATAGAAGCGGCGGTAGCCGGTTATATGTGGAACGTAAATTCATGAACGAAGTGAACTAAATGTTTACAGATTATATAAAAAGGCTCGCAAATTGCGAGCCTTTTTTAATTATAGCACTTACCTTTGCACTTTCTCAGCAATATGACTCATCAAAAACCTATTCACCGCGCGCTCATTTCTGTATTTTACAAAGACGGTCTTGAGCCAATCGTAGAAAAATTACATGCTCACAATGTAGAAATCCTATCAACGGGAGGAACGCTATCCTTCATCCGTGAAATGGGTATCCCTGTAACTGCAGTTGAGGACATCACCCAGTTTCCTGAAATTCTTGGTGGCCGCGTCAAAACATTACACCCTGCTATTTTTGGAGGAATTCTTAATCGTCGTGATTATGAGGCTGATCAAGCACATATGGCTGAGCATCAGCTTTCTTCAATCGACCTTGTAATTGTTGATCTTTACCCGTTTGAGCAAACGGTTGCTTCAGGCGCTAGTCACGAGGCGATCATTGAAAAAATAGATATCGGGGGAATTTCACTTATCAGAGCGGCTGCCAAAAACTACAATGACGTTGTGATCATACCAAGTGTTAAACAATATGCTGATTTATTAGACATTCTCAACACAAACGGCGCACAAACCACTTTGGATCAACGTCATACATTCGCAGCAGAAGCATTTCATGTTTCTTCACATTATGACACAATGATTCACCAATATTTCATGAATCAACAAAGCGGCTACCTTAAAATCAGCGAAGAAAAAAATAGCCCACTTCGATACGGTGAGAATCCACATCAAAAAGGTTCTTTTTACGGTGAACTCGATGCTTTATTCACCAAGGTGCACGGTAAAGAACTTTCTTACAATAACCTTCTTGATGTAGATGCTGCTGTTCGCCTCATGCAAGAATTTAAAAATGACGGGCCTACTTTTGCCATTCTTAAACACAATAACGCCTGTGGATTAGCCACACGTCCAACGCTTAAAGAAGCGTATGAAGACGCGCTCGCTGCAGATCCAGTAAGTGCCTTCGGTGGAATTCTTATTGCCAATACCACTCTTGATATTACAACGGCAACTCTTGTAAATGAATTATTTTGTGAAGTACTCATTGCTCCTGCATATGATAAAGAGGCCATTGCCTTACTTCAATCAAAGAAAAACCGAATTATTCTCATCCAAAATGAAGTTGAATTACCTAGCACTCTAGTGAGAAGCGCCCTCAACGGTTTCCTTGTTCAAGATGCAGATATGGCAAGTGAAGGCCCTGAAAACCTTGAGGTGAAGACTCAACTGGCTCCTAGCCAACAAGAAATTCTAGATCTACTTTTTGCAAATAAATTGGTAAAACACACCAAATCGAATACCATTATTTTGGCAAAAAATGGTCAGCTTCTAGCAAGTGGAACAGGACAAACCTCTCGGGTAGATGCGCTCAAGCAAGCTATACATAAAGCAAAGAGCTTTGGATTTGATTTAAATGGTGCAGCCATGGCAAGTGATGCATTCTTTCCATTCCCAGACTGTGTTGAAATTGCACACCTTGAAGGCATTAATGCGGTCATTCAGCCCGGAGGATCTGTTAAAGATGATTTATCTATTCAATATTGCAACGAAAATCAAATGAAAATGGTTTTTACAGGTGTGCGCCATTTCAAACATTAACAACAAAAAGGAAAGTTTTTCATATTTCAATGCTATAAACGTAACCTTTCAACATATTCTTCGAATAAGAAGAAATTACACAAAACCAATAAGCGCTTAAAATGGGCCTTTTTAACTTTCTTACACAGGAAATTGCCATTGACCTCGGTACGGCAAATACCCTGATTATTTGGAATGACAAAGTTGTTGTCGATGAACCTTCAATAGTAGCCAAAGATATCCAAACGGGTAAGGTAGTGGCTATTGGGAGAAAAGCGCAACTAATGCATGGTAAAACGCACAAACTCATTGAAACAGTGCGTCCACTCAAAGATGGCGTTATTGCCGACTTCCAGAGTGCAGAACAAATGATCAAGGGCATGATTAAAATGATCAATCCCGGAAGAACCCTTTTTAATCCAACACTGCGCATGGTAATCTGTATCCCTTCAGGAATTACAGAAGTTGAAAAACGAGCCGTTCAAGACTCAGCAGAACACGCAGGTGCCAAAGAAGTATATCTGATACACGAACCTATGGCTGCAGCTATTGGTATCGGGATTGACGTTGAAGAACCAATGGGTAACATGATCATCGACATAGGAGGAGGAACTTCAGAAATTGCTGTTATCGCGCTGGGTGGTATTGTTTGTGATAAATCTATCCGTATTGCCGGTGATGACTTCACCAACGACATCGAAGAATACATGCGCCGCCAACACAACATCCTTGTGGGTGAGCGTACTGCTGAGCAAATAAAAATTGAAGTTGGTGCAGCGCTACCCGAGTTAGAAAATCCACCTGCTGATTTTGCCGTTCGTGGTCGTGACCTCATGACTGGTATTCCGAAAGAAATCATGGTTTCATACCAAGAAGTCGCACATGCCTTAGATAAAACCATTTCTAAAATTGAGGAAGCTATTTTGAGCGCACTCGAAATGACCCCTCCTGAGCTATCTGCAGATATCTACAAAACTGGCATCTATTTAGCTGGAGGTGGATCTATGCTGCGTGGTCTCGACAAGCGAATCCAGGCTAAAACTAAATTACCTGTTCATATTGCCGAAGATCCGCTAAGAGCTGTTGCTCGTGGAACAAGTATCGCTCTTAAGAATATCGACAAATATCCATTCTTAATGGGTAGATAATCCATTATTGCGAAAGCCCATCCTCTATTTCTTGCTTGAATTTTCCTACGAGATCTGTGTAAGCAGTTCCGGTAGCAGGGCCGCTAAAACCCGTATGAATGGCAATTATTTTTCCTTGTTGATCAACCAAAATTACCGTTGGAAAACTCATGATGCCATTCAACATAGGGAAATAAGCCGCAGCCGCTTCTTTACTAGATGTGCCTGCCAGAAATACCGGGTAATTGACTTGTAACTCTTTTACAAATTTCTTCAAACGACTTCTTTGTTTCTTAGCATCTGAGCCTACTTCGAAACCAAGCGCGATGACTTCTAGTCCACGATCTTTGTAGTTTTCTTTTAATTCTCTTAAAAGGTTTGTTTCATCGATACAATTTGGGCACCAAGTACCCATGATTTGAATTACTGTAACTTGTCCTTTTTTTGATAAATCAATATTGGTTTTTCTACCATTCAGTTTAATCAAATTATTGAGCACTACCCTTTCGTCTCTTTTAATCAAATAGGTCAATTCCGCTTCGTCTCTTAATTGAACGGTTTCGTCTTTAGTTGCCTTGAAAGCAACACTCGACTTTCCTCCGCTGTAAAATGTTCCCTTCATTTCATTGCTCCCTACAAGTTGTGCTTCCACAACAAATGCCCAGTAACCTGTGTAGGTTTGTAAATGTAATTTTCCACTTGAAACATAGCCATGCAAATAACGGTAATCACCTGTTTCACTGAGAAAACTGCCATATACCCAATTTCCTATTTCTTGGTGAAATACGCCAACCAGCATTTCTTCATCGGGTGTGCCTGGCTGAAATAACACTTTCCATTTGCCACTTAAATCCAACTGAGGTATTGAAGGGTCAGCAGACAACTCCTTAATGCCATTATACAAATGAATCGGATAACGAACAGGAACCTTTTTGTTGTAATTGATCCACCAACCTCGCGCATCTGAAAAATCATCATTGAATGCAATACGCCATTCAGCATCTTGAGCTGGAAAGCCATAAACAGTCGTATCACCTACTTGTTTTTTAACAGCCAATTGATAAACTTCTTTGCCATTGTGAATGGTGAGCGGGTGCTGTTTAGTTCGTTTTTCGGTACTTACCTCAAGCTCTATCTGTAAGCGATCATTAAGTTGTATTTCTGCAATAAAAGGGTGGTAAATTGCGTTTTGAGCATATGTATTAAAAACGTGGTTGCTGAGAAAAAATAAACATATTAACAGTCTCATATTTTGAATTCACTTTACTGATGAACCACTAAATTAAAAGAAATAAACTATCTTTCTTTGCGCATGCAACTTTTTCAAAACCATATACGTCATTGCTAGAAGTCATGGATGAACAAGAACTTATACAAGGTTGTATTGCTGCTCGTCCTAAGGCTCAAAAAGCGTTATTTGACATCTATGCCCCGAAGCTATACGTCGTGTGCTTGCGTTATTTGAAAGACCAAATGCGCGCCCAAGACGTTTTGCAAGACACCTTTGTTAAAATTTTTGCCAATATAAGCAACTATAAATCCGAGGGTGCATTTGAAGGATGGCTCAAAAGAATTACAGTAAATACTTGCCTTGATCAATTGCGCAAGGACAAAAAACTACTGACCGATATTTCCATTGAAGACGTCTCTTACCAACTTGCAACACAAAGCACTAGTGCAGAAAAACTTATGGCCGACGACCTGCTCAAACTTGTTAAGGCGTTGCCAGACGGCTACCGTACTGTCTTTAACCTTTTTGCCATCGAAGGTTTTTCACATCAAGAAATTGCCCAACAATTGGGGATTTCTGAAAGCACCTCCAAAACACAATACCTCCGCGCTCGGGCCTATTTGAAAGAACGTATTGAAAACATAGATTAAATGATTGAAAAAGACCAAATAAAAGAACTATTTGCCAATGGCCTCCAGGACCATCAAGTCCAGGTAGACCCAGCATTGTGGTCTTCTGTTTCGTCATCTATAGGTGCTGGCGCAGCCAAAACAGGGCTTGGGCTTTTAGCAAAAACGCTTATTGGCGTTGCGGCAAGTGGCTTAGTGGCAGTGGCAGTTTATCTATCGTTACCAACACAAAACCTTGAACCTAAAAAGAAAGAGTTAAAAACGCTCCAAGAAGCTGGCAAACCAAAAGAAAGCAAAGAAGTCATCGCTACACAAATAATTAAGCCGACTATTCAAACATACTATAACAATCCACCAGAACTAGGATCCTTTGACATCAATGACGACAACCTTTTTATTCAAGATTTTGAAGCGCAAAATGTTCCAGAAACGACCACTGAAGAGCCGTCTATTGCTACTGAAATCATTCGGTCTTCTGCAGAATTACTTGTTCCTGTTCAACCAGTTCAACCAGCATTAGTTAATCCAAACTCTATTTCTCAAGCACAAATACCTAATGAGCAAGCAGCAGTAGCTCATTCAGAAAAAGTCATCCAAATTTCATTGCCAAACATCTTCACGCCAAATGGAGATGGTCAAAACGAAACCTTGCAAATAGACTGGGGGGGATCTACTGTAGAAGATTTCAGCATTGTAGTGCTAGATGCCAAGAATGCGGTCGTATTTAAAAGTAGCAATCCTGACTTTAACTGGAATGGTGCAGATTTAGGTGAAGAAAAGTTGCCAAAAGGTCATTACGTCTACTTTATTTCCGCGGTGATCAATGGTCAAAAATGGCAGCAATCACGCAGTTTACAGATTCAGTACTAAAATTAATGCGTAATTTGGCAGATGCCGCTTATCTTCTGCATCGTCAATGGAAGCAAAAAGATTTCTGCTTCAAATCAAAAGCTCATTGCAGCGCTTGAACTAACGTTTGGCGCACAATTCCAAATTTATCATACCAATGTTCCAGATGAAGCAATGAAATATATTCATGCACTTGATAACAATTGCACTCACTTAATTGGGGTTGGGGGCGACGGTACTTTCAATGTGCTTGTCAATGCTGTTTGTACGCACCCCCTTGAAAATTTTGAGCCTATACTTGGCATCATTCCAAATGGAACAGGAAATGATTTTTACCGCTCTGCCGGATATAAAAAAGAATTTTCTTTCTTGAAAAGCATAGCAAGTGAATCATTTCAGCGTTTCGATATCGGTATGATTAAAACACCATTAGAAACAAGATATTTCGCCAATATAGCCGACATTGGTTTTGGAGGTGCTGTAGTTTTAGAACTGCAAACCTTTAGAAAGAAATTTGGAGCGAATTTTTCATACGGATTAGCAATTATCAAAACCTTTCTTCAATACAAAAGGCCACAGGTGAGTATTTTCTCATCGGATTTCACCTATAATGGCGAGCTCTTACTCGCTGCTTTTTGTAATGGCAGTATTTTCGGAGACGGACTATACATTCATCCCGGAGCTCAGATCAATGATGGTCAATTAAAGCTCACGCTTTTGGGGAAAGTATCTTTATTGGATTATCTAAGAAACGTAATAAAAGTCAAGCGAGGTAAAAAAATTAATCACCCAGAGGCACAATATTTACAAATTGGATTTCCCATTTCCATCAATTGTCCAACTGCGTTTTTACACGCCGAAACTGATGGTGAATACCTTGGGGGCTCTCAATTTGAAATTGATTTATATCCAGGTAAGCTTAAATTACTGGATCCGGAGACACCATAGATTGTTTATCTTTGAACAGCGATGAAAAAGAGCATAATAATTACAGCAGGCGGCATCGGAAAACGCATGGAAAGCGAAGTCCCCAAGCAGTTTTTACTGCTTGGCTCAAAACCTGTATTGATTCATACACTAGAACAATTTTTTGACTACGATCCGACTGCTCAACTAATTATTACGCTTCCAAAAGACTGGATAAATTACTGGAAAGAACTTTTAACGAAATACGACACCCAAATTCCGCACACGTTAGTGGACGGCGGCAACGAAAGGTTTCACTCCATTCAAAACGCACTTACTATTTGTACCGGAGATCAAATCGCCATTCATGATGGTGTAAGACCACTTGTTTCTATGGCTACAATTGACAACTGCTTTTCTGGGTTGGCTAAAGCTAAGGCTGTTGTCCCCGTGCGTCCCCTAAAAGATTCTATTAGAATGGGCAGCCTAGAGGGCTCAGCAGCCGTTGATAGATCCCAATTTTTTTTGGTGCACACACCACAATGTTTTGATGCTGAAACGCTTAAAGAAGCGTATTTACAAGGCTTTCAGCCATTCTTTACTGACGATGCTAGTGTTGTAGAAGCCATTGGGGTGAGTCCTCTATTAGTTTTGAGTAACGAGGAAAATATAAAAATCACCAGCCCGACAGATCTAAAAATTCTCAACGCGCTCCTTTGATTATGAATATTATTCCACCCCCTTCTCTTCAATCCAACGACCTTGTCTATCTCTGTGCGCCTGCTAAAGCTATCGAAGAAAAATTCGTCGTTGCAGCCGAAAATTGGTTGCATAGCATTGGGCTCCGCTCTACTAGAAGTAAAAACTTAACTAACCGACATCATTATTTTTCAGGGACCGAGTTGGAGCGCATGGTAGATTTGCAAGAAGGAATCGATCATCCTGAAGCGAGCGCAATTTGGTGTGTAAGGGGTGGTTATGGGACAATCCAAATTTTAGATGGCCTTCAATGGGCGCAATTCATTCGAGAACCTAAATGGATTATTGGTTTTTCTGATATTTGTGTACTTCACCACAAAATTCAGCACCTTGGTTTTCAGAGCATTCATGGAACTATGGCGCTTAACATAGAGAAAAACAGTGCTGAAGCTAAATCAAAACTAGCTGAATTATTATTTGGAGTAAAAAAACGGTTTGAGCTCCCTACTCATCTTGATAACAAGCATGGGGAAGCATCTGGTATTTTAATCGGGGGGAACCTCAGTATTCTCTATAGCATGCTATCTAGCCCAGAAGTATATGATTTTAGAGACGCCATATTATTTATTGAAGATCTAGCCGAACACCTCTACCATATTGATCGCATGTTACACGCGCTGCGCAGAAAAGGTGCTTTAGAACAAATCAAAGGACTAATAATTGGAGGAATGACGGATTTAGAGGATACCGACGTTCCTTTTGGTAAATCCATTGAAGCACTTATTTTGTCTCATTTTATCTATCGAAAAATACCGATCAGCTTTGGTTTTCCTGCGGGTCATATCGAAGACAATCAAGCGCTTATATTAGGGGCGCGTGTTTGTTTAGAGGTGAATGCCGAAAAGACCTATTTGACCTATCTATAATCGTTCTAAATAGCTGTATTAAGTAGATTATATTAGCAACATTTGTTAAAATTAAGTGTTCTTCAGTTAAATTTGCACCACTACAAATGAAAGATTCTTATGAGTAACTCTGTATTATTTAAATCTTCTATCGGTAAGAAGGTCTTTATGGCCCTCACCGGTCTTTTCTTGTGTACGTTTTTGGTCGGCCACTTGCTTGGCAACCTTCAACTGATCCTCAAAACAGGCGAAGAAGGGCGTCGTGCTTTCAACGAATACGCCTATTTTATGGGCCACAATCCTTTTATCGAACTTCTCTCTTACGTTACTTACGCAGCCGTGCTCATTCACGTTATTGACGGTTTTGCTTTAACAATTCAAAACCGCAAGGCACGCCCGGTGCGTTATGCACATAATAAGCCAGGAGCGAACTCCAGTTCTGCAAGCCGTAGTATGGCTATTTTAGGTACGCTTATTTTAGTATTTCTTGCAACCCATATGGCCAACTTCTGGTGGAAAATGAAAGTGAAGGAAGAAGTTCCTCTACATACCTACAAACTAGAGATGGATAATCCAATGATGGGTGCAGCAAATGCAGAGCTCTATTACACTCATGTGCCAGGAATTCAACCCATTCCAAAAGATGAAAAAAACATCATAGAAAAAGGTACTGACCTCTATATCAAAGGAACAAATGTAAAGGTCGCTGAGGGCTATCGAGATCTTCACGGACTTGTCATTGACTTCTTTAGCAAAAGCAAAAATGAAGGTGCTTTATTTGCTGTGCTCTTCTATTTGATTTCAATGATTGTACTTGCCTACCATCTATTACATGGTTTCCAAAGCGCTTTTCAGTCACTTGGTATCAATCATCCAAAATACACCCCCCTGATCAAAATCATTGGAACAGGCTTTGCTGTAATTGTTCCGTTTTTGTTTGCGATCATTCCCGTTATTATTTACATGAATCACTAGGAATCAGGCTATGTCAACACTAAATTCGCGCATTCCAGAGGGTCCAATTTCAGAAAAATGGACCAACCACAAAAACCACATGAAGTTGGTTGCACCTAATAATCGTCCCAAAATCGATGTAATCGTTGTTGGAACAGGTTTAGCGGGGGCTTCTGCTGCTGCCTCGCTCGGCGAAATGGGTTATAACGTTAAGGCGTTTTGCTTTCAAGATTCTCCAAGAAGGGCGCACTCCATTGCGGCACAAGGTGGTATCAACGCAGCTAAAAATTACCAAAACGATGGTGATTCTATCTACCGGCTTTTTTACGACACCATCAAAGGTGGAGACTATCGTGCACGAGAAGCTAACGTATATCGTTTAGCCGAGGTATCTGGTAATATCATTGATCAATGCGTTGCGCAAGGAGTACCATTTGCTCGAGAATACGGTGGTCTGCTAGACAACCGCTCTTTTGGTGGAACTCAAGTACAACGAACTTTTTATGCTGCTGGGCAAACTGGCCAACAACTTCTTTTAGGTGCCTATTCAGCACTTTCACGCCAAATTGGCTTGGGTCGAGTTAAAATGTACCATCGCCATGAAATGATGGATCTCGTTAAAATTGACGGAAAAGCACGAGGAATTATTGCTAGAAACCTTATCACGGGTGAACTTGAACGCCATTCAGCGCATGCTGTTGTGATTGCTTCAGGTGGTTATGGGAACGTTTATTTCCTCTCCACAAACGCAATGGGTAGTAACGTATCTGCGGCTTGGAAGGTTCACAAGAAAGGGGCTCATTTTGCAAACCCTTGCTTTGTTCAAATTCATCCAACCTGTATTCCTGTACACGGCACCAACCAGTCTAAGCTTACGCTGATGTCCGAATCCTTGCGGAATTCTGGACGTATTTGGGTGCCAAAGAAAAAAGAAGATGCAGAAGCCATTCGAGAAGGTCGTTTGAAACCGACACAAATTGCAGAAGAAGACCGCGACTACTTCCTAGAAAGACGATATCCAGCTTTCGGTAACTTAGTGCCTCGCGATGTGGCTTCGAGAGCGGCAAAGGAGCGATGTGATGCTGGTTATGGAATAGAAGCTAACGATACCAACGAGGGTGTTTACTTAGATTTTGCTACTGAAATTCGTAACAAAGGGCGTCAATCTGCATTTGCTCAAGGCGATCACAATCCTTCGGAAGAAAAAATTATTGAGCTTGGTAAGAAATGGATCGAAGAGAAATATGGAAACCTCTTCCAGATGTATCAAAAAATTACTGACGACAACCCTTACGAAACACCAATGAAAATTTACCCAGCTGTACACTATACCATGGGTGGTGTTTGGGTAGATTACAACCTACAAAGTAGCATCGAAGGATGCTTTGTTACCGGAGAAGCCAATTTCTCAGAACACGGTGCGAATCGACTTGGTGCGTCTGCCCTCATGCAAGGGCTTGCTGATGGCTACTTCGTATTGCCATATACCATTTCTGACTACCTCGCAAACGATATTCGTACTGGTAAAATCACTACAGATTCACCTGAATTCGAAGCAGCAGAAGCAGAGGTTAAATTACAAATTGAGCGCTTCCTCCAAAACAAAGGAACAAAATCTGTGGACCACTTCCATAAGCGCCTTGGCCTCATCATGTGGAATAAAGTTGGAATGGCAAGAAACGAAGCAGGATTAAAACATGCAATTGAAGAAATCGCTGCCCTCAGTGAAGAATTCTATAAAGAAGTGTTTGTGCCGGGAGACGCCAATGAAATGAATCCTGAGCTAGAAAAAGCAATGCGCGTAGCTGATTTTATTGAACTTGGACAGTTGATGGCAGTAGATGCCTTACACCGTCAAGAATCATGTGGGGGCCATTTCCGTGAAGAATTCCAAGACAGTGAAGGAGAAACCCTTCGCGACGACGAAAACTTCAAATATGTTGCCGCTTGGGAATATCAAGACGGTGACGCCACCAAAGCAGCGCTTCATAAAGAAGCACTCAATTATGAATATATTAAAATTGCAGCACGCAACTATAAATAAGTAGATATGGCTTCAAAATTTATCAATATTACACTTAAAATCTGGAGACAGAAAAATACAACTGCAAAAGGAGGTATTGAAACATATAGCCTTGCTAACGTCTCAACAGATAGTTCTTTTTTAGAAATGCTCGACCAACTCAATGAGCAACTCATTAATGAACAAAAAGAACCTGTTGCCTTTGACCACGATTGTCGAGAAGGAATTTGTGGTATGTGTTCACTATACATCAACGGACGCGCTCATGGCCCAGAAACAGGCACCACAACTTGTCAATTACACATGCGTAGTTTTGCTGATGGTGATACCATTTATGTAGAGCCATGGAGATCTCGTGCATTTCCAATTGTCAAAGACCTTGTTGTTGACCGTTCAGCATTTGATCGTATTCAACAAGCCGGAGGATTCGTTTCTGTTAATACCTCGGGACGCACCATGGATGCCAATGCAATCCCTATTCCAAAAGCAGATGCAGATAAAGCTTTTGAGGCTGCTGCATGTATTGGTTGTGGCGCATGCGTTGCTACTTGTAAGAATGGTTCAGCAATGCTTTTTGTAGGCGCAAAGGTATCTCAATACGCGCTTTTACCGCAAGGGAAGGTTGAAGCTAAAGATCGAGTGCTCAACATGGTTCGTCAAATGGATGAAGAAGGTTTCGGTAACTGCACCAACACCGGAGCTTGTGAAGTCGAATGTCCAAAAGGAATCTCGTTAGAAAATATCGCACGAATGAATCGTGAATTTCTCACGGCATCACTTACTACCGATAAATAAACAAATTATTGCTACACAAAAAGGGCGGTCATTGACCGCCCTTTTTTTATGATTTAAGAACCGAATATTACTTCAGCTGCTGTCCTTCTTTCTTATACCAGCCTTCGTTATCTTTAGTTTCTACTGGAACATTAGATTTAGCACTCAATCGATTTTGGGTGCGCATCCAAAAATAAAAACCAAAGAAACCTAATAAAATAAGCGCGGTATTAAAATAGTTTTGTACCATTTCAAAAAAGCCAAAAGACCATTGAAATGCATCACCAATTTTGTATACGAAGTCTGTCCAAGTCATGTGTCGTTCTTTTATTTTACAAATGTACTACAAATTTAGTAAATAATCTGCAGGCTTATATTTCTCCCATTAAGGTAAGTGTTTCTTTTGCAGCGGCCTGTTCTGCCTCTTTTTTCGAATGCCCCTTCCCCTTCCCATAACGAGAGCGGTTGATTTCTACCCCCATTTCATAGACTGCCTTTCCATCAATAAACTGCTCTGACAAAAGCACAAACTCAATGCTTAGTTTCTTGCGTTGACACCAGATGAAAAGTACTGACTTAAAGTCAAGTTCTTGCTCGAGCACTTTATTCAGATTCAGGTGTTTTCTAAACACAGTATTTTTGAGTGTTTTCTGCGCTTTTTCAAATCCACCATCCAAATAAATAGCACCAATCAACGCCTCAAAAGCGTTGCCTTCTAAACCGGATAAGTTTATACTACGCCCCTGACTATAAATTAAATGCTCACGAATACCCATTCGCTCTCCGATAGAGGCTAAAGACTTTCTATTAACAATCTTAGATTTGATTTTCGTAAGCTGCCCCTCATCTAAATCCGGATACTTTTCATAAATGAATGAGGCAACAACAGCGTCCAGTATAGCATCTCCTAAGAACTCTAGCCGCTCATTTGCCGCCAATATTTGATGGTCAGAGAGCGCACTTTTGTGCGTAAGGGCTTGAATGAATAAAGAAATATTTTGCGGTTTATAGCCGAAATTCAATAAAACAAAACGAATGACATGACGTTCTTCGCTAGATTTTTTTCTCTTGAAAATTGGAATTTTTAGCAAATTATGCTTTAAATTTCTTTACAATGATTGAGGTATTGTGGCCTCCGAATCCAAAGGTGTTGGATAAGGCAATATTTACTGTGCGTGACTCAGGCTGATGAAAAGTAAAATTTAGTTTTGGATCAAGCTCAGGGTCGTCAGTGAAATGATTGATTGTTGGTGGAACAACATCATTCTGAACAGCTAGCACACAAGCCACAGCTTCGATAGCGCCAGCGGCTCCTAACAAGTGACCTGTCATAGATTTCGTAGAACTAATATTCAGTTTGTAGGCGTGCTCACCAAATACATGTTGAATTGCTTTTACTTCGGCGATATCACCAAGTGGTGTCGAGGTACCGTGAACATTGACGTAATCTACTTCTGAAGGGTCGATTTCTGCGTCTTCAAGGGCAGCGAGCATAGTGTTTCTTGCTCCTAATCCATCTGGATGCGGAGCGGTCATGTGGTAGGCATCTCCCGACATTCCTCCGCCGATGACCTCGGCATAAATTTTAGCGCCACGTTTAATGGCGTGTTCGTATTCTTCGAGAATAAGACAGCCAGAGCCTTCTCCCAAGACAAAACCATCCCGGTCTAAATCAAACGGACGAGATGCGGTTGTTGGCGAGTCGTTACGAGTAGAAAGCGCTTTTAATGCGTTGAATCCGCCCATGCCCATCTCGTTTACTCCTGCCTCAGAACCTCCAGTAACGATGGCATCGGCTTTTCCTAAACGTATGAGATTAAACGCGTCTATAATTGCATTCGTTGCTGAAGCACAGGCTGACACACAAACATAATTTGGTCCGCGCAAACCATATTTAATTGAAATATGACCCGCAGCTATGTCCGCAATCATTTTTGGGATAAAGAAAGGATTGAAACGAGGAGTTCCATCGCCTCCAAAATATTCCCTTGCTTCTTCTTGGAAAGTTTTAAGACCTCCAACACCTGAGCCCCAAATAACACCTATACGATCTAAATTTGGATTTGACTCAAGTAGTGCAGCGTCTGCCATAGCTTCCGAGGCGGTAACTATGGCATACTGCGAAAATTGATCAAGCTTACGCGCTTCCTTTTTATCCATGTGGTCTTCCACATTGAAGTCTTTCAACTCACAGGCAAACTGTGTTTTGAAAAGAGCAGCATCAAATTGTTTAATTGGAGCAGCGCCACTTTTACCCGCTAAGAGGCCATCCCAGTACTCTTGTACTGTATTGCCTATTGGGGTGAGTGCGCCAAGCCCGGTTACAACAACTCTTTTTAATTGCATACTCGTAAACTAAAAGATATTGCAGGAATATTAAACGTTCGCTTCGATGTAAGCAATAGCGTCACCAACGGTTTGGATACCTTCTGCTTTATCGTCTGGAATAGAAATGTTGAATTGTTTCTCGAATTCCATAATTAACTCAACAGTGTCAAGAGAATCGGCACCCAAGTCATTTGTGAAGCTTGCTTCGTTAGATACTTCACTTTCTTCAACATTCAGTTTATCAACGATGATGGCGATAACTTTAGCTTTGATATCAGACATTTTTTAAAATTTAAAGGTTTCAGTGTGCAAAGAAAAAAACTATCCCCCAATAAACAAAACATATCATCATTTAATTTATCAACACTTCAACGCTAAAAGTGGAGGAATCCTACACTATGCTTAACTTTGTGACATAAATGAAAGATCCAATCACTCTTTTTATTTCTGGCGGAGGCAGTAATGCCAGGCAAATTATACACTATTTCCGTGAAAACGAAAGAGTTAAGGTGGCTGGAGTGCTATCGAACAAGCCCAATTCCGAAATGGAAAGGTTTTGTGCTCAACATCACATTCCTTTCTTTGAAGTTCTAGGCGGTAATTTTAGTGAATACTTAGCTATTTGCCAGCGGCTAGATACCAAATGGGTCATTTTAGCTGGTTTTCTTAAAAAAATACCAAAAGAACTTATTCTTGCGTTTCCTAATAGGATCATTAATATTCACCCATCTTTGTTACCAAACTACGGTGGTGCTGGAATGTATGGGAAACATGTACATAAAGCGGTAAGTGAAGCGAAAGAATTGTTTAGCGGTATGAGTATTCACTTGGTAAACGAAGAGTTTGACAAGGGGAAAATACTTTTTCAGCATGCTATTAAACTGCCATTTAATGCTACGCCTCAAGAGGTTGAACAAAAGGTCAGATCATTAGAAATGATTCATTTTGCAAAAGATCTTGATGTTTATATTAGTAGCTTTAAATGATCGCCTGTTCTAGTAGTTGAGCAAACCTGAAACAATCTTCGAAGGAATTATAAAGCGGAGCAGGAGCAATGCGAATGACATTCGGCTCTCTCCAATCGGCAATGACGCCTAAATCAGTTAAGCGATCAAATAATTGCTTGCCTTGACCTTTTGCTAAGATCGAAAGTTGGGCGCCTCGCTGGCTAGGATTGTTAGGTGTTATAATTTCAAAAGAGCACTTTTCTTCATTGCGTACAGAAACATCTTCAATTAGAAATGCCAGATAAGCGGTTAATTGGTTTCGTTTTTCGCCTATGCGCTCCATGCCTGCTTCTTCAAAAATCTCAAGGGAGGCTAGATGGGCAGCCATTCCTAAAACGGGCGCATTGCTCAATTGCCATCCTTCTGCTCCAGGCATAGGGTCAAACCCTGGCTCCATTTGAAATCGCTCGGCTTTATTATGTCCCCACCAACCGGCAAAACGAGGTAATTCTTTTTGGTGAGCGTGACGTTCATGAACAAACAAACCAGAAACTCCGCCTGGAGATGAGTTCAAATACTTATAGCCACACCAAGCCGCAAAATCTACATTCCAAGCATGCAAGGCTAAATTCACGTTTCCAGCAGCATGAGCAAGATCAAAACCAACTATTGCACCGACCGTATGACCCGCTGTCGTTATTTTTTTTAAATCGAAATATTGGCCTGTGTAGTAATTTACCCCTCCGATCATAACAAGGGCCAGTTCATCACCTAGTTCTGCAATCTTTTCAAGTATATCTTCTTCTCTAATGAGGTGTTCGCCTGGACGAGGGCCAACTTCTACCAAAGCTTCGGCGGGCAACCCGTGGAATGCAACCTGAGAAGCCAACGCATATTGATCGCTTGGAAAAGCTTTTTCTTCACACAAGATTTTAATTCTCTTCCCTTGAGGTCTATAAAAAGAGACCATCAATAAATGCAAATTTGTCGTGAGAGAATGGGTAATTACTACCTCAATTGGGAGCGCACCAACTATATTTGCGGCCATTTCAGTAAGGTTTTCATGGTAGGAAAACCATGGCCTTTTTGCCAAAAAATGACCTTCAACGCCATATTTTGCCCACGCTTCTAGCTCTTCATTGATATAATTCTTAGCCGTTTTTGGCTGCAAGCCTAGTGAGTTACCCGTAAAGTAGACGGGATTAGGGTTGTGAAAAGTTGGAAAATGAAAGCGCGATCTGAAAGATGCTAACGGGTCTTTTCTATCTAATTCTTGAGCGAATTTAAGGGAGTTTTCAAATGTCATATGCGCAGCTTTATTCGTAACTTTATGGCCACAAATATACATAAGAATGAAGACTCCCTCTCCTATAACCCGCAGCCGATCGGCAGAATTATTCGAAGCAGCCAAAGGATATTTTCCGGGAGGGGTTAATTCTCCGGTACGGGCTTTTAAGTCAGTTGGCGGCAAGCCTCTCTTTATTGCCAAAGGTGATGGCGCACAAATTTGGGATGAAGACGGTAATCAATTCATTGATTTCTGTTGTAGTTGGGGGCCTCTTATTCATGGGCACAATCATCCATACGTATATGAAAAAATTGTGGGCACATTACAAAATGGTTCCAGTTTTGGTGCGCCGACCCGAAAGGAAAATGAGCTTGCTGCTTTTATGCTTGAACGACTGCCCTTTATTGATAAAATCAGATTTACAAGCTCGGGAACCGAGGCCGTAATGAGCGCCTTGCGTTTAGCTCGCGGGGCAACGGGCAAAAACAAGATTCTTAAATTCGAGGGTTGTTACCATGGTCATGTTGATGCCCTATTGGTTCAGGCAGGCAGTGGTTTGATTACATTTGGAACCTCATCTAGTGCAGGTGTACCTGAAGCTTTTGCAAACGAGACAATCGTTTTACCTTTAAACGATGCGCAAGCACTTACAGCTTGCTTTGAAACACAACACCAAGATCTTGCAGCAGTAATCATTGAGCCCATTCCAGCAAATAATGGCTTACTTCTCCAAGATCTCAAATTCTTGTATTTATTGCGTACACTATGCACTAAGTACGGCGTTTTACTCATTTTTGACGAAGTAATCTCAGGATTTAGAGTTGCCTTTGGTGGGGCTGCTGAGCTCTACGGAATTACGCCTGACATGGTCACCTATGGTAAAATAATCGGCGGTGGCTTACCTGTTGGAGCATATGGGGCTAAAAGTGAAATCATGGCCTATGTGTCTCCTGAAGGCCCTGTATATCAAGCAGGGACTTTATCTGGAAATCCCGTTGCTATGGCAGCCGGCCTGGCGCAACTTGAGTTATGTGCGGCCGATGGTTTTTACAGTCGTCAAGCACAGCGTACCCAATCTTTCGTAGACAACATTAATAATTTTGCCTTAAATGAGGGTTATCCTATGGAGCTTGTTTGCGTAGGGTCTATTTTTTGGTTTTCTTTTAATGGTAAGAAAAGAATCACTGCTGCTAATCAAATTGCAAGCGACATGAGCGCCTTTAATTTTATGCACCATTTCCTTTTAGATGTAGGTGTTTATTTTGGGCCTAGTGGTTATGAAGTTGGCTTTATTTCTTCAGCACACACAAATGAGCAACTTGACTTTGCAGCAACCCAAATCAAAGCGGCACTAACGGCATTCTATCAAAAGTAATATATAGCTTTAAAACGTGAATTTAGTAACAGGCGCCACCGGACTTCTAGGAAGTCATGTATTAATCGAGCTTACCAAACGCAAGCTTCCAGTTCGTGCAGCTTATCGAAGTCTCCAAAAAAAAGAGGTAGTTAAGCAACTTTTCTTCTATTATTTCAATGAACAAGCAGAAGATAAATGGGCGCTTATTGAATGGGTTAAGGTAGACTTGCAAGATATTGATGGTCTAAAAGAATTGGTAAAAGGATGCCGCTTTGTATACCATTGTGCTGCATTAGTATCCTTTTTCAAAGCTGATTTTGAATCTTGCATTCGACTTAACCGATATGTAACAGCGAATCTAGTTGACTTATCAAATCATTATGGAGTAGAACACTTTTGCCATGTCAGTTCAACGGCAGCCATAGGAGGAAAGGAGCCGCTGATTAATGAAAAAAGTAAATGGCAAGAGGGGGCCAAACATAGCGGTTATGGGATTTCAAAATTAATGGCAGAAAAAGAAGTGTGGCGCGGCATAGAAGAGGGGTTAAAAGCTGTTATCGTAAATCCATGTGTTATTTTAGGCCCTGCGGCACCAGGTAGCCCATCCTTACAAATGCTTGAAACCGCTCGTAAAGGAATCAAATTTTATACTTCTGGCGCAAACGCTGTCGTAGATGCCCGAGATGTTGCCTGGGTAATGGTAGAACTCATTGAAAAAGACATTTATTCAAAACGTTTTTTAGTGGTTGGGCCACAACAATCTTTTAGCGCATTATTTAGTGCCTTTGCTGAATCACTCGGGAAAAAACCGCCTCATATTAAGGCTCCGAAGTCCTTGACGCTGCTTTTTGCCGCCTTCCATGAATTGTGGTGCCACATCAGTGGTAAAAGAGAGGGGCTTACTATTGAAACAGCGCGTTCCTCTCATGAAGTATTGTGTTATGACTGCAACAAAATCCAAAAAGAATTGTCATTTAATCATACCCCACTAAATGATATGATCAACAACATGTTAGGGGGTCTTGCATATATTAAACAAAATAAACCCTCTTGAGTCGAAAATTAATTCTCTTCATTGGCGTATTCTATCTTGTAGGGCTCGTAGGCATGTCTGTAGGTCCATACAAGTCTTTCTTTGTTGAACTCTCCTTCTTCCATCTTTTGCTCTCTTTTGGTATTCTTCTATTAGGAAGAAAAAAACATACTTCCTTTTTTTGGGTCTACATTGGCTTAGCCTTTTCTATTGGAATGTTTGTTGAGTGGATAGGCGTCCATACTGGATTTTTATTTGGTAATTATAAATATGGTGGTGTTTTAGGTCCAAAATTAAGTGGCGTTCCTGTGATTATAGGTATTAACTGGGCTATGCTAAGTATCGTGAGTGCAGCCCTATTCTCGTCGCTCAAACTCAATTACTGGTTAGAAGTAGTATTAGCGGCATCCATCATGGTGTTTCTTGATTTTTTAATGGAGCCTGTTGCCATTAAGCTTGGTTTTTGGAGCTGGAAAAACAATGTGATTCCTACTTACAATTACTTTTGTTGGTTCGTCACAGCACTTGTTCTGCAATACTTCTATCGCAAATGGCGCCTGAACGAAACAAACAATGTTGCCTTGGCCTTGTTTATTTATTTGACTATCTTTTTTATCATTTTAAACTTAAGCTTATGAGTTGGTGGGGGCCCTTTATTACAATTGCCACGTTTTTTGGAATGGAGTTCATGGCATGGGCAACACATAAATATGTGATGCATGGCGTGATGTGGTATTTCCACAAAGATCATCATCAAGTAGAGCCTGGTTTCTTTGAAAAAAATGATGTTTTCTTCTTAATTTATGCAATCCCTTCCTGGCTATGTATAATGCTTGGTCTTATGAATCAAAGTTATATCCCTGTCTGGATTGGCTTTGGTATCGCTGCGTATGGATTAGCTTATTTTTTAATTCACGATGTGTACATACACCGGAGATTCAAATGGCTTAGAGATATCGAACATCCTTACTTCTACGCAATTCGACGCGCGCACAAAATCCATCATAAACATTTAGGAAAAGAACACGGAGAGTGCTTCGGCATGCTACTTGTTCCTTTTAAATTCTATATCGACAGCGCTAAGCAATTTAAAAAACAACAAAACGCATGAGCCTTTACGGATGGGTCATATTGTTGTCCTTTGCAGGTCCATTTTTACTCAGTTTTGATAAGAAGGTAGCCTTCTTTAAAGAGTGGCGTTTTGTATTACTTGCAGCCCTGACCATTGCTGTACCATTTCTCATTTGGGACGAATTTTTTACCCAATGGAAAGTTTGGGGTTTCAATCCTGACTACCTCCTTAAAATTTATCTTGGCCATTTACCATTAGAAGAAGTGTTATTCTTTGTTGTAATCCCCTACAATTTCATATTTATCCTTAAGGTTGTCCAAGCATATTTTCCAAGAAGAAACCAAAGACGCTTTGCACCATATTTTGCTTTTTCTTTCATTGCAAGCTCCACAATATGGCTGGTGCTTTACAGCGAGAATCTTTACACCTTCACCGCTTCTCTATTGAGTTGTCTTCTAACCATTTTATTACGCAATAAAAAATGGTACGCTGACTTCGTTTGGGCTTACTTAGTTTGTCTTTTACCCTTTTTTATTGTGAATGGGGTCCTCACAGGTGCCACAACCCCTGAGCCAATTGTCTGGTACAGCGAGGCACATATTATTGGTTGGCGCATGATCAGTATTCCGTTTGAAGACCTTTATTACAACTATTCTCTTCTTTTACCATTAACATGGGTGTATTTTTCTTTAAAAAATCACAAGGAAAATGCGAATAGTGTTTTGAAAAATTAAAAAAATAATTAACTTTGTCGCCCCTAGCGAAGCAACGGCTGAGCAACAATGGGCGTATCAAGCGAGAATAGCTCAGTTGGTAGAGCACGACCTTGCCAAGGTCGGGGTCGCGGGTTCGAATCCCGTTTCTCGCTCTTTTGAGCTCGAGTGGTGGAATCGGTAGACACGCCGGACTTAAAATCCTGTGGGCATTTGCCCGTGCGGGTTCAAGTCCCGCCTCGAGTACAATACTGTGAAACTAACCCTTGATCCTTTTTGGATTGAGGGTTTTTTGTTTTTAGGCTATTCTGATTTTTTCTTTTAATTGCGGCTTTTTCAACGTTTTATTTAAATTTAACCAAGTAAAACAACATGCGTCATTTTTTCAATTTCAGCTGCGGCCTTCTTCTACTCAGTTCCTTAGGAGCTTGTTCCTCCCCAGAAGAAGCCAAGCAAAAACAAAGCAAACCTGTCAGTACTCGAGTTGTGGAACCTAGCCAAGATTACGATACTTGTCAAATTGGCCAGCAAGTTTGGATGGCTCAAAATTTAAATGAGCCCCACTTTAGAAATGGCGACCCAATCAAACAGGCAAAGACATTAGATGAATGGAAAAAAGCAGGAAACACCTGCACACCAGCATGGTGTTATTACGATAATGACTCCGCACTCGGTAAAAAAATTGGCAAACTGTATAATTTCTATGCAGTCAATGACCCCAGGGGTTTAGCACCAAAAGGATGGGCCCTTCCCGCGAATGATGACTTTCAAAAATTATTGCGCGCGCTCGGAAAAATGGATAAAGATGCTATGGCACTCCAGCACCCTTCTTTTGTTGGTGATTATCCAGACTCAGATGTTTTGAAATTTCACGCCTATGGTTCTGGTTATCGTAAAGAAGCTGGTGCCTTTTCTGGCAAGGATGAATATGCTAGCTACTGGAGTAAAGACACGGCGAACGCATACAGTGCCAATGCACTCTATCTGAATAAAAACAAATTTGAACCCTTGTGGGGAAGTTATTATAAATCTGGCGGATTTTCTGTGCGCTGCATTAGGCAGTAGCAGGTTACCGTGTGCTGTAGCTATTCCCATCGTAAAGTGAGTTCTTCTCGATAAAAGGTCATTTTGACAATTATTCGTAACTTCAC